>ERZ511473.159-NODE-159-length-158378-cov-9.350149_pt1 | contig 158378 bp, 161 predicted proteins | sample MGYA00374947_ERZ511473 | MGnify/ENA primary metagenome ERZ511473 (study PRJEB26303, sample SAMN06343854) | sediment metagenome | isolation source: hot spring sediment | place: Canada: British Columbia | collected 2012-09-26 ... | reverse complement strand
GACCCTGCCAAGGTTGCAAGAACAGCACTGCAGAATGCATCAAGTGTTGCAGGACTCCTGCTAACCACAGAGGCTCTTATTGCGGAGAAACCTAAGGAAGAGAAGAAATTTGGTGGTATGCATGGTCATCCTCATATGGATGAGGAATTCTAAAACGGGCATCTGGATGGGGAGGATTTTAGCTCTTACTCCTCCCCATTCTTCAAAAAGTGTTTAAACTTGTAGAAGATGCCAATTCGAAGAAGTTGTTCATACGTTTTGGTATTGGTTCTTTTCGATAGGAATCTCAAAATATCAGCGGGTTCATCTATATCCAGTGCTATATTGGGGATTCTATACACTTCATAGGGTATTTTCTTTGAAATTGCCTCATTTATGTGCTTTCTAAAGCTGTCGTACCCAAACTGTGAATTTATTATATCCGGTGGTTTTCTGAGTATTGCGTTTGTTCCCTTTTCGTTATGGGCTGGGACAAGGATAACTGAAGGATAGGGCTTTTCTTTTTCCAGGATGAAATCTATATCTTCAGGGGTGACAAGTGGTGTGTCTCCAGGGATGACAAGGGCTGATTCAGCTCCTATGTCTTTACATATTTTTAAAGCAAAATCTACAGATGCACTCTCCCCTTCCTGTTTTGTTTCTCTTATAACTTCAATACCCAGGGTGGTGGCAAGCTCTATGGCTCTTTCATCCAGTGTAACTATGAAAAGGCGGTTTAAAAATCTTGAACCCCTTATTGCATTGAGTACGTCTTCAAGCATTGCGTAAGCAAGAGCAGTCCTTTCCTTCTGAGGGAGGATAGAAGAAAGCCTTTCTTTGGCCCTTGAGAGATCCTTTACAGGGACAACTGCAAACTTCATAACAAACAATTTACAGTAATTCTTGGCCTATTTCTATAGGCTGTTTTAAAAGCATTTGCTATGACAATTTTTATTTCTCCCAAAACAATAAGCGTCAGTTTCCGCAGATAAGATACAAAAAATATTGTCTTTTCAGTGGGTTATATGGCTTAGCTTTCTGGCATATATTTTGCAATAGTTTCAGTAAACAGGATATGATACAGCACGGTAGTAGCATGTATAGAGTGTAGAGAAACGAAAGAAAGAGGGTGTATAATTAGGAATCAGATACCACTTGGGTCTAAAAGGAGACTGTTGTGTCTGTTAACACGAAGAAGAGTTACAGCCCCCGTATAGGTGATATCCTGATTAAGGAGGATGTTATAAACCTTGATCAGCTTAAAAGCGCTATCGAAGAGCAGAAAAAAACGGGTAAGAGGCTTGGAGAGACTCTTTTAAGCCTAGGTTACATAGATGACAACCAGCTTGTTGCCTATCTTAGCAAGCAATTTGGGGTTCCTGCAGTTAATCTGGATCAGGTTGAGATCTCGCCTGAGGTTTTAAGGCTTGTTCCCAGAGAAACTGCTTTAAAGCACAACCTTATTCCAATAAGCCGTTCCAATTCCACACTTGTTGTGGCAATGGCAGATCCTTCTAACATTTTTGCTATAGATGACCTAAAGTTTGCAACTGGCCACAATATAGAAGTGGTGGTTGCGTCTGAAAGGGCAATCAGGAAGGCAATTGAGAAATACTACGGGAGCAAAAAAGAGTGGGAGGATAAGCTAAAGGCTGAAGAAAGTATAGAGGTGGTTGATAAGATAATAGGGGAGCTTGAGGGAATCGCTATAGAATCAGCCTCTGAGGAGGAAGTAGATGTAAATGATTTGGAAAAAGCCTCGGAACAGGCCCCTGTTATAAAGCTTGTAAACCATATTTTGCTTGATGCGATAAGAAGAGGGGCAAGTGATATTCACATAGAACCGTATGAAAAGGAGTTTAGGGTAAGATACAGAATTGATGGGGTTCTTTACGATATCATGCGTCCTCCTGTTAGGTTAAAAAACGCTGTTTCCTCAAGAATCAAGGTTATGGCTCATCTTGATATAGCTGAAAGAAGACTTCCCCAGGATGGTCGTATAAAGCTTAGGATGGGTCAGGGTAAAAATATAGAGTTTAGGGTCTCAATTATTCCTACGATCTTTGGTGAGAAGGTGGTTATGAGGATCCTAGATAAGGAGTCACTTCAGCTTGATCTCACCAAGCTTGGTTTCGAAGAGGAGCAGCTAAAGGCCTTTAGAGACGCGATTTACAAGCCCTATGGTATGGTTTTGATAACAGGTCCTACGGGAAGTGGAAAGACCACAACACTTTATTCTTCACTCATGGAGCTTAATCGTCCCGATGTAAACATATGTACAGCTGAGGATCCTGTTGAGTACAGTCTAGTTGGGGTTAACCAGGTACAGATACACGAGGAGATTGGTCTTACCTTTAGCGCATGCCTGAGGTCTTTTTTAAGACAGGACCCTGATGTGATACTTGTAGGGGAAATAAGGGACTATGAGACTGCGGAGATAGCCATTAAGGCAGCTCTTACAGGTCATCTTGTGCTCTCAACCCTTCACACAAATGATGCCCCTTCTACGATTACAAGGCTTCTTAATATGGGAATTGAGCCCTTTCTTGTAACTGCATCTTTAAATGCTGTTGTTGCTCAGAGGCTTATAAGAAAAGTATGCCAAGAGTGCAGGGAAGAGGTGAGTATTCCTCCCCAGGTGTTAATTGACCTCGGGATACCTCCAAGAGAGGTTTCCGACTTTGTGGTATACAAGGGAAGGGGAAATGGATGCAGGGTGTGTTTGGGTACAGGGTATAAAGGCAGGATAGCTATCTACGAGGTTATGGTGATAACGGAGGAAATAAAGGAGTTTATACTAAGTGGTGCTTCAGCCCTTGAGCTAAAGCGTGAGGCAATGAGGCAGGGTATGAAAACGCTTAGACAAAGTGCTATTAACAAGCTCAAACAGGGGATAACGAGTGTGGAAGAGGTTCTTAGAACAACAGCTTCTGATAACTAATTAGTGAAGGAGGAAGGTTATGTCTGTATCTATATACGATTTGCTAAAACTGACGGTAGAAAAAAATGCCTCTGATCTTCATATTACTGCTGGCTCTCCTCCTGTATTAAGAATAGATGGAAAGCTGGTTCCGGTTGATTATCCTCCGCTTACCCCTTCTGAGACAAAAGAGCTTTGCTACAGTGTGCTTACCGACATGCAGAGAAAGGCCTTTGAGGAAAATCTTGAGCTTGACTTTTCCTTTGGTATAAAGGATCTTGGGCGGTTTCGAGGAAATATCTACAGGCAAAGGGGTTCTATAGCGGGGGCTTTTCGCTTAATACCTCATAAGATAAGAACCCTTCAGGAACTGGGTCTTCCACCTGTTGTATCTCAGCTTGTTAGGAAACCAAGGGGCCTTATTCTTGTTACGGGACCAACCGGATCAGGAAAAACAACTACCCTTGCTGCCATGATACAGCAGATAAATGAGGAAAGGCATGAGCATATAGTTACAATTGAAGACCCCATCGAATACGTTTTTAAGCACAAAAACTGTATAGTTAATCAAAGGGAGGTTGGATCTGATACAAAAAGTTTTGCAAACGCATTAAGAAGTGTTTTACGTGAGGACCCCGATGTTATCCTGATTGGTGAGATGAGAGACCTTGAAACCATAAAGATAGCCCTTGTCCTTGCCGAAACCGGTCATCTAACCCTAGCTACACTTCACACAAACACTGCTATTCAAACTATAAACCGTATAATAGATGTCTTCCCTCCACACGAGCAGTCACAGGTAAGAGCCCAACTCTCTTTTGTTCTTGAGGGGATAATATGTCAAACCCTTATTCCAAGGATAGGGGGTGGCAGGGTGCTTGCTGTTGAGGTTTTAGTTCCAAATCCTGCTATAAGGAACCTTATTAGAGAGGATAAAATACACCAGATTTACTCTCAGCAGCAACTGGGACAGGAAAAGTGGCAGATGCAAACGCTTAACCAGAGCCTTGCTGACCTGTATCTTAAAAAGCTCATAACCTATGAGGATGCGATATCAAAGAGTCAGGAACCGGAGGAGTTAAAAAGGATGCTTGCTGTGGGTAGTGCTGTTCAAGGTAAACCTGAACGTATGATTAGATAAGAGCAAAAAACTGGAGGTGATGGTAAAGGATGCCTGTATTTGTATGGGAGGGAAAGGTAAAAGGTAAGGTTCAAAGGGGAGAGATGGTGGCTCCAAGCAAATCGGCCGTACTTGCTCGCTTAAGGCAGATGCAGATTCAACCTATCCCTGATAAGGTGAGGGAAAAAGGTAGGCTAAGTTTTAGCTTCTCCTTGGGTGGTGTTTCTTCAAAGGATTTGGTGGTCTTTACAAGACAGCTTTCAACAATGATTGATGCAGGTCTTCCTATAGTTCAGTCTCTTGAGGTTCTTGCTTCTCAGCAAACCAATTCAAAATTTAAAAAGATACTTAATAACATAAAGGAAGAGGTAGAGGCTGGCTCAACCTTTGCAGATGCACTTGCAAAACATAAAGATGTTTTTAACGTTCTCTATGTAAACCTTGTAAGAGCAGGTGAAACGGGTGGTTCTCTTGATGTTATCCTTCAAAGACTTTCAGTGTATTTGGAGAAAATAGAGGGTATAAAAAGAAAGATCAAAGGGGCCATGGTGTATCCTTCAATTGTTATAAGTGTGGCAATAATAGTTCTTGCTATAGTTCTTATATTCGTTGTTCCAACTTTTGCAGAGCTTTTTAAGGATTTAGGAACAACCCTGCCCTCTCTTACCCAGCTTGTTATAAGCATAAGTGATTTCTTCAAAAACAACATTATATACATTCTGAGCTCTCTTGTTTTGCTTTCCATACTGCTAAGTCTTTTGTACGGTAAAACCGAAAAAGGAAGGAAGATTATAGATGGTTTTCTTCTTAGACTGTGGCTGGTTGGTCCTCTCCTTCTTAAAACCACTACTGCAAGGTTCTGTAGAACCCTTGCCACACTTACCTCTGGTGGCATACCAATACTTGAGGGTCTTGAGATTACTGCAAGAGCCTCTGGCAATAAGGTTGTGGAGGAGGCTATTTTGGAGGCAAGAAGCGTTGTAAGTGAGGGGCAAACCCTTGCAGATTCGCTTTCTGCTAGACCAAGGATCTTCCCGCCTATGGTGATTCAGATGATACAGGTAGGGGAGCAAACCGGAGCTTTAGATGACATGCTTAATAAGATTGCTGATTTCTACGAAGAAGAGGTGGATGCTGCTGTTGCTGCACTTATGTCTGCTCTTGAACCTGTAATGATTGCTTTTCTTGGGGCCACTGTAGGGGTAATAGTGGTTTCTATGTATCTACCAATGTTTAAGCTTATATCTACCCTTGCTGGTTAGGAGGGATGGCTTAGATTGTATGAAAAAAAATTCCGAAATAGAGTTAAAAACCTGTGTAATTTTAAGGGTGGTTGTAGCCACAGTACTTCTGGGTTTTGGCATCTTAGTCTATCTGGATAATGGCTTAAAAAAAGAAGGGTTTTTCCTAGCCTTAGTGGTTTCACTTGTTTACTTTTTTAATCTCTCCTATATGCTTTTGCAGTCTCTTTTTGAAAGATACCCTCTGGCCTTTAAGATAGTCCAGTTAGCAGTTGATCTAATACTTATTTCCTGTGTTGTGGTTGTAACCGGTGGAAAATCAAGCCCATTTGTCTTTCTCTACGCCCTTTTGATAATCTTTGCCGGCATGACTCTTACAAGAACGGCAAGCTTTATTACAGCTGCTATTTCAGGGATATTTTATTTCCTTGTTGTGCTCTATCAGTCTGTTCCTGGTCTTGAGGACAAATTCCTGTACATATCATCCTCTCATACCCATATATGGGAAGAAAGGCAGATGGCCTATACTTACTTTAATCTTATAGGTTTTATCCTAGTGGCCATGCTTAGCGGTTACTTATCCGAAAGGGTACGTACAACACGAAGGGAGCTCGGTGAGAGTAGGGAAAGGCTGAGTCTTTTAAAGAATCTACATGAAAATATACTTCAGAGCCTAGAAAGCGGGGTTATAACCCTTGATCTGGATGGAAGGATTATATCGGTAAACAGAACTGCCCTAAAAATACTTGGAATCCCGAGTGAGGACTATGTACTTGGTAAGGATATATCGTCCTGTCTTATAGGGATAACAAGTGTGGAGGAGCTCATCTCAAGAAAAAGGGAAGAGTTCTTCTATATAACACCTGAGGGTAAGGGGATTGTCCTTGGTTTTTCCTGTTCCATTTTAAAAGATTCTCAGGATAATAAAATCGGTTACATTGTAATCTTTCAGGATCTTACCGATATAAGGGAAATGGAACAACGTCTTAGAGATTCTGAGAAGATGGCACTTTTAGGACAGCTTGCAGCTGGTTTGGCTCATGAGATAAGGAATCCACTCTCTGCGATAGGTGGGTCAATAGAGATCTTGGGTCAGGAGGTTAACCCCTCGGAGGAGAATCTTCGCTTGCTTGGTATTGTGAACAGAGAAATTGAGAGGTTAAACCTTCTTGTTGAGGACTTTCTTTTCCTTGCAAAACCCTTCGGTGGAGAGATAGATCTTGTTGACCTAGCTCTTATAATAGATGAGACTGTAAGTTCTTATCTAAGAATAAAAGGTAGGAGTGAGGTTGAGATAACCGTAAACACGGAGAAGAATCTTCTGGTTAGAGCCGATTCTTATAGGTTGAAGCAGGTTTTCTGGAATCTTTTGGTTAATGCTGGAGAGGCAATGCAGAACGGAGGAAGGATACTAATTGAATCCGTATCCGATGATAGTAGTGTTGTCATAAGGGTTTCAGACAGTGGATGCGGGATAGACAGTGAAGTTATTCCCAGGATATTTGAGCCTTTCTTCTCAACCAAATCTATTGGAACTGGTCTTGGTCTTACAATTGTAAAAAAAATCGTTGAGGGTTATAATGGTAAGATAGAGGTTACAAGTGCAAAAGGAAAGGGAACAACTTTTACCATGACTCTGCCAAGGGCAAAAAGGGTTATAGAAAGCCTTAAAAACCACTAATTGAAAATGAGGTGTCTTATGGGGCAAGAAAAGAACACGGTGCTTGTGGTAGATGATGAACCCGGGATGAGAGAGTTCTTGGAGATTATGCTTAAGAGAGATGGTTATATAGTGGATACCGCACCTGATGGTGCAAGGGCCCTGGATAAGATGGAAAACACGCTGTTTGACCTTGCTATTGTTGATATACAGATGCCTGTTATGAACGGAATCGAGCTCCTAAGGAGGATAAATGAGAAAAGCCCAGAGACTACCGTGATAATGATAACCGCATACGCTTCCCATGAAACCGCTATAGAGGCTATGAAACTGGGAGCTTACGATTACATAACAAAGCCGTTTAAGATAGATGAGATAAAGCTTGTTATAAAGAAGGCTATAGAGAAAAAGAAGCTTGAGCGTGAGAACAAAAGGCTTAGAAAGGAACTTGAGACAAAATACGGGTTTGGAAACATAATCGGAAGGAGCCCTTCTATAATCAAGGTCTTTGACCTGATAAAAAGGGTGGCTGACCTTAATGTAAATGTTCTTATTACTGGTGAAAGTGGAACGGGAAAGGAACTTGTAGCACGTGCAATACACTACAGCGGTATAAGGCGTGGGGGACCTTTTGTCCCTGTTAACTGTGGGGCTATTCCAGAGTCACTTATTGAAAGTGAGCTTTTTGGTTACAAAAGGGGTGCTTTTACCGGTGCTTTAAGGGATAAGAAGGGTTTATTTGAGGAGGCCGATGGCGGAACCATATTTCTCGATGAAATTGCGGATTTACCCCTACATCTTCAGGTGAGGCTTCTAAGGGTTATTGAGGAAAAATCTATTCGTCCTTTGGGCAGTACGGAGACAATTCCAATAGATATTAGGGTAATAGCTGCTACAAATAAGAATCTGGAGGAAGAGATAGAAAAAGGAAGGTTTAGAGAGGATCTTTACTACAGGCTAAATGTTATAAAGATAGAGCTCCCTCCACTTAGGGAGAGAAAGGAGGATATAGCTCCCCTTGCCATTCATTTTATCAGCAAATACTCACGGGAGATGGGAAAGGATATTCGTGGGATATCTCCTAAGGCTCTAGAGACCTTAGAAAGCTACCACTACCCGGGTAATGTAAGGGAGCTTGAAAACATAATAGCAAGGTCTGTTGCTCTGGAAACCTCAAATGTTATTCGTCAAGAGACCTTGCCCCAACTCGTGGGTAGTAAGGATCTTATTGATCTCGGTGCTGACCTTTCATCAGGTACCAATCTGGATGCTGTTCTTGAAAACGTTGAAAGAAGGTTTATAGAAAAGGCCCTTAAGTCGACTGGGGGAAATAAAACCGAGGCTGCAAAACTGCTTGGAATAACCCTTCGTTCGCTAAGGTACAGACTGGCAAAACTTGGGCTCTATGATGAGAGCATAGAAGAGAGTGAGTCGGTTGAGGGAGAAGAGGTTGTAAACTGATTTTAATAAGAAAAAGTATCCTCCTCTCGTTCTAAAAGCGGTCTTTGTTTCATATAAACCTAAAGTTTACATTTTGTACTTTCCAAAGTCACCAGGTGGAATCTTCTCAAGTAGCTCTGTAAGCTTTTCTTTTTCCTCCCCGCTTTCTAGCTTTCTTGATTTCTCAAGCACTTCCTCTTTTACATAGATTGGAGAACCTGTTCTAAGAGCTATGGCTATTGCATCACTTGGTCTTGAATCTATAACGTATTCTTCATCTCCTCTTTTCAGGTATATCTCCGCGTAAAAAGTGTCATCCCGCAAATCCGTAACCTCAACCTTCGTTACCGAGAACTTAAGACAATCCAGAACATTTTTCATAAGGTCATGTGTAAGGGGACGTCCTCTTGGTGTTTTCTCCAACTCCATGGCTATCGAACTTGCTTCCATAAAGCCTATCCAGATTGGAAGTATCTTCTCACCGGTAACATCCTTTAGAATCACGATAGGAGTGTTTGTAAACGGGTCCAATGCTATTCCTGATACCTTCATTTCTCGAACCATGGTTCACCTCCATTCTTTATTAGTATAACTCACCACGAAGGGAGTTTTGAAACCCTTCTGTGATCTTTACATTTACTATCTTCCCTATAAGCTCTTGTGGGCCGGGGAAGTTTACGATTCTGTTATGTGGTGTTCGTCCGGAGAGAAAGCTGTCGTTGTGTTTGCTTCTGCCCTCAACAAGAACTTCTTCTACCAGACCAACTCTGCTCATGTTTTTTTCCAGTGTTATCTTCCTTTGAAATTCCTGCAGTTCCTTTAGTCTCCTGCTTGCAGTGTTGTCGTCTACTCTGTCTGGGAAATCAGCTGCAGGTGTACCTGGGCGGGGTGAGAACTTAAAGGAGAAGGCGCTATCAAACTGCACCTCTTCAAGGAGTTTCATGGTGTCATGGAAATCCTCTTCAGTTTCACCTGGAAAACCCACGATTATGTCTGTAGATATAGCTATATCAGGTATTGCATCCCTTAATCTGTTTACCGTTTCTATATACCATTCTCTTGTGTACGTTCTTTTCATTCTCGCCAAAACCCTGTTTGACCCCGATTGAACTGGAAGGTGTATATGATGACATACTTTTGAAACCTCTCTCATCGCATCAATCATTTTTCTTGTTACATCTCTTGGGTAGGATGTTGTAAAACGAATCCTTAAGAGCCCCTCTATCTCGGCTGCAATTCTTAGCAGGTCGCCAAATCTGTATCGGTCTGTCTTCCAGGAGTTTACAGTTTGGCCTATAAAGGTTACCTCCTTTACGCCTTTTTGTACGAGTTTTCTTGTCTCTTGCAGTATGTCCTCTAGCGGTCTGTTAATCTCCTTTCCCCTTACGTGAGGGACTATACAGTAGGTACACATCTTGTTACAACCCTGTTGTATAGATACAAAGGCTGTAACCTTTCCTTCTTCATGGTATGGTTCAATCTCAAATACTTCCTCTACATCAAAAGAGGTTTCAATTTTTTTCCTTTGGTCGGATTGTATCTCTGTGATAAGTTTAGGCAGTTTTGGAATAGCTCTTGGGCCTATAACAAGGTCTACATATGGCATCTTCTCAATGATTTTATCCCCGTATAGCTGGGCTACGCATCCTGCAACACCTATTATTACATCTGGTCTTGTTGCCTTTAAGTGTTTGAATCTACCAAGGCTGCTAAAGGCCTTTTGATCAGCCTTTTCTCTTATTGCACACGTATTTACTATGATGACATCTGCATCGGCAGGGTTATCTGTAAGCTCAAAGCTCAGAGCATTTCGTATGCGGTCTGAGTCATACTCATTCATCTGACAGCCGTAGGTTTCTATATATAGCTTTTTCCCATTCATATATTATAGAATGTAACGCTTTAGGAATACCAAGTCAAGCAAATAAGGGGTGTTTGAAAGTTGGTTGTAAGTGCATAATAATTAGTAAAAATTGGATTGACACGTTTGAGGAAATTTAGTAGGCTAGAGCCTAGTATCAATTACCAAGGAAAAAAGCTAGAGGAGCCAACCTGATGGGTAACGAAACTACAGAAGTTTCAGCAGGTAGGGAAGGCATATTTAGCTGGTATAAGGATATAAGCAGAAAGCAATGGCTTGCTTTTCTTGCTGCTTTTCTTGGATGGACACTCGATGCTATGGACCTTCTTCTTTATGTCTATGCCCTCCCTAAAATTCGTGATACTTGGAATCTTACTGACAAGGAGGCTGCTTGGCTCTTTGGAGTTACCCTTTTTTCATCTGCTCTGGGTGGAGCCCTTTTTGGCATAATAACTGATTATATTGGAAGGATAAGAGCCCTTACCTATTCGATTCTTATGTACTCGATATTTACAGGGCTTAGTGCTTTTGCTCCAAACGTGGAGTTTTTCCTTGTATGCCGCTTTTTCCTGGGTCTTGGTATGGGAGGGGAATGGGCTTCTGGTGAGATCCTTGTAGCTGAAACTTGGCCAAGACAGCATAGGGGAAAGGTTGTGGGTATGGTACAGAGCGGCTGGGGTATAGGGTATATACTTGCGGCTACACTTGCAATTATTATCCTACCACATGCTGATTTTGAGCTTTCTCTCCCTTACTTTGGAGATGTTTTTATTCACAGCTGGAGGGTTCTTTTCCTTGTGGGTATTCTTCCTGCCTTCCTTGTTTTCTTTATAAGAAGACACTGTGAGGAACCTGAGATCTGGAAGACAACTGCGGAGCTTAGAAAGCAGGGAAAACTGAGTGAGAAGGCTAGGACTTTTACATTTGTTCAACTCTGGAAGAAAGACCTTATCGGTTATACAATTAGAGCCACGCTTCTTACGAGTTTTTGTATGATTGCTTACTGGGGTCTTAACACATGGATTCCCACCTATCTTGCAAGCCCTGTTGAGAAAGGGGGGGCAGGTCTTGGTCTTATAAAGGGTTATGCGTGGACCATTTTTATAAACCTAGGGGCCTTTATAGGTTGCAACACATTCGGAGCCATAAGTGACAGGCTTGGTAGAAGACCTACCTTTGTAGGATACCTTCTTATAATGGCGATTCTGGTTCCAATCTTTGGGGCTATAACCGAGGTGCAGAGGTTTATAGGGTTTTTGAGTGTAGAGACCCTATTGCTTATATTGGGACCGCTCCTTGGTTTTTTTGGTACCGGCTTTTACTCGGGTTTTGGTGCTTTGATGGCAGAGGTTTTCCCTACAAGGGCACGTGGTACCGCTCAGGGGTTTTGCTATAACTTTGGAAGGGGTGCTTCGGCTCTTGCCCCTTATATATTTGCTGTTGTGGCAAGTATGCGGATCCTGGGACATGATGTTGGATATGGCCTTTCACTTATAACAGCATCTGTGTTTGCTGTTCTTGCGGCTATAACAGTTCTTACCTTCCCTGAAACAAAGGGAAAACAGCTTGAGATTGAGTAAGTTGGTATATTCGTTTTTATGAGAGAACCAAGATACAGCAGGTACTTTACCGTTGAAGAGGCAAACGCTCTTATTCCTGAGCTGACCATGTTGATTGAGCGTATAAGACTCATTAAAGCAGAGGTTACCTCTAACATTGTGGAGCTAGAAGCTGTTGTTAATAAGGCCAGGGCAAATGGAGGATACGGTAAGGGAACTACCTATCTATCAAAGATAACCAGGTTTTATGATTATTTGAATCAAATAGAGGAGATGGGTTGCCTCCTAAGGGATATAGATCTGGGTATAGTCGATTTTCCATCTATTCATGATGGCAGAGTGGTGTACCTGTGTTGGAAGTTGGGGGAAGAAAGAGTTAGTTTCTGGCATGAGGTAGATGCTGGCTTTGTCGGAAGAAAACCAATCCGCTGAGTTAAAGTGTATCTATGTCTTTAGAGATATGCTCACTAATCATTCTTCTATGCCTATTTTTTAAGCATTTATCTTTTTGTTAGTTGGTATACTTTCCCCAAAAACCGCTTGAATATGTGTAACTTTCCATCTTAATCGTCTCCAGATGCCTTGGCACATATGTTGCAAATACCCAAGAGGGTAAGTTCCCCTTAGGAGGTAGGAATATGAAAAGAAAAGTTTTAAGTGGCCACAGGTTATGTAAGTTTCTTAACCTGATAAGTTGCTTCTTTGTTGTTTTTCTCGTATTACCAGTAAAGGTATTTGCCCAAGAATCCACTATGGATGATATCCTAAAACAGATTTCGGATTTAAAGGTTACCGCTGATACGGTTTGGGTGTTAGTTGCAGGCTTCCTTGTGTTTTTTATGCACCTTGGATTTGCTATGGTTGAATCCGGGCTTTGCAGGGCCAAGAACACGGTAAACATACTTGCAAAAAACTTTATCGTGGTTGCAATTACAGCGCTTGCCTTCTGGATAGTTGGATGGGGACTTATGTTTGGGGATGGAAACGGCTTTATAGGTTACAAGGGGCTTTTTTTTCTTAGTGGAGCTGACAATAGTCCTCAAACTGGGGAAGCTTACAGCGGTGTATATAGTGCAATAAGCTGGGCAGGGGTGCCACTTTGGGCAAAGTTCTTTTTTCAGATGGTGTTTGTGGCAGTGGGGGCAACTATTGTTTCAGGGGTAGTTGCGGAACGCATAAAGTTTGTTTCTTTTGTTATCTTTGCGTTCATTATATCCGGGATTATATATCCTATAACCGGTCATTGGGTGTGGGGAGGTGGGTGGTTGGCTCAACTTGGTATGTGGGATTTTGCTGGCTCTACTGTTGTGCATTCAGTTGGTGGATGGGCCGCACTTGCAGGGGTTATTCTCCTGGGTCCTAGAATAGGTAAGTACAAGAAAGATGGAGGGGTTAATCCAATTCCAGGGCATAACATGATTGCTGCTACAATAGGGACTTTCATCCTGTGGTTCGGATGGTTTGGATTTAACCCGGGAAGTGTTATGGCAGCTTCCTGGGGTGATATAAGCAGGATAGCTGTAACCACAAACAGTGCTGCTGCCGCTGCTACAGTTAGTGCTACAGTACTTTCCTGGATCGTGCTTAAAAAACCTGACCTAACTATGATACTTAATGGATGTCTAAGCGGGCTTGTTGCAATTACTGCTCCCTGTGCCTTCGTTAGTGTGGGAAGTTCGGTTATTATAGGGCTTATTGCTGGGGTTCTTGCTGTATTTGGTATATTGTTTTTCGATAAGGTGAGAATAGATGACCCGGTAGGTGCCTTAACTGTTCATCTGTTAAACGGTATATGGGGAACACTTGCTGTAGGGCTATTTGCCCAAGATGCTATAATGCCGGGAACAACGGGGGATGGACTCTTATTTGGAGGAGGGGTAAAGCTTGTATGGGCACAGTTTGTGGGTATAGTAGCAGTTGGAGCTTTTACCTTTGTCCTTTCCTTTATAGCATGGTTTGTAATCAAATCCTTAATAGGACTCAGGGTATCTCCTGAAGAAGAGATTGAGGGGCTTGATATTGGTGAGCACGGAATCAGTGCTTATCCCGACTTTCAGCTGGCTGCAACTACCTTCTCCCCTGCTGGGTATCCCTTGATTCCCATGTCTAAGGAGAAAGCAGAGGCTATAAGCAAGGCTTTTTTAAGTGAGAAGGAATCCCAGTGAGCAGGTAAAAAGTGTGTTTTTGATAAACGGTATGCCCGTTCTTTTGGGCATACCGTTTTTGTTTTTGTTTTTATGGCTTTCGGATTTAGGTTGCCAATAAATAGGTCATATGTGATTAATTATTGGGCATGCTTTTTAGCTATATATAATATGTTACCAATTTTTTAAAGTTTTTTAATCCTATATAGTTGGCATATTTATTGCAATTATTCAGCGTCTCAAAAAACAAAAAGGAGGATAAGGATGATAAAGAGGGTTATAGGTATTTTGGCTCTTGGGGTTATAGTTGTAACAGGCGGGACGAATTTAGTATCTGCTGAGGAGGAAAATAAGGAAAGCAGGTTGTTGGATTTTCTTAAAAGCATAGAAGTTGGATTTTATCTGGATACATCCTACGAATATAACTTTAATAAACCTGAATCTGGTAATAATTCTTTAAGGATATTTGACCAAGATCACAACGATTTTAATATCCATATGTTTCAGCTTTCATTTAAAAGAACACCAAGTTTGGAGGGTGGTATATCAAATCTGGTGGGTTTTGGGGTTAAACTGGATTTTGGTGAGGACGCTGATGTTATAGCATCAACTGGTTTGGGAGATGAAGATGATGAATTTGATCTTCAGGAGGCCTATATCCATATTCTTGCTCCTATTGGTAACGGAATTAGTATATATGCTGGTAAATTCGTTACCCTTGCTGGAGCAGAGGTTATAGAGAGCAAGGACAATTTTAACTTCTCTCGCTCATTTCTTTTCGGGTTTGCAATTCCCTTTACACATACGGGAATAAGGATTAACTATCCTGCAGGTGTATTTGATTTTATCCTCGGTTTGAGTAACGGATGGGATAATGTTGATGATAACAATGACGGAAAGACTATTGAAGCAAGGGTAGGGCTAAACTATGATATCTTCTCCTTAGGTGTTGCTGGTTATTTCGGGCCTGAGCAGGATGGTAATGATGATAACTGGCGTGAGCTTATAGATGTAGTTGCTACCTTTACTCCTTTTGAGAGGCTAACTCTTATGGCAAATCTTGATTTTGGGTGGGAGCAGGACGTAAGTGATGTTGAGTTGGGATTGGATAGTAGTGATGTATTCTGGTGGGGAATTGCTGGGTATATCGCTTATGAGTTTAACCAGATGCTCAGTCTGGCTGTGAGAGCAGAGTACTTTGATGATAGTGACGGTTTTAGAACCGGAACGGAGCAAAAGCTCTTTGAGATTACCCCCACTCTTTCCATAAAGCCTTTTGCTGGACATGGTTCTTTGGATAATTTGATCCTTAGGGTTGAGTACAGATTCGATAGCTCTGATGAGGATGTCTTTGAAGACGACAATGGTAGTTTTAAGGATACCCAGCACACGGTAGCTACGGAACTAATTTACTCTTTCTCGCTTTAGGTGTTTTAAGTTATATAAATAGTAAAAAGGCCATCTCCTAGCTGTCCCTCCGTACCTCCTTTGGTGGCAAAGGGTAGGATAAACTCCTACCCTTTGTTCTATTTTTAAACTGGTTTTTTAACGTCAAACACTCTATTGAAGGGGGGCGATAGCAAATGATATAATAGGTTTGCAGGGGATTAAAAAGGGGGGAGGTAGATGTTTTATAAAGACGATATTGATGCAAGGCTTTTGGACTTCTATCTTGCCAGTTTATTTGACGATTTGCTTGAGGAAACGGTTACAATGAATCCAGAGGGTATGCAGAAGGAAAAGCAACTTGTAGATGTAACCGCTACTATAGAAGAGCTAGAATCATAGTTTTTAAGCAAATATTTTCTCTTGCAAGCCCAAAAACGGTTAGGTAGAATCAAGTTCTAGTATTCTAGAAGCTAAGGTGCCCGGATAGCTCAGTCGGTAGAGCAGAGGACTGAAAATCCTCGTGTCGGCGGTTCGATTCCGTCTCCGGGCATTTTAGCCCTAGTGGTTTTTGTATTTTCCAAAAGAACTTGCCAATTTCCTTTCTTTTATTATAAAATTAAAAAGACATTGCCTTTTTGCATTTTGTGGCCCTAAATTTAGTTTGAGGGTTCTTGGAGGACAAAAATGAGATTTGGGGATTACCTAAAAAACAAAAGAAAACAGAAAAATATAACCCAGGAGGATCTTGCTCGTGCCCTTGGGGTTTCAAGTGTGTTTATACATCAACTGGAAACAGGTAAGGTGGATGCACCATCTTTTGAGAGGTGTCAGCAGATAGCTGAGATACTGGATGTTCCTATAGATGAGCTCTGGAGCTTTGCAAGAAAAGAAAGACTAAAGAGGTTTATGGAGAGAGAGGGGATCTCGGAGGATGATCTCGAGATACTTACTGAAGCGGAAAGGATGCTAATCAAGCTATACAGGAGCCTTGATAACGAAATGAAAAAAGACTTTGGTGGGATGATATACATGCTTCTTAGGCATTCACAGAATGAAGGAGTTCAAGAAATACTTGAAGAATTTATAAAATGCGCTTAAAAAGCAGGCTTTTAACTATACTGGTAGCTATAGGAGTAGAGTTTCTTATATTTGCCCTAATGGGACTTGTTTTTCTCTTTCAATTTGACAGGGCAAAGACTGAGTTTGTTAACAAAACAAAGGCAATTGCTGAGACAATAGGGGATCAAGCCAGCAGTTTTTACTCGTTAAAGGGAGAGGATACTACAAGCAATGAGTTTTTCCAGTTTCTCGATGAGAGGCTGGGAAGGAAAAAGCTGTTTAATACCTTTGATATAGCCCCTGAGTTCTTTAGCATAGTGCTAAAGAAGGATATAGAGAAGGGTAAAGTGGCGGGTTACTTTATGAAAGACTTTTATCCGGAGGATGGATATTCTGTAAAGAAACACAAGGGTATGATCTCTGTTATTGTTCCTTTTAATATAAGGGCAAGTGAGAAATCCGAGCCCTTTGGTATAGTTAAGATTGATTCTGATACAAAGTCCATTGCCAAAAAGGTAATAGCTGATAACTTCCTTCTCTATGCTGCAATGATTGTGGTTCTAAATAACCAAGCCTTTATCTTTTATCTGCTTTTAAGGAAGAGAAAAGAGGTGGTTTTTGAGAAAGGTTACCTTAAGGAACACTCAATAGGTGCCCTTAAGATAATGCATAAGGTGCTTGGGGACATAATTCAGGATCATGAGGGTGGTGTTGTTAATAAGAAGGATGAGCCTTTGAAGAAAAAGAGAGAAGAAAAAAAGGTTATATCAATATCCGAGCTCATAGAGGAAAAAAGGAAGAAATGATCAGGTTAGCCATTTCTGTTTTGGTTGCTATGTTTCTTCTTTTCCTGGGATGTGGAAGCCCTCATGAAAACGGATTTGTTGTTCTTGATGGGCCAGTTCTTGAAAGCATAAACAAGGATGGGAATCTTGAGTTTAACGGAGCGGTTATAAACTCCGGTGATAATCCCGTTACCTCAATCTATGTGGTATTGATTTTAAAGGATGATAAGGGAAGGGTTATAGAGGCAACCTCTACCCCTGTTTTAGGGGAGGAACCAGGGGCTGTTCTTTACCCATCTGAAAGGGCATTTTTTACCATAACCACAAAAGCTGATCCAGCAAAGGTGGTTTCAAAAGAGGTTGAGATATACTACGAGGAGGTTGGGCAACAGGGTCTGCCTTCCTCATAGTTAGTGGATTTCTATGATTATCTCCACATGACGACCTTTACCTTTTTCCTTTGAGGTATCTGTAAGACCCTCTGTAGTTAGTCTTTCGGGTAGGACTCCTTTGGAAACCAGATAGCTCTTTATGGTGTCTGCTCTTATCTTGGCCAATTTTAGATTGCTGGATTCCGTGCTTGATTCGTTTGCATATCCCTTAATAAAAGCCTTTATATCCGGATGCTTTTTAAAGAGCTCTCCGATTGCATCTAAAGAAGGATAGGCATCAAAGAGTATTTTTGTTCCAAGTGGGGGAAAAAGCTCAAAAAGAGTTAACTTTACCTTATCCTCAAGGGGTTCTGCTTTGACTCCGTATATAACGGATCCTTTCTTGAGGATTTCGTCTCTTATTTCGAGCTTTTTCTTTGCTTCGTTTAGGGCTTTATCTGCAATTTCCATTGCTTTCTTTGACAACTCTAGGGATCCTTCGTAGTCTCCTTGATTTAGTCTATCTTGGGCTTCCTTTTGGATCTGCTTTGCCTGATTAAGCAAGTTAGGGCTAAAGTACTGTGCGAGTGCAGTTTCTGCATCCTCTATCTTCTCTTCAGATTTGTTTAGGCTATCAAATGCAAGTGAGCGCATTCTCTCTTTTGCCACAGCAATTCTGTCTTTAATCTGCTGGAGTGCTAAAGTGTTTTTCCTTAGCTCCTCTTCGTATTGCTTTTGTATTGAAACTGCGTTTTCTATTTCTGCCTGTAGTTTCTTTACCTCGGTTTCAAGGATTTTTCTCCTCTTTACATGCATAGCGGTTTTTGCCTTTATTTCTGCTATAAGCCTTAGTTCCTCAGCCTTATCGATATTTCCTCTCTTATACTCTCTCTCTGCCTGCTGATAGAAAAGCCTTGCCTCTCTAAATATGTCTGGAGCATAGCTTTCGATGTCTTCTCTCCTTAAATCGTCTATTAGTGCATATGTTATGGCCATATCTTTTGTGGGAGGGACTGGACTTGAAGATACACACGCTGTAGAAAGAGTAAAAATTATGGCCGGAAGCAATTTAAAGGTTTTTATGGGTTTCATTCTCTTTTTCTAGCCTTTTTATCTCCTCTTTAACCTTTTCATTTGTGTCTTTTAGTTGTTGTATCTGGTTTCTTATAGCATAAAGAAGATCATTCATCTGGAAAACCTTCTTCTCTAAGTTTAGTTCCTCAACAATTGCGTTTAAAAGCTCTATCTGGAAACTGACCTTTTTTAATTGAAGGTAGGTCAATTCCTTTTCTGTATTTTCTTGCCTTAAAGATTGTTTTACCTGATTGATCCATATCTCTGCTTTTCTAAGCTCCTGGTATGGAATATCAGAGAACCCCTTTAACTCTTCCAGCCTCTCTTGAAGTGCTTTTAACTCTTCTTCTGGTTCTTTTTCCCCTAACTTTTCCTCTCCGGGGGAGGAAAGAGCTGTAAGGATAACTATAATTGAGGTTATAAAAACAAGCCTTCTCATTTCTAAACCTAAAATCTACATTTGGTTAGAAATAAGTTCAAGAAGTATATCGTATTGGACTATAAGTATTGACAAAAGTTACGTTAAGTAGTATTTTTGAGCTAAGACTAAGGTTTTATAAGAGAGGATAAAGGATTTGTTTCTTGGAAGGAAGGAAGTTACAGGGCTCGATATAGGAACGAGTGCTGTTAAGCTTGTGGAATTAAAGCACACCAGGAAAGGATATGAACTTAAAAATCTAGGAGAGTCTTTGCTTCCAGAAGAGGCCATAGTCAACAAGGTAATCAAAAAGCGAGATGCCGTGGTAGATGCTATAGCTAGCCTTGTTGATGAGCTTAAGTTAAGAAACAAAAACGTTGCCATCTCAATTGCAGGACATGGGGTTATAATAAAAAAGGTTAGCCTTCCCAAGATGTCAGAGAAAGAGCTTAAAGAAGCAATCCCGTGGGAGCTTGAGCAGTATATACCTCAGGGGGTAGAGGAGGTAAGTTACGATTTTCAGATACTTCCCGGGGAAACTCCCGAAGGTAATATGGATGTGCTTATAGTTGCTGCCAAGAAAGATGTAACAAATGAGTATGTAGCTGTTGTAAGTGAAGCTGGGTTAAACCCTGTTGTTGTTGATGTTGATGTGTTTGCACTTGAGAATATGTTTGAGTTTAACTATCCAGAGGTTAATGGTACGGTAGCGCTGGTAAATATAGGGGCATCTATTACAAACGTAAATATACTGGGGCAGGGGGTGTCTGTCTTTACAAGAGATATAACGGTGGGCGGTAACCAGCTAAGCGAATTAATACAAAAAGAGTTCAGTGTGGATTATGAAGAAGCAGAGAGAATGAAGCGCTCCATAGGTAGAGTTAACCAGATCTCACCTGACTTGGATAGGATCTTGCGTGATTTTACGGACTTGGTTTGTGGTGAAATAAAAAAGACATTGGATTTTTTTGTAAAAACACTCTGGAGAGAAGGAATAGAGAGGATAATGATAGGAGGAGGATGTTCTAAAATCCCGTATATAAGAGAGACCCTTGAGAGTTTGGTGGACTCTGAGGTTGATGTGTTTAATCCGTTTAAAAACGTTTTCTGTGGTTTAGATTTTGATCCCGAGTACATAAAGGATATTGCTCCCAAAATGGGTGTTGCTGTAGGTCTTGCCTTGAGAAAAGCAGGAGAATAAGAGCATGATAAAGATTAATCTGCTCCCTGTAGAAGAGAAGAAAAAGGTAGAGGGAAGAGGGGAATTCTTGCTAGGAGTCTTCGTAATAGTTTTTGTTCTTGCATTGGTTGTGGTTGTTCACATTATCCAGTCAAGGAGAATAGAGGAAGTAAAAAGGCAGACGCTAAAGGTTGAAAAAGAGATCAAGGAGCTTGAAGAGGTAAAGAAGAAGGTTGATGAGTTTAAGGCGAAAAATAAAGAGCTTGAGGAGAAGATTAGGGTAATAGCAGTGCTTGAGGAAAACCGTACAGGTCCGCTATACGTTATGGATGCACTTGCAAACTCCATTCCGGATAGAGCGTGGATAGATAAGTTTAGCGAGAAGAGCAACAAGGCAACAATTGAGGGTGTAGCTTGGGATGAGTTTACCGTTGCAAGTTTTATGAAAGGACTACAATCCTCACCTTACTTTAAGAATGTGGAGCTTAGAGCTATAAAGACAAAGGAGATACAGCAACTCCCGCTTAAGGCCTTTGTAATAGAGACCATGCTGGATTACTCCGGAAAGGTTGCGGGTAAGGGAAATAAGTCAAATGGTTTGGTAAGTCAGTAGGATGGAACGGAGGGGAAATGGCAAGGCTTGATACCCTTATAGAATCCATACACGGAAAGCCTCTTCACACAAGGCTGGCTATTCTTGCAGGTGTAATTGTTGTTATAGTACTGGTTTACTGGTATTTTTTCTGGTCTCCAAAATCTGAAGAGCTTGAAAGGGCAAGGGCAAACCTTCAGAAAAAGGAAAAAACGCTAAATGAGTACAGGGCTGTAGCTAGAGAACTTCCCAAGTTTGAGCAGGAGTTTAAGAGGCTAAACAAAGAATTTGAGCAAGCGGCCTTAAAACTTCCGGAAGAAAAGGAGATCCCGAGCTTAATAGAGGGCGTATATGCCGCTGTGTCTGCAGCTGGACTTGAGGCTGTTGCCTTTACACCAAAGAGGGAGATACCCAGAGACATATATGCTGAGATTCCTATAGAGATGAACGTTTTTGGTTCTTACTACGAGCTTGCCGATTTCTTCTACAGAGTTTCAAAGCTTCCAAGGATTGTAAATGTGAGGGAGCTTAATATGGCAAGAGAGGATAAGAGGAGCAGTGGAAACAGTATAGTTCTTAAGGCTTCTTTTACAACCGTTACGTTTAGGTTGTTACCCGCTACTAATGCTTCTGATGATAAACAGAAAAAAGGTAAAAAAAGGGGAGCCAGATAGGTGAAAAGGAGGATTAAGGTTTCTACTAAATCCGGCAAAAGCAGATTTATAATAATATCAGGTTTATTAGCTCTCTGTTTTATCTTCTATCCGCCGGGGACAAGGCTTAACTCTCAGGAGTTGGGAGCTAAAACCCCGGAAGGAGCTATGCCTTCGAAGTTAGAAAATCCTTTTCTTAACCCTCAAAATAGGCGTGACCCTTTTAAACCTTTTGTAAAGATAATTAGAGAGCCTGAAGCCAAACCTGCCCTTAGTGAATTGGTTCCTCCAATAAAGAAGTACCCTCTCCAGGAATTTAGGTTGGTTGGTATAATTTGGGTGGGTAAAGAACCAAAGGCTATGGTTGTTGATCCCGAACGTAACACTTATGTTCTTGGTATAGGTGATGAGATAGGAAACAGTCAGGGAAGGATTGTAGAGATAAGGGAGAACGGCATAATGGTTGAGGAAAAAAGATACTTTGAGGATATCTTCGGAGAAAGAAAGGTTGAGGTTAAAAGGTCTGTTTTGGCTTTTAATGAAGAGTAGAGACGGTGTTTGTAGGTAATGAAGTTTTATTAAAGGAGGATGGAGGATGAAGAGGTCTATACTGAGTGCATTTCCTGCCGGTGTTATTCCTTCGTTGTTTTTGTGTTTCTTTCTTATTCATTTACCTGTGGAAGCAAAGGAGCCTGATGTTCTAGGATCAGTTTCCCAATTGCCAGGTATAAACAAAATCGAAGGGATTGATTTTGAAGCCAAAGACGGTATAGGTATTGTAACCATAAAGACCTCAGCTCCTGTAAAGTACAGGGAGCTTCCCAAGGAAAGAAAAAAGATAAGCATTAAAATAGAGAAGGCTTTTCTTCCCGATGAGCTTCAGGTATCTAGGGATGTAAGTGAGTTTGATAGCCCTGTTAACTTTGTTTCTTCTTTTAGAGACCCAGTTGATGAGAGCGATACAGTGGTTTTGGTTGAGCTTAAAGAAGATGCTCCTGTAAAGCTTGAACAAAAGGAGAATGTGGTGGTTATAAAGCTTGGTAAAACCAGAGAGGAGAAGCTCGCAGAGGAGGAAAGGGCGGTGGTTGAGACAAGGGAGCCTTTCTGGGCTTTTGACTTTCGTATCACCACTACCCCGGGCGTAAAGAAGGTATATAGAGGACAGATTGTCTCTTTTGATTTTAAAGATGCCGATATAAGGGATGTACTAAGGATACTTGCTGATATAAGCGGTTTTAACATTATAGTTTCCTCTGATGTTAAGGGAACTGTAACGCTAAAGCTATCAAATGTCCCTTGGGATCAGGCCCTGGATGTTATACTTGAGAACGCAGGGCTTGGTGCGGTTGTTGAGGGCAACGTTATAAAGATTGCTCCACTTAGAACCCTTCAAGCAAGACAGCAGGCAATTCAAGCCGCTGCAAGGTCAAAAGAACAGCTTGAGCCTTTGATTACAAGGCAGGTATTTATAAACTATGCAAGTGCTGATGAACTGATACCCCTTGCAGAGCCATTGCTTAGTAACAGAGGGGATATAAAGGTTGATACCCGTACAAACAGCCTGCTGGTTACAGATACCGAAGCGAGGGTTGCACAGATTGAGGAGCTACTAAAGAGTCTTGATACCCGAACACCTCAGGTTCTTATTGAATCAAGAATCGTTCAAGCCACACTGGATTTTACCCGCCAACTCGGGGTTCAGTGGGGGTTTAACTACAGAGCATCTGCTGCTACGGGTAACCCAACCGGTGCTATCTTTCCCTCAAGCATTGCAGTTGGGGGTGTTGGTGTTGGAAGTCCAGGGCCGTTTGGTAATATAGGTCAGAATTTTATAGTTGATCTCCCTGCTGCGGTTGGCCCTGGCTCAGGTGGAGCACTGGGCATTGTCCTTGGAAGTCTTACAGGGGCCTATGACCTTGATATAAGGCTTTCTGCCCTTGAAAATAGGGGAGATGGGAGGGTTCTTTCCTCTCCTAAGGTTTTAACCCTGGATAACCAGCCTGCCAGGATTGAACAAGGTGTTTCCATACCGTTTCTAAGTGTTTCTGCTGCAGGAACCCAAACACAGTTTGTTGATGCAACCTTAAGACTGGAGGTTACTCCACAGGTAACCCATGACAACAGGGTTCTTATGAACATAAAGGTTACCGACAATGCTCCTGACCCCTCAATTGTTGGGGCAAATGGTCAACCCGCTATAAGAAGGAATGAAGCTGAGACGCAGGTTCTTGCAATGGATGGGGAAACCATAGTAATAGGAGGGATATTTACAAGAACCTCAACCGAGAACCTATCTGGAATCCCCTGGTTTTCAAGAATCCCACTACTTGGGTGGTTATTCAGAAACACAGAGACAATTGATCAGAGAAGAGAGCTCTTGGTGTTTATAACGCCGAGAATAGTCAGATAAAAGAAGGAGGAAAAGATGAAAAGAGCCCTTGTAGAGAACACCTTTTTCCCCTTTCTGGTTGTTTTTGCAATCTTACTGGGGTTGAGTTGTGCTGGAGACAATCCCCCATTTGCTCCTTTTGGCTCAACGGTAGAGATCGTTGACCCCCCTGGTGATATTTTTATTCCAGGGGAACGCTTAACTCCGATAAGGGTTCAGGCTATCGTTCGTGATCCTGATGGGCTACCGTTAAACGATGTGAGGGTTGTATGGGAGCTTTCTTTTGCGGGAAGGAACGATAGAACCATAGACACAGACGGTGACGGTGTTGCTGATGCACGTTCCCTTCAACTTGTAGACCCCGATGCATGTGGCGAGTTACTCTGTAACCTTGTGGATATGTCGCTGTGGAAGGACTTTGGAGCTTTTGTTGATTCACCATTTACAACCCTTTCGGATGAGCGGGGAATTGCAGATGTAATCATACTCATAAACGGTGAGTCTGTTGTTGATCCTGCAAGCCTTGAGGTGTCACTTGAGAACGGAGCGGTTGATGTTATCAATTTCAGGGTAAATGTACCCTAGAGACTGTAACAAAATCTCTTTAAGGGAGGGAACCATCTTTGAAGAGAAGAGAAGAATTTAACCGAAATTTATGCCTTTCCTTGCTGGTCTTTTTTGTGGTTATGGTTTTATCCATGACTTCCTGTGTAGACGATATTGACAGCCAGAGTTCAGAAGACCCTTTTGGGGCCGGGATAATAGGAATAGAGAGTAATCCTGATAGTTTATTTGGCAATGCAAACGGTACAAGCGAGATTGAGGTCAATACTGAGGTTTTTCCAGATGGTTCGTCTGTGGAGTTTGAGATAACGGGATCAAGTACAGGAATATCGTCTTCTGCAAGAACACATGGGCTTCCTACTTTCCTTAGGGGCTGTTTGATAGAGTCTGATTCCACTCTTTCAAATGGAGGAAAGGCTTTTGCTACCTATCTTGCAGGGATAAATATTGCTTCTGGTGCTTTGCTTGCTTCTGAGAACCCTCCGATTGAGACGGTTAATGTAGCAGTCAGTATAACTCCGCCCAATGGGGACAGGGAATCCGACTTCGTTTCGGTTATACTCAATCCTGTAGGGATAATACCCCCCGAGGATATCGAAGTTGAGACAAGACCTGGGGGTGACCCTTTATCTACTTTTGTTACCCTTGAGTTTATAACTATAGGCATTCCACCGGGTACCGTTGTGAATTTCTCCCTGAGTAGACCAGATCTAGGGGTTCTTAACCCAACATCTGCACCGGTTGTTGGCTCAGAGGAAGTGGGTTCAGTAACCACCCAGTATACAACTTTTAACAATACAGGTGGAACCCAGGTTATAATTGCCTCACTTGTTCTTCCCAATCCTTTTGATCGCTACCCCTCAAGGTGTCCTGATGTGCCGGAGTCTGATCGCAGGGTTGAGGAACAGGTTGTAATTACCCAAACCGTTCCTGAACCTACTCCTGCTCCCACTCCTTCCCCTTAGTGTGTTATTTCGCAAGAATTACTAGGATGCGTTTTATATCTCGGTAATTCTTTTTGTCTTGACTTGGCTTCTAACCTTTTGTTTAATATTGTATTATAAGTTATGTATTTTTAGAAGTTTTTCTGTACCTGAGGGAAGGTGATCCTTTAGAAGCTTTTATGTTTCGCTTCTGTCTTTAAAATTAGATTAAGGAGGTTTTAATATGGTTAAGGAGTATGGATTTTTAGCGGATGGCAAGTGGCTGCAAGGTGAAAGAAAGAGGGAAATAAAGAGCCCTTACAATGATGAGGTTGTTGGTGTTATAAACATTCCCAGTCTGGAGCAGGCAAGGGAGGCAATTAATGCTGCTGAGCGTGCATTTGAGAAGTTTAAAAATGCCCCAAGCTACGAGAGAAGCAGGATTCTTAGAAACATTGTAGATGGAATTGAGAAGAGAAAAGAAGAGTTTGCACGGATTCTTGTCAATGAGGGAGGAAAGCCAATAAAAACAGCACGGCTTGAAGTAAATAGGGCTATGGTAACTTTTTCGGTTGCGGCAGAGGAGGCAAATAGATTCTCTGGTGGTGAGGTAATTCCTATAGATATCGTTCCCGGAAATGAGGAGAGATTTGGTATAGTAAAGCGTTTTCCTCTAGGGATTGTAATGGGCATTTCTCCTTTTAATTTCCCGCTTAACCTGGTTGCCCATAAGGTAGCACCTGCAATTGCATCTGGGAACGTAATGATTCTAAAGCCTGCATCCCAAACTCCTCTTTCCGCACTTGCACTAGGAGAAGTGGTTATGGAAGCAGGGCTTCTTCCGGGTGGATTGAATATACTTCCATTACCCGGCTCAAAAATAGAGCCTGTTATTGAGGACGAGCGTATAAAGAAGGTCTCTTTTACCGGAAGTGATGAGATAGGTTGGGATCTTATGAAAAAGTTTCCAAAGAAGAAGGTTACACTTGAGCTGGGTGGGAATGCGGCAACGATAATTGATGAAGACCCACCTGATCTGGAATACGCGGTCAGCAGAAGCAGTTGGGGTGCTTTCTATCAAGCCGGGCAGAGTTGTATTTCGGTTCAGAGAATGTATGTGCACGAAAAGATTTTTGACAAGTTCCTTGATAAGTTTATATCTGCAACAAAGGCTCTTAAGGTGGGAGACCCAAGGCTTGAGGATACAGATGTGGGGCCTGTTATAGATGATGATTCTGCAGACAGAATAATGAAGTGGATAGAAGAGGCAATTAACTCGGGGGCAAAGCTCCTTACGGGAGGACAGAGGGATGGTAGATTGATCCAGCCAACGGTGTTAACCAATGTTCCTCCCACATGTAAGGTTAGCTGTGATGAGGTCTTCGGTCCTGTGGTTCATGTGGAGAGATATAAGGACTTTGATGAGGTTTTAAGGTGGGTAAACGATTCAAGATTTGGACTCCAGGCTGGCATCTTTACAAAGGATATGAAGAAGGCATTTAAGGCTTATAGTGCACTTGAGGTGGGAGGCGTTATAGTAAACGATGTTCCCAGTTTCAGGGTTGAAAACATGCCCTATGGAGGGGTAAAGGATTCGGGAGTGGGAAGAGAAGGGATAAGATACGCCATAGAGGAGATGACGGAGTTAAAGCTGATGGTTGTAAACTTGAAGAACTACCTCTAAATCTGTAAGTTGGCCTTTTATCTTGTCGGTATGGGTATATAAATAAGGAGGGGATGTTGTTTTTATCTGTCTATACAAATGGATAGGGCTACAAAGAAGATAAAATCGCAGGTTAAAAACAAAGAGCTTGTAGAGATTCGACGAAGGGAAATTGTGAAAGCTGCAGTTGATCTCTTTGTTAAGAAGGGGTTTCATAAAACCACTGTTAGGGAGATTGCCAGAAGATTCGGTATGAGTATAGGTACGATCTACGAGTACATAAGAACAAAGGAAGATATACTCTATCTTGTCTGTGATTATATTCACTCAAGTGTGAGTGAGAGGGTAAAACCCTTCTTAACTTTTGATGAAAATGCCAGAGATGCGCTTAGACGAGCTATTAACATCTATTTCTCGATAGTTGATGAGATGCAGGATTACATCCTTTTTCTGTATCAGGAAACCAAATCTCTTGACCGGGAGGCAAGAAAGTATATCTTCAGAGCAGAAGAGCATATGACCGAGATATTTGAAAAGATACTATACCGAGGTATTGAGGATGGAAGCTTTTCTATTTCCAGTGATGATGTAAAACTTATGGCCCACAATATTATGGTTCTTGGTCAGATGTGGGCTTTCAGGCGCTGGGTTCTGCAGAAGCACTACAAGATAGACAGATACATAGATATCCAGACAAGGTTTATATTAAAACAGCTTGATTCAAAGTTAGGGGTTTAGCTCTTTATACTGGGTAATTGACAATGGGGAAGTATTTAATATACAATTCTTTATGAATGAACGTTCGTTCAGAATAAGAATAGAAACTCTTGATCGTTTATAAGGGGGATTACATGAGCATTATAGAGCTTACAGAGGAACAGCGTATGGTAAGAGATACTGCTAGGGAGTTTGCACAGAGCGAGATTAAGCCCGTTGCTGCAAGACTTGATAAGGAAGGAAGATTCCCTTCAGAAATAGTTAAGAAGCTAGCAGAACTTGGCTTTATGGGGATATTTATTCCCGAGCACTATGGTGGGAGTGGAATGGATACCCTAACCTATGTACTTGCTCTCGAGGAGATCTCTAAAGCCTGTGCCTCAACCGGCACCATAATGTCTGTAAACAACTCTCTTGTATGTGATCCCATATATACATTTGGAACCGAGGAACAGAAAAACAAGTATCTAATCCCTTTGGCTAGAGGAGAGTTGCTTGGATGTTTTTCGTTAAGTGAGCCGGCAGCTGGTTCAGATGCAGGTAGTATAAGAACCACTGCTGTAAGAGATGGTGATTACTACATTATAAATGGCACAAAGAACTGGGTAACAAATGGACCCGAGGCAGATATTATAATTCTTTTTGCCTCAACTGACCTATCAAAGAAGCATCGAGGAATTTCAGCATTTATAGTCGAGAAGGAAACCCCGGGTGTGATAGTGGGAAAGGTAGAGGATAAGCTTGGTATACGGGCCTCAAGCACATCCCAGATTATATTTGAAGACTGTAGGGTTCCGGTGGGTAATCGACTCGGTGAAGAAGGTCAAGGGTTTAAAATAGCTATGCAAACACTGGATGGAGGAAGAATAGGTATCGGTGCTCAGGCAGTTGGTATTGCTCAAGCTGCCTTTGAGGATTCTATTAGATATTCCAAGCAAAGAGAGTCTTTTGGTCAACCGATTTCTGAGTTTCAGGCCATACAGTTTATGTTAGCTGATATGGCAACTCGTATTGAGGCTTCCAGGCTCCTTGTATGGCAAGCAGCAGTTATGAAGGATAAAAAGCTAAATCTTACCAAGTACTCCTCAATGGCAAAACTCTATGCCTCAGAAACGGCAATGTGGGTTACAACAAAGGCTATACAGATTCACGGTGGATATGGTTATACAACTGATTATCCGGTTGAGAGGTACTTTAGAGATGCCAAGATAACGGAGATTTACGAAGGAACCTCTGAGATCCAGAGACTTGTAATTGCAAGGCGGGTTTTAAACGAATACGGTTTTTAGGAGGTTTCAATGCTATTTAACAGGGAAGAGCTTGAGATAATAAAGCAGGAGAAAGAAAAGTGGGATAGAGAGTATGAAAGGTTTCCAAAGAGGGATGTAAAGTTTACAACCATCTCCGGTATGGAGGTTCCTCCACTTGTTACACCTGCGGATCTAGAGGAGTTTAGTTATCTATCTGAACTTGGATTTCCGGGCTCCTATCCCTTTACCCGTGGGGTGTATAACACCATGTACAGGGGCAGGCTCTGGACAATGCGTCAGTTTGCCGGTTTTGGCTCTCCGGAGGATACAAATCGCAGGTTTAAGTTCCTCCTTGAGCAGGGACAGACTGGGCTAAGTACTGCGTTTGATATGCCTACACTTATGGGGTATGACTGTGATCATCCCAGAGCCACTGGGGAGGTTGGAAAAGAAGGGGTTTCTGTTTCTTCTCTTGCAGATATGGAGGTGCTCTTTAGCGGGATAAAACTGGATGAGGTTACCACCTCTATGACGATTAACTGTACAGCAAGTATCGTATTTGCCATGTACCTTGTGGTTGCGCAGAAGCAGGGTGTAAGTTGGGATAGGTTAGATGGAACCATACAAAACGACATGTTAAAGGAGTTTATAGCTCAGAGGGAGTGGATCTGTCCTCCGAGGCCATCTGTAAAGATAGTTGTTGATGTAATTGAGTTTTGCACAAAGTATGTTCCTAAATGGCATCCTGTTTCCATATCGGGTTATCATATACGTGAGGCCGGTTCCACTGCTGTTCAGGAGCTCGCCTTTACAATAGCTGATGGGATCGGATACGTTGAGGAGTGTATTGAGCGTGGCCTTAATGTTGACGACTTTGCTCCTCAGCTTTCTTTCTTCTTTAACGTGCATAACGATTTCTTTGAGGAGATTGCAAAGTTCCGTGCTGCACGAAGGATGTGGGCAAGGATCATGAAGGAGAGATTTGGTGCAAGGAATCCCAAGTCTTGGATGCTAAAAACCCATGCCCAGACAGCGGGTTGTAGCCTTACAGCACAGCAGCCGTTAAACAACATAGTGAGGGTTGCGATTCAAGCACTGGCCGCTGTTCTGGGTGGTGTACAGTCTCTGCATACAAACTCAATGGATGAAACCCTTGCTCTCCCTACAGAAGAGGCTGTAAAGGTAGCTCTTAGAACTCAGCAGATTATTGCAGAAGAAAGTGGGGTTGTAAACTCGATAGATCCGCTTGGTGGTAGCTATTTGCTTGAGTTTCTTACGAATAAGATGGAGAAAGAAGCCCTTGAGTACATAAAAAAGATAGATGAGCTTGGGGGTATTATTAAGGCGATTGAGCTTGGATTTCCCCAAAAAGAGATTGCAGATGCTGCCTACAGGTATCAGCTTGAACTTGATAGAAAAGAAAGGGTAGTTGTTGGTGTAAACAAATACGTAAGTGATAAGGAGATACCAATCCCTACCTTAAAGATTGACGATAGTGTATGTGATAGACAGAAAGAAAGGCTTAAAGAGGTAAGAAGAATGCGAAATAGCAGTGCGGTAAGAAAGTGTCTTCAGGCAATTGCTACAGCTGCAAGAAATGGGGAGAATCTGATGCCATACATTATAGAGGCGGTAAAGGAGTATGCCACCTTGGGTGAGATTAGCGATGTGTTTAGGGAGGTTTATGGTGTTTATAGGGACCCAGGTTACTTTTAGATTTGACCTCGGTTAACTTACATGGTTAATTAATATGTCCTACAGGAAATAACCAAAATGGCTGCTGAAAGGAAGATTAGAATCCTTATAGGAAAAGCGGGACTCGATGGGCATGACAGGGGGGCAAAGATAGTGGCTAGAGCCCTTAGAGATGCTGGTTTTGAGGTTATATATACTGGACTTCATAACACGCCTGAGGTTATAGTTGAGACGGCCATTCAAGAAGATGTGGATGCCATAGGCATTAGCATTCTCTCAGGTGCTCATAACTACGTGTTTCCGGAGATAATACGTCTTTTAAAAGAAAAGGGTGCTGATGATATAGTGGTATTTGGTGGTGGAATTATACCAAAAGACGATGTTCCGGGACTTCTGGAAAAAGGGGTTAAAGCGATATTTGAGCCTGGCACTTCTACAGGAGATATAGTTAAGTGGGTTAGGGAAAACATAAAGCCACGCGGTCTTTAGTGTGTAGGACGTATTTAGGGGGTGTTATGGGAGTGAAATGTATTCTTTGTGATAAGAGGAGGCCAAAAAGATATTGTCCTGCAAAAAGGACATATATATGTCCTGTGTGTTGTGGGGAGAAAAGGGGTATTGAGATAAACTGTCCTCTAGATTGTCCCTATTTCGTTGAAGGTCAAAAGTACCGGCAGGAGAAGATAACCAAGCAGAGGGTAAGGAAAGAGGGGTTTGAGCCCTATATTAAACGGGCAGAACTCTATAATAAAAACCCTGAGGTCTTTGCTAGAATAGAGCTTGCAATGGTTAATCTATTTCGTGCCGGGAGTGGATTAACAAACAGGGATGTTGCTGAAGCTCTAGAACTTGTTATAAAAACGTTAGAAACGGAGAAGAAGGGGATAATATACGATTACAGGTCCAATAGCAGGGTGGTAAATGAGCTTGTACGACAAATTCTATCTGTTCTGAGGGAGTATAAGGACTCTCCTGAGCTTAAAAGGGGAAGAATCACGGTTGATTATGCAAGGGATGTGGTAGAAGAGTTTTTAAAAGAAGTTAGGTTTTTTATGGAAGTAGACCCCAATCCTCAAGGCTACCTTGTTCACGTAGCTCGCTACCATCCTGAAAAGATTGAAGCTTTAAAAGACCAGGGACCCTTAATTATATCAACCTAAGGCTTTTGGTCTCTTCTCTATGTAGTAATTTACCATGCTATTTTTTGTTACCACCTGATAAGGAGATCCCTACTATAAATGCAATTGCTAAGACAATGCCTGTTATTTTAAAGTACATACTCCAGTTTATATGAACTCCAAGATAAAAGAAGTATCCAATTATTGTGAACAGGATAAGACACACTATTATGCTTCCAAATATGTTAGTTTTTAGCATCTTCTCCTCCTAGCTGGGTAATTGCGGCTAGAGATCCTAGCTTACAAAAAGCATTTAAATTTTAACCTGATTTGCCTCTGTATCAAATAATTTGTTTTTGCTCTGTTGATAGAGTATTATTCTTTTATTACGGAATGAAGCTTCCCCATCCAGGTGAAATAGTAAACCTCTTAAAGAAAACACCTTATCGTCCAATGAGAGCAAGGGAGCTCTCTAAACGGCTTGGTGTTCCTAAAGAGGGTCGAAAGCTGTTTAAGAAGATACTGAAGAAACTCCTTCGGGAGGGGGCTATAAAGAGGGTTAAGGGCGGTAAGTACACCGTTGTCAAAACGGAGAGTAACAAAGGTAAGGAAGAACTTCCTTTGGAAGGCCGCAGGGGAATTTTATCTCCTGAAGGAAGATTTCTTGGGAAATTTCTTAGAAGAGGAAAAACTGGAATCATTGTGCCACGAGGATTAAAACTTCCACCTTTTTTCGTCAAGCTCAGTGAGGTTAAGGGGGTAAGGAGTGAAAGCCTTGTTTTAGCTGAGATTAAGCATCTGGAGCCAGGTTCTTTAGATAAGCGTACTGCAAAAGTTATAGAGGTCTTAGGAAAGGTTGGTAGCTTAGAGGCAGAAAGAAGAGGCCTGTGTGTAGAGTATGCTCTTCCTGAGGACTTTCCTTTAGCGGTTGTCAAGGAATCAGGAAGGATTCCAGAAGATATTCCTGCCAAGGTTATATCCAGGAGAGTTGATCTTCGCGAGAAAATGATATTTACGATAGATAACGATAAGGCCAAGGATTTTGATGATGCAGTTGGCATTTTGCGTCTTGGTTCTGGTTACAGGCTCTGGGTATCCATTGCTGATGTATCTTATTATGTAGAGGTTGGAAGTGCAATAGATAATGAAGCGCTTGAGCGTGGAACCAGTATATATCTACCGGATAAGGTTATCCCCATGCTTCCTGAAAGACTCTCTAACTGGGTTTGCAGTTTGGTTCCAGGTGAGGATAGGCTTACAAAAACTGTTGAGATGGATTTTGATAACAACGGGGTTATGGTTGGGTTTAGGATTTATAATAGCATTATAAGGAGTTGTGCTCGCCTGACCTATACAGAGGTTTCAAATATTCTTGAAAAAGGAAAAAAGGTCGGAAGGAAAAACAGTGAACTGGTAGAAAGCTTAAAGATAATGAAGGAGCTTTTTGAGAAGTTAAAAGAGAGGGGGATAGAAAGGGGAGAGCTCGATTTTGATTTGCCTGAGCCTGAGATTATAAGAGATGAGCTTGGAAGGACAGTGGATGTTATAAAGTCTGAAAGAAACGTGGCACACGGAATTATAGAGAAGTTTATGATCTCTGCAAATGCTGCAGTTGCTGAGTATGTTTCTAGGTTAAAGGTTCCCTCTATATACAGGATTCATGAACCACCAGATTACTCTTCCCTAAAGGAACTGGCTGAAGGTTTAAAGAAGTTTGGCTATGCATTTAAGCCAAGCCGTAAGGTAAAGCCAAGTGACATTCAGAAGATCATCTTGGAATCCAAGGGAAGGGGTGAGGAGCTTGCAGTTCATACAATGATTTTAAGGTCTTTAAAGAGAGCTATATACTCTACAAGTGAAAAAGGACACTTCGGCCTTGCCCTCAAGCATTATACTCATTTTACCTCTCCCATAAGACGTTATCCTGACCTTGTTGTGCATAGAATCATAAACTCTCTCATAGAGGGTAAAAGGCCTCCATATGATGAGGATACACTTGAGTGGATAGCAAATCATTCATCTGTAAAAGAGAGATTTGCTGATGAAGTTGAAAGAGAAGCGATAAAGCTTGAGAGAGTCTATATGATGAGATCCCATATAGGAAGAGAGTTTGAAGGCTTTGTAATAAGCGTTCTTCCGTTTGGTATATTTGTTGAACTAAAAGACATCTTTGTTGAAGGGTTTGTTCCAAGAGAAAAGCTAAAGGGTAGAAAGTTTGAAGTTGGTCAGGATATTAGGGTAAGGGTAGTAGAATCTGATATTGAGAGGAGAAGAATAACACTTGATCTGGTTCTTTAGTTCTAGTACTTCAAATTTAGGCTCTTTTCCCTTTTAATGCTTTCCTAAGTACGGTAATTGCCAGTACAAATATAGCTGCGTTTGCAACTGCTTCTTTCCCATTGTAAGGAGAGGGCTTTGCCAGAGAGCAACCGCCTCCGTTGCTTTCCCTGGTATCTTCGTTTCGGCTGCTTTGCTGGTCAACCGATTTTACTGCCTCAAAGGCATCAACCCTGCCAAAGCCAAATACATTGTCAAAACCGGGTTGACCTAGGTCCAGTGCTGTCTCTCCCAATATCTCTTTAACTCTGCTTGGTTGTAGGGTGGGGTTTTTATCAAGTATAAGTGCAACAACCCCTGCTACATGAGGTGCTGAAGCTGAGGTACCAAAAAACGGATTAAAATCGGTTAAGCTGGTTGAGACTCCATCAGGGGCAACCAAATCTGGCTTTGGTCTTGATTCAAAAAAAGGAAAAAAAATTGTACTTGGTCCCTGTGAGCTAAACTCTTCAATGGTATCTGGATTCTTTACAGAAACGGCCCCCACAGCAATAACATTTGGTACAGCTGGATGACCATATACGCTATCTTCTGGAACATTAAAGTTAACCGGCACCACGGAACTGCTGAAGAACATCTCTAGGGTTTTTGGAACTCCCTTAAAGAGGTTTATAACTATATCAACTCCACGGAAGTTATCGGAGCTGGTATTTGAAGCAACCGCAAGCTCTATCGGATTATCATCTCCGTTTTGGATTTCAATACCGTAGTCAATAAGCTCACCCGTTGAGGAATCAAATAGGAAAAGGTCATAATCGTTTGAGGACTTGCCAAACTGGTCATTCCACTGAAGTACACATATTGTGCTCTGTAGAGGAGGAATAAGAATCCTCATTGCGGGATTGCTATCTTGACCAGCTGCTTTGCCAAAGTCATGAACATGCTTTATGTTTTCGTTTATTGCTCCCCCATCCACATACACTGCCTGATAGTGTTGATCCGCGTCATTGCCTCCAGCCGAAACAAACACCACTCCTTTGCTTATGCTGTTTTGAACCTCCTTCGACACCCTACCATCTTCGAAAAAGGGTTCCTGCAAGAATCCAAGATCATCTACGATTACATCTGCCCCGATACTGGTTAGGAATCTTATCGAATCTATAAAATCTATGTCCGTTAATCCGGAAGAGAATGCAAGCTGGGCTCCAGGAGCTATATCGTGAATAATCTCCAAAAGAGCTGTCCCCTCATTTCCCTTTCCTTCAATCCCTATTATTATGTTGTCTGGAAGCTCCCCTGTTGATTGAGAAACCGCAATTTCATCTACCCCATCCGAGATAACCCCTACAGTTATGCCGCTCCCATCAAACCCGAGTATTTCTCTTACATCGTTTGAGCCAATTACTACATCCCCCTCCGTTACTACAGAGCCACTTTTTGTTTTTCCGTAGCTTGGAGGGGTTATCTTTCTTACAAAGCCAAGGTTTGAGATTTCTTCAAGGTTATAGAACGGGGCCCAACCCTGAACTATGCTGTACTCTCTATTTACCGATTCAACCCTTACCTCTAGGGCTTTTAGCTGTTCCAGGTGTGTATCTTTAATTTCACTTAGGTATATATAGACCTGTATGTTTCCGTCTTTGTCTATTTTAACGAGCGGGGTGGATAATTCTTCTATCTTAAACTCTTTTAGATTACTCTTTGTAACCCCCATGGTTTTTAGTTTGGTTAGAACTTTTTGCACATCGTGACTGATTTTTGAGTCTTTGTACTCTATTGTCCCTTCGTATTTTTTGTCTTTTAGCTTGTAGCCCCATGAGACCTCATTTCCAGTTGTCCTACTGTTTAGGAATAGAAAAGTAAGCAAAACTAGAGAAAAAATGCCTAAAACCTTTTTCATTGAACTACCTCCCTTATAGGGTTAATACGGATGTGATATTAAGAAACACTTAGCTTACCTTCGTTTTTTGCAATTATAAATTCCCTAAGCATATCCTGGTGTTCCTTACCAACCTCAATTATTGAAGCCACAGCGTAGGCTCCTGCCCTTAGATAGGCAATTACTTCATCTGGGTTTATCGTATCTGTTGGGATAAGCTTAATTTTGGGAAATAGTTCCCTAAGAAACCCAATCCAGCCTATACCTCCCATGGTCTTGCATGGAAAGACACTAGCTGCGTTTGCCCCCAAATCGTAGGCGCTAAATACCTCGGTTGGTGTAAGTGAGCCAGCCGCATGAAATACGCTCTCTTTCTTGCTTCTCTTTATAATTCCCTTATCTAGGTGTGTTGAAAACAAGAATAATGCCCCTGCATTTATTGCAGTTCTTGCCTCTTTCTTTGTGGATATGGAAAAGACTCCAAGGTTTTGTTCTCCAGCCCTTTTTAGGGTTTTAAGATGTTCTTTTACCCCCTGTGTTTTAAAGTCAAGGGCAATCAGGTTAAACCCGCCATCCCTTGCAAGTTGATAAGCTTCTAGCATCTGATTAAAAGATGGTGCTTTAATCAGGAGAAAAACCTTTTCTTCTTCTATAAGATGTAAAAGGTTTTTTTGAATTTCGCGTTTGGATGGTTTTTCAGCGGTCTTCTTCTTGGACATTTCTAACCTTTCGGAGGGGGTGGGATTCGAACCCACGAGGGCCTTAAAAACCCTTCCGGTTTTCGAGACCGGTGCCTTCGTCCACTCGGCCACCCCTCCTTTCCCAAGGTATGGATTATACCATTAAATATACTGTAAGTTAGTAAAAGTTTGGAATCATTTGGTACTGCATTACAATATATTGTGTTTTTAGTATATAATAACGATTCTAGAGAAAACTAACAGGATTTTTAGTGCGGGTGAGTGCTCTTTTTTCGGAAAAGGTAAGAAAGGAAATAGAGAAGACGATTAAAGAAGCCTCAGGTAATGAGGTTTTCTTTGTCGGTTCTCTTGATGGTGGCGGTGTTGTTAGCAGTTTAAGGGTTGTTGCTCGTGGTAACGAATTCTCTGTTCCCGCCATTGTTGATTCTGCCAGCAGCGGAGATATTGTAATTCACAACCATCCTTCTGGCAACCTGACCCCTTCGGTAAGAGATATTGAGATGGCCTCTGTATTTGGAAACAGGGGAGTGGGTTTTTACATAGTAAACAACGATGCATCTGAGGTGTATGTGGTTGTTGAGCCGTTTTTAAAACGGGATGAGAAAAAACTTAATACAGAGGAATTAAAGGGGTTACTGCTTCCAGGGGGTGGGGTGGCAAAGGTAATGGGAAGGCAGTTTGAGGAAAGAGCTGAGCAGATACAGATGTTAGAAGCTGTGGCTTTGGCCTTTAATCAGGGCTCTATCTCCTTAATTGAGGCTGGAACCGGAACGGGTAAAACACTTGCCTATTTGATACCTGCTGTTTACTGGTCTATCTTAAACGGTGAGAGGGTTGTGGTGTCAACAAACACCATTAATCTTCAGGAACAGCTTATTAACAAGGACCTTCCCGTTGTTCAACTTGCTCTGGGTGATAAGGGGTTTAAATATTCCCTTGTAAAGGGTATGGCAAATTACGTTTGTCTGCTTAGGGTTGAAACCGTATTGGATGGGCTTTTAGACCTTGCGGGGGATGATGAGATAGATACCCTAAGAAATATAGTAGAGTGGGCAAAGAGCACCCAGGATGGCTCGCTTTCTGATCTGAGTTTTAATCCTCCTGAGGAGGTATGGGATAAGGTCTGTGCCGAAAGCGAGAGTTGTCTTCGTATAAGATGCCCTTACTATTCAAAGTGCTTTTTCTATAAATCAAGACGGGAAATGACTTCTTCCAATATCCTTGTCGTTAATCATCATCTTCTCTTTTCGGATCTCTCTATAAGGAGTGCAACGGAGGAGAGTGATATTGGTATTCTACCTTCATATAGAAGGGTAATTTTCGATGAAGCCCACCATATAGGAGATGCTGCCACATCACATTTTGGATTAAGAGCAAGCAAGTACGGGATTATAAGGACACTGAGACGTCTGAGAAGAAGGGGGGAGAAGGGGGAGATAAAGGGGCTGCTCTTCTATACCGCTTCTCTTGCTACCAAGCTACAGAAGTACTTTAGAAAGGGTATTTTAACAAGTGTTCTGGGAAGAATAGAGAGTTTTATATCTCCAAGGGTTGATGTGGTTGAGGAGAGCGCAAGAGATGCCTTTGATAAGCTGTACTTCTTTGCCCTTCCTTTTTCGGAATTAAAAGAAGGAAATTCCGAGGAAATCACTCTTAGGATAACCTATGAGGTAAGGCAGAAAGAGGGATGGGAAGAGGTGGACAAAAAGTTTTCTCTTCTCAGAATAAGGTTACGTGAGCTTGAGGAAGAGATAAGATCTTTTGTAGAGATACTTCTGGACTACGAAAATGAGGATGATGTTGCCAGAATTATTGCAGAGTATAGGGGAATTGCAAATAAAGTTGGTTTCTATTCAGATGTGATAAATTACTTTTTGAGCTCTGAGGAAGACGGATACGTAAGGTGGGTTGAGGGAAGAGCGGGAAAGGGAGGAATAGCCTCTTCCATAGGACTTTCTCCGCTTGATATCTCTTCTCACTTAAAGGAGAGGCTTTATTCCAGGTGTAAGACGGTGGTTATGACATCTGCCACCATGACTGTTAACGGGAGTTTTTCCTTTCTTAAGGGTGAACTGGGCTTAAGTGATGACAGTAGGGTAAAGGAGTATGTGATTACATCTCCTTTTAACTACTCAGAAAATGTAGTTCTTGCAATCCCAAAGGATGTATCTGAACCTTCTGAAGCTGGGTATGCAGAGGATCTATCTTCTATAATACTTAGATCCGTTAAGGCTTCGAGGGGAAATGCTCTTATTTTATTTACTTCTTATTCGCTTCTTGATAAGGTTTACAGTCGTGTATACAGGGAATTGGAAGACTCTGGGATCCTGTGTCTTAGACAGGGTAGCTCCCCAAGAAGCAAGCTACTTGATAGATTCAGGGTGGAGGATAAATCCGTTCTCTTTGCTACGGATAGCTTTTGGGAAGGGGTTGATGTTCCTGGAGATGCCCTTCGTTTGCTCATAATTACAAGATTACCATTTCGTGTGCCAACTGACCCCATAATAGAGGCTAGGGTTCAGTATCTGGAAAATCAGGGGATAAACTCTTTTTTGGAGTATACTGTTCCCTTGGCCGTCCTTAAGTTTAAGCAGGGATTTGGGAGACTTATAAGAACGAAAACTGATAAAGGTGTGGTTATGGTTTTGGACAAGCGAATTATAAGCAAGTACTATGGTAGGTACTTCTTGAATTCACTTCCAAGGTGTAGAAGGGTTGTTGGTGGGGTTGATGAGGTGGTGGATGAGATCTGTGCTTTTTTTAACTCCTTAGCTGGCTGTAAGGGAGGATAAACTGTTAGGTCTGGTAATTAGGAAATCTGCATCTAGGGCTTTGAGCTCTATTCTTAGATTTTCTTTTTTCCTGTTTCTGGTGCTGTGTGTAGTAGGGATTCATAAGGTTTATGCCTATAAGGAGCTTATTGTCCTGGGTAAATGGAGTAGGAAGGGATTAAATGAGCTTCTAAGGGATGCTTCTAGAATTAAAGATACAGGGAAACGAATAGACTTTTTATCAAAACAGTTCCTTGGAGTGCCTTATAAAGGTCATACCCTTATAGGAAACTTGAATATCCCTGAGGTGTTTGTTATAAACCTTAAAGAGCTTGACTGCTTTACCTATATTGACTATGTAGAGGCTATGAGGCTTTCAAATTCCTTTGACGAGTTTAAAGAGCGGTTAAAGGAGATAAGATACAGGTATGGGTATGTGGATTTTAAACACAGAAATCACTTCTTTACGGATTGGATTGTATTTAATAACAGGTACGTAGATGATGTTACCCAGGAAGTTGGTCGTGAGAGAACACGAGTTGTGGATAAGGTTCTTAACAGAAGGGAAGATGGCTCTTCTTTTTTACCTGGGATTTCACCTGTTCTACGACGTATTCACTATATACCTTCTTACGCTGTGGATGATGGTGTGGTTGGGAGATTAAAGACAGGTGATTACATTGGAGTGTACTCGGATAAGCAGGGTCTAGATGTTTCGCATACCGGGATTGTTATAAAATACGGAAACAAAGCCTACTTGAGGCATGCATCATCTAGAAGAGGTATAGGTAGGGTTTTAGATGAGGACTTAAAAAGCTACATATTGGGTAAGCCAGGGATTGTTGTTGTTAGACCAAAATAGATTTTATACTTATCCTTATTTGTTATGAAGGAGTTTAACCCAACTAAGAGGTTCTCTAAAAGGGCATTGTATTATAGTAAAGGTCGCCCAGGGTATCCTGAGGAGATAGTTTTTCTTCTCAAATCGGAATGCTCTCTTACCCCGTTTTGTGTGATTGCAGACATTGGTTCAGGAACCGGATTGCTATCAGAGTTGTTCTTAAAGAACGGAAATACGGTGTTTGGTGTTGAACCAAATGAAGATATGAGAAGGATTGCAGAGAAGAGACTAGGAGGCTATCCTAATTTCATAAGTCTAGAGGGAACTGCTGAGGCAATTCCTTTAAAGGATAGAAGTGTGGACTTTATAACGGTTGGTCATGCTTTTCACTGGTTTAGTGTTGATAAATCAAGGACTGAGTTTTTACGCATACTAAGGCCAGATGGGTGGGTTGTTATTGTGTGGAATCAAAGGAGAACCGATTCAACTCCCTTTTTAAGGGCATATGAGGGGTTACTGCTTAGATTTGGAACAGATTATGCAAAGGTAAATCCGTTAAATTTTAACGACAGCGTGCTTTACTCTTTCTTTGGGAGATACGGGTTTAAGCTCAGGGTTTTTAAAAACCTACAGGCTCTGGATTTTGAAGGTTTAAAAAACAGGCTTCTTTCGTCATCTTATGTTCCGATGGAAGGCAGTTTGGGTTATGATAATATGATGAGGGAGCTAGAGGCTATATTTTACCAACACAGTGAGAATGGAAAGGTTATATTTGAATACGATACGAAAGTTTACTATGGTAAGCTAACTTAAAAACAAAGGAGAGAGATATGGCAATTACTCCTCTTCAACTAAACAGCCTTATCACCGAGGCAAGAAAGGCTAGACAGGCCTTGGATAAGGTTCTAGATTATGCTGATCTTATAAGCAAATACGCAAAGGATTTACCAGATGAAGTGGGAAAGCTAGAGAGTGGAATTAGAGACTGTGCATCAGAAATAGAGCGGCAAATTGAGGAGATTAGATACCATATATATACGGTTCTTAACGGTATGTCTGTTGACCCTGATGAGGTTAAAAATGCAGCAGATAAGCTGTTGCTCTACCAGGGAGATATCTCTCAGATAATTGAGTGGGTTGAGGAACAGAAGAAAGGGCATGAGGAAAATTCATACTGGTGGCGCTACTGGCAGGCTGTATCTGAGGTTCTAAGAAAACGAAAGTAGCATTTTATAAAAATGCTGGCAACACGCTCCTAGAAAACTTCTCCATCATATCAAACATCTGTTTATCGTTTTCTGTACGTATATCTAATACTATGTAGGAAATTCCCGTCTCCCTAAGTGTGTTTATACGTTTTACTATCTCCTCAGGTGTACCGTACAGGGGAAAAGGATGTCTTACATCCTCTTTAAAACCCTGTTTCCCTTTCTTATCGAGTATATTGAGTCTGTTCCTTATTGAGTATACAAATGGGGTGGACTCTCTCTTGACCTCTTTACGTATCTTTTCTATATACGCTATCCCCTTTTCTATTTCCTTAATCCCAATCCATGTAGGATGCCAGCCCTCTGCTAACATAGCGGCGCGTTTCATTGCGCTTTTGCTACTCCCACCTATCCATATAGGAGGATGGGGTTTCTGTATGGGTTTAGGATAGAACCTTATATCTGAGAACTTAAAGAACTCCCCATCAAATCTGGGATCGTCTCTTTCCCAGAGCTCTTTCATTATCTTTATGTACTCGTTGGTTCTTTTCCCTCTTTCTGCAAATGGAATGCCAAGTATATTAAACTCCTCCTTCATCCATCCGGCTCCTATCCCGAAAATTACCCTTCCATTGGAAAGTACATCTAGGGTGGAGATCATCTTTGCAACAACTATGGGGTTTCTGTATGGCAGGATTATAACACTGGTTCCAAGTTTTATGTTTTTCGTACGGGCTGCTATTGTAGAAAGCAGAACAAAAGGATCGTAGAAAACCTCAGAGAATCTATCAAGGTAGTTGGTTGGAACAACTATATGGTCACTTACCCATACGGAATCGAACCCAAGTTCTTCTGCCTTGGTGGCTATATCTAGAGTTACCTGTGGTTCCAGATTCCTGTGAATTGGGATTGCTATTCCAAATTGCATCCTGTTGCCCTTGATTCTCTTAAAAGCTTTTATGTATAATGTCAGACATGTTAACCTTTAAACAAAGTATAAACGGAGCACTTAAATATTTCTATATAAAGGCTACAAAGCGTCCCAAACTTGTTAACCTAGAGGTTACAAAGCTCTGCAACGCAAAGTGTGATTTCTGTGATTACTGGCAGACAAAACACGAGATCAGGCTTTCTGATTACGGTCCTGTAATAAGGAAGATAAATCCCCTTGTGGTTGTAATTACCGGTGGAGAGCCTATGTTGAGGAAGGATCTTCCAAATATCGTTAGGCAGATAAAAGAGTCTTCTATATTTATATTTACCTCGATGGTTACCAAAGGTGATCTTCTTACCCTGGAAAAGGCAAGAGAGTTATTTGAGTCAGGTCTTGATCAAATTGCTATATCACTTGATTTTTTGGGTAGCAAACATGACGCTTATAGGGGGATTCAGGGTTTGTGGGATCATCTCTCTGACCTCATTCCCAAGCTTGCAAGGACATTCAGTAAGAAAAGTGTGGTGCTTAATACCATCATTATGTTAGATAACCTTGATCAGATAATAGATATTGCTCACCAAGCAAAAGATTGGGGGGTAAGTATATCTTTTAGCTCTTACTCCGTTATGAAAACTAACAATACTTCTCATTTTGTAAAGAAACAGCAGATAGATAGGGTAAGAGAGATAGTTGAGGAACTTATAAGGTTAAGGAGAAAGTGGAAGGGGGTTATTGTATCTACAGAATACTATTTAAGAGAGGTCCCAAGTTATTTTGAGAAAGGAGGAGTACCAGATTGCTTTGCGGGTATTAATATGATACAGGTAACCCCTAGTGGACACATAAAGAGGTGCTCTGAGATGCCCGTTGTTGCACACTACAGCGAGTACTTTCCCGGGTTCTTTGATAAGACCAGATGTACCTCATGCTGGTATAGCTGTAGGGGGGAAACTCAAACCCCTGTTGACCTTAGAAGAACCCTAGAATACATGGGAATATGGATTTAATCAAACCGTGGTTCTTGTTTTAGTTGGTTTTTATCCTCCAGATTGTTCCCTTGGGTGTATCCTCTAGAATTATTCCTTTGGATTTTAGGTAATCTCTTATCTCATCTGCACGCTTCCAGTTTTTTGCTTTTCTTGCCTCTGCTCTCTCCCTTATAAGCTCTTCGATTTCCTGTTCCGTTATCTCAAGAGGTCTTTTACTTAGCTTTTCTTTTCTCAGATAATCATCTGGCTGATACTCAAGAATTCCAAGTATGCTCCCAAAGTTTTTCATCTCTTTTATTGCCTCATCCAGGGTTGGTGTCCATCCAATTGAGTCAACTGATCTATTGATTGCTCTTGAGAGTTCAAAAAGGTCTCCAAGGGCATCTGCCGTATTAAAGTCATTACACATTGCCTCAAACCAGCCCTGCTTGAACCTTTTTAAGCTGTTTGCAAGCTCTCTGTCCTCTGTTAAACTACCTTCCTTTCTGAGATCACAGGCCCTTTTAATCGTTATATAGAGTCTTTCAAGGGCAGATTCGTTTTCATCTAAGGTTTTTTCTGAGAAATCTGCAGGGTTTTGATAATGGTGGGAGAGAAAAAAGAGTCTTATTGCTTCTCTGCTCCATCTGGAGAGTGCATCTTTTACGTTTATAATGTTTCCTATAGACTTTGACATCTTCTCACGGTTAATCTGAATAAGCCCATTGTGTATCCAGTACTTTACAAACTCTTTTCCGGTTGCTGCTTCTGATTGGGCTATCTCGTTTTCATGATGTGGAAAGATTAAATCTTTTCCCCCTCCATGGATCTCAAAGCTTGTACCCAGGTATTTCATGCTCATAGCGGAGCATTCTATGTGCCATCCTGGACGTCCTTTTCCCCATGGACTTTCCCACCAGGGTTCATCAGGTTTTGCCCCTTTCCAGAGTGCAAAGTCAAGAGGGTCTTCTTTTTTCTCGTTTATGTCTATTCTTATACCTGCAAGCATCTCTTCAGGAGTCCTTTTAGAGAGTTTGCCATAGCCTGGAAATTTCTTTATCGAGAAAAAGACATCTCCGTCGGATTGATATGCAAATCCTTTATCAACCAGTATTCTTATGAGCTCTATTATATCAGGTATGTGTTCTGTAACCTTAGGTTCAAAATCAGGGGGTTGGACTCCAAGCGCATCCATATCTCTTCTGTACTCTTCTGTGTATATCCTGGCTATCTCATCTGGTGGTATTCCCGTTTGCTTTGATTTGTTTATTATTTTGTCATCTATATCTGTAAAGTTTCTTGCGTATGTTACCTTGTATCCCACGTTTTGTAGAAACCTTCTTATAACATCAAAGGTTACAGCAGCCCTTGCATGACCCAGGTGCGCAGAGTCATATACTGTGGGACCGCATACATACATTCTGATTCTGTTCCCTTCAATGGGAACAAGCTCCTCCATCCTTTGTGAAAGTGTGTTGTAAACCTTTATCTTTACATCAACCATTGTAAGCCTATATTAGGTCTTCTCCTCCATCTACCCCTATTACATTTCCTGTTATCCAGTATGTCCCGGGATGTGAGAGGGCAACTATTGCTTCTGCCACATCTTTAGGGGTGGTAAGCCTTCCGCTTGGGTTTGCTTGAAGGGCTTTCTCTATTATAAGTTCGTGACCTGGTATCTTACGCAGGGCTGGAGTATCCGTAACGCCTGCTCTCAGTGCGTTTACCGTTATCCCATATGGAGCAAGCTCAACTGCAAGCTGTCTTACATGGGCTTCAAGCGCTGCCTTTGAAGCAGAAACAGGTCCATAGGTGGGCCATACTCTGTGTCCTCCCGCACTGGTCATTGCAAATATCCTTCCTCCTGATACCATGAGGTTTCTAAGAACGATTTCTTGTGTCCAGTAAACCAGACTGTGAGCCATAACATCAAGAGTCATATTCATATTTGACTCCGTAACCATTTCCTTGGGAGAGTTTGATATATAGGGTTTGAGGGTTCCAAAGGCAAGTGAGTGAAGCATTATCTTTATGCCAGAGGGGTTTTGGTTTTCCTTAAGTACCTGCTCTATATGGTCTATGGTTTCTCTTCGTTTCTCTGAATCCGATGCATTTATATTAAAGAAAACGGCCTGTCTACCTTTTTCCTTGATGGTGCCTATAATCCGCTCAACATTTGGCATTGTGGACTTTCTATCCAGATGGATACCAAATATGTGCATTCCGGCCTCGGCAAGCCGAATTGCAACTGCTTCTCCAAAACCGCTGGAGGCTCCCAGTATAAGTGCCCAGTTATCTTTTAGATAGGTTTCTGTACTCAAAGGGCCCTCCCTGATTTTTGATGTTTATAAATACCTTAGAGATTCTACGCACTTTGATGCGAATTTCAAGCACAGAACCACCCTGAATTATAACCTGTTGATTGGGTACTTTTTTCCCATCCAACCTTTCTCCTGGCAGTTTTTTTAATCTTATCCGCTTCTTTTACCTGTATCGTTAATGCTTTCTAAAGAGGCTAAGCATGTGTCCCAGTTTATTAAGCCTTTGCTTCTACATATACCTATTATCAAGATGCTTATTCCTTTAGTGATGAACTGGAAAGAAGGTTATTGACAATATGGAGGTGTTTAAGGAAATTATTCCAAGCGTATCTATGAGTGTGTGTTTTTTTTACTCCAGTATCTGTGATTCTTTGTTTGGAAATGTAGTCGTTGTTGGAACCCACCGTGGTGTTTTTAGGGTTATATTTGGGGAAGAAGAGTTTAGAAGGTTTAAGGTAAGGTTTAGAGGTATTAAGTTTCTTAAAGGGGGAGAGCCTCAAAGGGCTTCTTTGGAAATTAAGAGGTACCTGCAGGGAAGGATTGGCAACTTTAGTGTAAGGTTGGATCTATCCATGGGAACCCCATTTCAAAGGTCTGTTTGGGAAGAGGTTTTAAAGATACCCTATGGGCAGGTTAGGACATATGGGGAGATAGCAAAAAGGATTGGGAGACCCAGGGCGCTTCGTGCCGTTGGAAGGGCGGTTGCCCTAAACCCTGTCCCTATACTTGTTCCATGTCACAGGGTGGTTTCATCCTGTGGCTTGGGAGGGTACTCTCCCGGGATTCAGTTTAAGAAAAGGCTTCTTATGATTGAGGGATTTCTTTAATCGGGTGAGAAAACATCTTATACTCCTTTTTGCAACGTTTTTTTATACGGGATACTCTCCAGTTGCTCCTGGAACAGTGGGTACTATAGGGGCAATGTTCCTGCTTCTTGTCCTTTCTGTGTTTTCGTTGGAGGTCTATTTTTTATTTCTGGTTGGATTTATAATTTTCTCTATATGGGTTTCTGGCCGGGCGTCGTATCTTTTGGGAACGGAAGACCCTAGACAGGTTGTTATAGATGAGGTGTGTGGATATATGGTAACCATGTCTTTTTTGCCCTTTAGCTTAACGAATATGGTTATTGGGTTTTTTCTGTTTAGGTTTTTCGATGTCGTAAAACCTCCTCCATTAAGGAGATTGGAGTCTTTAAAAGGTGGAATTGGTATTGTTGCAGACGATATATGTGCTGGGGTGTATGCAAACCTTATTCTCCAGATTATCACAAGGGTAAAGGGTGGTTAAGGGGGTGTTTAAGTGAATTTAGAGGTTATAACCACAGGTGATGAGATAGTAAGTGGTATAACACTTGATACAAATTTCCATTGGATAGCAGGTAGGTTAACCGAGCTTGGTTTTAACGTGGGTTTTCATACCAGTGTTGGAGATAACAGGGAACTTATACTAAATGCCCTTGAGGTAGCAGGTAAGAGGTCTAGCGTTGTTATAGTATCCGGAGGTCTGGGACCTACACCTGATGATTTAACTGCTGAGGTGGCTTCTCTTTTCTTTGGGGTTCCACTTGAGCTAAATAAAGAAGCTCTCTACATGGTAGAGGAAAGGTTAAGGGAGCAAGGACGAAAGTTCCTTGAGGTAAACAAGAAGCAGGCATATCTGCCAAAGGGTGCAACTGTACTTAAAAACCTGTGGGGAACTGCTCCCGGATTTCAATTTGAAAACAAAGGCGTTACATTCTTCTTCCTTCCGGGTGTTCCAAAAGAGTTTAAAGCGATGGTGGAAGAATACGTTATTCCCTATCTTAATAAGAGGTGCCCGAATAGGGACGTATATAGGGTTAGGACAATTAAAACTTTTGGTCTAAGGGAGTCTGAGATTGCAGAGAGATTAAGGGGAATAGAGCGAAAGGGTATAAAAATCGGATTCAGCCCATCTTTTCCCGAGGTTCATATAAGGGTTGTGGCAAGGGGAAAAGAAGTAGACTCTCTGATTTCTGAGACTGTAAACGATATTGCCTCTAGACTTGGTGACTGTGTGTTTTCCACCGAAGGAGAAACCCTTGAGGAGGTTGTCGGAAAGCTTCTTTTCCAAAGGGGACTAACCCTTTCCGTTGCAGAATCTTGTACAGGAGGTCTTCTGGCCCACAGAATAACCAATGTTCCGGGAAGCTCAAACTACTTTAATAGGGGGGTTGTTGTTTACAGTAATGAATCTAAGGTAGAGATTCTCGGGGTTCCAGAGGAAATGATCTCATCTTTTGGGGCTGTAAGTGCGGAGGTTGTTAAGGCAATGGCGGAGGGTATAAGGAGGATATCAAACTCGGATCTTGGTATTGCAATATCAGGGATTGCCGGTCCTGGAGGTGGAACACCGGAAAAACCCGTAGGAACCGTTTTTATAGGCATGTCACATGGTAAAGGGACAGAGTCTAAAAGGTATCTTTTTAAAGGAAGTAGAGAGGAGATAAAGATTTTATCGTCTGAAACAGCTTTGGATTGGATTAGGAAATTTATTCTAAATGATGTATAATCATTAATTATTTAAATAGTGGGTTGGTGTTATGTCAAGCATAAACAAAGAAAAAGCTATAGAACTTGCCTTATCTTCTATTGAAAAACAGTTTGGAAAAGGCGCCATTATGCGCCTCGGAGCTGATGCTGCTGCCACTGCTGAGATCTCTGTAATTCCCACCGGTTCTATAGGGCTCGATATTGCCTTGGGTGTTGGTGGATTCCCCAGGGGTAGAATTGTAGAGATATTCGGTCCTGAGGCTTCGGGAAAAACAACCCTTGCTTTACATGCAATAGCTGAGTCTCAAAAACTCGGTGGGATTGCTGCTTTTGTTGATGCGGAACACGCACTCGACCTTAACTATGCAAGGGGTCTTGGGGTTAAGATAGAGGATCTTCTTATTTCGCAACCTGACTTTGGTGAGCAGGCGTTAGAGATCGTTGATACGCTTGTAAGAAGCGGTGCAGTTGATGTTATAGTGCTTGATTCAGTAGCCGCACTTACCCCCAGGGTGGAGATTGAAGGGGATATGGGTGATGCACATGTTGGTCTTCAGGCAAGGCTTATGTCTCAGGCTCTAAGGAAGATAACGGCTAGTGTCAGCAAATCCAAAACTATAGTAATTTTTGTGAATCAGACCAGGATGAAAATCGGTGTTCCTTCTTATATGAATCCGGAGACAACTACTGGAGGAACAGCACTTAAGTTTTATGCCTCGGTTAGGATCGATATAAGAAGGGTGGGTTCCGTAAAGGATGGAGACGAGGTTTCTGGAAACAGGGTAAGAGCCAAGGTGGTAAAGAACAAGGTTGCTCCTCCTTTTAGAGAGGCTGAGTTTGATATCATCTTTGGTAGTGGAATCTCTCAGGAAGGGGAGTTAATTGACCTTGGAACCAAGCTAAAGGTTATAGAGAAAAGCGGAACATGGTTTTCCTTTGAAGGGGAGAGATTGGGGCAGGGAAGAGAGAACGCAAAGGCCTTCCTCAAGGAACATCCGGATGTGATGGAGAGAATAAAAAGAGAGGTTCTTTCAAGGTCAGCCCTTGCTAGGGAAATAAAACCTGAAGAGGTATAGCATGCACATAGATGATATTTTAAGGGCGGCGGTTAAGGTAGGTGCCTCTGATGTTCATCTAAAAGTTGGCAGTCATCCCGTTTTCAGGATAGAAGGAAGTCTCTTTCCTATAAAGGAAGCTCCGGTAATCACAGAAGAGTTTATGCAGAGAACTGCTTTTTCCATGATGAATGCATTGCAGAGGGAGCGGTTTAAGCAATCAAACGATGTTGACCTGGCATATACCCTTCCAGGGGTATCTCGTTTTAGGGTGAACATATTTCAGCAACGTGGTTCACTTTCTATGGCTTTAAGGGTAATCCCTTCTGTTATAAGGGACTTTCGCTCGCTTAACCTACCACCCGTAATAGAGAAAATAGCACAGGAAGAGAGGGGGCTTGTGCTAATTACAGGAACAACGGGAAGCGGAAAGACAACAACCCTTGCTTCCATAATTGATTACATAAACTCAACACGTGTAAAACACATAATAACCATAGAAGACCCGATTGAGTATGTTCATGTGGATAAGAAAAGCTATATAAACCAAAGGGAACTGGGTATAGATACCTTCTCTTTTTCAACTGCCTTAAGGGCAGCCCTTAGAGAAGACCCTGATGTGATACTGGTTGGAGAGATGAGAGACCTTGAAACGATTGAGATTGCAATCTCTGCTGCTGAAACCGGGCATCTGGTTTTCTCTACACTTCATACACTGGATGCAAAGGAGACCGTAAACAGAATCCTTGCTGTCTTTCCCTCAAATCAGCAGAACCAGATAAGGTATCAACTTTCTCAGGTTCTAAAGGCCATAGTGTCTTTGCGTCTTGTTCCTAGGGCAGATGGAAAGGGAAGGGTTCCAGCTGTTGAGGTGTTGATAGCTACAGCAAGAATAAGAGACTGTATAGCCAATCCATCAAAGACCGATGAGATTAGAAGTGCCATTGAAGAAGGGAAGCTCCACTACGGTATGCAGACCTTTGACCAGAGCCTCTTTGATCTCTATCAAAGAGGGCTTATTACCTATGAAGAGGCTCTTGCACAGGCAACAAATAAAGATGATCTGGCTCTTAAGATAAAGGGAGTTACCCCTGGGTCTGTTTCAGTATCTGAAAGCAGGGTTGATTTCGAGCTTGAAACGGATACCAAGAAGTACTTTTAAAAAATTAGGGTTATAAGTCTTAGAATGTTGGTGTTGGGTATTGAAACCTCTACTTATGCAGGAAGTGTTGCTTTAATTGAGGATGAAAGGGTTGTTGGGGAGGTCTTTATAAACCTGGGTCCATCACATTCTGAAAAGCTCCTTCCCATAATCGAATGGTTGTTAAGAGAGGTTGGCTTAAATAAGGAAGATGTGGAGGGGATAGCAGTTTCTATTGGGCCGGGCTCTTTTACCTCAGTAAGGGTTGGAGTGGCTACTGCAAAGGGACTGGCTTTTTCACTCGGGGTACCTGTAGTCGGTGTTTCGTCTCTAGAGGTTCTTGCTCTAAATTTTCCTTTTGCACCTTTTGTTATATGTTCTATAATAGATGCTAGAAAGGGAGAAGTCTTTATGGCGCTCTTTAGGTCCCTAAACGGCTCTCTAGAAAGGATAAGTGAAGACACCTTGGTCCGACCTGAACATCTTATATCCATTATTAGGGAGAAGACGATCTTTGTAGGTGACGGTACTTTATCTTACAGGGAACTGTTAAAGGACTCTCTTGGAGAGCTTGCTCTTTTTTCAACTCCTGGTTTAAACTTCCCCAGGGCTTCTAATTGTGCCCTTATAGGAATTGAGAGGTTAAAGAAGGGGCAAAAAGATGATGTATTCTCCCTTGCTCCAAAGTATTTAAGAAAATCAGAGGCCGAAATTTTAAAAGAAAAGAGAGGTGAAATATAATGAAGGAAGAAGAAATAATAGAGCAGCTATTGGAGAAGGACGAAGAGTTTAGGGCTCTTTATCTTGAGCACAGGAAGTTAGATGATATGGTAAAGGCTCTTGAACAAAAAGGGCCGGTTTCTCTTGACGAAGAGCTAGAAATCAAGAAACTAAAGAAGAAAAAGCTTTCTCTAAAAGATGAGATGGAGCAGAAAATAAGAAAGGTGAAGCAAAGTTTGTAATTAATTCAGGGGGTAATGTATATGGCAAGAAGAATGATTGGAGCGGAGATGTTTTTTGAGACCTTAATAGATCAGGGGGTGGATATAATCTTTGGTCTTCCGGGTGGATATGTACTTAAGGTATACGATGTTATGCCCAAATACAAACACGCCATAAAACACGTTCTTGCAAGACACGAGCAGGCGGCAACACATATGGCAGACGGTTATGCGAGGGCTTCTGGAAGGGCTGGTGTTGTTCTTTGCACTTCCGGTCCTGCAGCTACAAACACCGTTACCGGAATAGCTACAGCTCACATGGATTCGTCTCCTGTAGTTGTTTTTACCGGTCAAGTTCCCACTCCTTATCTTGGAAGCGATGCATTTCAGGAGGCTGATCATATAGGAATAACGCGTCCATGTACCAAGCACAACTGTCTGGTAAGAAGAACAAGAGATCTCCCACGCGCTATAAAAGAGGCTTTTTACATTGCTCTTACCGGAAGACCCGGACCTGTACTTGTAGATATGCCAAAGGACGTTCTTATTGGTGAGGATGAGTTTGAGATTCCAAAGGAAATTAACATAAGGGGATACAAGCCTGTAACAAAGGGGCATCCGCTTCAAATAAAACGGGCGGTGGATATGATTCTCTCTTCTAAGAGGCCGGTTATCTTTGGAGGTGGTGGGCTTATATGGTCTGAAGCTACCCCGGAACTTATAGAATTTGCCCACAGGCTTCAGATTCCTGTAGCGCTTACCCTTATGGGGTTGGGAGCCTATCCTGCAGATGACCCGTATTTTCTTAGCATGCTCGGTATGCATGGCTCATACAAGGCGAATATGGCTGTTCATGAGAGCGACCTTATTATTGCAATAGGAGCCAGATTCGATGACAGGGCAACCGGTGGAAACTTTTCCAAGTTTGCTCCAAATGCAAAGATAATTCATATAGATATAGACCCCTCTTCAATTGACAAAAACATACGTGTTCACTGTCCAATAGTGGGTGATGCAAAGCAGGTTCTCAGGCAGATTCTTGAGCTTATCCCCTCAGATTTTAAAGTTGATAGAAGAGAATGGTTTGGAAAGATTGAGGAATGGGAGCGGCAACATCCTCTTGTATGTAAACAGAGCGATAAGAAGATAATGACCTCATTCCTGATAGATATGCTCTGGAGGCTTACAAAAGGAGATGCCATAATCGTTACCGATGTAGGCCAGCATCAGATGTGGGTTGCTCAGTTTTACAAGTTTAAACGCCCACGGACACATATAACCTCAGGTGGATTGGGTACAATGGGGTTTGGTTTCCCTGCTGCAATGGGGGCTAAGTTTGCACGTCCTGATGAGCTTGTTATCTGTGTTTCTGGAGATGGAAGCTTTCAAATGAATATGCAGGAGCTTGCTACTGCGGTGGAGAACAATATGGATTTAAAGGTAATTGTTATTAACAATGAGCATCATGGTATGGTTAGACAGTGGCAGACAATGTTTTTCAATCGCAACTACTCGGCTTCCCATTTCGATGTGATGCCGGATTTTGTAAAGCTTGCGGAAGCTTTTGGAGCAAAAGGGCTTAGGGCAACTCATCCAGATGAGCTGGAATCGACCCTTAAAGAAGGGCTTTTCAGTGAGGGTGTTGTTCTTATGGAGATAGTTGTAGATTATGAGGAGATGGTTTATCCTATGATTGCTCCTGGTGGTGCTATGAACGAGATGATACTGGAGCCTGCCGATGTTGCTTAAACACTGAATAGAGAAGGTTAATTTTACCTCTGTAATAATCTCTAAATTCCAAGAATTGGAGGTTTAGGTAAAGTGAGGCACACTATTTCGATTCTTGTGGATAATGAACCCGGGGTTCTTGCAAGAATTGCAGGGCTTTTTAGCGCAAGGGGATTTAACATTGAAAGCCTCTGTGTTGCTGAAACCCTTGATCCAACGATGTCACGTATAACGTTAGTTACAAGCGGTGATGACTGGATAATAGAGCAGATTATAAAGAGATTCAATAACATGATAAATGTTATAAAGGTTCAGGATCTTACCGAGTTTACACGTGTGGAAAGGGAGATGGTGCTTGTAAGGGTTGAGGCAACTCCAGAAACCAGGGCTGAGATTCTCCGGACCGCAGATATATTCAGAGCAAAGGTTGTGGATGTAGGTCCAAAGACCTACATGCTTGAGCTTACGGGGGATCAGGATAAAATAGATGCCTTTTTGGAGATATTAAAGCCACTGGGGATAAGAGAAATAGCTAGAACCGGGACTGTAGCCCTTGCAAGGGAACTTCAAAACAGCAATAAGAGGAGATAGGCAATGAAGATCTACTACGATAAGGACGTAAATATAGAGCATCTAAAACCTCGAAAGATTGCAATAATAGGTTATGGAAGTCAGGGACATGCACACGCACTTAATCTTAGAGATAGCGGGATGAACGTTGTTATCGGGTTAAGACAGGGGGGAAGTAGCTGGGAGAAGGCAAAGAGTGCAGGTTTTAAGGTTCTTCCGGTAGATGAGGCCTCTAGTTGGGCGGATCTTATAATGATTCTTGCCCCTGATACAAGTCAGCCCGAGATCTACTCTAGCTACATTGAAGGCAACCTTAACCCGGGAGATGCGATTGCTTTTAGCCATGGCTTTAACATTCACTATGGACAGATTGTCCCTCCTCCTAATGTTGATGTGTTTATGGTTGCTCCAAAGGCGCCTGGTCATACCGTTCGAAGTGAGTTCGAGCAGGGAGGGGGAGTTCCAATGCTGGTTGCTGTCTATCAGGATGCAACGGGTAAGGCAAAGGAGACCGCACTTGCCTATGCGGGCGCCATAGGTGGTGGTCGTGCCGGTATAATAGAGACTACCTTTAAAGACGAAACCGAAACAGACCTTTTTGGTGAGCAGTGCGTTTTGTGTGGTGGACTTACAGCTCTAATCCTTGCGGGTTTTGAAACCCTTGTTGAAGCTGGTTATCCCCCTGAGATGGCGTATTTCGAATGCCTGCATGAGGTTAAGCTTATAGTTGACCTGATTTACGAGGGTGGAATTTCAAATATGCGCTACTCTATAAGTGATACCGCAAAGTATGGGGATGTAACCAGGGGACCAAGGGTAATAAACGAGAGTGTAAGGCAGGAGATGAAGCGCATTCTTAGGGAGATACAGTCTGGAGAATTTGCCAGAGAATGGATTATAGAGAACAGAGCTGGACGCCCCGTATATAACGCCTTATTGAGAATGGGAGAGGAACACCCGATAGAAAAGGTTGGAGCTAAGCTTCGGGAAATGATGAGTCCTCTTTTCAAGAAGAAGCTGGTCGATAGAACAAAGAATTGATGAAAACTCCAAGAGCAAAGGTAGCTGTTGAGGGGCTTCCCTATATAGGTTTATTTGGATTTCTTGCCTGGGTTACAGCATTCCTTGGTTTTAAGCTCCTTTCGGTACTCCTGGGTATAGCAACTCTTTTTTTTGCATATTTTTTTAGAGACCCTGATAGAGAAGTACCTAAGAACCCATTTGCCGTGGTTTCTCCTGCTGATGGAAAGGTGGTAGATATTGAAAAGGCTATTGAGGGGGAGTTTCTTAACCAGGAGATGAAGAAAATTGGTATCTTTCTATCCATTACCGACTGTCATGTAAACCGCTTTCCTGTTTCGGGAAAGGTGGTGGGTACGAAGTATATACCTGGCAGGTTCTTTAAAGCATACCTTCCTAGGGCATCCAGTGAGAACGAGAGGTTCGCCACCTTAATAGAGCTTGAAGGCGGTAGAGGGCAGATTGTGGTTGTTCAGGTAGCTGGTTTCATAGCAAGAAGGATAGTCTCTTACCTGAATTTAGGGGATTTTGTCGAAAAGGGTGAGAGATTTGGTATGATTAAATTTGGTTCGAGAGTTGATCTCTATCTCCCGGTTGGGTGTGAGATTTCGGTATCTATTGGAGATAGGGTTAAGGGTGGTGAAACAATAGTTGGATGGTTGAGACAGGGAGATTAAAGATGAAAAGAAAAAAAACAAGAAGGCAGAGTTTAATACCACTTCTGCCCAATCTTCTTACAACAGGTAACCTTTTTTTTGGTTTGTTATCCATAATGACTTCTATACAGATTGTGGCTTTGCGTGGATTGGGGGATGTTTCTGGTGAATGGGTTTATAGAAAATTCTGGTGGGCTTCAGCTTTTATAGCGATTGCTGCAGTTCTTGATTTCTTTGATGGAAAACTGGCAAGGGCACTTAAATCTGAAACCAGTTTTGGTCTATCGTATGATTCACTCTCTGACCTGGTTTCTTTTGGTGTTGCTCCTGGAGTGCTTATGTATAGCTGGGTTCTTATTGATTCCGGAAAACTTGGGCTCATGGTGGTTTTGTTCTATATAGTGTGCACTGCATTAAGGTTGGCAAGGTTTAATGTTCAATCAAAGACGGTTGAGAAATTCGGTTTTAAAGGGCTTCCAAGCCCCATGGCTGCTGGGCTTGTTTACTCTCCAATTATGCTTTTTTCTGCGATTCTAAGTTCACCCGATGAAAAGGTAATGTGGTTCTATCTTGTGGTCGCTCCCTTTGCCGGTCTTCTCATGGTAAGTGATATTCCGTATTGGAAGTATCCCAGATTTAGGTTCTGGGGGCCTTTCAACGCTCTGGTTGTTGCCTCAATAATTATTACTGCGGTTGTTACCAATCCGGAAATAGCCATAATCTCTGTAGTCTATCTATACTGCTTACTCGGGTTGGTCTTTTACCTGATAAGGCAGTTAAGGAAGAAAACAGCCCCCGTGGTAGATGAGCTCGAATCCAGAGAAACTCATTTATAGCTGTATTTAAACTTTTTCCTTAAAGTAGGTAGTCCTCATTAGGAGACAAAGCATGCGTTATTTACTAGGTTTTCTCTCAGGTATAATGATACTCACACATTTAATGGAGTACAGGTCGATGGGTATTGAGAGAAGCAAAGATAGGTTTGAAGATGTAGTGTTAGTTGAGGACAAACTAGGTGTTAAAAAACTAAGACTTGAAAACGGTCTTACCGTTCTTCTTGAAGAAAACCATTCTGCTCCCGTTGTTTCTGTAAATGTCTGGGTTAAGGTGGGAAGCGTTTGTGAGCAGGAAGGAGAATATGGGCTTGCCCATGTTCACGAACATATGGTCTTTAAGGGAACAGAGAAGAGAAGCGTTGGAGAGATAGCAAGGGTTATTGAGGGTGATGGAGGAGATATAAATGCATTTACCTCGTTTACTCAGACCGTCTATTATGTAACGATAGCCAGCAGGTTTCTTGATACGGCACTTGATGTCCTTTCAGATGCTATGGGCAATGCTACTTTTGATGCAGGGGAACTTAGGAAAGAGCTTGAGGTTATACTTGAGGAGATAAGGCGGGGTGAAGATATTCCCTCAAGGGTGCTTAGCGAGAGGCTGTTTGCGGAGGCCTACAGGGTTCATCCCTTTAGAAGACCGATTATAGGAACTAGAGAAAGCGTTAGCAGTTTTACCCGTGAAAAGGTACTTAATTTCTATAGAAAGTGGTATTCACCAAACAATATGGTGCTTGTTGTGGTTGGTGATTTTGATACAGATAAGGTAATACCAAAGATAAAAGAGATGTTTGGAACTCTAAAACCAAAGCCTGTTCCCGACTGCAGGGTTCCACAGGAACCACCTCAAAATGAGTTAAGACCGTTTGTGTTTGATAAGGCCGTCCAGGAAGGATACTTTTCACTCGCCTTTCATATTCCGGATATAAGACATGAAGATTCTCCGGTTCTTGATGTGATAGCACACATACTTGGTGGTGGAGAAAGCTCAAGACTCTACAGGAGAATAAAGGAGGATAGGGGACTTGTAACAAGAATCTACAGCTATTCGTTTACCCCAAAGTATCCCGGTCTCTTTGTTATTGGTGGAACGCTTGATCCAGACAAAGCCCGTAGTGCTCTCTCTGAAATCCTTAAGGAAACATACCGTTTGAAATATGAACCTGTTAGTCTAGAAGAGCTCTCAAGGGCAAAGGTTAATATAGAAAGTGAGTCCATATATTCTAAGGAAACCGTACAAGGACAAGCTCAGAAACTAGGGTATTACGAGGTTGAAGCTGGTGATTACAAGTATGAAAGTGAGTACCTGTGGAGAATATCACAGGTTACACAGGAAGATATAATAAGGGTTGCCAGAAAGTATTTTAAGAACACCAACCTTACAGCTGGTTTTCTGTTACCCACCGGACAGCTAACTATAAAGGAAAGGGACATAGTTGAGATTGCACGCTCTTCTTCAGAGGCAATTGAGAAAGAGTTTAAAGCTTTATTGGTATCTCCATCAAGTGAGGTAAAGAGAGTTGTTCTAGAAAACGGTATTACCGTCCTTATAAAGGAGAACCATTCCGTTCCGCTTTTTGCCGCCCGTGCTGTTTTTCTTGGAGGAACCAGATTCGAAGATGAAAAAACAAACGGTATCTTTAACTTCTTATCCGAGATGTTTACACGTGGCACCGAAAAAAGAAGCACTGAGGACATTGCACGTGAAATAGAATCAATTGCAGGTGAGGTAAGTGGCTTTTCCGGGAGGAATAGCTTTGGTGTAACTGTAGAGGCTCTTAGCAGAAACTTCGATAAGGCCATGGATATATTCGCAGATGTTATACTCAATCCGTCTTTTAAACCTGAAGAGATTGAGCGGGCACGAAGGGACATACTATCTGATATAAACCGTGAAGCAGATAACCCGGTAAAGGTAGCTGTAAATCTCTTCTTGGAAACCCTGTATAAGAAACACCCATACAGGTTTAATATCCTTGGTACCAAGGACACTGTAAGCAGGATAACAAGGGATGAGCTGGTTTCTTTCTACAGAAAGTATGTTCGTCCAGAAAACATGGTTATAGCTATTGTGGGAGATGTTGGGGAAAAAGATGTATTGAGTGTTGTGGATAAGTATTTTAAACACATGGAAAAGGGGCATTTTAAACCTCCTGCAGTAAGCCCTGAGCCACCTCCGGAGAGTGTAAGGGTAGGGGTAGTTAAACAGAAGGATAAGGCTCAAACCCATATAATACTTGGTTTCCAGGCACCCACTATTAAAGATCCTGACCAGTATCCTTTTGAGGTTTTAAATGCGGTTCTTGCAGGTCAGGGGGGAAGGCTTTTTATAGAGCTTAGAGATAAGAGAAGCCTTGCTTACTCTGTTACTTCTTTTCTTAATTTTGGGCTGGAGCCAGGCTTCTTTGGAGTCTACATAGGGTGCGCTCCGGAAAAAGAGGAAGAGGCTATATCGGGTATAAAAGAGCAGCTCTCTTTGATTCTCAAAGAAGGTATTACTTCAGATGAGCTAAAACGTGCTCAGAACTACCTTGTAGGAAACTTTGAAATAGGTCTTCAGCAAAACTCCTCTCAGGCTGCAAAAATCGCCTTTGATGAGCTATACGGAATAGGATGGGATGAATACAAGAAGTATCCAGAGAAGATATACTCGGTAACTAGAGAAGATGTACTTAGAGTAGCAAGAAAGTATATAGACCTCAACAAATATGCTATTGCTATAGTGAGACCGGAAGAAGAGGGAAATCTCTGACTCTTACACAACGATTAAATCGTCCTGTAGTACCCTTTTTACTGTTCCAAGCCTCTCAATCTTTTGAAGGCATCTGGGACAGAGTTCATAGAGGATTACGCTGTCTTCTTTTTCTATTATCTTCTCAACCTTTCTTTTCATTATAAGCAGGTTTGTATCACTTAGACTGCATTCAAAGACGCTTAGTTGCACAGGGGTTCCAAAGCCCTCAAGGGTTTTGAACAGTTTTAATCTTCTCTTATCATCTGTTATATCGTAGACAAGAACTATGTTTCTCATCTAAGTGCAAAGGGGATGTATTCCTCTATCTCTCCCTTTATAAACTTGGCAAGAAGCCTTGCTTGTATCTCAAATACCCTGCGATAGCTTACCCGGTACTCAAAGAGAGGATGCAGTATCTCAGATTGAATTTTTCCTATATAAGCCTTAAAAAAGGTTTCTCTACCCTTTTCCTGTATGTATATGCCACCGAATCTTTCTTTAAAGTCCTCTTTTGTAAACATGTTTCTGTTAAGAACGGATAAAACAAGTGAGTCCACTATTACTGGACGAAACTCCTCCATCAGATCAAGTGCAAGGGCTGGTCTTCCATATCTTGTGGAGTGAAGAAAACCAATGTAAGGGTCAAATCCCACGGTGGATACGGTTGATATAAAATTACCCACAAGAAGGCTGTATCCGAAGCTAAGAAGGGCATTTACCGGGTCTCTAGGTGGTCGTTTTGTTCTCTTCTCAAAATCAAAGTCAAGCTTTGGTTTTAAGAGCTTTCCAAATACTCTAAAGTAGTCTCTCGTTGCAATCCCTTCAAGGCCAAGGAGTTCTTCTTTATCTCCTGCATCGGATATCCTGGTAATAACATTTTTAATCCGAATGCATGCTTCTTCTATCTCTCTGTCTCCAAATTCCCTGTTTTGTCTTAGTAGAAGAGTTCGCATGTTAAGTAGCTTTCCCTTTACAAAGGATTTTGATACCTCTAGGGTAAAATTTCTGTCTGTATGTCTTCTGTACTGCTCTATCCTTAAAAGAGAGTTTTTATTCTCTTCAGGAACAAACTTCCCCTCGAATCTGCCAAATGTGGATTGATACACTATATCTACATTAAGCCTTAGGAGGAACTTTAGAGCCTGTGTGGATATGTTTGCGTTTGCTGATATAATTAACTGCCTAAGATAAGAAGCAGGTATCTCTGTTATAACTTTTCCGTTTTTTGTAACCGTAATTTTGCCTCCTCTCTTACCGATATAGGCTCCGTGTTCATCCACATAGAGAATTCTTCCTGTGTTGAGTTCGGTTATAATACGTTTTGGCTTTACCTCTTTTTCCTTAATAAACCTGGTTTCAAATGGAAGGCATACAGAAATCAGAGAACAACCATTACATCGTGTGTCTGCAACGGGTTCAGGGATTTCGCCTCTGTAGAGTATTTCCCTGGCTTTATCTATTGCCTCAATGGATTTGTTTCTGAGTTCCTGGCTAAATTCTACCCTTCGTCTTACCCTGGAAGAGTAGTAGTATATGTATCCATGTTGAACTACTTTCCCCAGGTGTTCTTCTAAAAGAAGTGCTTCAAGACAGAGCTGAACATCGTCTGATAGGCTCTCTTTCAGGTATCCTCTTTTATATTCTATTGGGTAGATTTCTCCGTCATTTTCAACGGCATCAAGAACCCCAATTATACCAAGCCTTTCAGAGGAGAGGGTTATTTCTCTAACCTGTAGTTTTTCCTGTGCTCTAAGCCTTTCTCTTTCTTTTCTTCTCTCATCCTGAATGCTTCCTTCCACTACAAATCTGTTTACGGTGTTTTCTCCTTCACATGCCCGGTAGTAAAAGTTTCTTGGACAAAATACAAGCTCTGCAACCAGTGATACCGGTATAAGCTCATCCCACATCAGTACTCTCCATACGTCTTTTTACAGAAGGTATTTTTGAGTATCTACCTTTCTCAAAATGAAATAGCTCAATGTTGTAGCGTGATAGCCCTATAAGTTGTCCTAACTGAAACCCAAGAACAACTGGCATTGATAGAAACAGTTGAATCTTGGGGCCCTTATGTACGGTGTTTATGGTTCTAACAAAGTTCCATACTCTTTTTGCAATTGTAGGAAAAGCATTTAGTGGTATCTCTTCTACATGTGAGATCAGGTATTCTACACGTCTTCCAAGCTGTATTCTTACATCTTCTTCAATCTTTCTGGAGAACTCTACAACAAGTGTTATATCGCTTTCCAAAGCAGCTTTTTGAATGTAGTTGTTTATCGCCGTTATATCATTGTTTTGGATGAACTCTTTATAAGCACACATAAGGTCGTTTCCAAGCTCTCCTTTAAGTGATATCAAGGGTAAGGAGGGTGTTTTATCGCTGGTGTTGGTATCTTTTCTCTGATTCGCCAAGGATAGAGAACCTCTTCTTCTCACTCCTTTATTTACGGCAATCTGTATGACTTTTCCAAAGATAAGTCCGGAGACGCTTTCCAGTAAGGAGGTTGCAAGTATTTCAAGCATGGTAAATGTTCTTGTCTCTTTTGGGTAATCTTAAAACAGTTAGGGATTTGGTTAAAGATAGAGCAACCTTTCGGAAATATTTCAGATTGTTAGGTTAGCTAAGGAAGGACTACAGGCCTTATTTTGCTTCTGTCAATGTGAATTCCGTATTTTGTGTGGCCATAAACTCTTTTTTGCCCTAATGGGGTTATTTTGTAATATATAGCTATCTTTTTATCATCAAGGGCATTTTCTATAGCTCTGTTAATCTTACTTATATCCTGGAGTAGGTTCTCTGTGGAGAATTTATATCTTACAAGATCAGCATCTGGAATCATACTTTTTATATACGATTTGATCTCATCCAGGTTGTTTTTTATCGAGTGTGTTCCTTTAAGTGCCTGAAAGCACTCTTCTTCGCTCATGTTAAGTCTTCTCTGTACGAAGTAGGTGTATAAAGCCAGAAGTTTGGGGTTGAGTTTTACCTCTCTGTCTCCAATTAGCAATTTCCTCTTTTTGAGATCAACTTGAATGGAGTGCAGTAAGGGGCTTATATCTATTTCTCTCTGGGCTATCTTAACCAGTTCGCTGAATGAGAATTTTTCAGAGCCAAACAAATTATCCAGTTTGCCTCTTAACCTTACGTACGGGATCTCAGCTAGGTGAATAGGAGTTTTCTTTCTTCTGGATTTTGGGGGATAAAAGAAGCTCTTATCATGTTCCAGTTTTTCATCTACAAGTACATGTGAGAGAGTATCTTCCTTTCTTCCAAACAGCATAAGGGCATAGGCAAGGTAGATAGACATCGTTTTTCTTCCTCCTGCAATGGAGCAGTGAAGAACGACATCAGGGTCTTTTGTCTTTTCTTTTATAAACTCTGTAATCTGGTCTGCAACCAGCTCATTATCTTCTACCGTACGTATATCCTTAAGCGGTTTTCCTTTTGAATTTTTAAGCAGTATTATGGAATCTTCATCAAATTGGATTGATGATGGGGCTATACCGTACTCTTCACAAAAGGATAAAAGTATCTTTTGATTGATAAGTTTATCTACAACCTCTTTTTTCCCGTTTAAAGTTGTTATGACAATGATTCTTGATATTCTGGCAGGAGGTTTCTTTATTTGGGTAAGGTAGTATAGGGTCTCAGTTATAACTTGAGGATTAAGTCCAGCAACTGCAACGAGTATTTCCTCTTTCATATTTTTTTTAGCTGTAATCTAAACCTTTTTCTGTTTTATTATATTTAAACCAGAAAGGTAACTTATTCAACTTGGAGGATTCTGTCCGTTGTGCCTGGACGGTGAATCTTTTGCTGGATAAGTTCAAACTTTTGAAGAGTATATAAAGTTTCATTTTAATTTATAGATTTCCGGATCAGGTTTGGTAAGACTGATATTAGAAACCTGCCTGAATATTTAGAGCGTTGTTCGTCTTCTCCCAAAAATAAGAGATATTACAAATAAGACCAGAAAAAGTATAAATAGAATCTTAGCAATACCTGTTGCAGTACCTGCAATACCGCTAAAGCCTAAAACTCCTGCAACCAACGCTATGATCAAAAAAACTGCTGCCCATCCCAGCATTTACCCTACCTCCTTTTTATTACCGCAAGAGCAGGTTTATCCACTCTTCTTATGCACAAATCTCCTCCTATGGTCTCACAAATACCCTCTCCTGTCAACAAAGATTTTTTCTCGAGTGGGCCTGTGTTCGTTAAAAGAAGCTTTTTATCTTATTATCTTATGACAAATGTAAGCATTCTCCAAAGGAATTACGGCCTGAAATAAACACACCCTTTAGTCAGGTTGCCTACGAGAATTAGAGTTATTTCTACTGATTGACAAGAGTAGTTAGGGGTTAGGTGTTGGGGATGTTTCAATTCCCTACGGGAATTAGAGTTATTTCTACTGAAACTCATTTTCACGTAAAACTCATTTCTACTTGGTTTCAATTCCCTACGGGAATTAGAGTTATTTCTACATTCTCAAAAAAGAGTTTGAAAATATTGACAAAGTAGTGTTTCAATTCCCTACGGGAATTAGAGTTATTTCTACGTTCATAATTGAGGCAACCGTCCAAGAGATATCTATCTTGTTTCAATTCCCTACGGGAATTAGAGTTATTTCTACACAGGAATTATTTGGTTTTTATGGTATTTCTAAAGATGGAATGTTTCAATTCCCTACGGGAATTAGAGTTATTTCTACAAAGAGGAATGAGGCAATTCTCAACGATGAGGATTACGCAAAAATTCACGCGTTTCAATTCCCTACGGGAATTAGAGTTATTTCTACTTCTGAGACTCTGTAGTTTTCAAGCATAGAGGTTAGTGCTTTGTTTGTTTCAATTCCCTACGGGAATTAGAGTTATTTCTACGGTGAAAGCCATAATCAAGGATAGTTGTGTGTGCTGGGGAGATAGCTGTTTCAATTCCCTACGGGAATTAGAGTTATTTCTACCAAAAGACGCCCTTTATGAGGTTATTCCAGACAGTGTCGGTTTCAATTCCCTACGGGAATTAGAGTTATTTCTACACTTGATCAATTTCCCATTGTTGGCTTGGTCCACCAGAACCAAGAGTTTCAATTCCCTACGGGAATTAGAGTTATTTCTACCATCAACATCTTTCTTGTACTCCTCTGCAAATCTTATGTTTCAATTCCCTACGGGAATTAGAGTTATTTCTACCACCAGCAGGCATAGTCGTTCCAGCAAGATAAATAAAGTTTCAATTCCCTACGGGAATTAGAGTTATTTCTACCATTAAAGTACGCCTGCTTACTTCTTTCATTTCACCATAAGGTTTCAATTCCCTACGGGAATTAGAGTTATTTCTACAGCACCCTTATTTTCTCTAATGATTTAAATGAGTTACAATGCAGTTTTCGAGCACCTCAAGTTATCAACAACTTATCCACAGGACAATTTTTGTCACTGTTACGTAACCTATTTAAATCACTTGATTTTCTAAGTTCGAGCAACCCCCCACTTTTTTGCATTCCCTCGATGCTCGATGAAAATAATTATCATTATTATCTAATAAATATTAAAAAAAAATTAATTTTCAAAGAACTGATTTTACTGAACAACTATTTTAAGTCCAATCTTAGTAAATTTAAAACCCCCTGTCAATACTTTTTATCCATTAAAATACGTTTCATTCAGGTCAACGAGTGCGGCCTTTAAAGTAACCTCGTTTTGTGAGGGAATCTCCACATTAAACTTTGCGGTTCTTCTTCCATCGCTGAATATAAGTACAATTTTGTTGTGTTTGGGATCGAATTCGAACCTGCTCCTTTCTGGTAAGTCGGGATGTGTGTAGAAGTCTCTAATGGTTTTTATATATTTTTTATCTTTCCATATTCTCTTTACAAAGGTTTCCGCTCCGAAGGGTGGGTTATGATAAAAGTGTTTGGAAAAAGCAGGTTCTTCTTTAACAGGTTGAATATCTCCAAGCAGATGGTTCTTTTCCTTCTTAAACCTGTAGAGAAACATTTCATGAAAGAGTTGGCCAACTGGGGTTAAGGCAACGTGTTTTTCTTCGTTTATTGTTTCTACCTCTATAAGTGTTTTTAGTCTCTCATCTGCTGTCAGTCTTTTTACTTCTTCATACGGAGCTATGTTCTTTTTAGAGAGGTTGTCCAGGCTTTCATAATGTAGAAGCCAGAGATCAAAATTAAAACTTATAGGCTGAGGAGGAAGTTCTATTATGTCTTCAAATTTTTCAAACATATACATAACCGGTATTTCCAGAGCCTGTCCTATGAGGCCTGCAAATGAGGTTTGTGCTTTGTATCCTCCTGTAGCGTTTATAACAATGCGTTCCGTTCCTTTTTCTCTTACGATCTTTGCAATTTCTTTGACAAGATTTTTAAGTCCTTCGGTTTTAAATTTTTTTACATCGTAGTCTTTAAGGCCTTCTATTACGGTTGCAACTACTCTCTCAAATTTATAAGGGTTCTGAGAATCCTGATAGTAGTGCTTAAGTATTTCACCTATTTCCCAACCTTCATCGGTATGAGAGATAAGAAAGTGAAGTTCGTTTCTTTCAGAAAGTTTTCCTTTTTCGATGATACTTGTAATGGAGTTTATCTCGGCTCCGCATACTCTATCTCTTGGATTTCGTTTAAGCAGTTCTTTTACAAGTCCTGTAATGTTTCCTTTTTTCTCATAGACTTTTAGAGGCTCTTTATCATCTAGCCGTTCGATGTTGCTAAACAGGCTTGTTCCCACTGTGCAAATCAGTATATCACGACTCATTGCTTTACCCTTACTGCTTGTCCCATTCCCATTGTGGTTTTATATCCTATCCCTGAGTAAAAAGCAAAATCGGCAAGGGTATTTAAAATCTTTTTTTCTTTCCTGGCAAATTCTTTTCCCAGCCTGTATTCTAGAACACCTTTAAACCCTATAACCTTGTAATTTGAGAAGTTTACAATCTCGCTTTTTAACTTAAACTGTGATGGATAGATTGTGTGTAGTTTCTCTGTAAAGCTTTTGTCAAAAGTTATGCCCGAAAATGAGTTCCATCTATCAATTAGAGAGCCAAAGATGAGGTAGGCTCCGGGTAATGTACACTGATTTCCCCTGATTCTGAAAGAAGTGGGTGAGAAAAACTTAAATTGTATTTTGTCATCTGGTTGTGCTTCCTCAAAGAGTTTGGGGTAGAGGGATGACCTTACCCAAAGATTTTGGCCTTCCTTATAGTGAATGTTCTTTAGAAGTATCTTTCCGTTTCCCAGTGTAAGGCTGGTTTTAAGGTTTAGGGCTTTCCCAAATGCAGCAAGGATATCAGGAAGAAGTTTTTCTTCCAGTATGGATATTCTAAAGGAGGCCTTTTCCCCACTTTCCAGTATTATTTTCCCTTCGGTTTTTGGTTTCTTCTCAAGGATGCCGGATAGCGAAAATGGTTTTTGTCTATTGCTTCCATTGTGAAGATACTCTGCCACTTTTTTGGAGTAGTTGTTTAAGACCTCAAAGAAAAGCCCATGTATTGCTTCTCCCCCATAGCCATTTAGGACCATAGCCTCTAGGGTTTCAAGCTCGATAACAAAGCTTGAGAGCATATTGTACATATAAAGACACCTTCCTCTGTTGTTAAGTCTCTTTTTCCAAGAACTTTTCTACTTCCTGTCTTGCTCTTTCTAATTGCCCACTTGTAGTAGCAGTAGTAATTAGTTTTAAAGCTAAGTTAAATCCCTTTCGACTCGGGAAATAAACTTCCAAGATATTGCCTTCTTTAGCTAGAACCTTTGGCTCTCCTTGTTTCCATGGAATATCGTTCAACTCGCATATAAAGGAAAACCTGCTTTTCAATTTATTAACCATTTCTTGGAGCTTATCTTTGTACTTTGGCTCTTTGGAGCTTAGGTGTACCTTTGCTTCATGTGGATAAGGCTCTGGGAGAGATTCCACACTTTCAAGTATATTTAAAACTGTTTTTCCTATCTCTGTTATTTCTGAGTTATGGATTAAATTGTTATCTACTAATATGTTTTTTATATCCTTGTTTACTTCTTCCCCTTTCAGCCCTTTTAATATATCTCCAATCCATGGGAAGAGCCCTATAAAGGGAAGTTTTACCAGCTTTATAATAGATGGATCGGGGTGAAGTATCTGATTTTTTTCTCTTTCATCTTTGTTTCTAAGGTTACTTATTTTCCCTTCTTGTTCGAGTTCAAGATCCTCCAGTATTATGTGGAACAGACTTGTAGCCCCATAGATTTGAACTGCCAGGGTCATAAGGGCAGACATGCTTTTTCTACCGCCTGCAATACAGACGTGTGTTTCTACATTGCGCTTTTTGAGAGTTTTCAATATCTCACAGGCATTTTGCATAAAATCAAGGAGCGATTCTTGAGAATCAACATCGAAATAAGTGTCAATTCCACGAATGTCGCTTATGTGGAGTTTACTTTGATAGTACTTAGGGATGTGGTCACTTAGCAGTTTAGCCGATTCCCTTGTATCATTATCTTTGGTGGTGAGGAGTATTACTTCATCGATTTCAATCCCTTCTTCTCTCAGCTTATCTATAGCCTCGGTCACCACGCCGGGGCTGTCTCCTAAAGTTGCCACGAGGACTTTTTTCAACTTTCTTTCCTCCTTCCCCTTTAGCTTCAAAGCTAGTAAGTTTCCAACTTACAAAACCGAATATCTGAGAAATTTCTTCACTGGATAGATTCTTAAAAGTTGTCATTTTACTTTTTATAGTACTTGTAATTACTTTGTAAACTTTTTGAGGATTATCTTTTAACATTGGGGAATTTGAGAGCATGTTAGCAAGTTCTAACGATTTATTCAAATCTTTTGTACGACTATAATATTCTGACCATTTGTTCCACTCGTTTTTTGGTCTGTTAAGTCCTTTAAATTTACTAGCTATATCTTCTGCTACTTTTATTATTTCATCTACGTTCATCAATAACCCCCCTTAGGACAGGTTTTATCTTCTTTTGGTCTAAGCTGTTCGCTCAGAGATTTAAGCAACTCTGGGTTAATTAATTTTTTGTTTTTCATAAAATCCTTAATGGACTCTTCAGAGATTTTTGTTGGGTTTTCAATAGGGTTTTTATATAAGCTACCACCTAGCGCGGTAAACCTAACCGTTCCAAAACATCTAGGTTTTGCACCGCCGATCTTAATTCTATAATCCTGATCCACTCCCATAGCGTGCAAGATAAGAGAAAGTTCTTCTTCGAGAAGGTTGTTGAAAGAGAAGATAAATTTGAAATGAGTCCCCTTACTCACGGCCTCAACAAATCTGTAGTTTCTATCTAGTTCTTGGTTAGATCGCCAATTGCTATAAAACTTGCGCTTACCTTTTCCGTTCTCATCTCGCTCAATACGCCTTGGTTGAAAGAGTTCGCCTATTTTCACTGGAGGGGAAGGTGATATATTTGTCAATGGATGTGCGTCTGAAAAGCTTATTCTTCCCCCATATCCAGTCATCCCAAATATGCGACAAACGGGGCAAAGTTTGTTTTCACTCTTACATTTTTTATGAGTGCTTGTTATAAAAGTGTTTTCCCCACTCTTATTCTGGCTTATGCATGAGTTTGAAATAGCCTCGGCTGTAGCTCTAATAGAACCTTTAATGCTTGTTCCGGGAATGGTTATTTTCCCCTTTGACTGAAAGAAGGAATAAAATACTTTATTACCTCGAAAATCGTATCCACCTGAGCCAACAAACAAATAGTCAGAAACCACTTCCAGGTCAAAATCAATCTTTCCCGTAAGATTTTTCTGAACCTCATGGCTTATAAATTCTTTTCTGTCGGGCTCTTGTCTAGATACCGGAACGTAGACAAAAGGCTTTTCCTCTAAAGTTGATCGTCGGCTCATATCGTTAACCTCCTCAGGGTTACAAACATAGAAGCCCCTTCTTTGAGATAAATCCAACCCTCAGCTTTCTCAGACCTATCGGGGTATTCGTCAAAACGCGGATTATATCTAGATTCTTTAGGTTTTATTAAGTAAAGGCTGATTCGCTTGAGTTCATAATTACTAGGGACAAGAGTTAGACCAAACATGTCATCTCTAATCTCTTTTTCTGAGAAAACCATAACTCTAAATTCGTTTTCCAATTTCTCCCACCTGACTTCTCCTTTATCGTTAAAACTTCTTCCTTTAGGAGATAATTCTGATGGAATATCTTTTTGGGAATGAGGTTTGTAGTAATCTAGGTCTTCCAATAAGGTAAATACCTCTTCAGAACTAAAGAACTCATTAAGAAATTTCTTTAAAGCGTCCTCTGACATCTGAGCGGAATATATATGCCCTCTCTTTTCGGAACTCACTTTAGAGCCTCCCGAAGATAATTAATTGAAGCTTTCCCAATAGCTTCCCACCCCTCGAAGTCATAGATTCTCTTTACTCCAAGAATATCTTTGAACTCTTCCTTTGATTCAATATTTACACCAAAAAAATCATCCTTTTTCAATCCGTAGTCGTTTAGGCTCTTTTCTGAGCTCATTTTTCCAATGCCCCATATTTCATTCTTGGGAGTATCACCAGCAAAGTTGAAGGTTGCTTTTTGTACCTTTGCTTCTACCTCTCCAAAGCCTCTATTTTTGCCGAAACCAACTTTTACCATTCCTTCATTTATGTTTCTTAAGGCTATTGTAAAAAGTCCTATAATCCAGGATTCAAAGTTCGTTAAGATAAATTTTGTTTTAAAACTGCCACTAACCGCAACTTCCATGTCAAATGGTCCTTGGGCAACAGCATGGGTCAAACGGCTTATTGCCACTCCATGACGTATCTCTGTTTTTACCTCGCCGTTTGGGTATGAATCCAGTATAGAAATCCGCCCTTTAAGCTTTGTATTGCCAAAAATTTTGCAGGCACGGCAGGAATCCCTATAAACCTCAGATGGATTAGCGTCATCTTTTATCTTGCTCACACAGGCTTTGTCCTTTTCAAACAAATTGCATGCCCACTTAAGTGTTTCTTTGTTATGGGTTTCACTTAAAGTTCTTAAAACCTTCTCAACATAGCTCCTTATCACACCTTTCAAAGAAGAGCCAGGTATGTAAACGGTTTCCCCTTTGCCGCTTATAAAAGTCCTAACAAATTGCATATCGGGAAGGGAAGGGTTCGGAGAAATACCACCCGATTTTATAAGAAGAGGCGATTTGAGTGAAAGTTCGAGTTTCAATTCCAAACTATTCAGTTGAACCCTGTGCATCTTGCCCCTCCTTCTTTAATCCACTTTGAAACTTGTCAACTAGACTCTTAGTATCAACCGGATCTTTACTCCCCTTTATCACATAATCGAGGAGGTTTGATCCATTTACCATTTCCGTTTTAACTCCCTCCAATTTATTCCATCCGAGTCCGCTAGTGCTTTTCCCACCAAGAGCTAATTCGCCCCTTTCCCAAGAGCGGAGCAGGGCAAAGATAAATCCGGCTTCCCATTCCTTAACATTTTCAAGAATTATCTCTATTCCAAACCTTGCTCCTGAAGGGACTATTTCATAATCAAATTTAGCCCTACTTTTTGCCGTTCCCGTATCCCTATCAATTGCAACTCCATCTCTGATTTCACTGCGACGAAGAAGTTCTTTGTCATTTGTGAGATATGCGTCCTTAAAATATATTCTCGAAGCAATGACGCCTGAGCCAAAGATCGAGCAGGCGGTGCAGGAATTGTCTAATATTAAGTTCGTTAGTTTTTCATCGTCAATTTTATTGCTACCATTCTTGGCTTTTTTTTCTAACTCCTTTAACTTCTCCAGCGGGATGCACTTCTCTTTGTCGTCAAGTGGATTGCAGGCCCAGATTTGTTTCCCGTCCTGTTTATAATTCATTTCACCAAGCGTTCTAAGTAGTCTTTCTGCAAACGCTCTAAAAACGCCTTTCAGAGAAGAGCCGGGAATACAGGGTATTCCTAGAGCATCCTTTATTACAGGCAAATCCGTTCCTATAGGCTCTAGCGAAGTTCCCTTTCCTATGTGGAGCGGGCGTTCCAAGAGCAAGTCGGCGGTGATGAAATAGCGGTTTTTAAATTTAGAGAAATCGTTCATTCTCTACCTCCCTCTGCTTTTTTCTTTTCTTCCTTCTTAAAAGTGAAATAGCGATTGGCATAGCCGATGTACAGTTTAACAAGTTCTATGTATATAGTTTTAACCTCTTCCTTAGTTTGATTAGCAATCTCTTCTGCAACCTTTTCTAAACTCTTTAACTCTTCAATAAGAAGCTCACCAAATGCCTTTCCATTAGAAATGCTAGACCAGCTTTTAGACTTTGTGTCTCTACCCATCTGGTAAAAGATAAAATTTTCTATGACTTTAAAGGATTCAACAGAGGAAGCTAAATCTAGTAGGTTGCGAAACTGAGTCTTGTCCAAATCACTATTCCATATTTTTGTTTCATCAATAAATTTATGTGCTTTCTCTATTAACTCATCTAATTTATCTTCTATCTTTCCTCTCGCTTTGATCCCAATCATACTTGCTCCACCTCCTTGTGGAATGGATGGCAAATTAAAACCTCTCCAAATCCCTCATTCGTTCTTTCCCCTATACCCTCTAGCTCAATTCTCTCCAACTCTTCATAGGAGATGTCTTTCTCAGAGTCAACCCTGAATACATAAACGCTTCCCATAGAGGTCCCCATGTAGGTTTCTTTGTAAAGTCCCCATGCAGTTGACCAGCCGCTTATAAAGGTAGAAGAGTTGGAGATAAACACAAGTTCTGGCTTTGTTCCTATCCAGTTTAAATTAGGTTTAAGTGTAGGTAACCCGTTTTGGTCCCTTAAAATCGCAGGAGAAAGAAGGTCGAGGGAAAAATAAAACCCCTGAGGCTCATTGGGGAAGCCGCTATTAACTGAAATAGATGTTAAGTCCTTCCATACCCTTCTTAGAATCTCATTAAACTCCTTCACTCTTTTTTCTATAGGTTCCACTCTTACCTCAGACTCTTTTAACTCAACCTTTCCATAACCTCGCCCTGTAAGGCCTCCTATCCCTATAGCCTCAATGGCTTCTTTTATTAACTCAACTTCTCCATTTGCTGCCCAAACTCTTCCTACAAATACACCTTTGGGTGCAAGTGCTGTAACACTATATAGCATTTCCTTTTCCGCCGTGTTCCTTCTCCTGTTTATTGCTACTTTTGTTTGAGAGATTCTAGTTAGACTTACTTTTTCATAATTTTTTTCTTTAATAAAGAACCCTAAAGCCCTGTCCATTCTTCCATTGCAATTGGAGTTGCTATCGGAATATCTGCACTTGAAATCAAGTGGTACAGGAAACTTAGCGCCAATATTTTTAAGTTCTTCATAAGCCAAGGAAACAAGAAGCGAATCGAATATTCCATGGCTTTTTGGTTTAAATCCTGGTTCTCTTTTGCATTCCAGGCTAGTTACTGGGAATGGAATAGCCCAAAGTGTTTCTCCCCTTGAAGGAAAGAAATTTCCGAATCGAATCTTTTTAGTGATTTCTCTAATTTCCCCCTCTCGTTTGCTTCTGACCAAGTACTCTCCTAAAGCTCCCAGTAAAAGGCCTCCAGGCAGATAATTCTTGGAGGATAGAAAAGAAGTATTGGGTTTTATCTCGCCTAGATAGATTGGGGATTTTGGAGTTATAGATACAAAAATCTCTTCTTTCATCGGGTAACTATGTCCTCAAGAATAAGTTGTAAATCTTCAATTGATATTTCTTTATAATCAATGTTTGCTTTAAAATCCTTAACCTTCATCCATCCAAGCCCTCTCGATTTCACCCCACCTATGGCAAAAGCCAGCTTCAATCCACCGTATACGAGAGAAGCAGCTTCCTTTGCATCCTCTTCTAAATCAAACAAACCATCAATTTCGGTTCTAAATTCTTTAACCCAAGCAGTTTCTAGAGTAAAAAGATGATCCTCTTCAACGACCTTCCTTCTTCTGTTTACTCCAGTACCTACTCTTGTATCTAACAAGTATTCGGATACTGGCTTTAGGTCATGAAATTTAAGTCTGGCCTTATTTCTAGGCGAACCGAAATAAATACAAACGATACAACAATTACACATATCTCCCGGTTTAGGAGCATAGCAGGCTTTTTCCTCTTCATAGGTTCTTAAAAACTTTTCGGTTGAATATCTTATTACACCCTTTAAACTCGTGGCTGGTATAGAGGGGTTTTTGCTTGCGTCTAAATAAGTGCCTCTATCAACCCAGAGAATTGGTTTATCACCTGATGTATGGAGTGGAGTTCTTAGTTCTAGTAAAAGCTTGATTTGTAGATTAACCAATTTTGTTAACTCCTATTTTCAGAAGTTCGAGAATATCGTAAAGCGGTGTGGCGAAACCTTTCTCAGTTTTTTTCCAAAGTATGTTGGGTTCACCACATCCTAGTTTCTTAAATAGATCTTCGGTCTTCTTTTGAAATCCGTTTTCTTTCCCCTCGATTGAACCTCTGACCGATTGATATAGATAAAATCCATATGAAAAGTGAATTCCCTTTTCAAGAGACTGTGCTAGTTTGTAAATTTGTGAAGTTGCTATTTTTAAATCACCAATTCTGTCAAGAATAACTTTAGCCTCTTCTAATGTATAGGGTCGTAGGGTGAGCGTGAATTTCTCATGTTCTCTTTCATAAAAGTCTTTTAATAATCCCTCAGCATCCTCCGAAGCTATAGAGGTTGTGAGATAAAGATGACAAACAGCGCTCTTTGTTTCTTCTTTAGTTTTATCTTTTTCCTTAGCCTTTTTCTTAGCTTTCTTTAAAAGCCCTTCTGCCAAGCGTTCAGCATAGTGCATAGGATAACTGGATTTTGCTATTAAGATTCCACAGGAGGAAGTAAATTTGCCTTCTTTGTTTCCTAATTCCTTTGCCAGTTTCTTTGTTCTCTCTTCAAATTCCTCAAGAAATTTTAAAGCAACCTTCCAGCTAAAAGGGGCGGGTACTAAGACCGCTACATCATCGCCGCCGATGTTTAGAATCTCAAAAGGAAGGTATGGCTTGCCATCATCGTTCCTGGGAAGTTGATTGTCTCTTATAACACTTTCAAAGCCTTTATATAAAGCCTCAAAGATAGAATTCTCCGTTGCTTCCTTCAAGCTTTCTGAGAAATGTTTGTAAGAAGAAGGAGCTTTAATTCTTGAAAAAGTTTCTCCGATCTCATTACCATCAGCGTATATGAAAGCAATGTAATTACCTATACGGTCAAGATCAGGACAGGGAATAGCCTTTTCGATTTCTTCATTCACACCATAATTTTTCTCAATCCAATTTTTAAAACAGTCTAAAAGAATGGTTCTATCTCTCCTTCCTTTATCTACGCTCTTTTTACAGACGTAACAAACTGTAAACTTTTCTGTCCCTATCTCATCAAGTTTTTCTGCCGCCCTTTTCCCACAATATTGACATCTTTCGACAATAGGAAGAACCTCAAAGAAAGGAACCCTCTCCTTTGTTTCTTTTTCTCTTTTAAGTTCATAAGCTAGGCTCTGAACAAATTCTCCAAATCCTTTTTTATCCTTAAATTCCATCTTCTTACCAAAATGACTTTCAAGAAGCCAATTGCCGATCCCCTTAGCATTCCTGAAAATCGGACTAAAACCCTCTTCTACGTAGGGTTCTATTCCCCTTGCAAAGTTAAGATAGCTTAAAGGCTTGAAAACTATACTTATTGTACAAACCGAGGTTTCAACCAGATAGGCTTTTTCAACTTCAGACTTTATTGTATCTGCTAGACTCACCGGAACTATACCAAGAAATGAGCCGCCGCCACTGTAAATCAAGCATTCAGGAACTAAGTGGCTTGAGAAAATCTCCTTTGTCTTTACCTCGTTAAGTTCTTTTAAAATTTCGCTTGCCCCTCTAATTGCAGGCAGTTTCGTAGTCTCATAAACATAGAATTTTATTCTGTCCGTATCACCCAGAATTAGGGCAAGCCCGTGTTTCTCCCCAAAAATCTCTTTTTCTAACTCTATAGTTCCTTGAGTTTTATCTACTAGTTCCTTGTATGTCTTTATATCACTGAGATCTGGTCTGTCTCCTGCCGAGGCTATGGAATCAGCTAAGCAAACAATCTTTTCCAATAAGCTCTCTGGATTCTTACGGAGATGGTGGCGTTCTATCTCTCTTAAGATCACCTCTTTTTTTATTCCCTCTATTCCTTTCTCTTCTAGCCACGACCTTACAAAGTTTACTCCCTTTTCAATGTGTCCTAGGTGTGTTTGGTAGATTTTACCGTAGTCATGGAATAAGGAAGCAATTCGTACTGATGCTATTGCTTCTTCCTCCGTTAAGTTATAGCCACTTAATTCTAGTGGAGAACTGCCTCTTAAGATTAATTCTTTTACACAAGCAACTGCAATTCCTGAGGTTAATAGTGAATGATCTAGTAGGCTTATATAAGGAACTCTAGTATCAGCGCTTACTTCTCTATATTTCGAAGTAGGCTTTAGAGTTTCTTTATAAGCTTCATCTGCTAGTCTAACTAAGTTCATAGTATTTCTCTCTTTAATATATTCTGCCCAACCTTGCCTATGTCATGAAGTAGGGCTCCAATAACAATTGCTTTTTTTCTGGGGTCCATAAATTCCTTACCCGTATACATTACTTATATACAAAATTTCTGTATTTTATGTCAATTACCTTTAAGTCTAGGCTTGTTTTTGTTTAACAACAAGGCGTGACAAGGTTTTGGAAATATTGCCAGAGCTGGGTTTATGAACCTATAAGAGTTTATTCTTAAAAAGCGTTGATTTTGGAAATAACGCATTTATAATACTGCTTATAGCTGGAAGGAGATTATCGTATTTGCTTTTAGATTCAAATTAATGTTTAGATGGGCTGCTAGCTCAGTCTGGTAGAGCAGGTGACTCTTAATCACCGGGTCGGGGGTTCGAATCCCTCGCAGCCCATAAGAAAAGCGAGAGTGGCGGAACTGGCAGACGCGCTGGACTTAGGATCCAGTGGGCACAGCCCGTGGGGGTTCAACTCCCCCCTCTCGCAGGAACTTCCAAATTAAGCATATTTAAAGCAAGAGGAGTTTTGTTTCCATGAGGGTTAATGTTGAAGCGTTAAGTAGTGTTGAGAGAAAGGTAGAGGTAACAATTCCTGCAGAGGAAGTAAAGGAAAAGCTTGAGAAGGTGCTTAAGGAGTTTCAAAGTAGCGCAAGGGTAAAGGGATTTCGTCCCGGTAAGGTTCCCAGAAGCATTATAGAGGCGATGTACAAACAGGATATACTCAATGAGGTAGCCTCAAGGCTTGTTTCTGAGTCTTTTGAAGGAGCACTAAAGGAAGCTTCTGTTACCCCTATATCTAGGCCAAAAATCACCACAGAGAAGGTTGAGCGTGATAGAGAGTTTCGTTACACTGCAGTATTTGAAATTATACCAGAATTTGAGGTAAAGGATTACATAGGAATTGAGTTAAAAAAGGAAAGGTATGAGGTTAAGGATGAGGATATAGAACGGGTTATCAACCAACTAAGGGAGCAATCTGCTGAGGCTAAACCACTTGAGGAGGAAAGAGAGGTAAGGAAAGGGGACTATGTTATTGTTGACTACAAGGGTGTGCTGGATGGAAAACCAATTCCTGAGCTTACCAAAGAAGGTGTTCAGCTGCTTGTGGGGGAAGGAAGGCTAATTCCGGAGTTTGAGGAAAATATCCTGGGAATGAGGAAAGGGGAGGAGAAAGAGTTTGAGGTTACCTATCCAGAGGATTTTCATATTAAGGAGGTTGCAGGGAAAACGGTAAAGTTTAGGATAAAGGTAAAGGATGTATTTCAGAGGATTTTGCCACAGCTTGACGATGAGTTTGCAAAGGATCTCGGACAGGAAAATGTGGAGGCATTAAGAAAAAAGATTAAGGAAGATTTGGAAAAAAGACTTGAGGAAGAGGCAAAAAGTAAACTGAAAGAAGAGCTTATAACAGCCCTTCTGGAAAGAACAAGTTTTGATGTTCCTCCAACCCTGGTTGAAAGTGAGATAGCTCATTTAAAGAGGGAATTTGTTCTTAGCTTTCAAAGACATGGGCTTGAGGTCCCGCCTTTAAATGAGGACATGGAAAATAGCTTTAGGCAAAGGGCTTTACGTAACGTAAAGGCTTCGCTTATTCTGGGAGCAATCGCAAAGAAAGAAGGGATAAAAGTCGAAGAAGAAGAGTTAAACAACAGACTTATGGAAATTGCAAGGGCTTATGAGGTTCCTTTTGAGAGGGTAAGGGAGCTATACGAGAAAAACAACATGATTCCTGCTCTTGAAGAGCGAATACTGGAGGAAAAAGTGCTTGATTTCCTTTTGGAAAAAGCCAAAATAGAAGAGGTTTCCCCCGAGCAAACTTAAATTGACAAGGAAATACCTAATCAGTATACTAAAACTAACAGTATGATAAATTATGTGCCTATTGTAATAGAGCAGACAAGCCGTGGAGAAAGAGCTTATGATATTTTCTCCCGTCTTTTAAAGGATAGAATTATCTTTATCGGTTCTCCGATTACGGATGCGGTGGCTGATACGGTTGTTGCCCAGTTGCTTTTTCTAGAGTCTGAGAATCCGGAGAAGGATATATACGTTTACATAAACTCACCTGGTGGGCTTGTAACCGCTGGTTTTGCTATCTACGATACAATGCAGTACGTAAAACCGGATGTGGTTACAATGTGCATAGGGCAGGCTGCCAGTATGGCTGCTGTTCTTCTTGCTGCTGGAACTAAGGGTAAGAGGTATGCTCTCCCTCATGCTCGTGTAATGCTGCATCAGGTTTTAGGTGGTTTTGAGGGACAGGCTACAGATGTTGAGATACATGCAAAGGAGATACTGAGGATCCGTGAGGAAATAAATAGAATCCTTGCATACCATACTGGGCAACCTATAGAGAAGATTGCAAGGGATACGGAAAGGGATTTCTTCCTTACAGCAAAAGATGCCTTAGAATATGGCATCGTTGATGCTATAATTACGAAAAGGGAGGAGACATCAAAGTGACAACAAGGCGTGATGGAAAAGATGGAAAACTTTACTGCTCTTTTTGTGGAAAAAGTCAAAAAGAGGTAAGAAAACTGATTGCCGGACCTACAGTCTACATCTGTAATGAGTGTATAGAACTCTGTAACGAGATAATTGCTGATGAGGAGGCAAAAGAAGGATACCTTAGGAAGCGATACTCTGCTCTTCCGACACCTGCTCAGATAAAGGCTTTTTTGGATGAGTACGTAATAGGTCAGGAAAGGGCTAAAAAGACACTGGCTGTTGCGGTTTACAATCACTACAAGAGAGTAGAGCTTAGCTCTTATAGCAGGAAAAACAACGATATAGAGATTCAAAAGAGCAATATCTTGCTTATAGGTCCTACTGGGTCTGGTAAAACGCTCCTTGCTCAAACACTTGCAAGGTTCTTAGATGTCCCCTTTACCATAGTTGATGCCACCTGTTATACAGAAGCCGGTTATGTTGGGGAAGATGTTGAAAACATGATTGTTAGCCTTCTTCAGGCTGCAGATTACGATATTGAAAGAGCGTCAAAAGGAATTATATATATAGATGAGATAGATAAACTTGCCCGTAAGTCTGGAGATAGTCCTTCGATTACAAGGGATGTTTCTGGTGAGGGTGTTCAACAGGCTCTTTTAAAGATTATAGAGGGTACAAAGGCTAATGTTCCTCCAAAGGGTGGTAGAAAACACCCTCAGCAGGAATTTATACAGGTGGATACAACGAACATACTCTTTATATGTGGAGGCGCTTTCTGCGGACTTGAGGATATAATAAGACACAGGATTGGGGAGAGATCAATGGGGTTTGAGGCGAATATAGGAAGAAAGGAGGAAAAGGATCTGGGAAGGATCCTTAAAGAGGTTCAGCCTGAGGATTTAATAAAGTTTGGTTTGATTCCTGAGTTCGTTGGAAGGCTTCCAGTGGTTGCCACATTGGATGAGCTTGATGAGGATGCATTTATAGAGATTCTTACAAAACCAAAGAATGCTATTATAAAGCAGTTTAAAAAGCTTATGGAGTTAGAAGGGGTTGAGCTTGAGTTTACAGAAGACGCCCTAAGAGCGATAGCCAGAGAGGCAATGAAGAGAAAAACCGGTGCTCGAGGTCTTAGGTCTATAATAGAGTCAATAATGCTCGATATCGCTTATGAGGTTCCATCTTTAACCGGTCTTAGGCGTTGTATAATAAAAGAAGATGTAATACTAGGTACAGGAAACCCTCTCTTTTTCTATGAAGAAGAGAGGAGACTTGGATCTGGATAAAAGAGGGGAGAAAAATGCCAATGTTTTTCAAATTTGATGACGATAAGAAACAAGAGGTAATTGTTATTCCTTTGCTTCCCTTAAGGGATGTGGTTATTTTCCCGCATATGGTTGCTCCATTGTTTGTGGGGCGGGAAAAGTCCATAAGGGCCCTTGAGGAAGCAATGAGGAAGAATAAGGAGATCCTTCTCGTTGCGCAAAAGGATGCAAAAACCAATGATCCAAACGAAGAGGATATCTATCGGGTAGGTACTATAGGAACAATAGTTCAGATGCTTCGCCTTCCTGATGGTACCGTTAAAGTTCTGGTAGAAGGAAAGAAGAGGGCTAGAATACTTCGTTATGTGCCAAATCCAAGCTTTTTCTTGGTTGAAGCAGAGCCGATTGTTGAGAGTGCAGAGGTTGGAGTTGAGACTGAAGCCCTTATTCGAACCCTGCTTACGGCTTTTGAGAACTACGTAAAGCTTAACAAGAAGATTCCTTCTGAGGTTCTTGTTACCGTTGCATCTATTGAGGAGCCAAGCCGCCTTGCTGATACGATCGCTTCGCATCTTGGACTAAAACTTCAGGACAAGCAGGAGATACTTGAGACTGTAAATCCTGCTGAAAGACTGGAGAAGCTTTATGAAAAGATTCAGGCAGAGCTTGAAATCCTTCAGATAGAGAAGCGGATACGAACGCGGGTTAAAAAGCAGATGGAGAAGGCCCAGAAGGAGTACTATCTTACCGAGCAGATGAGGGCTATTCAGAAAGAGCTTGGAGAGAAGGATGATTTAAAATCAGAGATTCAGGAGTTTGAGGAAAGACTCAAACAGAAATCTCTTCCTGAGGAAGTAGAGCAGAAGGTAAGAAGGGAGCTTAAGAAGCTTAAGATGATGTCTCCTATGTCGGCTGAAGCCACTGTGGTAAGAAACTACATAGATTGGCTCCTTTCCCTTCCATGGACAAATGAGAAAACAGAGGACAGGCTTGATATAGATGAGGCCAAGAAAATCCTTGATGAAGACCACTATGGTCTTGAAAAGCCTAAAGAAAGGATCTTGGAGTATCTTGCGGTAAGAGCACTTACAAATAAACTAAGGGGTCCTATACTCTGTTTTGTTGGTCCTCCAGGGGTTGGAAAGACCTCTCTTGCCAAATCTATAGCCCGTGCTATGGGAAGGAAATTCGTTAGGGTTTCTCTTGGTGGAGTAAGGGATGAGGCTGAGATTAGAGGGCATCGTCGTACCTATATTGGTGCTCTTCCCGGAAAGATTATCCAGGGAATGAGAAAAGCAGGAACTGTAAACCCTGTATTCTTGCTGGATGAGATAGACAAGCTGGGTATGGATTTTAGGGGTGACCCTGCATCTGCGCTTCTTGAAGCACTGGATCCCGAGCAGAACAAGGCTTTTAATGACCACTACATTGAGGTGGATTATGATCTCTCAAACGTCCTCTTTATTACAACTGCTAATGTGCTTCATACGATTCCCTGGGCGCTTCAGGATAGAATGGAAATTATAAGGATTCCCGGTTATACCGAAGACGAGAAGCTCCAGATTGCAAAGAGGTTCCTGATTCCAAAGCAACTTGAAGCCCATGGGCTAAAGCCTGAGAACTGCACAATATCTGACAGTGCAATTCTTACAATCATAAGGCGATACACCCGTGAAGCAGGGGTAAGAACATTAGAGCGTGAAATTGGAACAATATGCAGAAAAGTTGCCAAGGAAGTTGTAAAGCACGGACCTGATCATGTGGTTAAGATAACTGCCAGTTCAGTACCAAAGTACCTTGGAATACCGAAATACAGATACGGTGAGATTGAGGAGAAGGATCAGATAGGAATCGCCACAGGGCTTGCCTGGACGGAAGTGGGTGGAGAGCTCCTTACCATTGAGGTTGCTGTGGTTCCGGGTAAGGGTAATTTTACGGTTACAGGGAAGCTTGGAGAGGTAATGCAGGAGTCAGCTCATGCTGCGATGAGCTATGTAAGGTCAAGGGCTGAGCAACTGGGTCTTGAGCGTTATTTCTATCAGAAGATAGATGTTCACATACACGTTCCTGAAGGAGCTACACCTAAGGATGGGCCTTCAGCAGGTATAGCGATTGCAACTGCTATAGTGTCGGCTCTGATAAAGAAACCAGTAAGCCGGGAAGTTGCAATGACAGGAGAGATAACACTGCGTGGAAGGGTGCTCCCTATAGGTGGACTCAAGGAGAAGATACTTGCTGCTCATCGTGGTAGGGTTAAGAAGGTGATAATTCCCAAGGAAAACGAAAAGGATCTAAAGGATATACCGAATAAGATTCTAAAGGATATAAAGATCAAGCTTGTTGAGCATATGGATGAGGTCTTAAACGAAGCCATAGTTTCGGATGAACCGGTGCTCAAGCAGAGGGATCTGGTTGTTCCATCCCCTCCCCCTCCTTCTCTTTCAGTTGGTGAGGGAGTTGGAACTAATGTAAATCTCTCTTAAGTTGCTGGATATCAGGTTTGTTAGGTTTAGCCCATAGCGTATCAAGCAATAGGCTATGGGCTAAATTGTTTATGGAATCTAGACAAGATGCATAAATTCAGTTATATAAATTACCCGTTTAGTGTCTGCTCTTTAGAGTTCTGTTTATATGGGCGGTTAGCTCAGTGGGAGAGCGCTTGCCTTACAAGCAAGAGGTCACTGGTTCAATCCCGGTACCGCCCACCACTTAAGGTGGGGCCGTAGTTCAGCCCGGTTAGAACGCTGGCCTGTCAAGCCAGAGGTCGCGGGTTCAAGTCCCGTCGGCCCCGCCAAATTTATAAATAATATCAGTATGTTAGAGAATTAAAGAAGTTCTTGAGCAGTAATTTGCTCCGATTTTTTAAGGAGTTAAGTACTTTTACTATTACAATAAATGTGAAAAAACAAAATATAGGTGAAATCATGATAAAGAAACTGGCAAAAGTATCAAGTAAAGGACATATAAAGGACATATAGTACTTCCCAAAACTTTAAGAGATGCCCTAAAAATAAATACAGGTGACTACGTAGAGATAGAACTAGAGGACAACACAACAAAAATATCCCCTGCATAAAGCAAAGCTGAGAAACTTGCTGGCATACTAAAAGACAAGGTAAAGACTAAATTGGATTTCAAATCAATAAAAGAAAAGGTTTCTCAAGAGATAGCAAAGGATATTGCCAATGAACTTGATTGATTCTAATTTCCTTTTAAGATACTTAACCCGGGACAACCCGGAAAAAGCGGAAAAGCGCAAAGAACTCTTTAAAAGACTAGAATTTGGAACAGAAAAAGCTATTCTTATGAAAATAACACTTGCCACTTGCGGAGGTCATATGGACATTACAAAAGTTCTTTAAACTAGAGAAAAGTTATATAAAGGGATATACTGAAACCAATTCTAACCTTTAAAGGTCTTAAGATAAGAAACAAAGGAATCATACTAAAGGCCCTGGATATTTACGCTAAGCATAATGTTGATGTCCCCGGTGCTTATATATCTGAACTCTCTAAAGAACTTCAGGTAGAAGTCTGCTCTTATGATAAAGACTTAAGTAAACTCGGAGCTAGAAGAATCGAACCTTAAAACCTTGGAGTTAAAACTCGGAAAGCTAAAAATAAAACAAGAATAAGAGAAGAAGGCTTATACGTTGCAGGAAGAATTTCCGCTACCCTTAGCTTTTCACAATCCTTAATCGTCTACTTCAGAGGAAAAAATATTACAATTACAGTCAGTAATACTTATTAAAAGAGGGGAAAATCCTGTAAAACAGGCTAAACTGCTTTACGAACCGATAAAATCAGGTAATCATCTTTGAATCCGAGGAGAAAAGGCAAAGCAGAATGCAAATATAAGTGCTGTAAGCAAGATTCTAAGGCATAGAGACCTTAAGACAACAAGAAAGGTAGAAGGTGTGTTTTCTCCAAGCTACAAGCTTTTCTACGATTTTTCATATCCCGAGGTTCTGCAAATTTAATCCACCTTGTAAGTGATTGAGTGTTAATTAACATCGAACCTGAGTGTCGCATTAAAGCCACAAAGGAATTTCTCTGGGTAAAGTAAAGTTTGTAAAAAACTGTATAGGTTTTGTAGATGCCACAGTAATTGCGGTTGCAGAAAGATTATCAATTTATGTGCTTTTTTCCATAGATAAGAGGCATTTCTCTCAGATAAAAACAAAAAAAGGAAACCTTTTTACTTGTTGCCATAGAAAAGATCTCATTTGGTCTAACCTAATAGACACAGCAGTTTATTTTTCATATAAGCGACCTATAATTATCCGGATAGGGAGGCATAGGTATGGAGGTTAGTTATTCTGAATTTGAGGTTTTATTAGAGGAGAGAAAGAAGCTTGAGTCTATTATAAGGATTATAGAAAGGGTGCATTCTTTAAAAAGTCTTAAGGATGTATACAGCGCTATTATAGATTCTGCGGCGGAGTTAGAGAATGTGGATATGGTTATGATTTATCTTGTGGATGAAGAAAGAAAAGAGGCTGTACTTGAGGCCTGGAAGAATGTTCCTGAGGATTATTTAAGGAGGGCAAGTAGGATTCCCTATCCCAGAGGGGTTACGTGGAAGGTAATAAATTCGGGAGAGGTTTTAAATATTCCTGATGCTCAGAAGGACCCTGACATAGGTCCTGCGGGAAGGGATTTAGGGCATCATGGTCTTTTGGGAATCCCTGTGTTTCTTGATGGGAAGGTAATAGGGGTTATATGGTTTTTAAGTTACAAGGAGCGTGAGTTTAGTGAGGATGAGGTTAGGTTTCTTTCCATTCTTGGTACTCAGGTTGCAATAGCAATATCTAAGACGAAGATGATAGAGGATTTAAGGGAGTATGCCAGGATGTTAGAGTCTACAAGGGAGCAGTTAATACAGGCAGAGAAGATGGCTTCTTTGGGGAGGCTTACCTCGGGTATTGCCCATGAGATAAACAATCCACTTACTCCTGTACTTGGGTATTGTGAGCTTCTTCTCTCCAGGGGGGATTTGGATGAGGAGAGGAGAAGGAAGTATATTGAGTTTATATACGGGTGTGCTCAGAGGATAGACAGGATAGTTAAGGGGCTTCTTAGTTATTCAAGGGGTAGTAAGTTGTTAGAGGTTGAGCCTGTTGATGTAAACAGTGTGGTTGAGAGGGTTTTAGGGTTCAGGGAGTATCAGCTTAATTTAGCTGATATAGAGGTTATAAGGGATTTGGGTTCAGGGTTACCCCTGGTTATGGCAAATCCTACACAGCTTGAGCAGGCTTTTTTAAACATTGTTTTAAATGCGGAGCATGCCCTTGGGTTAAAGGATGAGGGAAGGCGGTTAGTTGTAAGGACTGGGGTCAGGGATGGTGGGGTGGTTGAGGTTAGTTTTAGTGATAACGGTCCTGGTATGTCAAAGGAGGTAGTGGATAAGGTATTTGAGCCCTTTTTTACCACAAAGTCTGGTGGTGAGGGAAATGGGCTTGGGCTTTTTATAGTTTATGAGGTTATAAGGAGGCATGGGGGTAGGGTTAGGGTTGAGAGTGAGGAGGGAAGGGGTGCTACTTTTGTTGTTGAGCTTCCCTGTGTGGAGGGAGGGGTTAGTACAGGTAAGGGTAATAAGGAAGGTGAGATTAAGGAAAAGGTAAAACAGAGGGGGAGGGTTTTGGTTGTAGAGGATGAGGAGCTTATAGGGGATATGATAAGGGAGGTTTTAGAGGGTGAGGGATATTTTGTATTTGTTGCTCAAAATGGGAGGGTTGCACTTAAGAGGTTAGAGGAGGAGGTTTTTGACCTTATAATCTGTGATGTAAAGATGCCGTGTATGGATGGGAACAAGCTTTATAGAGAGGTTAAGGATAGGTATGGGGTTTCTGAAGACAGGTTTATCTTTATAACGGGTGATATAGAGAGTTTGTCTTCTGAGATTAGCAGGGATAGGGTTTTAAAAAAGCCCTTTACAGTGGAGGAGCTAAGGTCAAAGATAAATAGCAGTTTTTACAGGTTAATTAAAAAGTAGTTTTACATACGGATAGCAGGAGTTGTATAGTTTGGGTAGAGAGTTCTTTTAATTCAAAGTGTATGTAATTTCCTTTGGAGTTAGAAGAGGACTTAAATTTTAACTTCCTTGTACCTGCTTTCCTTCACAATATATGTGCAGTTTTTAGGATAGCTTTCACACACAACTACCCTTCCAAGCTGGGTATCATATCCGGGCTTTATAATACCCCTGCATATTGGACAGGATAGAGAGGTTTTTTGAGTTTTCTCGTCTGGTTGAGTGTCAGCTTTTTTGATGAAGGAAATAGCTGACATGGCTGCTATATACTAACAGGTTTTTAATGGAAGGAAATATCTGTTATAGGAATAAAGCTTATTTTAACAGTGGAATGAAGGGAGGGTTATATAGCTAGGGAAAAGCTTTAGTATCAATAAGTTGAGGATTGAGGGATCGATATGTAATCGATATAATTAATAAACCTGCAGTAATCTCAAGATAAAATCAAAGGAGGATAAGTGTTATGAGCAAGAAGATGGGTTTACTTTTGGTTTTTCTGGTAAGCCTTTTTCTTGCTGTGGCCTGTGGAGAGGATGAGAATGGAGATGGAGGTGGGGAATCTGGTAGTGGAGGAAGTGGTGAATTATCAAACTGTAACATTTCAGGCTATGACATATACCTTGGTTACTATACAGAAGATGCCTCTGCTAACCCAGAAGACCCAACTGCCGGCTTTATAGTAGCATGTATGCCCTCATCGGACGGTAGTTTCAAAACGGAGTTTCTATTTTCCTACTTTGGGTGTCAGGGTGGAGTTGATAAAGGAACTGTTAATGGAGACAGAACAGGGGACAACATAAGTGGTACATGGTTTGGAACTGTTGATGGTGTAAACATAGGAGGAGACTTCTCTGGAATTTGGGATGGTACGAAGTTTGGGGGTACGTGGGATAATGGCTCTGGTAAAGTTCACATACAGGAAGGAGATTGTGAATACTATGTGTCTCCATATGGTCAATGGGAGCTCTATGCTCTTGACACTGACGAGGGAGGATTGAACATAGACATTTCAGGAACAGATATAAGCTGGAATAATTCTATTGCTGGAGTAAGCGGGTTTCTTATATCGGTTTATGACAAGCAGTGTATGTACGAGAGGATATCTATATCTGAGTGTACGATGTGGAGTGTGGCTTGTCTTTCTTCTGTAAGTTCACTTACATACGGAAGTGTTCCCTCTGATGCGTGTATAGAGCTGTTTCCTGCTCAACCTCTCACCTCAGGTGAAGATTACCTGGTTGGTATAACAGCTTACGGCAGTTCACAAACCGATATAAGAGCTTTTGGAACAAAGACCTTTAACGCACCTTAAAGAAAGAATTTTGGCGGGTTTCTAACTTTGTTTGGTGTCAGCTTTCTAGGTCATCCCTGTGGAGAAAAAGCTATAATTCACACTGAGGTACTTAAGGAAATATCTACCTTAGGAACATAAGGCCTCAATGGATACAAGGATAAGGACAGCATATGATATTGGCAGTTATAATTAAGAAGTATCTCAGGTATTGAATAGCTATGTACCGGATCACCTACTTTTTAATCTTTCTTGTCTTGGCATTTCCTGCTTTGTCTGTTGACGTACAAACTTACATAGATGAAGAGCTAAGAAAGGAAAGTAAAGAGTATAGGGAAAGTTTGGAAAGGTGTATAAAGTTATTTAATGAAGCTGATTTGGAAGCTATAGAAAGGGAAAAATGCAATAAGGTTTTTGAAAGATATAGAGAAATAAAAAATAGAGCTCTTAACAGGCTGGATAAGGAACTTAAAAAGAAGGCAGAAACCAAACACCTAAGGGTAGAGCTTTCAGGATTTAAATTAGGCAAATACAACTTTTTATTTACTAAAATTCCCTTAGATCCTAAAAAATACAGTCTCTATTCATGTGGGAGGAAAGATGAAGTAGTTCTATGCCCACACTGTTTTGTTGATAATTACATGTTTCTCTTTTTTCAATTACCTGAAGAGAAAGAGGTTCCTATAGATATATACTATATGCATAGGGTTTCCTCAAAAAATATAGAAGAGTTTTATCTCGGTATTGATAAACTTTACAAAATAAGTATTTCATCTGAAGAAGCGGGGGAATTTATCCCATTTAAGGCAGATATAGAGAAGAAAGGAGATGCATACGTGATAAAACTACCGTCCCCAGTAGTAGAAGCTTTTGTCTCTTATGACTTTTTAGGTGTAAAAAAGTCCTTTCCGCGGTTTAATCAGGATAGAAAGTCGTGTTCTCGGACAGAGATGTTAATTGATAGTATACCTGATGGCGTTTATATAGAATTTCCCATTGAAGAAGATAAGCACGTAAGTGATAGAGCATTCAAGGTAAACTGATCTCAAAAGGCTCCGAAGTATAACCATTTGGAGAGATCAACCTGAATTTGAATTTATAGCCCTTAATACCAAAGTTTCTCAAGAAATCTTTATGTTTGTAAGATAATTGAGTAGAAGTTAGAAGAGGGGATTTGTCTCCCTCTAGAGGATTAAGTAGAGATACACTTTCCTTTTTTTCTTTTGAACAGTAGGTATCAAGCCTTAAATAAACGCTAAATTTATCCACAACCTCAAATGGTATTACAACCAGGTAGAACTTTCCATCTGTACCTGTAGAGAATCTAACTTCGTAGTCTTCGTAACGATATCTTTCATCAGGTTCCATACCGTTGTAAACATACCCCCCTATATAACCATAGGAACACCCTCTCAGTTTTACCTCCGGTGGGTTAAGGGTTTTTAAATCAAGATAAAGATATTCTTTCTCTAAAAAAGGATATACAGATAGAGCTAACTCAACATCAGAATCGTTAATTTTTCTCAGCGATGTTATTTCAATATAATTGCCTCTTTTTACCTCAAGGTAAACAGGATATAAACTGAAGTATGTATACTCAATTTCTCTGTATCTTCTGGGATCCGGATTTTTTACCTCATAAGAGCTTACGGTACACAATAGGTACAGCCTCTTCGGAAGTTTTTCTTCTGGTATCCATTTTTTCATCTTAAGTTCTATGGATTTTGCAAGGTGCTGTTTTGCTATCCTTTGAGCTTCTTCATGGGAAAGACCGTTTTTTATAGAGTTATCTATCATATTCCGAAATCTTTCCCTAAAATTTGGGTCTTCTCTTATAAGACGCTCAAACTCTTTTTTAAGGTAAGAATTAATCTCATAAATGTCATTTGTGATTGTAGGGTTAATGTTGGGATTAAATGGTTCAGCAAGTACAGGTTCTCTGTTTGGTTCAACAACAGCATTAAGGGATCTAACATAAACTTTGTAATCTATAAATCCATACTCTTTCTCTACAACCTGGGCTAACTCTTCAAGATTAAAATCTGTTAAATACTTGCAAGAGCCGTATTTGTTTTTGACAGAGTCTGGAATCTTCCCTGAAACCATATAACCACCCTTAGGTAGCTTTACCCATATCATTTTTAAGACAGGAGAGTTGTAAAGTCTAAATGTGTATACGGATGTGTTATTTCTTAAAATTTTTTCTTCTTTTACATCATTTGCATAAACACCATTTTCAAAAAACAGTAAAATTAAAACCGTAAAAAGGTACAGAAACATGTCTTTCCATCCCGGTTTTTGGTGATTTCGCTTTTAATAGAAATCCATCTACCTCTGATATTGAGTTCAAGAACTTTTCCGAAGATTTGTTAACGCTATCTCTACAGTTTTTACCGCTTAGGTGCATATTTTCGTTTTTTATAGCACTAACCATTATATAGCATTCTTTAATGCTTAGGCAAATTACTGGAGGGGTTAAAACCATTGACCACATCTCTTATAACCTTACCTGGTTAGGCTGGATGATCCTTGATCTTACTATCAAACTTCTTTGCCAATTTTATAACTGACGTGTATTGCCTTTATGTCTTTTAGGAATCTTCTTGCTTGGTTATCATCTGGTAAAAACCCTATATACCCTTCTCTGAAGGGAGTCCATGTATGTGTAAACAACGGGTGTAAGATAGAGTGTTACAAGCTGTGAAAAAAGCAAACCTCCTGCTACCGAAAGTCCCAGAGAACGACGTACCTCTCCTCCTGCACCAAAACCGATGGCAATAGGCAGTGCTCCAAAAAGAGCTGCCATGGTTGTCATCATAATGGGGCGAAACCTTATAAGACATCCCTGGTATATTGCTTCTAGAGGGCTTTTACCTTCATTTCTCTGTGCTTCCAGAGCAAAATCAATTTGCATTATTGCGTTTTTCTTAACGATTCCTATTAACATTATCAATCCTATGAATCCGTATATGTTTAATTCAGATCTGAATAGGATCAGAGTAAGCAGGGCTCCGAATATAGCAGAGGGAAGACCGGATAAAATGGTTAGCGGATGTATAAAGCTTTCATAAAGAATGCCAAGGATCATGTAGATTACCAAAACAGCAAAAACTAAAAGGAGTCCCTGGCCTCGTAAAGACGATTGGAATTCTTGTGCAGCGCCCTGAAAGCTGGTTCTTATGGTAGGTGGTAAAACCTTATGCGCAATCTCTGTTACCTTTGCTACAGCTTCACTGAGTGAGACTCCCGGTTTGAGGTTAAACGAAATTGTAACACCGGGAAACTGTCCTATATGATTAATTGTTTGTGGCCCTGTGTTCTCGTATATAGTTGCTACTGAATCCAGCGGAACAAGGTGGTTATTTGATGAGTTTATATAAAGCATCGATAACAGTTGCGGGTTTATCTGATATTGTGGTTCCAGTTCCAGTATAACCTTGTACTGGTTATTTGGGGCATATATGGTTGATACCCATCTATCTCCGTAAGCATCAAAAAGTGCATTTTCAATCTGGTGTGCTGTGATTCCAAGTGTAGATGCTCTATCCCTGTGTATTAAGACGTTTATCTGTGGGTTTTTAATCTGAAGATCACTTGTTACGTCCTGTAGCTCTGGTATGCTTCGAAGTTTTTCTTCAAGAATGGGAGCATAGCGATAGAGCTCATCCGTATCAGGGCTCTGCAGAGTAAACTGGTAAAGACTCTTTGTAAGCTGTCCTCCTATACGGATTACGGGTGGATTTTGCATAAAAACGCGTATTCCAGGAACCCTTGCCAGCTTTGGACGTAGCTCCTCTATTACCTGTTCTACGCTTAAATTACGTTCTGAGCGTGGTTTCAGGTGAAAAAACATTACCCCTTGATTGGAGCTTGTGGCAACACTTGTACCTCCACCAACACTTGAGTAGAACTCCACCACGTTTGGGTCTTTACGAACGATCTCTGAGAGAGCTTTGTGTAGCTCTACCATTTTGTAGAAGGATGTTCCTTCCTGAGCTTCTGTCATGGCAAATATTATTCCCCTGTCCTCATTTGGTATAAATCCTTTTGGGATCTTAAAGAAAAGGTACCCTGTGATAACTAGAATTATTATTGAGGTAATCATTGTAGCAGGACGATGTCTTAGGACGAACTTAAGGCTCCATTCATAGGCCTTTAGCATTTGATCAAATATCTTTTCTGTAAGAAGATAGAGGCGATTGTGTTTTTGCTCTAATGGCGGGCGTAAAAAGCGGCTGCAGAGCATCGGTGTAAGGGTAAGGGAAACAAAGCCAGATATCAGGATTGCTACACATATTGTTACCGCAAATTCACGAAACAGCCTTCCGATAACACCACCCATAAAGAGTATCGGGATAAAGACAGCTGCAAGGGAAAGAGTCATGGATAGTATGGTAAAGCTGATCTCTTTGGAGCCGTCCAGAGCTGCTTTAAGAGCTGTTTTCCCCATTTCCATATGCCGCACTATGTTCTCAAGCATCACTATAGCATCATCCACTACAAACCCTATTGCCAGAATCAGTGCCATAAGTGAGAGGTTATCCATGCTGTAACCAAGTATGTACATAACTGAAAAGGTGCCTATTATGGATAGTGGTAGCGCAAGACTCGGGATAACTGTAGCCGATACGTTTCGTAGGAAGATAAAGATAACCATAACGACAAGTATTAGGGTTAAAACCATGGTAAACTGAACGTCTTTTATCGACTCAAGTATAAACTTGGAGCGATCGTAGAGTAGGTGTAGTTCAACTGAAGGAGGAATAAAGGACCTTAAAGATGAAAGAAGTTCCTTAACCGAACTTGCTACCTCAACTGTGTTAGTACCGGGCTGTCTCCTTACAGCCAGCACTATGGATCTTCGACTTCCCCTGTGATCCACAAACCACGCTGCAGCCTTATCTGCTTCCACACTGTCTATAACACGCCCCAGTTCGCCAAGACGCACAGGGGAACCATTGCGGTATGCAACAATAACTGAACGATATGCATCTGCTTTAAAGAGCTGGCCGTTAGCAAGAACTGTGAATGCTTTATCAGGTCCGTAGAGGGTTCCGGTGGGAAGGTTTACATTGGCACTACGTATGGCACTTTCTACCTCATCTATTCCAATACCTCTGCTTGAAAGAGCCCGTGGGTCAAGCTGTACACGAACTGCGTATTTCTGTGGTCCAAATATCTCTACCTGGGCTACATCCTTAACCATGGAGATGCGTTGAGCAAGCATTGTATCAGCGTATTCGTGCAGTTCCCAGAGTGGAAGGGTAGTGGATGTTACAGCTATATAGAGAATTGGTTGATCAGCAGGATTTACCTTACGATAAGTGGGTGGCTCCGGCATATCCTGAGGTAGAAAGGGACTGGCCTGGGCAATTGCTGTTTGAACATCCTGGGCAGCAGCATCAATGTTACGACTTAGGTCAAACTGGAGCGTAATTCTTGTAGAACCAAGTGAGTTAACAGAAGTCATTGAAGTTAATCCCTCAATTGTTGAAAACTGTCTCTCAAGAGGAGTGGCAACAGAGGAAGCCATAGTTTCAGGGCTTGCTCCGGGCAGGCTGGCTGTTACCAAAAGAGTTGGGAAATCAACATTTGGAAGATCACTTACGGGAAGTAATCTGTACCCCATAATACCAAAAAGAAGAATCCCCAACATAATAAGCGTTGTTGCAACAGGTCTACGAATGAATACTTCAGATATATTCATAGGATATTTCCTTGGTCCTTAATTAATATGTGTGTTCTTCCCTGTTGCCTCTACTCTGTATATCTCCTTCAGGACTGTTTGTAATCTCTACTTTGATGCCAGGAGCAAGTTGAAGCTGCCCTTCAATAACTACTTTCTCCCCTGGGTGAATTCCCTTTACAATAACGGTTTCATTGTGGTTGGTGCTTGTACCTAATACTACGGGACGGGGCTCTACGGTAAGGTCGGGTTTTACTATAAAAACGTGGTAGCCTTCCTGGCCCGTTTGAATTGATTGTGATGGGACTACCACTGCATTGGGTTGGGTTGTAAGTGTCAGTGTGACGTCTACAAACTGTCCTGGCCAAAGGTATTCATCCTCATTGGGAAATAGAGCTTTAAGCGTTATGGTTCCCGTTTCACTGTCTACCTCATTGTTTATAAAACTTAGATGACCAGTGGCCTTGTGTGATTCATCTGAGGGAACTCGGGCTTCTACCCTGAGATCTCCAGTGGCCATGTATTTTCTGATACTTGGTAGCTCTTGCTCCGGTACAGAGAATTTTACGTAGATAGGTTTGGTCTGATTTATTACAGCAAGCACTGTATCTTTGTCTTTAACCACATTTCCCTGGTCAACAAGTAACTCTCCTATACGTCCGGTTATTGGAGAACGAATATAGCAGTACTCAAGCTGGAGCTTTGCATTCTCTACAGCAGCTTTATCTGCTTTGACTGTTGACCTTAGAACCTCTAGGTTTGTAATAAACTGATCGTAGTCCTGTTTGGAAACTATTCCTTTTTTTAATAAATCTGTATAACGTCTGGCATCAACTTCTGCTTTTTTCATCTGTGCGATGTCCCTTGCCAAGTTGGCTTCAGCCTGCTTTAAAGCAGCCTCAAAGGGACGAGGGTCTATTACGAACATAAGTTCTCCATTTTTTACCATCTGTCCCTCTTTGAAGTACACGTGTGCCAGCTCACCTGCAACCTGTGATTTTACTGATACGCTTGAGAAAGCCTCTACATGACCTATTGTGTTAATTTGAACGGGAACGTCTTTTTCAATAGCAGTTGCCACCTTTACAGTTATCCTTGACTCTTTTTGAGTTTGTTGTGTGTGACCGCTTGAGCATGCAAGAAACAGTGTGGTTAAGATGGCAATCGAGGATTTTAGGAATGTAAAAAGTGCTTTTCGGGATTTTTGAGTTTGATCCTGGTAGTTCATAGCTTGTATCCTGATTAATAAGTAAGTAATTACTTACTTAAGTGATAGAAGCTACCATTTGTTCTAATTTATGTCAATAGGTACTTTTTACTTTTGCTCAATGGAGACAATTCTGCTACGTGACCTCTTTGAAATCAAATAAAGTATTGAAAGCTTGATACAGGTATGTTTTAATGCGGATCTCAAAAGGCAAGGTAAGATGGGTTTAAAAAAAGGAGTTTACCTTCTTATAACTGAACTTAGGGAATCAAGGTATATAGAGGTGGGAAAGCTTGGAGTGTTTTTCTTTCCAGGTGGCTACTATATCTATACGGGCAGTGCTATGAACGGGATCAGCCAGAGGGTAGGGAGGCACGTAAGTCAAAGGAAGAGATTAAAGTGGCATATAGACTACTTTTTAAGGTATGGAGTGGTTAAGGGGATAGTTGTTTTAAGTAGTGAAGATAAGATTGAGTGTAGGGTGAATCAGATGGTTAAGGCTCTATTTAAGGGACGGATAATAGCTCCGGGTTTTGGCTCTAGTGACTGCAAGGAGAAGTGTGGAAGCCATCTGTTACTCATTGAGAAAGAAGGATTTAATCAAGGTTTATTAGAAAAGCTTCTAAACCAAGACCAAGCAAAGAAGAAATCTTTATTATGGTTTTCATAAGTTACAGTTTATCTTTCAAAGGCTTACTTTAAGAAATCAAACAGGGATTGAGAAAGCAACTGAGCTGAGGTTTGTCTTAAAGCCTGTAGTGCAACTTCAGCTTTTGATAGCTCACTTACAGCTTCTACTATATTTGTATCTTCTATACCGGAAAGGAAGGTTTTAAAATCTACACTTATATCCTCTAGCCTACTTGCTTGTTTGTCCAGGCGATTTAGCCTCGCACCAACATCCGAGCGTATATTTACAACTTGATTTATAGCCAGATCTATTGGTTTAAGTAACGATTTAACTTTTAATATGTTGTTGTTCTCTAGAGCAGAAGCCAGATGATCCAGAATCTCCATAAAGTTTGAGAAGCTAAAGGTTTCAATTAACGTAGTGTCTGACTCATGTATTTCAACATCTATATCCGTTCCATTCTGCCTGTATACTATGTATCTGCCGTCTTCTAACGATACCGTATCATCTGCTGTCAGGGTATACCGAAAAACATCTGTTCCTGTAACGTTTATTGGTAAAAGGGTTGATTGATCTATCATTACGTTTATGATTCCGGAGTCACCTTGATATGTAAGTGTAGAGGAATCAAAGGCTTTTTTATCTGTTTTAAAACCTGAGAATATGTATCTATCCATTAGTTTGCTATTTGAAAGATCAAGCAGATGATCTCTTAAATTGGCGACTTCTTCTGCTATAGATTTCCGTGACTCTGCATCAAGGGAACCTGTTGCGCCATTTAGTCCGAGTTCCTTTGCTCTTATTAAGGTATCCAGTATCGATGCAAGCACGCTCTCGGTAAAGTTTAAAAACGTTTGTGCTTCATCTATATTTTTTTTGAATTGCTCAATTGAACTGATATTCAACCTGTAGTCCATTGCCTTTATCATACCAACTACATCATCTGAAGGTTTCGCGATTTTTTTCCCACTTGATATCTGGCTGTTGTATTTTAGAATCCTCTCAATACTGCGTTCAACTGAGCTTTTTAATTGTTCAAATATCATTAAAGATGAAACTCTCATAGCTGTATTATAGTTTGTAAAAGTTCATCTGTTACCTTTATTATTCTTGCTCCAGCTTCAAAAGCCCTTTGAAACCTTATTAAATTTATTGCTTCTTCATCTAGGGAAACACCGGATATAGACTCCCGCCTGTTCTTTACATCCTCAAGTAGAGTGGTATCAAATTTAAGATTATCTGAAGCAGCTTTGCTAACCGTACCGGTATTGGATACAATCTCTCTTAGATAGTCTGTAAACGTTATATTCCCAAGGTTTGATAAAGGACTGTGAAACAACTCTACAATCTGAAGGGCATTCTGATTGTCACCTGGAAGTCCCGTATCTGAGGACGCAGAAGCTACCTTTTGAGGATCTGAAATTGCTACATCAAAATTCTCTATAGCGTCTTCCAGAGGACTTACAATAAATTCATCACTGGGGGTTACCGTTCCGGTAATAACCACTTCTATTCCATCAAACACAATAGGGTTTCCAGAGATATATGTACCTGATGTAATAAGGGCGTCAGTTTGTTTATTGTATACGTAGTAATCTGTACTATCAAAGGTTATGTAATATTCATCAAGGGTAATTAATGAGTGATCCAAGATAGTTGCAGTTATATCCGCTCCTGTAGAAAAATCCATTGTAGATAATTCAAGCTGGTTGAAGAAAACGTTTCCCGTAGATGAGTCAAGTCCGTATCCCTGTCTGTGAAGCAGGTTTATCTCTTTAACCAGGGAGGTTACAAGCTTTCTGAGATCGTGCAGGGGATGTGATTCTATGTAGTTCCTAACTGAAAGCAGCCCCCCTAATCTTCCCCTGAGAACATTTGGGGTTATGTTTAGCTTATCAATGTATATTTCACGATTTCCGAATTTGTTTTTTACGGTGTATATTGTATTTACGTTTTCTCCTGAAACTAGATTTCTCATTCCTACAGTAACGGTTACAGAACCGTTTTTATCTTCATATACCGATATGTTTACAAGCTTTGAGAGTTCTTCTAAGAGCCTATCCCTTTCATCTCTTAAATCCAGTGCTTTCTCCTGATTGAGACCTGCTTCTATTTGGACTATCTTATCGTTAAGTTCTGCTATCTGCGAAGCTATGGTGTTTATCTGTTTAACTGTGTTTTCTATATCTTCGTTAATGTGTTTTAACGTGGATATGATCCTTGATTCCATGTTTTTTGCTGTGTTTACAATGGAACGGGCCCTCTCAATTAGAACCTCTCGTTGCGGTACACTTTGAGGGTTTGTTGCAACATCATTCCATGCATTAAAGAACTCTGAAAGCGTGGATTCAAGCCCTGTGTCCCCTGCTTCGTTAAATATCTGCTCTATCTGTTCTAAGATCTCCATCATAACAGAAGATCTCCCATGGTTCTGGTTCTGCGTAAGTAACTGAGATTGAATGAATCTGTTGTAAATTCTTCTTATATCCGAAACAACTACCCCTCTTCCGATAAATCCCCCTCTTATGGCTACGGGAGTTGCTATACTTAGGATAACCTCTTTTCTATTGTATCCCGGTGTGTTTACGTTTGCTATGTTATTGCTTGTTACATTAAGGGCTGTTTGGCTTGTAAGTATCGCTGATTTCCCTATCTCAAAAAGCCCGAAGATAGACATTAAGCTTTCCTCGAAAGCGTTGTTTCCCTAAACTTTGTCTCTATTCCAGATGCCTTTAGAAAGGCCAGGGAGCTTTTTACAAAGCTAAGGGAGCGCTCTATAAGAATGCCATTAAATTCGTTTAGCTCCTCTATGCTCTGAAGCATGGAGATCAGCTTTAATCTCATTTCCTTCAGCGTTTCGTCTCCCGTTAACTCATAGAGTCTCTGTAGGGTTATCTCCTTTGCATCTTTGTCATCTTGTAGAAGCTCTTTAAGAAGGTTCATGCGTTCCTGCTCAAATAGTCTTAACTTGAGGATAAGAGTGTCTTTTTCTTTTGATATGTTTTCTATTCCGGTTATGTTTAGTTCTATAAGATAGTCTTTTTCCCTGCGAAGTAGATCAATAAGCTCGCCGTATCCCTTTATTTCTTCATTCAGAATGTTTTTAAGCTTTGTTATGTTGTTCATACTCATATCTCTCTAAGAATCTTTTCTGCGATTTTCGAAGAATCTATTCTGTAGTTGCCTGATTCTATTGACTTCTTAATCTCTTCAAGCTTTTCTTTTCTTACATCAGGTATCTGGTTGATCATCGCCATAAGTTCTTTCATCTTCCCCGAAATCTCAACTCTGTCTTTTGCTACTGTCTCTTCAACGTTGACTAAGGATGCCTTATTTTTGACACCGGAGCTTTTTTGAACGGTGACCGAGCCAGGTTCATTTGGGGTTGGCGGTTTGTTTCCATATATTTTCATTATCCCCCCTCCCTAGTAGTTATACTTATCTTATCGGAAGATTCCTCGAATTCTTTAATAAGTTCTAAAGGATTTATACTCTTACCGTGGTATATTACTTCAAGATGCAGGTGGGGTCCAGTGCTTGTTCCTGTACTGCCAAGTATTGCTATAGGGGTGTTAGAATTTACACTATCCCCTTCTTTAACAAGGTTTGCCTTGTTATGTGCGTACTTGCTTACCAACCCATTTCCATGATCTATAACTATAACATTCCCGTATCCCGGCTTTTCCCCGCTAAAAATCACCTTACCTTCCTTTATCGGACGTATTTCTGTGCCAATTGGAGTTGCTATATCAATACCGTTATGAAAATCCGTATTACCGTATACTGGATGGAGACGCATACCAAAGCGTGAGCTTATTCTACCGTTAACAGGTGGTGAGAAGGAACCATCATCATTGGGTTTTTTAATGGTTAAGTTTATGTTTTTATATTCGCTTAACTTCTTATAAGTTGGTCTGGATTCCCTGAGAGAAGAGGTGGATAAGTTGTAATACCTTTTTGCGCCTTTGGGTTTTATTCTATTCTCGGAAATCTGCTTTGTATCTGAGGGGGTATTTATCTTTTCGTTATCTATATTCCCAATTTTTTTCTCTAACTCTCTAACCAGTATGTCCTGAAGGCCTATTCCTCTCTGGGAGAGGACCCTTGCAAGCTCTAGATCAAACATGCTTGTATTTACCTCTTTCCCAAAGTCACTTTTTGTTTCCACTGTGCTTCTCATTGCCTTTATCATCTCATATATAAAGAGTGATTCCATTTCCCTTGCAACGGATTTTATAGCCTGGGGGGAGATCTTTGACTTATCCTGTACCAAGCCCTTAAGCTCCTGCAGGTTTCTGTAGTAGGTAGCCGAAGTGTTTTGGTAAAGCTCTGGTCTAAAACCTGTTTTAACACTCATCATATTATCTCAAGCTCTCCTCTTAGTGCTCCTGCTGCTTTTAACGCCTGAAGTATGGATATAAGGTCTCTGGGGGTTACCCCAAGTGCATTTAGTGCTTTAACAACCTCACCAAGAGTAGCTCCGGAGACCTCAACAAGTGATGCTTTTTTTTCCTCAACTCTTACTTCCCTCTGCGGAACAATGACGGTTTCTGACCCTGGGGGAGCAAATGGTGGCGGTTGGGACACACCAAATTCGGTCTTTATCTCTATTGTCAGGTCCCCGTGGGCAATTGCAACGGGATATACCTTTACTCTCTCTCCGATTATTACCGTTCCGGTTCTTTCGTTTATTATCACGCGTGCTGAGGTGTCAACAGGAACATCGAGTTTCTCTATATCTGTTACAAACCCTACGGTGTTTTCTCTATATTCCTCTGGTATTTTAACGGTTACTGTTGCAGGATCTACAGGTATTGCATACTCTGCGCTATAGGTTGCATTAATCTTTTTTGCTATCTCAGATGCCAGGGAAAAATCGGGTCTATCAAGTAGTATCCTTATTTCGTCGGTACTGCCCCATACGAATGGCAGTTCTCTTTCTATTATAACTCCTCCGGGGACCTTTCCGGTTGTCGGGAAGTTCTTCTGGGTTCGTGTTCCTCCCCTACCTCCTATAAATCCCCCTACGGAAACCGGCCCTTGAGCAAGTGCATATACAATACCGTCGGGTCCTTTAAGCGGGGTAAGAAGAAGGGTTCCTCCCTGAAGGCTTTTTGCATCACCAATTGTGGAGACCAGGGCATCAACCTTCATTCCTAATTTGGCAAATGGCGGAATTGTAGCGGTTACCATAACGGCAGCAACGTTTTTGGCCTTTATATCTTTGGGTCTAACGGTAAGGTTCATTCTCTGAAGCATGTTTGCAATGCTCTGCAGTGTGGCAGTTCCTTTATCACCCGTACCATTAAGACCTACAACAAGGCCATACCCTATAAGCTGGACCTCTCTTACACCTTCAATTGTTGCTATTTCCTTGATTTGTTCTGAATGCGCAACCTTACCTATTAAGAGACAGAGAATCACACAGTATGCGGTTGTGGCGATTTTTAAGGTATTTATTTTTTTATAAGCTGTTAACACAAGCAACCTCCCTCTCTAAAAAGGCCATATCTTATCGAGTATTCTTATAACCCAGCCAGGTCTCTGCTTGTCCTGAATAACTCCTCTACCTACCAGGTATATCTCAGCATCTGCAACCCTGCTACTTAGAACTGTATTATCGGGTGCAATGTCTTCTGGTCTTATCATCCCTCTTAGGATGAAAATCTGTTTTTCGTTATTTATGGTAACTTCTTTTCTAGATTCTATAACAAAGTTTCCATTTGGCATTACCTCTACAACCCTTGCGGTTATGGTTCCTACGAGCCTGCCACCCCGTGTGGTTTTTCCCTTTCCCTTAAAATCGTTCTGCATGGAACCTTTTACATTAGAGGAAGGGGAAAACACATTGTAGAAGTTTAGGTTTATATCTTCAATTCCAAAAAAGTTCTCTATACCGGCTTCAAGGCTGGAGTCTCTGCTTGTAGATGTATCTGCTGTACCAGAACCAGAGAAATTCTCAACCACCTTTATCGTTACTATGTCGTTTAAACCTATAGCCTTTACATCACCGTAAAGATTTGATGTATTTTGTAGGAGTGTGTTTCCGGCAGGAGTCCTTATCCTCTCTTTTTCTGTAGAGTTTTCCCCTTTATAAACGTATTTTGGAGGAGGTGGTGGAAGCTTACCTCCACAGGCAAACGCAAAGAGTAAAGGGATGATAAGCCAGATAAAGTTCTTAGGTTCTTTTCCGTACCCTCTAGTACTCAACTTCAACCGTATTTTCATCTATTAAAACACCTTGTATTATCTTTCTTGATGAAACATTAATGACCTTTACATAGTCCCCAACATAGCCGTCCTCTTTTAATTCCCCAACTGTAGAAGCTGTTATATTCGGTGAGTTTACCACAATGGTTACCCTGTGCCCCCTTTTTATCTTTGTTCTGTTCTCGAGAATGTATTCCGATATCGGGGTATTTGCAACAATAGAACGTACCAGCTTTTTGCCTATTGCTTCTCTAAAATCTCCTATTAGTGCACCCTTTGGTATTCTGTCAACCTCAACAGGGGTTAAATAGAGGTCTTCTCTTTCTATAATATGCCCTTTTCTAAGTGCTCTTCTGCTCATTACAACTAGATCAAAGGCTCTAACCTGGGTGTATAAAGTTGCCCTTTCTCCGTTTTCAAACTCCAGCTTGAGTATGGTTTTACCAGGAGGTCCCTTTATCACCTTTATGCTCTTTGGTGGTGTGTCTGGAAGGCTATTGCTTGTTTCGATCTCACTTATTTCTATCCTTGCCCACGGATAGTTGTTCTTAATGTGTGTTGCTACAGTGCTTTTTATATCCCAGGATAGGTTCTGATTACACAGTAACAGTATCATCAGGACCTTAAACATACTTGCTCTTACCTCTTCATGTTATTTGCAGTCTGCATCATTTCATCTGATGCCTGAACCGCTTTTGAGTTCATCTCATAAGCCCTCTGGCTTATTATCATGTTTATCATTTCCTCTACTATGTTTACGTTACTCAGCTCAATAAAACCTTGGGAGATTGTCCCAATCCCTTCGTTCCCCGGAATATCGGTAATGGGATCGCCTGATGAAGCCGTTGGTATAAAAAGGCCTCTGCCTATGGCTTTAAGCCCTGCAGGGTTGATAAACCGGGCTAGCTCTATTTGTCCTATCTCAGTGGGTTCGGTGCTACCTGCTTCCACTACGCTTATTATTCCATCCGAACCTATTGTTATACTAAGTGTGTCAGGGGGAATAGCTATTTCGGGTTCAAGTGCATAGCCATCTGAATTGACAATTCTTCCCTCACTGTCAAGCTTAAAGCTTCCACCCCTTGTGTATGCTATGGTTCCATCAGGCATAAGTATCTGAAAGAATCCATCTCCTTCTATAACAAGATCCAAGGGGTTTCCCGTATGAATAAAGTCCCCCTGCTGAAAAACCTTCTGTATCGCAACCGGTCTAACTCCCAATCCCAACTGTATGCCGGAAGGGATTTCCGAACCTTCAGTTGATAGAGCTCCAGGTGTTCTTAGGTCTTGGTATATTAATTCTTGAAAATCAGCTCTGCTTTTTTTGTAGCCCACTGTATTTGCATTGGCAAGGTTGTTAGCTACCACATCTATATTCAACTTCTGTGCCTGCATTCCCGTTGCGGCTATAAATAGAGACCTTATCATGTTGGTACCCTCTTTATTTGTTAGGTTTAAATACGAGCGATCTCATTATTTACCTTTGTCGATGCTTCATCAAACATCTGAATTGCTTTTTGATAGGTTTCAAATTCCCTAAGAGTCTCTATCATCTTAAACATTTCCATCACTATATCTACGTTTGAGGTTTCCAGATATCCTTGCTTTACTAAAGCGTTTGCTTTTACGGGATTATCATTTGTTGAAAATGTCTCTTCTCCTATCTTGGTAAGGTTATCTTTTTTAAGAAAATCAACGACCTGTATGGAGTCTATCTCTACCCCATCTACAATTACCATGCCATCTTCGTTTATTCGTATATCTCTTCCACGAGGTAACTTTATCGGACCATTCCTTCCAAGAACCTTCTTACCATTGTAGTTTGTAAGAAAACCTTCTCTGTCTATTTTTAGATCCCCTCTCCTTGTGTATAAATTACCTTCAAGAGCAATGAAGCCACTTCCCTCAAGTGCTATATCGAGTGGATTACCTGTGTAGAAGTTGTTTCCATTTGAGAAGTCAATGCTGTAAGATGATATATGGCTCATAACCCTTCCATCTGTTTTATCGCTCTGGGCTGAAACTAGGTAGTCTTTAAAAGATATACTTGCTTTTCTGTATCCTGTTGTGTTTACATTAGCCAGGTTCTGGGTGATGATCTCCATCTGTTTTTGCTTTAATACAGCTCCTGAAAGCGCTATGTATATCCCTTTGTACATCTTACTCTAGGTGGTATGCAAAATAGGTGCCAGTTTAGATTGGCTGTGTATAGGCGTATGTTGGAGTATTTATTTGGGGTAACAAAGGGAAAAAATTACTGTTTGAAGCAATTTTTGCCCGGTGCTCTTATCTATTAAGATTTAGGATCAGTTCAACCTCCCCTACAGTCATTCCAAGTTTATCTGCTATCTCCTGGGCATTTAACCCTTCTTCGGAGAGTAAGATAACCTCTTTTCTTCTATCTATTTCCCTTTTTAAACTGGATGTTACGGATTCAGCTTGATTTATTAACTCCCTTAATACCTCTATTTTCTCGTTTGCTGAGTCTTCCAGGGCCTTTAGGGTCTTAACCTTGTCCTCTATCTTTTTAAATATTATGTCCGCAATTTCTTTAACCTCTAGTAGCTCGGTCTCAAGCAGTTTAATATCATCACTATTTATGCCTTCTTTTGTTTCTTTTTCTTTGTTTCTCTTTATAAAGATCTTCTTTGACATCTTAGGCTTTCGTATTTATCTTCTTTATTTTCTTGTTCTGGTTGCCTTTATCTTTCCTGTTCTTATCTTGTTTTCCCTGGTGCTCTTTTTCCCTCTGTATCGGCCTTATAAAGGCTATTCTTTTTGTAGCTTCTACAGCCATCTTATCCCAAATTATATCACAAACTCATATAAGCATAAACGTCTGCATTCCGGTTTTTATGACAGATTAAATTAAATAGCCATTATGGCACATTTATTGCAAAAAAATCCTATAAATATGTCTGTTGATTCCTTTAACTTAATAGGAGAAACATTAGAAGGGCAGCTGGTTAAATTTGCCAGATCGGGTAAGGGTGTTCTAACCCCTTATCCGGAAAAAAATGTAAATCCAGCGGGAAATAATTTCCCTATGGTTCTAAGTTTTATACTGGGTTCAGTGGATAGCACTTTAACTTTTAATTCTCACTTCAATGCAGTTGAGAGTGGGAATTTACTTTACGGTATAGAACCTCTATCTGATAGGGATACCGAACCAGGTAATGCAGACCTAAAGGTTGTTAGTGATAAAAAACTGTATGATATTGTCGGTATTATTCTGACAGTGGTAAAAGATTTGGCTGATTTTATACCGGAGTTTATTTCCGGGAAAGCAGAGAACGGGGTTGGTCGGAGTACTGTTCTTAATGCATCCTTCTCTAATTCTAAACCTGGTACTCAGGATTCTTTCTACAACCAATTGTATCTGCGTGATCCGGGATACGTGGCTTTTTTAGTAGATGGTAGATTTGGTGGTACACCAACTGCGGAAGAAAGCAGGGGAGGTGGATACGGTTTTTCTGCGTATAAGGATGATCTGCTTCAAAAGATATTGAAAAAGGGTCTTTCCAAAACCGATCCTGTCAGTTTTAATGAGAATCCAGACGATTTTAAAAGCTCCTTTTCTGTTACCAAAAGTGGAGAGGATGTTAAAGACAAGGTGTTTTCTGAGCCTCTGCTAAGGGAGGTTAAACATCCAGATATAACCAGGGAAGATAGTTCAAAGCCAAGGCTGGATTACTTAAGAAATGAGCCTGTGGATAGGTTAACATCTTTTGATTTTTCAGTTTTTAAGCTGACTTCTTCTGATAATGGTAAACAGAAGCCCCTTTTACCGGGTGGGTTAGACCATTTCCACTCTGGTTCAAGTGGTAAGGTTGATCTTGGTGATGTTAAAAATTTCTTTTCCGTTGCTAAGAGCGGAAAGGAGTTTATTGTAACCCTTGAGCCCGAGGGGCTTGGAAAGCTAAATATACAACTCAGCATGGATCATGGTTTTATAAATATAAAAATAAATGTATCAAACGGTGTTGTAAAAGCTTTCATTGAGAACAATATCCACAGCATGGTTGATTTGCTTCTTAACGATGGAATAAACATCGGAGGTCTCTCTGTTAATATTGAAAACGGTAAAAGGAACTGGGATGAGGGTTATGAGTATAAGGCTTTTAGGGGAAATATAACCATTCCCGGTGTGGAAAGGGTATACACATCAGGGCCTCAGGGTTTTTATCGTGGTTCCAGTGGGCTTGTAAGTATCTTTGTTTAAAAGGAGGAGTATTATGGAAATCCCAGGTATAGATATAAATACCTCTCAGGTACAGACAAACTCAAAAAAGCTATCTCCTTCTGATATAAGCCAGGATGAGTTTCTAACGCTTCTGATAACCCAGCTTCGTTTTCAGGACCCTCTTAATCCCATAAACAATGCCGAGTTTACCTCTCAGCTTGCACAGCTTAGTTCCCTGGAGAAGTTAAATAACATAGATTCTCAGCTAAGGGATTTACTTATCTACCAGAATTCCCTTCAAAATACGCTTGCTGTAAGCCTTATGGGTAGAGAGGTTGAGGCTCTGGGAGACGAGGTATATTTAAAAGATCAAGCTGAGATAAGCTACACACTCTCTCAAAATGCTTCAGTTGTAAAGATTTCTATATATGATCTTAACGGAAAGCTTGTGAGGGAAATTGAATTAAAGGGACAACCTTCTGGAAACAATACCTATGTGTGGGATGGGAAGAGTTCAACTGGAGAAAAACTTCCTGAAGGGAGGTACGTATTTACCGTAAGTGCGTTTGATGCGCAGGGGCAGGCTATTGATGTAACTACCACAATAAAAGGTATTATAACGGGTATAACGTTTGAGGACAACATAACCTATCTCATAATAGATGATGCTATAAGGGTTCAACTTGGAGATATAAAAACAATTAAAACAGTAAATGAGGGAGGTGTATAGAAGATGTTAACATCACTTTACACTGCAGTAAGTGGGCTTAGTGCCAATGGGGTACTTCTGTCCGTTATAAGTGATGATATCGCAAATGTAAACACGGTGGGATTTAAAGGGAGCAGGGTCTATTTCGGTGATGTGTTAAGTCAGATATTAACCGGGATTGCCGGTTCCTCTCAAATAGGACGTGGGGTTCTTGTAAGCAGGGTATCTCCTTTGTTTACTCAGGGGTCTTTTGAGACCACAACAAGTGCCCTTGACCTTGCTATAGATGGGGATGGCTTCTTTATAGTTAAGTCAGGTGAAGCTGTGTATTACACACGGGCAGGACAGTTTACTCTGGATAAGGAGGGAAACATAGTAAATCCGGACGGTCTTATTCTTCAGGGGTTTCTTGTAGACTCTTCAGGAAAGATAAGCGGGGAACTTGGGGATCTAAAGATAGCAACCACTCAGAGTCCAGCAAAGATGACCACTATGGTTGATATAGCGGTAAACCTAAATGCGTCCGAAGAGGTTCTCTCTGATCCTTTTACATTGGATGGTAACGGGGATAGCGTAATGGATGACCCAGCTAACTATAACAGCTCTACAACTGTTACGGTTTACGATTCGCAGGGAGGTGCACATGAGATAACGCTTTACTTCGTTAAAACAGGAGATAACACCTGGGAGGTTCACTATGTTTATGAAGACCCTGCTAATCCGGGACAGTTTATTGAAGCAGGCGTTCAGAGCTTAAGTTTTAATACAGATGGTTCTCTTAACGACGATGGCAGTAGCACCCCAATAAGTTTTAATTTCGGTACCGCTGTAACCTCACCTCAGGATATAACGTTTAATTACGGAACCGGAACTGGTGAATCTCCTCCCGGTAATGGGTTTGATGGTACCACTCAGTTTGCATCGGATTTTGCCGTTTTAAACCTCAGCCAAGATGGGTACGGAGCTGGCTCTCTAAAAAACATAACCATATCACAGGATGGGGTAATATCCGGTGTGTTTACAAATGGCCAAACGAGAATCTTGGGACAGGTTGCTCTTGCAAAGTTTGTTTCTCCTTCAGGGCTTTTAAAGATAGGAAGAAACCTCTATGCGGAGTCCTTTGACTCTGGACAGCCCATTGTAGGGGCTCCGGGCACCTCTGGTCTTGGAAGGGTTCTTTCAAATACCTTGGAGCTAAGCAATGTTGATCTTGCAGAGGAGTTTGTAAGGATGATCTCAGCACAGAGGGCCTTTCAGGCAAATGCAAGAACTATAACGGTTACCGATGAGCTAACTCAAGAACTGGTTAATTTAAGAAGGTAATAACTGGTATAGGGTGACTCTTTAAGAGTCACCCTGTGGTGTCTTCAGGCTCGTACTCCAATTTAGGCCTAAAGTTTTTCTTTTAAGTTCCGATAATAAAAGTAGCTATCCGTATGGTTCCTCTAAAGGAGAGGTAGAGGGTAAATGAGTGTATTTTTTCCTCCTAAAATCAACGAGCTTTCTAAGATATACAACAGGTACTCAAAGGTTAAATCATCTTTAGAAAGGCAATCTGCGGCTTCAGATAAGGGGCAGGGAGAATCTAGGGTGGATACTGTAGATATATCCTCAGAAGCTAGGAAAAAGCTCGTTCACAGCCAGATCAAAGGTGAGGTGCTCGATAGAATCCGAAAAGGAGAGTAGTATGGAGAAAAAGGACTTTAAGATACTTGTTGTGGATGATGACGATATGGTTAGAGAGTTTGTTGCCTCGGTTTTAACCAAACAGGGATACAGTGTGATTTCGGCAAGGGATGGATTTGACGCGCTCAGGATGCTTCTTATGGTTGAGGATATAAAGCTGGTTATAACGGATCTCAAGATGCCAGGTGCCAGTGGTATGGATATACTTGAGTATACGCAAAAAAACAATCCCGATATTGCAGTTGTAATACTTACAGGTTTTGGCACGATCGAGGATGCCCTTGATGCTGTTACAAAAGGAGCCTTTGACTATCTAACAAAACCCTTTAAGGTTGAGGAAATTGTGTTTGTTGCTGAGAAGGCTTTTAAACGGGAAGTGATCGTGTGTGAAAACAGAGAATTGAAAAGGATTTTAAGGGATACGTATCGAGATATAGGAACAGTAAGGGATGTAATTAGCAGCAACGATGCTGGTTTGGTATCCAGGTGGATGGACAGAATGAACAGGTTAAAGGCTATGAATGTTCTTACTGAATCGGAGATAAGGGTACTAAGGGAAAAGATTGTAAAGACCAATGCATAATGGAAAGATACTGATAGTGGATGATGATCCCTTTGTAAGAGAATTTCTCTCTGAGATCCTTTCTGATAAAGGCAGATATGAGGTAGATGTTGCAGTAGATGGGTTGGAAGGTCTAGAGAAAATAGGCAGACAGGACTACGATGTTGTCTTTACCGATTTGTGTATGCCTAGGTTAAATGGTCTAGAGTTTTTAAGGGAGGTCAAGAGACTGGAGCCTGTGTTGCCTGTAGTTGTAATCACAGGGTTTTCAACCATAGAAAATGCAGTAAATGCCATGAGGGAGGGAGCAAGCGATTTTATAGAGAAACCGTTTCAGGTTGATAAGGTGATTTCATTAGCAGAAAGATTAGCAAATCAGAAGAGGCTCTTAGGAGGACTTACCTCAAAGAGAAGATATCGTCTTTCCCTGGAGACGCTAAATGCCCAGTTGTTTAAAACACTTCAAGAGATCTCTACCCTGCATACTGTAAGCACAGAGCTTGATAACCTATACGATAACTCTGATATATACCGCAGGGTTGTGGAGATGGCTTTAAAGTTACTTCCGGTGCGTGAGGCTTTCTTTGGAATAGTTGATGGGAATCGTTTGAAGATAAAGAGTTCTATAGGAGTACCCAAATTTAGAGACGAGATTGAGTTTAGGGGTTCGTACATTGAAAGAGTTGTTAAGAGTGGAACCCATGTGGTTGTAAAGCCAGGTGATTTTAATCCTGTTGACAGCTCCAGGGTTACTTCACCTATCCTGTGCATTCCGATCAATATAAATGGTGAGACAATAGGTATATTAAGCCTTTCTAATAAACCCGATGGCTCATCCTTTACAGATGATGAGATCCACCTTGCTCTTACCTTTGTTCAAAAAGTTGCCCTCCGCTTGGAAAACAACGCTCTATATGAAACCGTTTATAGCAATCTAATTAACACCTTAAAATCGCTTGTTGCCATAATAGAAGCACGTGATCCATATACCAAACAGCATTCAGAAAGAGTTACTCTGTATTCTTTGGAAATAGCCGAGATGATTGGATTGAGTAACGAAGAGAAAGAGATCATAAAATTTGGTGGTTACCTTCATGATATAGGAAAGATTGGGGTAAGAGACACGATACTTCTTAAACCTGGAAAACTAACACCAGAGGAGATGGCAGAGGTCAGGTTGCATCCGTTAATAGGAGATCGAATAGTACAACCTGTGCGATTTCTTGAGAAGGAAAGGGAATTGATTCTGTATCATCATGAAAGAATAGATGGAAGGGGTTATCCTTACGGGTTAAAAGGAGATGAGATCCCGTTTGTGGTACGCATACTAAGTGTTGCCGATGCATACGATGCCATGACCTCCTCTAGGGCCTATAGACCTGCCAAACCACATGAGGTTGCAATTGAGGAGATAAAATACGGTGTAAATACGCAATTTGACAAAGAAGTCGTAAAGGCTTTCTTAAACACGAAGACAGGAAAAGGAAGGAAGCAAAAGAAAAAGCTCTCTGTGGATTAATAGGGAGAAGAGAAGATGTTTACACTGGTTGGAATAGGTGTCGTTGTGGTTTCTGTTGTGGGAGGTTATATACTTGAGCATGGAAATCTGAGCCTGCTTTTTCAGCCGGCAGAGATCGTAATAATATTCGGTGCAGCTATTGGTTCTTTTCTTATCGCTTCACCACCAAGGGTGATTTCCCTGGTGGTTAAGAACATGATCTCAGTTATTAAGTTAAAGAGTTATACAAAGGAAAACTATCTTGAACTGCTTTCCCTACTCTATGAGCTATTTACCAAGGCGAAGAAAGATGGGGTGATATCTATTGAATCTGATATAGAAGACCCTGAGAAAAGTCCTGTGTTTACAAAATACAGTGGTATTGTGGGCAACCATCATGCGGTTGATTTTATATGTGATAACTTTAAGGTCATTATAACAACAAATGTTTCCCCACATGAGCTTGAAAGCCTTATGGATACGGAAATTGAGGCTCACTATCATGAATCCATGTTGCCTGCGCGCAGTGTCTCAAAAGTGGCTGATGCTCTTCCTGGGCTTGGTATAGTTGCAGCGGTTTTAGGGGTTATACTTACAATGGGAAAGATAGATCAGCCCCCTGCTGTGATTGGGCACAGCATAGGAGCTGCACTTGTTGGAACGTTTCTTGGGGTTTTGATGAGCTATGGGTTTGCTGCTCCACTTGCAACTAAGTTTGAGCATATGGCAGATGAGAATAGGGCTTACCTGGAGGTTATAAAGGGAGCATTCGTTGCCTTTGTAGGGGGAGCTGCACCGCAGATAGCTGTAGAATTCGGTAGAAGGGCTATTCCTGCTAAGGAAAGACCATCATTTAACGAACTGGAGAGGGTTTTAAGGGAAAGAAGATGAAAGACGAGAAGATAATTTTTAAAAAGGTAAAGAAGGGAGGACACCATGGTGACCACGGTGGTAGCTGGAAGGTAGCATATGCAGATTTTGTTACCGCCATGATGGCCCTTTTCCTTTGCCTTTGGCTTATAAACATGATAGCTCCGGAGAAAAGAGCAAGGGTAGCTCATTATTTCAGGCACTTTAGCATATTTGATCATGGTGGAAAATCCCTAAAAGAAGAATCAAGCAAGATATTTAATGAATCAGGTGAATCCAAGAAAGGTTCTTTTTCTGACTTTGAGGGTATGCTTGAATATCCATATGATTGGAAGCAATCCGGTGTGGAAAATACGTATTCAAACCCGGGTGGATCTACTTCGAGAGCAGAAGAAATTAAGGAGAATATAAGAAGAACCATAGAAGCACGTTTTGGAGACGTAAAGGATCAGGTGCTTATAGAGGTATTTGAAGGAGGGGTTAGAATTCAGCTTGTCGATAAAGAAGGACGACCCATGTTTGAGCTTGGTTCGTCTAGGCCAACTCCGCTTGCGGTAAAGATTCTTGAGGCAATAGCTGAGAACATAAGGTCTCTTCCCTATCCCGTCTCTATTGAAGGTCATACGGATTCGCTTCCTTACAGATCTTCGACCTATTCGAACTGGGACCTTTCTACAGAAAGGGCCTTGGCAGCTAAAAGGGTTCTTGAGTCTTTTGAGTTAAATCCTGATCGGCTTGCAAAGATAGCAGGTTATGCTGATAAAATTCCTCTTATAAAAGACAACCCAAGGGATCCCCGGAACAGAAGAATAAGTATACTGCTTCTTATACCAAAAGAGGCAGGACCTGGGGCTTTTGATACCATACAAAAAACATTTACCAGGCCTTATGAGGGCTCTAAGGATGACAAAGAGAATGAAAACAGTATTTAATTTAAGAAATTTACCGGTTGGATTTAAATTCTAACCTTATTTGAGCCCATGCCTCTTTTAATTCTTTAAGCAGGGTTGTTACATGTTCTATCTTTGCCATATCATTCTTTAAGTTTGCAGTTGTAAGTTCTTTTATCGTATACAGATAGAGTTCCTGTAAGTTTAGGGCTATCTCACCCCCAACCTCGGTATTTAGGGAGCTTAGGAGTCCCTCTAAAATTGCAATGGCCTTATCTATATACCTTATCTTGCTCTGGATATCTTTTTCCCTTATGGCTTCAACGGCTTTTCCAAGTGCCTCTATTGCGCTTTCGTAAAGCATTATAATTGGATCCAGTGGGTGTTCTATTGAGCTTATTCTTGTCTGGGTATAAGCGTAAAGGGCCTGTTGTTTCGAGCAAAGCATTATTTCTTACCTCCAAGACTGCTTATTTTGTCCATCTGTTGCACCAATTGATTGCTTACTCCTTCGAGTTGGTTTAGGAGTTTATCAAGGTTTATGAATTTTTGTCGAAGAGCTATCTCGGTCAGTTCAAGTCTTCTTGATAGATCATCTTCTTTTTTCTGAATCCACTTTATGCTTTGTTCCAATCCGTTCTTTCTTACCGGAATGGCTGTGTTTATGTAATCGCTAATTGCTGTTTCCAGTGAAGATGCCATCTGGTTTATAGTTGCAATAACATCTGTTTTGCTGTTATCAAGAGAGGTATCAAGCCTTGAAGTATCCAGACTCAGTACACCGTTTTTATCGTGTGTTAGTCCAAATAGATTTAGGGTTTTCCCACCGTAATTTGTAGTTGTTATGGAACGAAGAGAGTTTTCAAGACCCATAAGTACGGAGTCCCCGCTAAGTGCTCCTTTTTTTTCATTGCTACCTTTAAGGTCTTTTATCGTGTTTACTAGTTGATTGTATGCTGATACAAAGGAGTTTAGTTTTGTTTTTAGCTTCTCTGAATCTTCTGTAACCGTAAGTACTATTGTGGATGAGAAGCCATCCCCTTTTTTAATCTCCAAGTTAACCCCTGGAATCAAATCGTTAATCTCATTGCTCGGCCTTGTAACCTCAAGTCCATCTATTTTTAAAACTGCATCTACTGCTGCCTGTGATTGAATCATATTTGATATACCACCTGTTACATTGCCATCGGAATCGTATGTGGGATTAAAGGCCAGTTTTGAAAGACCTGTTAAATCTGTTTCAGATGGTTCTTCGAATACGCCGTTATTATCTTCATCTACTTTAACCGTTATTCTGTTTGATGCGCCGGTTAGTTTGGAAGATAGAACCAGCCTGTACCCGTTTCCATCGTTTATTACGGTTGCTCTAACGTCTGAATCTGCACTGTTTATAGCGTCTCTTATTCCTGAGAGTGTGTTGTTGGTAGAGTCTACTGTTACAGTAATTGGTGTGTTACTGCCAACCTGAATCTGAATCCTCTGTGAGCTGAAGGTTGAAAGATCTGCTACCTCCTCCGTTTCGGAAGAAAATGCTACAGAATATATGCTCTGTGAGGTTGCTACGTTTTTTATCTGGATATGGTAGGTTCCCTCTGATGCGGAATCAAGAGCCTCAGCACTGAGAAAATCTGTGTTGGAGACCGATGCTTTCATCCCCATCAGGTTAGAGCCTTTAAGCTCAGCCAGTGTGTTTTTAAGCTCGCCTAGCTTGCTTAAGAGTACACCATAGGCACTTATCTTTGCCTTGTAACTAACCTCTTTCTGCTGGAGTCTGAGCAGGGGTTGCCTCTCTACCTGCATGAGTTTGTCTACTATTGAGTTGATGTCGATGCTACCTGATATGTTTATTGGATTTACAGCCATTTTTGTCTCCTCTAACTAGACCTTTTTACTAAATAGGTTTTCTGTTACCTCTTTTAGTTTTTTTACCATCTTTAAGAATTCTTCAGGCGGAATCTGTCTTATAAGTTCTCCTTTCTCATCCAGAATCTTTATTACCACTTCGTTGTCTTCGTTTAAAGCAAAGACAGCTCGAAAATCAAAAAGATTGTTCGCAGGAGATTTAAGGTTTTTTTCTTCCTTTTGCTCTTTTGCTCTTGTTTCGTTTACTTTGCCTTTATCCTGTTGAGCCGCAGTAGCTCTGTTTACAAATCGATTTTTCTGAAAAATTACCAAATACTGTTTTATATTCTCTATCTTCATCTTATTATTGTTACCTAAATCTAGAGGGGACCAGGGATAACTTCCCCGGTTCCCTCTAGCTTAGATTATCGGCCAAGTAACGCCAGAACCTGCTGGGGAACGGTATTGGCTTGGGCTAGAACCGATATTCCAGCCTGCTGCATGATCAGTCCCTTTGTAAGGTTTGCTGTTTCCTGTGCAAAATCGGCATCCACTATCCTTGAACGGGCAGCCGTTATGTTCTCACGAATGTTATCGAGGTTTCTTACAACGGATTCAAACCTGTTCTGTTTCGCTCCCAGTATGGATCTCTGACTGTTTATAGAATCCATTGCACTCTTAAAAACAAGCATGGCAAGATTGGCTGATGCTGCAGTGGTTACCGTTTGTGCATTCACTGTGGAATCAGAAAGTGTTGCAGTTGCACTCGATACTCCCGTTATGGAGAAACCGGTTGCCGCGGCATCAAATGAGACGGTTGTATCACCAAGTGAATCGTTAAGAACAATGGCTCCGTTTGCACCTGCATCAACCGATGTTGTTCCTGCGCTAAAGAAGTTTGTAATGTCGGAGTCAACGGAATCGTTTGCTGTAACGGTTATGGCAGCTCCGGTCCTGTTAATAAGAACGATGGCTGAGTCGTTGCTGGTGCCATCGCCATTTAGGTCATCTACCCTGACCGCGGTAACGCCGTGCTGGGCGGTTTTGGCATTTATAGCATTGACTAGATTGTTGGCTAGATCCCCAAGTGTGCTTCCTGCTGCTGCTGCATCTATTGAAATTCCGTTTATTACAAGAGCTCCTGCTGCTATATCGGCTGAGGATACGGCAGAGGGGTCAAAGGAGACACCAACCAGGCCGTTTCCGTAGCCAAATGCTGTAACACCTGTGCTACTGGTATAGGAATTTATGGTGTTAATCTTTTCTGAGGAAAGTGTGTTTGCGGCAAATTGGCTTCCCAGGCTAACCCCTTCTAGGGTTGGGGTGGCAGAGGATGCGTTTGCATACGCTCTTGCTATTCTGGTGGCAAGGTCAGAATTGCTCAGGTTGTTTATGGTTGCATAGTTTGTGGCTATACCCAATGTGGCTGGAGAAACGTTGGAGATAGATATATTAATGGTTTCGTTTACCTCTAATCCGACCTGTATATCTGCGCTAAAGCCTCCTGCAAGAAGTTTCTGACCGTTAAATCTGGTCTGGTTAACGATTCTGCTTAGTTCATCTATAAGCTGAGAAACTTCTTGATTAAGAGAGTTCCTGTCCTGAGTTGTGTTATAGCTTGCCGCCTGTTCTGCCAATTCGTACATTCTCTGCAGGTTGTTTACCATCTCATCCATTGCCCCTTCCGCTGTTTGCAGTATAGATATACCATCGTTTGCGTTTCTTATCGCAACTGTAAGACCCCTTATTTGAGTTGTCATTCTGGTAGATATGGCAAGTCCAGCTGCGTCATCTTTAGCTGAGTTGATCCTTAACCCGGAAGAGAGCCTCTGCATGGCAGTTTGTATAATTGGCTCTGTTTTGCTAAGGTTTCTCTGTGCATTGACAGAGAGTAAGTTTGTGTTAATTACCAGTGGCATTTGCTTTTACCTCCTTTTAATTTTGGTTTTTGCTCTCTTTAAAGAATTCCTTTAAAACTCTTTATCACCTCCCTTAAAGTTTTTTTTATTTCTAATTCTCTTATCGGTTTTTTTTTGATAAACTTTAATTACTAATGGTGGATTTTAAAGCTACAGATTTAAATACCAGTTTCCTAATAATAAAGAGTGCTTCTAAGAGGGGTTTGGTTTTAAAACCGGGGGAGATTGTAAAAGGAAAAATTGTAGAGGTGTCACCTCTGGGTGATGTGTTGTTAAAGATAAAGGGAACCCTTGTTAAAGCCAAAGCGAAGCTAAATTTAGAAAAGGGGTTAGAGGGTCTTTTTAAGGTTTTAGATACTGGAGCGGATAACACCACCCTAAAGCTTCAGTTTGTTGAGTATTCTGGGAAAAAGGTATATCCGGATTACAATAATGAGCTCAGAGGTGATCTGGAGAAGTTAGTTAAAAGCCTGGGTGTGGTTATTAAGAAAGAAGGAATCAGCGCTACAGAGGTAAGAAGAATCTATTTTGATTTATTAAAAGCCCTACATTCTAATGCTGATACCCTATCGGACCCACTCCGTTTTGATCTTGTACGTCTTCTCCGGAGTTTTTTAAAATCTGATGGGCAAGGCGTAGGTGAAAGGCTTGGGATTTTTAAGAACCGAATTCCAGCTCCTTTAAAAGAGTTTATCCCTTATGGAATCTTTATTGATGAGGTAATGGATGGAGAAAGGGAAGAAGTTTTGGGACTAAGAAAGGCTCTGCAAAATAGTGGTGTTACTCTTGAAGCGAAGTTAAGGCTTTTCCTTAAGCAAATTGAAAAGAAAGAAAAACAGGATATCAGGGAACTGGAAAGTTCCCTTTTAAAGAAAGATATGAAACTTAGTCTGCTCAAGATAAAAGAGCTTTTGGAAGAGGGGGCGGGTGCAAGAGAAGGGATTAGAGATAAAGGGATTCTGGAGCAGGTCAATACCCTTCTTAAGGATATAGAGACCTATCAGATACTCTCAAAGGTTACAGATTCACTTTATACGTTCTTGCCTGTAACCTGGAGGGGATTTAAGGACGTCGATATAATGCTAAAAAAAACTGGGATTGGCTGTAAAGACCAGCTTTATGTCTGCAGAATCCAATTCGATACTGAGAGGTTGGGAAATCTAACAGCTACGGTTCTTATGTATAGAGATGGTTTCTTTGTGGTGTTTAAAACAAAAAGCCCTTTTTTCTTGAAGTTGCTGAATCTTTATGTAAATGAGTTGGAGGAAGCGTTTAGAAATAAAGGGCTGAGCTTAAAAGTGGTAAGGATCTTGGATGCTGATGAAAGCAGCTCTGATGAGCTGGATTATTCCCTATCTTTTAAGAATATGGTGGATATCAAGGTATGAGTGATAAGGTAAAGAAGGCTGTAGCGTTAAGATATGACAAGGAGGCTGACTCTGCACCCAGGGTGGTGGCAAAGGGAAGGGGAAATGTTGCTGAAAAGATTTTACAGATTGCAAGGGAGTATAATATACCATTGAAAGAGGATCCAATTCTGGTAGATGCCCTCTCAACCCTTGATCTCTATCAGGAGATCCCTCCGGAACTCTATAGGGCCGTTGCAGAGGTTCTTGCTTTTGTATACAGGCTAACCCAAAGGGAACTTAAATAGGATTTTAACTATGGAGTTGTCTCCTTTGCTTCTTTCGCATTTAGTATCCTTTTTGTTATAGTTGCAGCCTTTTGAGACTCTATAAGGGCAAGTATTGATCCTGCTTTTTTGCTTTTCATATTTAGTATGATGGTTACTGCTGTTTCTTCATCCAGGGCTGATAGCTTAATGGCTGCTTCTTCTGGAGGCATGGATTCGTAGAGTTTTACCACGTGATTTAGCCTTTCTTCTTTAATTTTATCTAGTTCCTTTAGGGCTTTCTCAATCTGGATTAGAATTTCTGTATATTTTTGAATCTTTTCTTCAAGATCTTTTCTTAAGATTCCAAGCCTCTCTTCTTCTTTTTTTAAAAGGGCTTCTTTGTTTTCAAGCTCTTTTTGTTTCTTCTCTATAGCCTGTATTATGTCGTTTTCAGGATAAGCGAGAGTGAGGGATATGGATGCAAAAAAACAGGTCATTGCTATCACCTGAATTGCTAGTAACCCTTTTGTCAATCTCCTTAGCACTATTTGTTTACCTTCTTTAAAAGGGAAATAAAATCTATCCATTGTTGTTCTCTTACGGCCTTTTTCTTTTCTTCTTCAAACTGAATCTTCTTGCCCAGAAGTTCAATTAGCTTGCTTTCCCGGTATATACTTAAGACTTGATTTTTTTTCTCCTCAAATTCCTTCTCTTTTATCTCCAGGGTTCTTTTTCTCTCTTTTGTCTCCTTGGTTAGTGCTTCTATGTAATTGTGGATAAGCTCCAGCTCCCCTATACTTACCTGATTATCATTGTAGAGATTAGATGATTCTTTTAATTTGTTCTTAAGATTCTCAAGCTTTTCTTCCTCTAGATGAAGCTCGTATCTGGTCTTTCTTAGATCAAGTTCGTATTTCTCCAGATCGTTTTTCTTTATCTCCAGAAGTTTTGACAGTATCTTTAACCTGTTCATTTTTAGTGTTTATCGAATAAGATGTATAGCCTTTGAAGGCTATCGGCAAAGTCACTCCTTTCATCTGTTTTCTGTCTTAAGTAACTTTTTAACTTCTCTATCATCTTAATAGCATAATCTACCTTGGGGTTGGTTCCCTCTCTGTAAGCTCCCAGGTTGATCATGTCCTCGGATTTCTTATACACAGCCATAAGTTCGATGAACTTGGAAGCGTATTCCCTGTGTTTTGAATCCACAATATCAGGCATGACCCTACTTATGCTTTGCAGGATATCTATTGCAGGATAATGGTTTTCCATGGCAAGTTCTCTGGACAGTACTATGTGACCATCAAGAATTGATCTTGTTGCATCCGCTATGGGATCGTTTAAATCGTCTCCTTCTACCAGAATCGTATAGATACCCGTTATACTGCCTTCACCTTCAGAAGTACCAACCCTCTCAAGTAGCTTTGGAAGCAGGGTAAAAACCGATGGGGTGTATCCCTTTGTAGTTGGTGGTTCCCCTATTGCAAGGCCTATTTCACGTTGTGCTTGTGCAACACGGGTAAGCGAGTCCATAAGGAGAAGAACGTTTTCTCCTTTGTCCCTAAAGTACTCAGCTATTGCGGTTGCCATAAATGCAGCTCTTATTTTTAGAATAGGGGGCTCTTCTGCTGTGGAAACCACAACAATAGACTTACTCAACCCCTTCTCCCCCAGTTGTTCTTCTATGAATTCCCTTACTTCTCTTCCCCTCTCTCCTATAAGCGCAATGACATTTATGGAGGCTTCTGTGTATCTCGATATCATGCCGAGAAGAACGCTTTTACCAACCCCTGAGCCTGCCATGAGTCCAATTCTCTGGCCCTGACCGCATGTGATGAGCCCGTTTATAGCTCTTATACCTAGATCAATGGGTTTTGTGATCCTTTGTCTTTTAAGGGGATGGGGGCTCTTGGAAAACATTGGGTAATCAATACCGTGAATGGGGCCCTTATCGTCAAGTGCTTCACCTCTTGCGTTGATCGTTCTTCCCCTGAGGGCTTGGGAGACCAAAACGGTTGCTTTTTTATTAACCGGTAGAACTCTGGTGCCGGGTTTTATTCCCTTTGTGTCTGATATTGCCATTAGCAGCGTGGTTCTTTCTTTAAAGCCAACGACTTCAGCTTCAATTATATGCCCGTTATCTGTAAAGATCTCACAGTACTCTCCTATGCTTGTTTTAAGCCCGGTTGCTTTTATGATAGGGCCTGTAATCTCTACAACCTTCCCATAAACCTTTAGGGTGTCTATTTGATTAACCCTGTTTTTATAATACGAAAGGTTAAAAGCTCTCATCTCGTCTGCTAATCATTTCCCTTACCAGGTTTCTTAGTTGTTCGTCTATATCTATGATTATGTCTTCATAGGGACCGACTACGATCGAGCTAAAATCCGCAATTGTGTTATCTATATCGATTGTTACATCACTGTGTATGCTAAATATCTCTGGCCTGTGTTTCATAAAGAGCTCGTAAAGAACAGGATTGACCTTTATAACAATCTGTCCACCTCTTTCTATCTTCTTAAGAGCGTTTTTGCATAACTCTACAATATGTTCGGGAGCAAGCTTTAGTTCTGCGTTTAGTATCTTTTTTGCTATGCTTATGGATAGCTCTAGAATCTCAGGCTCAAGCTCCTTTAAGGTTCTTTCCCTTAGGTTGGCAACTTCCTTTAGGGCTTTTTCCAGTTTCTCTATAAGAACTTTTGCCTTCTGCTCTCCTACTGCAAACCCGGCTTTTTCTCCTGCTTCAAAACCTCTTTGGTATGCATCTTTCTCGATGGATTCTAAGTTGTCTTTACTAAAGACGGTGTTTTGTTCCTCTGGATATTTGTCTTCTTCTTCCTCAAGTGAGGGCATCTTAAAACTGACTGCATTATCGTTGTGTATAATTCGCTTTTTATACCGCAATTTTCTCTTCTCCCTTTGTAAGGACAAGCTTTCCTTCAGCCTCAAGTTTCCTGGCAATTTTAACTATGTTTTGCTGGGCTTTTTGTACCTCAGATACTCTAACCGGCCCCTTTAATTCCATCTCTTCCTTAAGGAGTTGCACTGCCCTCTGTGACATGTTCTTAAATATCTTTTCCTTAAGTGCTTCTGGCGCTGTCTTAAGTGCTATGGACAGTTCATCTGTGGTTACCTCTTTAAGTAACAACTGTATGCTTCTGTCATCAAGATTTACAAGATCGTCAAAAAGGAACATGTTTTGCCTTATAGATTCTGCAAGAGTTTCATTTTGTTCTTCTATCTTTTTAAGAATGGCTTCTTCATTGTTTCTATCGCATTGGTTCAGTATTTCTGCAGCGGTTTTTATTCCCCCTATTTTCATTCCTTCTCCTTTTCCAAGTTTTACCAGGTGAACATTGAGAACTTCTTCAAGCTCTCTAATTGTGCTCTCAGATATTCTCTCAATTGATGCAATCCTCATGGTAACGTCTGCTCTTAACTTCTCAGGTAGCGATACCAAAACCTCAGCTGCCTGTGAGGGTTCGAGAAAACACATAATTAATGCAATGGTTTGGGGATGCTCTGTAATCAGGAAGTTAGCCAGAACCCTTGGATCAGTCCATCTTAGTGAGTCAATTGGGCTTATCTCTGATGCCATATCGAGTATTTTCTCCGCCTGGTCTTTCCCAAATCCCTTTAGAAGAGCCTTCTTTATAAAGTCCTCTCCAAGGAGCATGTTTCCTTTGGATATAACTTCGTGGACTTCTTTCAACACCTCATCTATTTTTGCTTTCTCTATTGTTTTTATCTGTTTTATGTGTTTTGTGAGTTTTCCTATTTGCTTAACATCCAGGTTCTTTAGAATTTGAGCGGCTGCTTCTTCTCCAACTATACTGAGAAATATAGCTGCTTTCTCATATCCACTCAGTGCCATTACTTCTCCTCCAGCCAGCTTTTTACAAGTTCTGTTGCTTCTTCAGGATTCTGATTTACCCACTCTGTTATACGTTCTTTTAAGGGTTTATCTGTTTTTTCAATTGATTCGCTGGTTTCTGCTGTTAGGATCCTGATAGGGGGTTTTTCAATCTGTGGAGGTGGTATGGAAAGGGCTTTTATCAACGGCCTTACCACAAAGATAAAAAGGAGTAGAAGTCCAAGGACAGGAACAATATACTTAACGTTCTTTAGAATTAGTGAGATGACTTCTTTCTTGGAATCTGTGGGAATATTTTCTTCCGGTATGGAGGCTTCCTCAAACGGCATACTTAGGACTTTTACCTCATCTCCTCTTTCTGCTATGAAACCAACTGCTTTTTTTACCATCTCTTCTATCTGGGCTAATTGCTCTTCGCTAAAGGATTGGGGAGCTCCCCCGTTTGCTTTTTGTTTGGCAGAAGAGTCCAAAAGAACCACAGCAGAAATTCTTTTGACTTCACCTGGGGCTATGATGATTCGGCTTACCACCCTGCTTACTTCGTAGTTTATGGTTTCTTCTTTTTTTTCAAACTGTGACTGAGGGTTTTCGGATTGAATATTTGACCTATCCGGTAGATTGGAAACAACTCCTGGTACTCCTCCTTTTATCCCGTTAACGTTCTTCTCGGTATTTCTTTGCTCGCTTATTACTACCTGGCTGTCTGGGTCTATTCTCTCCTCAGTTTTTTCAATCTTGGTAAAGTCTATTTTGGCTGTTACTTTTGCCTCTACCTTTCCTTTGCCTACAATTGGTTCAAGAAGCTCTACTATCCTTCTTTCCATATCTTTTTCATAGCTTCGCTGAAGTTCCAGCTGGTTTTTTGTTATGCCCAGGTTATCCTCTGTTGGTGCGGTAAGTATTTCTCCGGTTTGATCAACTATGGTTACGTCTTTTGGGTTAAGCCCATCTACACTGCTTGAAACGAGGTGAACAATACCCTGTATCTGTTCTTGGGAGAGGTATCTGCCGGGTTTGAGCTTAACAAGTACTGATGCTTTGGGCCTTTCTTCTTCTTGAGCAAAAAGGGTTTTTTCAGGTAGGGAAAGATGCACCCTGCATTGTTCAATTGCTGTTATGGATTTAATGGTTCTTGCCAGTTCCCCCTGAAGGGCCCTTCTGTAATTAAGCTTTTGAACGAAATCGGTCATTGAAAAGCTTGTTTTATCAAACAGTTCAAATCCGACATTGCCGCCTTGAGGTATCCCTTCACTTGCAAGTTGGAGTCTAAGCTCGTAAACCTTATCGGATGGTATAAGTATTAGGTTGCCAGAGACCTTGTAGGGAATCTTTTTTTCCTTTAGTTTCTGTATTATTAAACCTGCATCTTCCTGACTCAAATTTGAATATAAGACCTGGTACTCTGGCCTTTGTATCCAGACAATTGAGAGGATCAGTGCTGAGATGCTTAGCACTATTGCCGAGAATAAGATTGCCTTTTTCCTTGCGGGCAGGTCTCTTATGCGCTCTACTATCTGCATCAGATCTGCATCCTGGAGATTTCTTCATACGCACTTATAAGTTTGTTTCTTATCTCCACCATAAGCTGGAAAGACATATCCGCTTTTTCCATTGCTATTATTGCTTCAACTATATCTCCTTTTGATGCAAGCTCGTTTACAGCTTTCTCAACCTCTTTCTCAACCTGTGAGATCTTACCAATTGCGTCTTTTAAAACTTCATCGAAGTTAGATTTAGAGCTTTTATTGTTTGGTTCTAATTGCTGTGGAAAATCCAGCGAGTTCTTAAATCCGGTTACCTTTATGTCAGTCATTATACCCTCCCTATCTCAAGTGCTTTTACAAACATAGATTTTGATATGTTAAAAGCTGAAACTGAGGCCTCGTATGCCCTAAATGCCATCATCATGTTGGTTATCTCTTCTATAATGTTTATGTTTGGCATTTTTACGTATCCCTGGGAATCTGCATCTGGATGTGAAGGGTCATAAACTAAATTAAATGGGGTTGGATCCTCTACAATCTCTGCTACCGTAACCCCATTTAGTGTGGAGTCTATTGGAAAAGCTGAAAAGACAACGTCTTTCCTTCTATACGGTTCTCCATTTTCGGTTCTTGTTGAGTGGACGTTTGCAAGATTTGATGCCATTACATTTAGCCTCTGTCTTTGAGCACTTATAGCCGAAGCGCTTACCTTCAATATATTAAAGGCATTCATGGTTTATCTCCTTAAAGCGTTTTTAAACATTCTTATCTTTATAGAGAGCATATTTATGCCTGCCTGAAAGAGCAGGGCATTTTCTACCAGCTTGGCCATCTCAAGATCAAGTTCAACGTTGTTTTTATCTAGCCATGGCTTTGTTGGTTCAAAAACTACCTGTCCGGAGGTTTCTAGGTGGTTTCCCCTGATGTGCTTAAAGTGGGTTATCTTAAGTTCCAGTGTGGCTTTTTTGAGTTCGTCTGCAAATTTTATATCTTTTGCCCTGTAGCCGGGTGTGTCTGAATTTGCTATATTCGATAGAATGATACCGTGTCTTATGCTAGCCTGCTTTATGATACCTTCTAGGATTTTAAAATGGTTACCCATGTTACTTGGAAATTATGCAATTTTCATGCCTGTTTTTTTTACCCCTTCTTATACGTTACGTTCTACAATTTTTTCTTCTTCCGGAAAATTTTTCCCGTATTTTTTCAGCTTGTTTCTTATGGTTCTAACACTTATTCCAAGGATTCTTGCTGCTTTCGCTTTATTACCGCCTACCTCCTTGAGGGTTTTAAGTATTAACTCCCTTTCCATACTCTCTATTTTTCCATTTGAAAAAAGGGTACTTTGTGTTTCATCCTCTAGCAGGAGTTCTTTTTCCGTTATTCTCTCACCTTTACATAAAAATACAGCTCTTTGTATGACGTTTTCAAGCTCTCTTACATTGCCCCTCCACTGCCTGTTTATAAGGGTTTGCATTGCCTCTTCCGAAAAGCCCTCTATTTTTTTCCCGGAGATGAGAGAGAATCTCTTCAGAAAGTGCATGGCAAGAACTGGAATATCCTCTTTCCTTTCTCTTAAAGGTGGTATCTTTAAAGGAAACACGCTCAATCTGTAGTAAAGGTCTTCTCTGAACTTTCCTTCCCTACATTCTTTATAGAGGTCTTTGTTTGTTGTGGCTATTATTCTTACATCTACCGGTATGGGTTCTCTTCCCCCTATGCGGTCTATCTCTTTTTCTTGAAGTGCTCTAAGAAGCTTTGCCTGTATGCTTGTTGGTATCTCCCCTATCTCGTCAAGAAGGAGTGTTCCCCCATTGGCAAGCTCAAATTTTCCCTTTTTCTTCTCTTGTGCTCCTGTGAAAGCTCCCTTCTCGTATCCAAAAAGTTCGGATTCAAGCAGGTTCTCAGGTATAGCAGCGCAGTTTATGGCTATAAACGCTTTATCTGACCTCTTGCTCATTCTGTGGATAAACCTTGCAAGAAGCTCTTTCCCGGTTCCACTTTCCCCATATATCAAAACTGTTATATCACTTAGGGCAAGTTCCCTGGCAAGGTTTAAGATCTTTTTCATCTCGGCATTCTCTGTGATTATCTCTCTTTCCGTAATTATACGTTTCTGAAGTGAGTCTAGGGTCTTTGCAAGAGTTTCCAGTGAGAAGGGCTTTAGCAGGTACTCGGTGGCTCCCTGTTTTATCGACTCAACCGCATTCTCAATTGTTCCAAAAGCGGTTATAACCAGTATTGGAATACCACCGAAATTCTGTCGTATCTCTTTAATAAGGGTAAGCCCATCCATATGTGGCATTTTCATATCCGTTATAACTGTGGAAAAGCTTGTTTGCTTGAGCTTAGAAATAGCATCTTCACCCCCGGAGGAAACAACGGCTCTGTAGCCAAGCTTTTCTACTGCTTCTTTAAGCGCTAACCTCATTTGAAGTTCATCATCCACTATGAGAATTGGTTTAGTGTTTTTAAGTTTCATAAAGTCCCTCCATGTGTTTGGAATTAGGGAAGTAGAGGCTGAACTGAGTGCCTTCCCCCTCTTCACTCCATACCCTTACGTATCCATTGTGGTTTTGCATTATCTTTAACACTATTGTAAGTCCAAGCCCCGTTCCCGTTTCTTTCGTACTGAAGAAAGGATCAAAGATCCTTTCCATGTTTGCTTTCTTTATCCCGACACCATTGTCTTTTATATCCACTATCGTAAAGTCCTCTTCCTCTCTCATGTTTATCTCTATGCTCCCGTTATCTGACTTTATGGCCTGAATGGAGTTTATAATTACATTCATAAAGGTCTGTTTTAAGAGCTCCCTATCACCGAGTATGGTGCTATCCGTTAGTGTTTTCTTAAGAGAAACTCTTCTCGTTTCGATCAATGGCATAAGCATCTCTAAAACCTCTTCTATTACGTTTCGTAACTTAACAGTTTTTCTCTGTAGTTTGTGGTCTCTTACAAAAGAGAGCATATTTGTTAAGGTATTGTTTAGATTGCTTATACCAACTGATATCCCGATTGCAAACCTCTCTAGCTCCTTTCCTTCAAGTTCCTTCTCCAGAATGTTGGCAAACAACTCTATGCTGCAGAGAGAGTTCCTTATTTCGTGTGCTATCTTTGTAATCATCTCTCCCATTGCTATAAATCTTTTGTTCCTTTCATGCTGAATCTCAATTTCCTTTAATCTGGTTATATCCTTGATTAGGATTACACTTCCACGGAGGTTTCCCTTTGAGTCAATAATTGGTGAACGTGAGAATATAATGTGGTAACTTTTATCCCTTACCTTTAAAAATGTATCAGGTTCGTCCATTATTATTGAGCACTCAAGAGAGCCAAAGTTTTTCCCTATAACCTCTTGAGCGTTTAATCCCAGAATCCGCTCTGCTGACCTGTTTATTGTGGTTATTCTCTCTTCTTGATCCAGAACGATTATAGCCTCTTCCAGGTTGTATAGAACCGCATTTAGGTAATCCCTGCTTTTTTCCGCCTCGCTTAGGGCAATCTCGAGTTGCTCATTTTTCCTTTTTAATTCCGTTGTCAGGTAATTGACTTTTTCCTGAAGCTGTTTGTAGTATGATTCAAGGTTTTTAGAGGCCACAACGAAGTTCTGAAATGCTTCGTTTAGACGTTCTATGTTCATTAAAGCTCTCCTTTAATCAGTTCTTCTATTTCCAGCTCTTTTAAGGTAACTTCCCTAATCTGCTTCATTATGCCCTTTGTTTGCTCTATCTTTGAGATTGGTTCCTTCTCCCCCGTGAGTTTTGAGAGCATATAGTTTGCCCAATCTCTGTCATTTGCTACCCCACTGATTTTGCTCTCATTCTCTATAGATGATGCAATCCTGTAGTATCGAAGTGCATCTGTTGGTCTGTTGGTCTGATAGAGGGCATCAGCAAGGGTTATGTATTCTTCCTGAGATGCTTCTGTTTTTTTCAGAGAAGCTTCGTAGAAATCTAGAACTTCCCTCTTATCTTTTAACCCGTTTAATATGCTTGATAGTAAGGCAAGGTCTTCCCTTTTTATATCACTTATGGACTGTAAGATTTTAAAGGCTTCATAGTATCTGTGATCAAGCTTTAGTATCTTTGCTTTAATACGAAGCACTCTATCATCTTCTTCGTTTAGGTACTCTGCTATGTATTTTAGTGCCTGTGTCTTATCCCCCATCTCTGTAAAGAATTCAGCCATATAGAGGCTGCCTTTACGTTTTGCTCTACCCTGAGCGTTTTCTGCAAGCCACTTTGATAGCTCTAAGAAAGGCATCTGATTTTCTCTTAACCCATCTAAAATCTTTACAAGAAATTCCGAGTTTGAGGGTTTCATGAAAAATCTTTTACAGGTATTCCAGAGTTTTAGGAATCCTTCCGGGTCTTTCTCTTTTAAATCGGTAAGGATCAACCTTATTTCCTCAAGGGCATCTGGATTCGGATTGGCTCTAAATGCTAACTCCTTAAGCAGTTTTATGGATTCCTCAAGTTTTCCAGCTTCTTTATAAAAAATTGCAAGTGCTATGGTTGCCTTATCGTATTCTTCACTGTAGGGATATTCATTTCTTATCTGCAAGAGGATGGGAATTGAGTCTTGTGGTCTTTGCTGTTTCATGTACAAATCGGCAAGGTAAAGTAGGGCTTTGCTTCGTGTTTTTCTCTGTAAAGACTTGGAAGCTGAGGTAAAGAGCCTTATAGCCGATTCAAAATTGTTTTCTTTGACTTCAATAAGCCCAAGGCTTATTTCTGCTCTGGAGGTTATATCAGGATCCCTAGATTCATTTATTATTGAGGCTAGATAGACTCTTGCATCCTGAAGTTTGCCCATCTGACGAAGGTTTTCTGCAAGATTGTATCTCGTCTCTAAAGACGACCCTAGATATCCAACTTCCCTTGTTATAAGGGACATGTATAAATTATAAGCCTCTTTGGTTTTCCCCATAGCCTGAAGACAGTTGGCTTTCCCATATAAGGCTGCTACCGTGTTTCCAAGCTTCTCGTATTGTTCTATTGCTTGATCATATAGACCAAGCTTGTACATGGAGTCGGCAAGACCAAGTTGTGCTCTTTTGTAAAGAGGGGATTTGGGAAAAGTAAGAAGGAAAAGCCTGAAGCAAGCAGCGGCTTCTTCATAGAACCCGGATTCAAAATAGGCTCTGGCTCTCTGTAGCAGGGATTGCTCCTTTATTCCCTGATCCGTAGATAGTATGTAGGCCAACCTAAAGTAGTTTACGGATTCATAGGTTTTCCCTGTAAGGAAAAGGGCCTGTCCATAAAGAAAGTTATATATTGGAAGCTCTCTATCCTCTGGAATATGTTTGGAGAGTATATTAAGAACCTCCTCAGTATTTCCTCTGTCAAGGAGTTCAATTGCCTTTCTAAGGCTGGAATCGGGATAACCCTCTTTTGCAAGGAAGAATAGAAGAACAAAGGCCATAAGCATCTTCATGGTCAGTTATTATATAAAGCAATAAACATGCCAAATGGGTTGGTTTGCAGGAAGGGTGTTATTCGTTCTCGATATTTTCCTGGTCTAATCCCATTCTCTTTAGTTTCTCTATAAGGGTTGTCCTTTTTATACCCAATAGCTTTGCAGCTTTACTTTTTGTTCCCTTTGCTTTTTTTAGGGCTCTGAGTATAAGGGCCTTCTCTATCCTGTAAAGGGTTTTCTCAAGATTGATTTCATCTTTACCCTGTAGGAGGTAGTGTTCTAGTTCCTCTCTTTCCGTTATTTTAATACTCTCAGGGTATTGGGATCTGGTAAGGAACCTCTCCGGTAGGTCGGAAACATTAACCCTATTTCCCCTTACAAGGATCATAAGGCTTTCTACAAGGTTCCTCAGTTCCCTTACATTACCAGGCCAGTTATAGTTAATAAGATGTTCCATTGCTTCTGCTGTAAACTCAAAAGGGTTCCTTTTCATCTTTTTTGAGAACTCGTTTATATAGTAGTCAAGAAGCAATGGAATGTCCTCACGGCGTTCCCTTAGAGGGGGTATGTGGATCTGAACCACATTTAGCCTGTAAAATAGGTCATCTCTGAATTTTCCTATCCTTGTCAGTTCCTCGAGATCCCGGTTTGTTGCAGCTATTATTCTTACATCTACTTTTATCGTTTTAACCCCTCCAACCCTTTCAAATTCCTTTTCCTGAATTGCCCTTAACAGCTTTGCCTGAAGAGAAGGATCGAGATCTCCTATTTCATCTAGAAACAGAGTTCCATGGTTGGCAAGTTCAAAACGACCTATACGTGTGCTGAAGGCTCCTGTAAACGCTCCCTTTTCGTGTCCAAAAAGTTCTGACTCCAAGAGGCTAGCAGGGATTGCAGCACAGTTTACAGGAATAAAGGGTTTTTGTGCCCTTGGGCTATTAAAGTGTATTGTCCTTGCAATTAGTTCCTTTCCTGTTCCGCTCTCCCCAGTAATAAGCACAGTGCAGTCAGTATCTGATATCTTCTCTATCAACTCGTATAGTTTTAACATTTTTGGAGAGATGCCTATAAGGCCTTTGAAGCTGTATTTCTTCCTTAGCTCTTCCCTCAGTTTAGCATTTTCCCTTTTAAGCTTGGAGACCTCTATTGCCCTGTTAATGGTTATTATAAGCTCATCCACGTTAAAAGGTTTGGTTACGTAATCAAAAGCCCCAAGCTTCATGGCCTCAACTGCAGTATCCACACTGGCAAAGGCTGTAACCACTATGACGGGAACATCTATCTTTGATGCGGATATCTCTTTTAACACATCCAGACCACTGATTCCACAGGGCATAACCAGATCAGTTAAAACAAGGTGGAATTTCTCCTTCCTTAACAGCTCAAGGCCTTGGGCCCCACTGTAGGTTGCTGTAACTTCAAAACCGTGCTCTTTTAAAATCAGGGAGATGTAATCTGCAAGGGTCTGGTCATCTTCGATAATCAGGATTCTTTGTTGCATCTGGTAAAGGAATTTTAGGAATTTTACCTAAATATGTCAAGGTTTTGAGCATGTTTTTTTCTTTTTATGCGCGATGGAGTGTCGGGTTTATGACACATAGCTTGAAAGTTTGTCAACATATTGACGTTCTTGGGCCGATTTCAGTTCTTTTTTTCAGGCATGATAAATGCATAGTAGATAGGGTAAGCATTCCTAAAGAGACAAGGAGAGGGCAGGGATGGCAGATGAGATAAAGGAACCCCAAGAGAAGGGAAAGAAGGGTGGGAAGGGTAGGCTTCTTGTTATTGCCGTTGTATTTGTTGCCGCTGCAGCAGGAGGCTTTTTTGGTTACAAGAAGTTTTTAAAATCTCCTCATGCTAAAGAGGAGGATAAGCCTGTTAAAACCGTCCTTTTTGCCCTTGACCCGCTTATCCTAAACCTTAGGGAGCCGAATAGGTTCCTTAAGCTTAGTGCACAGTTTGAGCTTTCTGATCCCTCATATGAACCGCTTGTATCGAGTAAGGTTCCTCAATTAAGGGATATGATAATCACGTTTGTAAGCTCCAAATCTGTGGAATCCATTTTGACCCCTGAGGGTAAGATTCAACTAAAAGATGAGATACTGCTTAGAGCAAATCAGGTTATTGGCAAAAACGTATTTAGCAATGTCTACTTTACGGAGTTTGTAGCGCAATGAAGGATATTCTATCACAGGAAGAGGTAGACCTGCTTCTTCAGGCTCTGGAATCCGGAGAAATAGAAGCCGAGAGCAAACAGGAGACTGGTGGGGTCAGACCCTATGACCTTACGAATCAGGAAAGAATAGTTCGTGGTAGGATGCCTGGCCTGGAGATAGCAAACGAGAGGTTTGCAAGGTTTTTTAGGAGTTCTCTGTCTGAATTTATAATGAGGTTTGTTGAGGTTAGCGTAAGCGGGATGGAGCTTATGAAGTTTGGTGAGTTTTTAAAACTTGTTCCGTATCCCTCCAGTATAAATATCTTTAAGATGGACAATGTCCTTAAGGGTTATGCTCTGTTGATATTTGAGGCCCCTCTTATTTTTACATTGCTTGAGCTGCTGTTTGGTGGGAAAAGTGTATCCTGGTATAGGGCTGAAGGTAGGTCTTTTACAAAGATAGAGCAACAGATAATTGTTAAGTTGGTCTCTTTAGTTTTAAGAGACCTTAACAATGCGTGGGAGCATATAGCTCCTCTTAACCCAGAGTACGTCTCTTCTGAAATGAACCCTCATTTTATAACTATTGTAACCCCTAGTGAGATCGTTATTAAAATAGAAATCTTGGTGGAGATAGAGGATTTTAAGGGAAGGTTCTTTTTCTGTATTCCCTACGCCTTGATTGAGCCGGTCAGGGAAAGGATGTACTCAGGGATTCAGAGTGATATTTTAACTGTGGATCGAAGATGGGTTGACAGGCTAAAGGAGATATTGATGGATTCTTATTTTGAATTGGTAGCAGAGTTGGGAAGTGTTGAGATTACACTAGAAGAACTCTTAAACCTTGAGGTTGGAAGCATAATAAATCTGGGAAAGTCGGTAGATGAGGAAGTAGTTGTTAAGATAGAAGAGATTCCAAAGTTTATGGGAAAGCCTGGCTACAGTAGAGGTAGTCAAGCAGTAAAAATAACAAGGGTTTTGGAAACTGAGGAGGTTTAATATGGATTCAAAAAATCAGCAGGTTGAGGAAGCAGGTTTTGAAGAACTCAAGCAGGAGCCCAGAGATGAGCTAAATAAGAGAAGTATAGATTTCCTCTTAGATATCCCCTTAACTATCACGGTGGAACTGGGCAGAACAAAGATGCTTGTTAGGGATCTGCTGCAGCTTGGTCAAGGATCGGTTATTGAGCTTGATAAGATTGCTGGGGAACCTATGGAGATACTTGTAAACAACAAACTCGTTGCAAGAGGAGAGGTTGTTGTGGTTAATGAAAAATTTGGTGTTAGGGTTACGGACATAATAACCCCTGCAGAGAGGATAAGGCAACTTAAATGATGGAAGCATACATTCAAACAGCTTTGGCTTTAGGTTTGGTAGTAAGTCTTATACTGGTTATGGGAGTTTTTCTCGGGAAAAGACAGAAAAAAACGGAAGAGATTATAAAGATACTGGCATACAGATCTCTGGGGTTAAAAAAAGGCATTTCAGTTGTGAAGATTGGAAAAGAGATACTGGTTATTGGGGTTACTTCAAATGACTTTAAGCTGTTAAAAACCATTGATGAGGGTGAAATAGGATACGGTTTGACCAAAGAAATCGTGGATAGGATCAACAGGCTTAGAGAGATCAAGGAGGAGCTTCTAGGTGCAGATAAGTGATCCTGTAATTGAGGTTTTCCTTATCGTAAGCCTTCTTTCCTTCTTGCCGGCCTTACTCATTATGTTTACATCGTTTACACGTCTGGTTGTTGTCTTCTCTCTTATGCGTCAGGCTATAAGCGGTCAGCAGATACCTCCAAATCCTGTAATAATAGGGCTTTCTCTTTTCTTAACCTTCTACATTATGTCCCCAACTATAGATACTGTGGTGAAAGAGGCTATACAGCCTTATGTGGATAAACAAATAGATATAAAAGAGGCCTTTAAAAGATCCGAGTATCCGCTTAAAAAATTTATGCTCAGGCAGACCAGGGAAAAGGATATTGCTCTGTTTCTTAAGATGTCAGGAGAAAGGCCTCCTTCAAAACCAGAAGAACTTTCACTTAAAGTTCTTGCGCCTGCTTTTGCTATAAGTGAGCTCAGAACGGCCTTTGAGATTGGGTTCCTCATCTTTTTGCCTTTTTTGATTATAGACATAGTTGTATCAAGTATATTGCTTTCGCTTGGAATGATGATGCTCCCTCCGGTTCTCATATCGCTTCCTTTTAAACTTCTGCTTTTTGTTCTTGCAGACGGATGGAATCTTGTTGTGGGATCAATGTTGAGGAGCTTTCAATGACGGTAGAGCTTGTAAGGGATATATCGCAGGAGGTTCTAAAAACAATCCTTCTGGTTTCCGGACCAGCCCTTCTTGTAAGTCTTCTGGTTGGTCTTTTTGTTGGTCTTTTTCAGGCTGTTACCCAGATACAGGAGTTTACACTCACTTTTGTTCCAAAAATAATAGCTGTGTTTCTCTGTATTTTCCTTCTATTCCCGTGGTTGATACGGATTATGGTGTCTTTTACAGCAACGATAATCAATAACATCCCGATGTATATAAAATGATAGAGACAGGTTTTCTATCCAAATATATATTTAACTTTCTGCTTATCCTTTTAAGGATAAGTATCTTTGTAGGTATGCTTCCCTTTTTTGGAAGCAAGAGTTTTCCTGTCCAATTTAAAGTAGGTCTTGTCTTGGCTTTCTCTGCACTCCTTACGCCTGTTGTGGAACCAAGAGTTAAAGAGACCTATATACCGGTGCTGGTTGCCCGTGAGATAGTTTTAGGAATAGCCCTTGGATTTATTGCCCGCTTTGTTTTCTTTGCAGTTGAAATTGCAGCTCAGCTGGTAAGTACCACAATGGGTCTTGGTATGGCATCTGTCTTTGATCCCGAGTTTGGTCAATCAACAGAGGTGGCCAGATTATACGGGATCATAGCGATGTTAACTTTTCTTGCAATGGATGCTCATCATGATCTTATAAAAGTGTTTGTAAAGAGCTATGAATGGATGCCTTATGGAAAAATGGATTTAAGTGTTTTAATGGGACAGATACTTTCAGTTGTTGTAAGGATGTTTGTCCTTGCTTTAAAACTAAGCGCTCCTGTCCTTATAATGATGCTTATAACAAATCTCGTTCTTGGCTTTGTGTATAGAGCCACCCCGCAGATAAATGTCTTTTTTATTAGCTCTCCTGTGTTTATTCTGGTGGGTTTTTTGGTAATGCTGTTTGGCATATCAGTTTTTATATACGTTAGTGGGATATATATTGGCGGTATCAAAGACGAACTACTAAAACTCATATATCTACTAGGGAATTAGCTAATATGCCGGATTTTGAAGAAAGGACAGAACAACCAACTCCTAGACGGCGTGAGAAGGCAAAGGAGAAGGGCTCGGTACCAAGGAGTAGGGAGCTTATATCCATGTTTGGTACTGCCGGGGTATTTCTTTTCCTGTATCTTGCGGGAAACCATTCTATTGATAGCATCTTCTACCTGATTAAGTACGTTTTAGGCTCATTACACGAAAAGGACATAATCTTTGTTGCCAATTTTGCATTTCCCAAAATGGTATCTGTTTTGATACCGTTTTTGATAATCCCTTTTGTATTTGCAGTCTTTACCGGTGTGCTTCAGGGAGGTTTTGTACTAAAACCTTTGGGGTTTGAAATTGAACGCTTAAACCCTTTAAACGGTTTAAACAGGATCTTTTCTCTGTCTGGTTTTTTTGAGCTTTTAAAGAGTGTATTTAAATTTGCAGTTGGTGGAGTTTTATTCTTCTACATAGTAAAAAAATCGCTTTATCTATTGCCTTCTGTACCTGTTATGAGTTTGCCAGAGATAGTGGCGTTTTCTCTAAAGTTTATAGCTAGGGTGGTTCTAGTAGTCTTTATAGTATTTCTTGCTCTTGCCTTAATTGATTATCTAATTGAAAGATGGCGTTTTGAACGTTCAATCAAGATGACAAGGTACGAGCTCAAGGAGGAAATGAAAGAACATGAAGGGGATCCACTGGTTAAGTCAAGAATAAAAAGCATACAGAGAGAGTTGGCCAGAAAACGGATGATGCAGGAGGTTCCAAAGGCAACAGTTGTAATAACAAATCCAGCCCACCTGGCTGTTGCCTTAATGTATAGAAAAAATGAGACTCCAGCTCCCAAGGTTATTGCAAAGGGGGCTGGGTTGGTAGCGGATAAGATTAAAGAGATAGCAAGGAAACACAGTATCCCTATTGTCGAAGATAAACCACTTGCCCAGGCTCTATATAAGCTTGAAATCGGTTCAACTATTCCAGAGGAATTATACAGGGCTGTGGCAAGGATACTTGCATATCTGTACAGAATTGGAAGGATTGTATGAGGGGGATTAAGCTAAGGAAGGAGAACATTGTGGCTATAGGGGTTGTTATCATTCTGGGAATGATGATAATTCCTATCCCCCCCTTCCTACTTGATATCCTATTTTCTCTCTCCATATCGCTTTCAATTGTTATCCTAGTAACAAGTATATACATAAAAAAACCTCTGGATTTCTCTATTTTTCCTTCACTCCTTTTGATCGTCACGCTGTACAGGCTCTCATTAAACATTGCATCAACCAGGTTGATACTTCTTAAAGGTAGCGAGGGTATAGATGCAGCAGGTCAGGTGATAAAGTCCTTTGGGAGTTTTGTTGTGGGAGGAAACTATGTTGTTGGTTTTACGGTCTTTCTTATATTGATCGTAATAAACTTTGTTGTTATCACAAAAGGTGCAGGAAGGATAGCTGAGGTAGCTGCACGTTTTATACTGGATTCGATGCCAGGTAAGCAAATGGCAATTGATGCTGATCTTAATGCAGGTCTTATAAATGAAGAAGAGGCAAGGAAAAGAAGAGAACTTATCGCACAGGAAGCCGATTTCTATGGGGCAATGGATGGAGCAAGTAAATTTGTAAGAGGAGATGCGATAGCAGGGTTGATAATTACCGGCATAAACATAATTGTTGGCTTTATTATAGGAACACTACAGCAGGGTATGCCCGTTTCGGAGGCAGCAAAAACATATACTATCCTAACCATAGGTGATAGCCTAATCTCACAGATACCGGCTCTACTTGTTTCAACCGCTGCAGGTATAGTTGTGAGCCGAGCCGGTGTTGAGACAGATTTTGGGGAAGAAATAACAAAACAGGTTTTGGTAAACCCAAAATCTCTGGCCACTGCTTCAGGGATAATACTTGTTCTTGGTCTTGTTCCAGGAATGCCGCTTCTACCATTTTTTATATTTTCCCTTGCATCAGGGATTATAGCCTATATGGTTTCAAGGATTCCCCTAGAGGAAAAGGAGGAAGAAGAAGTTAAAGAACCTCCTCAGGAGAGCCATATTGATACGCTTCTTGAGATAGAACCTCTTACGTTTGAAATCGGCTATGGGCTTATTCCTCTCGTAGAAAGTGAAACCTCTGGTCTTTTAAGCAAAATAAAGTCCATGAGAAGACAGATAGCATCCGAGCTGGGCTTTGTTGTATCTCCTATACATATAAAAGACAATCTACAGCTTAGACCCCATGAGTATGTTCTTCTTCTAAGGGGTATGGAAGTTGCTCGTGGGGAGGTAATGATGGGGTACTGGCTTGCTGTACCTTCAGAGAAAGCCGAAAGAATAGATGGTATACCAACAAAGGAGCCAGCCTTTGGGCTTCCAGCTTTCTGGATAAGTGAGAAAGATGTTGAGAGTGCAAAAGATAAGGGATATATGGTGGTTGATACTGCCACGGTGATTATAACTCACCTTACCGAGGTAATAAAGAGCCATGCCTGGGAACTTTTAACAAGAACGGAGGTACAGAGTTTGCTAGATAATGTGGCCAAAAAATATCCGAAGCTGGTTGAGGAGCTAATACCAACACAGCTAACACTTGGAGGAGTTCAGAGGGTTTTGCAAAACCTGCTTAAAGAAAGGGTTCCCATAAAGGATATTGTCACTATTCTCGAAACCCTTCTTGACTATGCCCCTTCAACGAAGGATACAGAGTTGTTAACCGAGTATGTAAGACAGGCGCTATCAAGAGTTATTACAAAACAGTATTTATCTCCTGATGGGTTGCTTTATGTTATGACACTGGACCCTGCTTTTGAAAGCGCAATCCTTGATTCAATGGAGGATGGGGGAGCTTTGGATCCAGGTGTTGTAAACAGTCTGATTAAGGCCGTGGAGAAAGCTTTTAGCAGTGCAGATGCTGCTAAACTTCAGTATCCCATAATTCTTTGTTCTTCTAGAGTAAGAAGATTTCTTAGAAAGATTACGGAGCGTTTCTTGCCTTCGGTTATTGTGCTTTCAAGCGCTGAGATTTTACCCTCGGTAAAACCTTATGTAGTAGGGGTGATAAGATATGAAAATTAAAAGATTTAAAGCAAAGACCTTTGCTGAAGCCCTAGAGCTTGTAAGAAGAGAGCTAAGTGAGGATGCTGTTATCCTCTCAACTGAAGAGAAAAAGGGGTTAAATTCATTTGTGGAGGTAACGGCTGCTGTGGATTACGATGTGGAAAGCAGGATTGGTATTGAGGAAAAAAACAGCAGGGAATTTGAGTCTTCTATGGTGAAGCAGTATGCAATGCTTGCTGAGGGAATAAAAGATGAGGTAAGGAAGATAAGAGAGTTAATCAAAAGCATGAAGAGTAGTGGTTTTGAAATATCACTGCCTGCCAAAAAAAGAGCCATATTGAGTTTTCTTAGGGAAAGGGCTATAAAAAAGGATTTTGCCTTGCGTATCTGTGAGAACGTAGGGGATCTGGAGCAAATACCCCAATTGATTGCCAGTGATATAGAGGTAAGGACAAAGACGTTTGATAAAAGGGCTATAATGCTTGTTGGTCCTACGGGTGTGGGTAAAACCACTACCGTTGCTAAACTCTGTGCGCATGCAATTAGGGAGGGTAAAAGGGCTGCTATTATAAGTCTTGACACTTATAGAATTGGTGCGACAGAGCAGATCAGGATATATGCAAGGATAATGGGAATACCCCTGTCGATTGTGTCGAATGCTAATGAGTTTGTTGAGAATCTTTGCAATTTTATTCAGACAAGGGATGTTATCTTTATAGATACTACTGGAAGAAGTCCAAGCAATGAAGGCTATGTTAACGAACTTTACGAAATCCTTGAGAGCGTAAACAGCGGAGAAAAATCTATTAGCCCTTTCTCCTTAGAGCTTCACTTACTGATAAGTGCAAACTACGACGATGAGTTTGTAATGGAGTCTTACAGGTTTTACAGAAAGCTACCTGTAGACTGTATAGCATTTACGAAGGTGGATGAAGCTGTAAGGTTTGGATCTCTTTACAATCTCATCATGACTTACCGCAAGCCAGTTGCCTATATAACTACTGGACAGAATGTTCCCAGAGATATTGAGTTTCCTGCAAGAGATGATCTTGCAAATCTGATACTTAAAAAGGGGTTTGTCAAATGCTAAAGGAAAGTTCTAAAGGTTTTATAAAGACAATTGCGGTAACAAGTGGGAAAGGTGGTGTGGGTAAGACCAATATAGTGGCCAACCTTGCTATTCCCCTGAGAAAGCTGGGTAAAGAGGTGCTTATACTCGATGCTGATCTGGGCTTGAGCAACATAGATGTACTTTTTCAACTTACCCCCAGATACAATCTACAGCACGTTATTAATGGGGAGAAAAGACTTGAGGATATAGTGGTTGAGGGACCCTATGGAATAAAGGTGATTCCTGCAAGTTCTGGGATACAGGAGCTAACAGCTCTAAGTGAGTTTCAGAGACTAAGGATACTTGAGGCATTTGAATCGTTTAGGCACAAGATAGATGTACTTTTAATTGATACCGCTGCCGGTATATCCGAGAATGTGGCCTTCTTCTGTATAACTGCCCAGGAAATAATAGTGGTTGTATCACCTGAACCAACTTCAATTACAGATGCTTATGCCTTGATCAAGGTGCTTTTTACCAGGTATCAGGAAAAGGATTTCCATATCCTGGTAAACCTGGTCAAGAATTCAAGAGAGGCAATGGAGGTATTTAAGCGTCTCTCTCTTGTGGCTGACCGCTTTCTTAACTTATCCCTGAATTATCTGGGCTACATTCCGGTGGATGAATCTATCCAAAAGGCTGTACGGGCACAGAGGGCTTTTGTAGAGATGTATCCTGAGTGTCCTGCTTCTAAAAAGCTCTATGAAATTGCCCCCAAGCTTTTGGAGCGGGAGAAAAAGATTAAGGGGGCCTTACAGTTTTTTATTAAGGATCTGTTATCCCTATCTACAGATACGTAAAGTCAGGTGGATACAAATTTTGTCACAATTAGAGATTCTTGGAATTTGTTTTCTCTAATGAAAACAGTAGGTTAGGCGACACATTCGGTATGGCATGATCCTTGCATATTCTAACTGCAAAAACCCATGTTGAGGGGAAAGACAGATGTGAAGCCTTTAGCCAGTTTGGACCTAGGGTATAAGAGGGAATTGGGTGAGGAGGAGAAGGAAAAGATAATAAGGGATTTTCTCCCTTTTATAAAGTACACAGCCTATAGGCTTGCATGGAGACTTCCACCCCAACTTTCGGTAGAGGATCTTATAAGTGCTGGAATTGTCGGGCTTTTGGAGGCTCTTCAAAGGTATAAAGAGGGAGTGGCAAGGCTCAGTACCTTTGTAGAATCAAGGATAAGGGGAGCAATGCTTGATGAGCTTAGGTCTCAGAGTTGGATACCAAAGTCCATGAAAGAAAAAATCAGTGCGGTTAAGAAAACCTATCTGGAGCTTGAATCAAAACTTGGCCGTCCACCGGAAGCAGAAGAGGTTGCTAAAAAGCTAGATATTTCGGTTGATGAGTACTATAAGATACTTCAGAGTGCAAATATGGAAGTGGTACTGAATTTTGAAAGTTTTAAGGAAAAAAACAGAAACGAAGAAAGCGTGGATCTGCTTGAGTATATTTGCGATCCTGATGCTAAAACCCCTCTTTCCGTATTAGAGGAGAGTCAGGTTAGGGAGGCAATTGCAAGGGTTATAGAAGAACTTCCTGAAAAAGAGAAGCTTGTTCTTTCACTTTACTACTGGGAAGAGATGACCATGAAGGAGATAGGAAAGATTTTAAATATTACGGAGAGCAGGGTTTCGCAGCTACACAATCAGGCACTTTTAAGGCTTAAAGCAAAACTCAATTTGTAGTGGGTTTACCGCTCATGCAATTAAGTAGGCTTTTAAAGTTAATTGAAGAACTTTCCCATCCGGATCCTTTAAAAAGATACCGGGCTGCGGAGGCACTGGGACACGGGGATGAAAGGGCAATTTATCCCTTGATAAAGGCATTACGTGATAGAGATCGGGGTGTCCAGGATGCAGCTATGCGTTCCCTTATATCCATAGGTGGTGAGGTCACAGCGTATATGGTGTTGCCACTTTTAAGGGATGAGCCATCGTTAATAAGTATGGCTATCGTAATACTGAAGGGCATAGGAACTGTGTCACTGCCCCTACTTCGTTCTCTTTTAAAGGATAAAGATGACACTGTCCGTCAACTTGCACTTTATCTTATCTCCGAGATCAAAGTATGCGATTATCCAGAGGATATTGTAAGGATCCTTGAAACGGATCCCAGTCCGAATGTTAGGGCATCTGCTGCACGTGTTCTCGGTGTTATTAAGTATAAAGAGGCCCTGCCCCAATTGGTTAACGCTTTAAGCTATAGTGAGTGGGTTTGCTTCTCAGCTCTTGAATCCATTGCCTTAATGGGAGATGAATCCTCTGCTGGGTTTATTGTTCCCCTTCTAAACAGTAAATCAGAGGCTATAAGGTGTGCTGCTGTTGAGGCGCTGAGCAGGATAGGGGGAAAAGTATCTGTTAATGCACTATTAAAGCACCTATCAAAAGCAGAGGGATTTGAAAAGAAAAACGTTGTAAAAAGCATGATTAAGATGGGAATATGTCCTGCTGTACCTGGAGTTTCTGAGGTGCTTATTGATATGCTAAGAAGTGGTGATTGGGGGGAGAAGATAATAGCTATAGAGAAGCTAATTGATCTTGGAGAAAAAGATGCAGTTTATCATATTGTGGACCTGGCAGGTTCACTTGATCCATCTGAACCGGGAAATGAGGAGAGGATCTCTACCATTAAGGATCTTCTTTGTCGTTTTGGCTGTATAAGTGTTTTTATAGATATAATTGCGGACCCATCTTTTAAATACAGAGGAAAAGCAATAGCAATTGATGTTATCAGAAGGCTTGGGTGCAGGGAAGCTATTCCTTTTCTCATGCAACTACTGGATACGGATATAAGGGATATAAGGCGGGCAAGTATGGAGGCTTTAGGAGATATAGGTTGTTACGGAGCAAAATCAGCAATGATTAAGGCTCTGGAGGATTTTGATAGCGGTGTAAGGAGATCTGCAGTTTTGGCTTTAGGGAAGCTAAAGGATAAGGGGGCTTTCGAACCGATTCTTAATCTGTTGTCTAGGGAGAAGAATCCAGAGGTAGTTGAGGAGGCAATTAAATCTCTTCTTGCAATAGATTCAGAAAGGTTCTTATTCTGCCTAAGTAGGCTGGATCCTGTACTCAGAGAAATCGTTACTCGTTACAAAGAGCAACTGGAATGGGTATAGTACTTCGGGATTCTACATTTAAGCAGTTAAGGGATTTTGTATACGAAAAAACCGGTATCTATATACCTGATTCAAAGAAGTACCTTGTTGAAAGCAGGCTGACCAAAAGGGTTTTGGAAAGAAACCTAAATACGTTTGAAGAGTATCTGTACCTGATACAGTCAAACACAGATTCTAACGAACTTCTAAAGCTATATGATGCCATAACAACAAACGAAACATCTTTTTTTAGGGAGCCTAGGCAGTTTGATGTGCTAGTTAAGCACATAGTGCCAAGTATTATACAAAAGCAAAAGACCGTAAAGATATGGTCTGCTGCATGTTCAACCGGTGAAGAACCGTATACGATTCGGATGCTCCTTATTGAGAATATGTTTGATACAGTTGAGGTAATTGCTTCAGATATAAGCGAAAGCGCTTTGGAGTTTGCAAGAAAAGGGGTCTACGGTTCGTATTCTGTAAGAAACGTTCCGGAGTTCTATCTTAGGAAGTACTTTAAAAACAGCGGCCAGAGCTACGAACTGGATGAGGTGGTAAAGAAAGGGGTTAGGTTTGTTAATGTTAATCTCGTGGATGAGAAGAGGATGAGGTTTATGCACGATATGGATGTCATATTCTGTCGCAATGTGCTTATCTACTTCGGTGAGGGTGCAAAGCAGAAGGCCCTATCACTGTTGTATGGATGTTTAAAGCCCGGAGGTTTTCTGTTTATAGGTTCCTCTGAGAGCCTTCATAATGTAACCCGTGCATTTAAACCCGTTATCATCGATGGGGTTATTGTGTATCAGAGGGAATAAAGGAGGTAATTCCATGAGGGCACTTATAGTAGATGGTTGTAAAACCACCAGAAAGCTTCTAGGTATATACCTTAAATCAATGGGTTTTGAGGTTGTTTTTGCTGAAAACGGACTGGATGCTTTAGAAAAGCTTGTAGATGCCGATATTAATCTTATATTGGTTGAGCTCTATTTGCCTTATATGGATGGCATCGAGTTTGTAAAGACGGTTAAAACCAACCCTCTGAGTGTGGATATACCGGTTCTTATGGTAACTACAGAGAGTGATAGAGAGAAAAAGGAGATGGCAATAAGAGCAGGGGTGGATGGCTACATTGTAAAACCTGTAACTGCTGATCTCTTATTGCGTCATATTGAGGATGTGTTAAAAATCAAACCCATTTAAGGAGGTTTCTATGTTTAATCCCAAGATGAAAATACTTGTTGTAGATGACTTTCCAACGATGAGACGCATTATAAAAAACCTTCTTAAACAGCTGGGCTATGAGAACATAGAGGAAGCTGAAGATGGTATACAGGCGTATTCAAAACTGAAAAACAACGGATTTGAGTTCATTGTATCTGACTGGAATATGCCCAATATGGATGGGTTTGAGCTTCTTAAAAAGGTTAGAAGTGATCCTCAGCTAAAGGATATTCCCTTTCTTATGGTTACGGCCGAGGCTGAAAAGGATAAGGTGATAGAAGCTATAAAGGCGGGTGTGAGTAACTACATTGTAAAACCTTTTACGGCTGAGGTTCTTAGGGAAAAAATGGACAGGATTATGGAAAAGCTCAAAAAACAGGAGCGGTAAAGGATATGTCCGGTGAGATGGAGGAAGTGGTAACAGAGTTTATACTGGAGTCAAAAGAATCGTTAGATAAGCTGGACTCTCTCTTTGTTGAATTTGAGGAAAAGGGATACGATAAAGCTATAGTCAATGAGATTTTCAGGATAGTCCATACCATCAAGGGTGCAGCTGGTTTTCTTGGATTTAAATCCATAGTGGATATATCTCACGGGGCAGAAAATATCTTAAAGAAGCTAAGGGATGGTGAGATCCCGCCTACAGATAGGCTGATTGATGTACTCCTTAAAAGCACCGATAAACTTAGGGTTCTTATTAACCACATTGAAACAGGGGATGGTTTTAACGAGGATGTTGGTGAATTGGTAAAAGAGCTTGAGGATTCCCTTAAAGAAGCACAATCAAAAGGGCAGAAGATGGTTCGGTCAGAATCTGCTCTGGAAGCCGAAAATCAGGTGCCGATAGATTATGAGAAAGCGGTTTTTGAGAGAAGAGAGAGAGTCCAGACACTAAGGGTTGATGTGGAGAGGCTAAATGAGGTAATGGATCTTACGGGGGAGGCAGTTTTAATAAGAAACAGGCTTTTAAATATTGCAGGTTACTTTGAGAGAAAGTTTGCAGACGATCCGTATGTAAAGGGTTTCCTTGAAGCGGTCTCATCTCTTAACCTTGTAACCTCTGATATGCAGATTGCTGTTATGAAAATGAGGATGCAGCCAATAAGCAGGGTTTTTAACAAATTCCCCCGCCTTGTAAGGGATATATCTAAATCACTCGGGAAAGAGGTTGAACTTAGGATTTCAGGAGAAAACACAGAAGTTGATAAATCGGTTATTGAGGAGATAGATGACCCCCTTGTTCATCTTATGCGAAACGCAATAGACCATGGCATAGAAACCCCTGAGGAAAGAAAGGCAAAGGGTAAACATGAAAAAGGTATTATTTCCATAAATGCCTTTCAAAGGGGAAAACAGATTATTATAGAGATCTCGGATGATGGTAGAGGACTGGATGTGGAGAGGATAAAGGGAAAGGCAATCGAAAAGGGAATTATAACCGAGGATGAGGCACAAAGGATGTCGGAGGATCTGGCTATAAACCTTATCTTTACGCCAGGCTTTTCTACGGTTGATGTTTCTACCGAGTTTAGCGGACGTGGTGTTGGAATGGATGTTGTTAAAACAGCCGTCTCTAAGCTAAATGGGTATATAGAGGTTTTTTCGAGAAAGGATAAGGGGACAACATTTAGAATAAGCATTCCCCTTACCCTTGCAATAATTCAGGCCATAATAGTGCGGTCTATGGGGGTTCAGTATGCTATTCCTCTAAGCTCGGTTGAGGGGCTCTTAAAGTTGGGTTCCAGCGATGTAAGGAAAGTATCAGGAAAGAGAATGCTTTGCGTACGTGAGAAAACCCTTCCGCTTTTTGACCTCTCAGCTCTACTGGGTTTTGGGTGTGGTGAGGGAATACAATGTGAATACGGTGTTGTTATCGCGATAGGGGAAAGACGGTTTTGTATTTCTGTGGATGAGCTCCTTGGACTTGAAGAGATTGTGGTTAAACCAATTACTGGCTTGGATGTATCATCTTCCTACGTTGTCGGAGCAACAATAACTGGAGATGGAAGTGTTGTGCTTATTCTTGACCCATCGGGAATTGCAAGGGGTATTTTTGGATGAGTGCAATATCAAAGGAGGAAATCATGGAGCAGTATATTGGATTTTATCTCGACCAAAATGAGTATATGATTCCTGTGTTAAATGTACGGGAGATTATAAATATGCCCCCTATAACAAGGATTCCTCTGGCTCCTGCCTATATCGAAGGGGTTACAAACTTGAGAGGAGTTGTGGTTCCTTTGGTTAATCTTAAAAAGCTTATGGGATTGAAGGGGATGGAAAAGAATGAGGCAGTAGGTTATGAATTGGGTAATAAGGTTATCATAATAACTCATGGAGGCATGCTTTTTGGTGTGGTTGTAGATAAGGTAAGCGGTATAATAAGTGTGGAGGAATCAAGTATTGAAGCAACAGAGAGTGTTTTCCACAGCTCTTTAGAGCAAGCTGAGGGTATAGTTAAACTTAAAGACCGGGTTGCTGTTTTGCTTGATACAAAGAGGTTGCTTCCCGAAGGAGAGCTGGAGGTGTTTGAGGATCTTCTGGTTTCTTTTAAGGAAAGAGAAGATGGGAAGGTTGAGTTAACCAAAAAAGTTCAGACGATGGGTGGAGAAATTACGGTTAAGGAGCTTAAGGATGCAAGGGATTTCTTTGAAAAAAGGAAAGCGGACTCTGGTGATCCGAGATATATGGTTCTTGATGATATAGTGGATTTTATAAATGCCCTTGCTGAATGTGACTATGATAGAGCGGATAAGGTTATTCAGAACATGATAAAGAAGGGACAGGATGAACTTTTTAGTGAGATAGGGAAAATAACAAGGAAACTTCATGATACTATTAAGAGCTTTAAACAGGCTATTGATCCAAAGATAAAGGAAGTGGCAATGAGAGAGATACCTAGTACAATCGAGTCACTTGAGTTTGTTATTGAGAAATCAGAAGAAGCTGCAAATAAAACAATGAGCATAGTTGAGAAGTATATACTGGGTATGGATGATCTTGATACCCATATAAAGAGGCTTAGCGGACCGGAGGTATCGGTAGAGTACCTAAAGAACTTTAAAAATAACCTGGAGGATGACCTGATTGAAGTGCTTACAACTCAGTCCTTTCAGGATATAACGGGACAGCTTATAAAGAAGGTAATAAAGCTTATAGGGGATATAGAAGAGGAACTTGTAAGGCTTATAAAGAACTTTGGTGAAAGGGTGGAGGTGGGCTATAGAACTGAGGCAACTTCCCAGAAGATAACCCAGGCCGATGTTGATGAGCTTTTAAGAGAGTTTGGGTTCTAAAGAAGATGATAAGGGTTCTTATAGTTGATGACTCAGCATTTATGAGAAATGCCTTAAAGACCATGCTTTCTTCCGATCCCGAGATCGAGATTGTAGGTGTTGCACGGGATGGGGTAGAAGCAATAGAGAAGGTTATGAGTTTAAACCCCGATATAGTGACAATGGATGTGGAAATGCCCAGAATGGATGGTCTTACAGCACTAAAACGTATTATGGAGATAAAACCCGTTCCGGTAATTATCGTAAGTTCTCTAACGTCTGAGGGAGCAAAGGTTACACTTGATGCCCTTGATATCGGTGCTGTGGATTTCATCCCCAAAAACCTATCCGAGCTTTCAGTAGATATTGTGAAGTTAAAAGAATTGCTTATTGAGAAGGTGAAAAAAGTTGCCGGGAGAAAAAATATAAGAAAAAGGGTAAGTCCCTTTCCTTATAAATCAAACGAGGTTAACAGGGCTCACCTAACCTCAAGTAGAAAAATAGGGGTGGTTGCCATAGGAACCTCAACAGGAGGTCCAAGGGCACTTCAGGAGATCATCCCAAAACTGCCAAAGAACTTTCCGGTTCCCATTGTAATTGCCCAGCATATGCCTGCAACCTTTACCGGACCCTTTGCCGAAAGACTAAACCAGATAAGTCAGATTACAGTTAAAGAAGCTGAGGATGGAGAGGTCTTGAAACAAGGGGTTGCTTTTATCGCACCGGGAAGGGGGCATATGAGACTGCGAAAAAGGGGTATAGAAACCGTTATCTCCATAACAAGTGATGATGAGTATATATACCGCCCATCGGTTGATCTTCTTATGACCTCAGTTGCAGAGTGTTTTCCGGGAAGGGCCCTTGGTGTGATACTTACCGGTATGGGAAATGACGGTCTTAAGGGTATTTCTGCCTTAAGAGAAAGTGGGGGAAAGGTGATTGCACAGAATGAGGAGACGTGTGTGGTATATGGAATGCCAAAGGCAGTGGTTGAGGCAGGATTGGCGGATAAGGTTTTACCTCTGGAAGATATAGCTGGTGAGATAGTGAGTTCTCTCTAATTACCCTAAAGTTTCCCGTTATAAAACCGATAATATAAAGGGAAAACCTTATGGATATTGTGTGTACTCTGATGGTTTCCTCGATCTCAAGCAGGAAAAAAATGCCTTATCTGTTAAGGTTTTTCCTTCTTCATTCCCAGATTTATGCGTTTTTGATACCAGTTAATGTGGCACCGTTTTTGCATAAAAAACCAGATGTACCCCTTGGAGGTTTTGGGATATGGACTTCTTTAGGAATGTAAATACGCGATCGAAACTCATTATGTGTTTTGCTGTTTTGATGGTGGTTATTTTAATTCCGGGTGCGATGAATCTATATCAACTAATGTCTATGAAAGAATCAATACAGACGATCTATAAAGACCGTTTAGTACCGCTTATTGACCTTGGAGAAATAAGTTACGAGCTTTCAAATCTAAGAATCGGAGCTCTACAGATTGTAGGTGAGCCTGATGAATCTAAAAGAAGAGCTATATTTGAGAGGGCTAAAAACAGTATAGTCAAGATTGAAAGGCTTATTGAGAAAATCAGCGGAACAAACCTTGTACCCGAGGAGAAAAAGGTATTAGATGAGCTTATTGTGGCATGGAACAGCTACAATATATCAAGACAGAATACCTACAATCTGGCAATTGAAGGAAAGCTTGAAGAAGCAAGACAAAACGCCCAGACGGATTCAGCAGTTAAGTTCAAAAGCGTTGCAGAGAAGATTCAAAGATTGATTCAGATACAAGATGAGGTTACTAAATCTGTATATGAGGAAGCATCTAAGAGCTATGTATCTTCAAGAAATATCATAATAGGGCTAGGTACTTTGGCAGTTGTAGTGGCATCTACCTTTGTGGTGATGCTTACAAAGCTCATAGCAAATCCCCTTTCTGATTTTACCAATATAGCTAACAGGATCGCAGATGGTGAGCTTGATGTAACGATTGAATCAAGAGGAAGAGATGAGATAGGACAGTTATCCGGTGCCATGAAAAAGATGATAGAGAATCTAAAGGAAATTATAGGAGGTATAAAGTCGTCTGCTGACAACCTTGCTTCTGCAAGTCAGCAACTTTCGGCAAGTTCAGAGCAGATGTCAAAGGGAATTGCACAGCAGGTGAGCAAAGCATCTCAAATTGCGACATCCTCAACCGAGATGTCTCAGAGCATAGTTGATATAGCAAAGAATGCTTCAGATATGGCTTCATTTGCTACTGAGGCCGTAAGGGTAGCACGTGAAGGGGAGAGAGAAGTTAGTAAATCCATAGAGGAGGTTAATGCAATAGCAAGTGTGGTAAACGAATCTTCGGGTCTTATAGTATCTCTTGGTAGCCGTTCAAGGCAGATAAGTGAGATAGTAACCGTAATCAAAGACATTGCTGATCAGACAAATCTTCTTGCTCTAAATGCTGCGATTGAGGCTGCAAGGGCTGGAGAGCAGGGAAGGGGGTTTGCCGTGGTTGCAGATGAGGTGCGAAAACTTGCTGAAAGAACCACAAAGGCAACACAGGAAATAGAGGGGATGATAAAGACCATTCAGGGTGATGTGGATAAAGCTGTTTCATCCATGGAGGGTGCAACAAAGAAGGTTGAAAAGGGGGTTGAGCTTTCAAAAAAAGCAGGCAAAGCCCTACAGGATATAGTAAACAGCGTTACCAATCTTCAGTCAATGGTTCAGCAGATAGCTTCTGCAACTGAGGAGATGTCAGCTGTATCCGAGCAGATAACTCAGGATATAGAAACGATTGCAGGTGTTACAAATGAAACATCTTCAAATGCTACCCAGATATCTCAGGCATCAGCTGATTTGGCAAGGCTTGCAGCTAGCCTTGAGGGTATGGTTTCACAGTTTAGGATTTAGGAAGGTAACAGGAGGGGTGGGATGAGGTTGAATTCGGATGTACTACAGCTTGTAACGTTTAGACTCGGGGAAGAAGAATATGCTATAGATATTCTAAAGGTTCAGGAAATTATAAGAATGGTTGAAGTAACACCAATTCCAAATGCTCCATATGTTGTTGAGGGTGTTATTAACCTCAGGGGAAGAGTTATACCCGTAGTAAACTTAAGAAAAAAGTTTGGAGTACAGGGGGATTGCAGTACCGCTCAGTCAAAGATTATAGTGGTAGATATAGGTATAATCTGTGGTCTTATCGTTGATACTGTTTCAGAGGTGTTAAGGCTTCCTCTAGATAGCATAGAACCCGCTCCTTCTTTTGCAAATAATGCTGGTTCTAAGGCTATAAAAGGGATTGGAAAATTAGACGACAGGCTCCTAATACTCCTTGAGGTATCCAGGCTTTTTGAGAACTCTGAGTTGAACACAATAGGACAGATTACAGGAGAAGGAGAGGTTTAAAAGGAGGGTACTTTGTATGCAGATAAGAACCCTTTTTAAGTTTTCTGTATTTGCTCTTGTGTTTTTCTTTCTTACAGCCCTGTTATTTATGGCAGACACAATAAATGAAATCAGGTATTTGGGAAACACCATTAGGTCACTTAGTGCCCAGGCGTTGCTGTCTGAACAACTGCTAAGGGCTGTGTATACGGCCCCCGGTAATGGTGACGCCAGAGCTTTGATAGAAAAGATCGAGGGTTTTATAAAGGATTTAACAACTGCTGGCAATGGTTTAAGGGGTAAGAAATCCATTGTAAAGGTAGATGAGATTAAGGATCAGTGGGAGCGGTATAAAAGCGCTATTGGTAATGCAAACTCCATTGGTATTGAGGATCATAAAAACGAGATTCTGGGTGAGGTAAACAGGGAAGGTGAGAGATTTTTAAGTTTGGTAACTGAGGCCACTTCTGATCTGGTTTTTAACCTGGACTCCCGTTTAAGGTTTTTAAAAAATTTTCTTTCAGTTTTTTTCGTAAGTGGTTTGTTTGTTCTTGCTGCAGTTTGGTTGCTAGGCAACAGGGTGTTACTTAGACCTCTTTCAAAACTGCAAGAGGATGTGAAGCAGATATCAGAGGGCAATCTAAGTATTAACATAGACCAGGGTAGAAGGGATGAGATGGGCCTTCTTTCCTCAAACCTCAGTAGGGCAATCCACTCTCTGGGAAATATGATAAACAATGTAGTTCAGGGTATCCAGAACACCATACTTGCTGCCGAGTTAACGATGACAAAAGTGGCAGAAGCATCTTACGGGGCAAAGGTACAATCGAGCCAGCTATCTCAGATAGCTGCCTCTACTGAGGAGATGAGCCAGACCATCACAGAGATAGCCAGAAATACCTCATTTGCTGCTGAGTCTTCAAAGAAGGCCATGGAGGCAGCAGGAGAAGGTAAGAAAGTGGCTGGAGAAGCAATTGGTATCGTAAACAGGGTCTATAACTCAGCATTTGATGTCGCAACGATGGTTGAGAAACTAAACAAAAGGGTAAATGAGATAGGGGATATAGTAACCGTAATAAAAGACATTGCTGATCAGACAAATCTTCTTGCTCTAAATGCTGCGATTGAGGCTGCAAGGGCTGGAGAGCAGGGAAGGGGGTTTGCCGTGGTTGCAGATGAGGTACGAAAACTTGCTGAAAGAACCATAAAGGCTACTCTTGAGATATCGGAAACAATAAAAGCTGTTCAGGTGGACTCAGATGAAACGAAAAGGTCAGTGGAAAACAGTTTTAACGAGGTGACAAAGGCTGTTGAGTGTATTAAGCAGGTTGGTGAGTCTTTGAATCAGATAGTGGACTCTATTGAGAGGGCAAGTGATCAAACAACAAGGATTGCAACGGCTGTAGAGGAGCAATCGGTGGCTTCTGAAGAGGTGGCAAAAAACGTAGAGGAAGCAGCCGTCATTGCAAGAAACATAGAGAATATGGCTGAAGATATAAGAGTTGCTATGAAGAATCTGGTGGGTATGGCTAGGGAATTAAATAAGCAGGTTGAGGGTTTCAGGGTAAAAACAGATGAAGATGTGTTGCTTAGTTTGGCTGAGATAGAGCATAGAATATGGCAAAACAGAGTAATTTCTAGTGTTAAAGGGCTTGCAACTCAGGGAGTTAGTGTAGCTCAACTGCGGGATCATAGAAGTTGCAAGCTGGGAAAGTGGTATTATGAGGAAGGAAAATCTATATACGGGAATGTGCCTGCTTTTAAGGCATTGGAAGAGCCCCATAGAAGACTCCATAGCCTTCAGAGAGAAGCCCTCCTAGCGTATAACGGAGGTGATAAGAAAAAGACAGAGGATTTCTGTAGGTCAATGGAGGAGACTTTAAATCAGTTTGTTAGTTTAATAGGTGAGCTAAGAAAACAGATAGGTATCAGGTTAAGAAACGAAAACGTAATGTAGCCGGGAAAATGGTTAAGAACCTGTTAAATCATACATATCTAAGAGGTTTAGGAAATAAAAGGAATCATTACAATAACGAAATAAAGGCAAAAGAGGAATTCTCTATAAGTTTGGCAGAGGCTGTGGAAAAAGAGCAAGCTGTTTCTCAAAATACTTATTACAGGGTAAAAAAGGGAGATACCTTAATAAAGATCATTAAAGACTACGCTAAAAGATTCCTCCCCGGTGAGAAGATCAGTGTGTTTAAACTGGTTAAGCAGATTGCCATGGATAATCGTATATCTAACCCTGACCTTATCTTTGAAGGGCAGAAACTCGATCTATCTTCCCTAATTGCCCTGAGGGATAAGAGGGCTTATAACAACTACAATACAGAAAGATTATCTCAGATTCAGCATATAGAGAGAATAAGCTATAAGGATTCCTTTAACGTGCTAAAGCTTGTCTATAACACTTCCGTTTCTGAAGGAGTAAATCCGTATATGAGTATAGCTGTTGCAAGAGCAGAGTCAGGGGTAAGTGCTAACAATGACAGGAAAATCGCTTTAAATCCCTATGCTGTAAACCGTGATTCAAAGTCAAAAGGTGTCTTTCAGCTAATAGACAGCACCGGAAAAAGATTCCATAGAATGCTTGGGATCAGGGATAGGTATAACCCATTTAATATAGAGCAGAATATATTAATAGGTGTTCGTTATCTTAGGTATCTTGATGAGATATTTGCTAAAGACACCGTTTTAACCAGATCACTAAGAACGATTGCAGTCCTGGATCCTCAAGAGAGGAGTTACTTTGCTATAGCAGCCTTTAACTGTGGTGAGGGTAGGGTGGCAAAAGCCCAACGCCTTGCAGAGAAGGAAGGAAGGGATCCAAGGGTGTTTAGAAATATAGAAAAGTACCTTCCATCTCAAACTAGGCTTTATATAAGCAAGATTGAAGATTTCGTGAGGATGCAGTCAGTCCAGTGGTCATCTATAAGGCTTGGTGTTCGCTCTTTTATATAGTGTTTACAGAGCCAGTAAGACTCCTTTATTGCTTGTATCTCTTTAATAAAAAACCCTTGGCTTACGGATAGCTGTAGGCAACGATTGTTACTATAAAACCTGTGAGAACGGAAAGGATAGCAATCTGCATGGCTTTTATCTTGTCTTTTTTTCTGTATTCAGTTTGTTCTACAGGCTCTGCTTTTCCGGTCTCTGGTATTTTTGATAGAGAAACAAATCCCAGGTAAGCACAGAAGTGCATGCGTGCCTGTATGAATCCCAGTGCTGATAGCGTTGCTGGGAAAAAAACCGCTATCCTCCAGGGACGGGGTATATCAAACAGGACAAGTATTAACCAGAGTATAAGGGTTATAATAAGCCCGATCCATCCGATCCTTTTTCTCTTTCTTGTTTCTTCAATTCCTATGTTACATGCTCCCGGTATGTATCTTTCTTTCATGGTGAAGGGGCTTTGTTAGCACTATATTACCATAATACCGAACTAAAAGCATTGGTTTCCCACTATACCCTATTGCCTTGCTATGCTATTAGTAACCATAGGATCCCAGCAATCGTTGTTATAAGTGTAAGGGGCACTCCAACTTTAAGGTACTCCATAAACCTTATAGTTACTCCTCCCTCTTTTGCAATCTCTGCAACTATCAGGTTGGCTATGGAGCCAACAAGTGTGAGGTTTCCAGCAAGGGTGCTTGACATTGCAAGGATAAGCCATACCTTTTGTGGATCCGGTGTTATATCCACATATGGGGCAAATAACATAACGGCTGGAACATTGCTTACAAGATTTGAAAGCACTAAAACCAGGGTACTTATAACAAAGACGCTCTTCCATGAGTGATACTTAAGGATTGGGAAAGCTCTGTCAAGTAATATTTCACCTACCCCTGCTTTCTCAACACCTCCCATTACAACAAACAGGGCTGAAAAGAACAGAAGAAGGGTCCAGTTTACCTCTCTAAAGGCAAGGCTAGGCTCAATTGCACCAATAAGCAGTATAAGTGCTCCTCCTATAAGTGCAGCAAGAGGGTAGAATACCCCGTATACAAATAGTCCAAATACAAACAGAAGAGTCGAGAGAGATTTTATAACGAGTATTTTATCCACCAAGGGTTTACGGATCCCGTGGGTAAAAAGTGGTTTCTGATTTATCTCCTTCCCATAAATTAGCCTTAGTATAAAGTAGTTTAAAAGTAATCCCACAACACCTATCGGAAGCATCTTTGCAAGGAAAGAGGTAAACGGGATTCCAGACCTAACCCCTATAAACATGTTCTGGGGATTTCCGGTTATGGTGGCTACGCTCCCTATGTTTGAGGCTGTTGCAACGGCTATAAGAAAGGGAACGGGGTTTGTCTGTGTTGATCTGGTTGCTGAAAGGATTATGGGTGTAAAGAGAAGACATACCGTATCATTAACAAAAAGGGCCGATAACACTCCACTTGAGAACACAATCAGTAAAAGCATTCTCGAGGTGGTTTTAGATAGTTTCACTATCCAGAAGGCCATGAATTCAAAGAAACCCGAAAGCTTAAGATAGGATATCAATATCATCATTCCAAGGAGGAACGAGATGGTATTTAAGTCTATAAAACCGTAGGCTTCTTCAAGCGTTATAACCCCGGTAAGAACCATAAGCATTGCCCCTATTGAAACCCCTGCGGGACGGTCAAGTTTTATCCCCGGGATCTTCTGAACGGTTATAAGAACGTATGTTAGGATAAAGATGGCTGTGGCAATAGCTGTTTTCTCTGACATTGGTATACTTAGGGCTAAGGGAAAAATCTATCATAAAATCAATAAATGTGAACAACCTTTCCTTCATGTTAAAATACGTGTTAACAGGAAAGGATTATCTCTCTGCTTTTCTCCCCACAGTTAAGCAGCATATCGAGTGTTGAGAGGTTATATATGAATTCTCCCCAGAGCTGTGGGTAGACTGGTGGATTAAAACTTAAAAAAACTGCCTTAATTCCAGCCTGCTCAATTCTCGATATATCCAGATGTTTTGCTGCGATTGGAAAGGCAATATAGGTATCAGCATTTAAGTGCCTACATGCGTTTATAATTAGCTCAGTTCCTTTTCCCGTTATACCAAGCTCTGACTGCAAGCAGATTTTTGAGTTAATTGAGAGGGCATCCCAGAAAAAGTTTATTATATCAAGGTTAAGCTCGATTAAAAAGCGGATGTTCTTTTCGTAGATGGACTCTATAATGGGGAGGAAATCCTTAAGATAAGGAGCCCTAGCATAGCTTTGGCGTATGCTCTGTATGTGCTTTCTCTTCCAGTTTGTTTCATTACATATTTCAACATTCCGAATTATCTGAAGCCCGCGTCCTTTTTTCCAGACAGGTACGGTAAGCCATAGCTCACCTTTTTCGTTTTTAAGTCGGTTTCTGTTAACCCATCCGTGACCTCGGGGGAACTGAACGTCATCTAGTAAAACCATGCAATCTGAGTTTAGGGCTTTAAAAAAGAAACCCGGCCAGGGTAAAAAGATTGGCTGGTGAGTGGTAACAACCATCGGTTACTTAACAGTATACTCAAAAAGTATACAATATTAGGAGTTAAAAACCCTGGTTCTCTGAAACCATTTGGTGGTTTTTGTAGTTTAACCACTGTGACACTTTAAATAGAGGAGGTTATAGAAATGGCTAGAGTGGTATCGATTTTAGTTGTCTCCTTATTTGTTCTCTCTTCTCTTGCCTTTGGTTTTCCAGGCAAATACCACGGAAAGTATGGAAAGAAGCACGAGTGGTGGGGTAACGAAGAGGTTCTTAAAGAGCTTGGGGTAACCGAAGAGCAGAAAGCCAGGATCGATGGGATAGCCCAATCCTACAAGCAGAGGCTAGAGGATCTAAGAACCCAGGTTGAAACATACCATGAGGAGTTTAGAGCAAGTATAAAGGATCCCAATTCAACCAGGGACCAGATTCTGGCAAGATTTGACCAGATGTCAAAGGCGTATGCTGATCTAAAAAGGGCCAAGCTTGAGATGTCGCTTGATATGAGGGATGTGCTATCCCCGGAGCAAAGAGCAAAGCTTGTAGCGATTAAAGAAAGCTATAAGGGGAAGGAAAGGAAAAAGGAGTGTAAATAATAGCTGGAAGAGGGGTGGTTTTAAAACCATCCCCTCTGCTGTTTTCTTAGATTTAATTTGTTTTTTGGTTAAAGTAAAAGGTGCTTAGAAGGATAGTAGAGGTTAGGGAAAACGAGGTTTGGGCATTAATCCTTTCTTTCCTTTATTTTTTCTTTCTGCTCTGCGGTTACTACATACTTCGACCTGTCAGGGATGAGATGGGTATTCAGAGCGGGGTGGGGAATCTGCAGTGGCTTTTTACCGGTACCTTTCTCGTAATGCTTGCTGCGGTACCTGTCTTTGGTGCTGCCGTAGCACGACTTCCCAAAAGAAAGCTTGTTCCCTTTGTTTATTATTTTTTTATACTTAACCTTGTTATCTTTTTTCTTTCCTTTAAAAGCAGTGCGTTTGGGGTTTGGGTGGCAAGGGCTTTTTTTATATGGTTGAGTGTATTTAACCTGTTTGTTGTATCTGTGTTCTGGAGCTTTATGGTTGATTTGTTTGACAGCGAGCAGGCAAAGCGCCTTTTTGGTTTTATTGCGGCGGGTGGAAGTACAGGGGCGATTGTTGGGCCTTTGCTTACTGCGGGACTTAGTCCTGTTGTTGGGCCGGTTAACCTTATTCTTTTCTCCATTCTGCTTCTTTTTCTTGCGGTGGTGTGCATACACGCTCTTTTGAGGTGCTGTCCTTGCTCAAGCGGTGTTTACCCTGATAGGGTGTGCAAAGGGAAGGGTACAGGTGAGGTACGTATAGGTGGAGGCATTATTGCTGGATTTACACGTGTTATTAAGTCTCCGTACATGCTTGGGATATGCCTTTTTATACTTCTATATACCTCGCTCTCTACCTTTCTTTACTTTACACAGGCAAGGATCGTTGAGGGGGCTTTTAGTGAGCCTGGAAAGAGAACCGCTCTTTTTGCATCAATGGACCTTGCTGTAAATGTCCTAACCCTCATAGGGCAGGTTTTCTTGATGGGGAGGCTTACAACCAGACTGGGTGTATCTTTTGCTTTGATGCTAATACCGGCTATTGTTTCGGCTGGTTTTTTGATCCTAAGCTTTTTCCCCGTTTTACCTGTGCTTGTGGTCTTTCAAGTTTTAAGACGGGCGGGTAACTACTCCATAACCCGTCCTGCAAGGGAGGTGCTTTTTACGGTTGTTCCGGAGGAGGATAAGTACAAATCAAAGAACTTTATAGATACCGTTGTATACCGCGGTGGGGATGCAGTTAGTGGATGGCTTTTTACTGGGCTATCCAGTCTGGGGCTTGGCCTCTCTTTGATCTCTCTTATTGCCGTACCTATATCGGTAATATGGATGATTACTGGCCTTCTTCTTGGTAAAAAGCAGGAATCTTTGTTAAGAGGAAATATACAACATGGAAGAAACATTATCCTGGAAAAGGAGGAACAGGTATGAAAACAACCAGAAAACACTCTGCATTTCATATATCTCGAAGGGGTTTTTTAAAGCTTTCTCTTGGGTTTGGGGTTTCACTGCTTGTTCCCGGTGTTTCTGTAGCTGGGGAAGGTGCTTCCTCCATAATTAAGCGTAGGATACCAAAAACGGGAGAAGAAATCCCGGTTATTGGTCTTGGAACTGCTCGCACCTTTGATGTATCCACACGTAAGGCACGGGAGCCTTTAAGGGAGGTTCTTAGGCTTTTTGTTGAAATGGGGGGAACACTTGTAGATACATCTCCTATGTACGGGAATGCTGAAACCGTTATAGGAGACCTTGCGGATGAGCTGGGTATAGTGGATTCCCTCTTTCTAGCTACCAAGGTTTGGACAACCGGTAGAGAAGCAGGCATCAGGCAGATGGAAGAGTCCATGAGAAGGCTTAAAAGGGATCACATAGACCTTATGCAGGTTCACAATCTGGTTGATACCCAGGTTCACCTTGATACACTTCGTTCGTGGAAGAAAGAGGGAAGGATACGCTATCTTGGGGTTACTCACTATAGGGTTAGTGCCTATGATGAGCTTGAGAAGATAATGAAAACTGAGAGCATAGACTTTGTGCAGTTTAACTACTCTATCCAGACCACCGAAGCTGAAAAGCGTCTCTTGCCGGTTGCAGCAGATACAGGAACTGCGGTTATCATAAATGAGCCTTTTGAGAAAGGGGCTCTTTTTAAAAAAGTTAAGGGAAAGGCGCTTCCTTCATGGGCAAAAGAGTTTGACTGTGGAAGTTGGGCTCAGTTTTTCCTTAAGTACATAGTTTCCCATCCATCCGTAACCTGTGTTATACCTGCTACAAGCAAACCGGAGCACCTTAAAGACAACATGCAGGCGGGGTATGGTCGTCTTCCAGATGAACGTATGAGAAAACATATGGTAGATTATTTAAGGGAGCTTTAGTTATTAAACTCTGTAACCAGTCTGTGAAAATTGCCGGGATGCAGATAGCATCGATAATCAGGCTGTCCGTATTCTTTGCCTCATTTATTCTCCTGATTTCGTGTGAGAGGGCTGTTATAAGGGAAGCAAAAAAAGCCATGCGGCCTGCTACCCCTCCAGGGGTAGTTATGGATGACCTTCCACTTAACTCGCTTGCAGAGGGTATAGATGAAAACATCAGGCGACTTAAGAGATTAAAAGTTGAGAATCTGACCTTTGGGCCCAGGGTTGTTTCAAAAGATGACTATATCCTTGCTTTGGATTTTCTTGCCCGGCAAATAAGGTCAGGTGTTTCTAAATCTGAGTTTTTTAAAGCCGTGGTTGATAACTTTGATTTTTATGAGGTGTATGGAAAGAAAGATTGGGGTGAGGTTTTTATAACCTCCTATTTCCATCCGGTTATTCCCGGTTCAAGGACGAAAACCCCTCTGTACTCCCAACCCCTCTACTCCGTTCCCTCTGATCTGGTAAGGGTTGAGCTGGGTGAGTTCGTAAAGGAGGGTATCGGACCTTTCTCTTCCAATAAGGAAGGGATTTTTAAAGAGAGTTCAGAGGTTCTATGGGGACGCCTGGTTTACCCTGGAGAGGGAATGGTTCCTGCTGTGCTTCCCTACTATACCCGTAAGGAGATAGACAGTGGGGGGGCTTTGGAGGGAAGGAACCTTGAGCTTGCATGGGTTGACCCGATTGATGCTTTCTTTATGCATATTCAGGGATCAGGAACTGTAAGATTTGGTGATGGTGGGGAGATAAGGCTTGGGTATGCTGCCAGAAATGGGTATCCCTTTGTTGCAATAAGCAGGTATCTTGTGGATGTAATTCCCGGGGAGAAAATGAGTATGCAGGCTATAGAGAATTACCTGCGTGGGTTGCCTGAGGAGAAATTGAGGGAAATCTTAAATAAGAATCCAAGCTACATCTTTTTTAAGAGATTAGATGGAGAACCTCTTACATCGCTTGGAACTAGAGCTATAGAGGGAAGAACGATTGCTACTGATCCAGCTTTTTTCCCGAAAGGAGCTCTTGCGTATATGGAGTTTCTAAAACCGGTGTTTGCAAATGGGAGCGCATCTGAACCAGTAAGGTGGGAACGTGTTTCACGTTTTGTTCTGGATCAGGATACAGGAAGTGCTATACGGGGTCCATACAGGGTGGACCTGTATTGGGGGAAAGGTAAAGATGCGGCACGATACGCAGGGGTTATTAAGGGCTGGGGGCATCTTTATTATCTTGTTCCCAAGGATAGTCTTTTACAGAGGCTAAGGACAGGGGGATAAGATCATGAGCAACAGGGTAGAAAAGCTACACTTTTTGTTAGGGGTAATTGGGTATGTTTTTTGGGCACTGTTTTTTTATCTTATCCTGTTTTTGGATACCGGTTACGCTCGGGACATAAAGGAACAGGTTATAAGAGAAACCAGGATCAATGAGGAAATAAATCTCTTTTGTATCCAGTTCTGTAAGGGAAATGAGCGAAGGGGTTATTTAAAGAGCCTTAATGTAGATAAAATCGATGGGGGTTATTACCGTGTTATTGGAAAGGCAGCTTTTCAAAACCGATATGTTCTTAGAGACCCTTTCTATTTTGTGTTGTACGACCACACCGTTGTTGTCAGTGCTTTTGGTACTTTAAATCCGGACAACTGTGAGCTAAGGGTTGATGATGTGGTGGTTGAAAATGATTTCCATAACATATTTAGCACCATGCTACGCAATCACGGAGATATTATCGGAAGGGTAGAGAGAATTGATAACTGCCAGAAGTTTCTTAAGTAGATTTACGGGGAGCTGTTGCCAGAGCTAGGGTTTTAAGTAGAATACATTTAACAACTTATTTGGTGGGTTAACATGAGGGTTTTGGTTCTAAGACATGTTCCCCATGAGCATCTTGGGATTTTGGCCTCTGTATTTGAGAAAAACCGTATTCCTTACGAGTACGTGGACCTCTATAAAGAAGAAAATCCTGATGTTACCCTTAGGGATGCAGGTGGGCTTGTTATTATGGGTGGCCCCATGAATGTTTATGAGGTTGATAAGTATCCGTTTCTGGATCTCGAGGACAGGCTTGTTAAGAAGGCGATGGAGAAGAACCTTCCTGTTTTGGGAATTTGCCTTGGAGCCCAGATTATTGCAAAGGTGCTTGGGGCTAGGGTTACAAGAAACAGGGAGAAGGAGATAGGGTGGTACCCTATCAGGGTAACAGAGGATGCAAGGAAAGACAGGCTTTTTAGGTATTTCGGTGAAGAAGAGGTAGTCTTTCACTGGCATGGTGATACATTTGAGATTCCAGAGGGTGCGGTTCATCTGGCCTGGTCCTCCCTTTGCAGAAATCAGGCTTTTAGATACGGTTCCTGTGTATACGCTCTACAGTTTCATATAGAGGTTACCCAGGACATGGTTCTTGAGTGGCTTGGGGTTCGGGAGAACCAGATGGAGATTGCATCCTTAGGGGGAAAGATAAACCCCGATTCCATAAGGGAGCAGAGTCCCAGGTTTATGGCTCGTCTTAATCAACTTGCAGAGAGTGTGTTTGGGGAATTCTGTGGGATTTTAAAGAAAGGTGTTTTGGGTTGTAGTTAGACTTTGTATGCTTGTTTTTTGCTTGGGAACTCAAAGAAGTAGTCTGAGAGTTTGTCTCTTAGAAAGAGTCTAGCTCTGTGTAGTCTTGATTTTACTGCTGGAACGGA
>ERZ511473.156-NODE-156-length-161306-cov-23.665587_pt1 | contig 161306 bp, 151 predicted proteins | sample MGYA00374947_ERZ511473 | MGnify/ENA primary metagenome ERZ511473 (study PRJEB26303, sample SAMN06343854) | sediment metagenome | isolation source: hot spring sediment | place: Canada: British Columbia | collected 2012-09-26 ... | reverse complement strand
CAAGGCTCTCCTCGCCCTGCTCTTCGCGGAGCGGCGCCCATACAGCCGGGCGCAGAAGGAGGTGAGGACCTCCAGCAGCGGCAGCTCACGCTCGCGCACCGCCTCGGCCGCGTAGCGGAGCGCCTCATGGACGTCTTCCGGTTCGAGGTCGGGATTCGTGGACGGATCTTGCGGGGTGCACTATAATTACAGATAGAAATGGTCGAGGCCTCAAGAATTGACTCTCGCATATGCACGTGGCCGTCCTCGCCCCCATTGCCTGGAGGGTCCCGCCCCGCCACTATGGGGGGTGGGAGCTCGCAGTGTGGAGCCTCGTGGAGGGGTTAGCCCGCCGGGGCGTGGAGGTCACTCTGTTTGCAACGGCAGACTCTTCCACATCAGCGCGCCTCATCAGTGTGTGCCCCCGACCGCTTGCGGAGGACCCCTCCCTGGCGCCGCTGGGGAAAGCGTATGAGCTGCTCCATGCGGCCGCCTGCTTCGAGCGGGCGGAGGAGTTCGACGTCATCCACAACCACGCGGGCTCCTACTGGGTGTGCTTCTCCCGGCTCGTCCCAACGCCGGTGATCACGACGCTCCACGGATCCGCCGCGGAGCCCTGGAGCCGCTTGGTCTACTCTCACTACCGCGAGGAGCCGTACATCTCTGTGACGGACGCGGAGCGCCTCCTCGCCCCTGAGCTCAACTATATCGCCACGATCCACCATGGCGTGGAGGTCGAGGAGTTCCCCTTCGGGGAACGCCCCGGCGACTACCTCCTGTTCGTCGGGCGCATCGCCAGGGTCAAGGGGGTCCACCTCGCCATCGAGGTCGCCAAGCGCACGGGGATGCCCCTCGTGCTCGCGGGAATCGTCCCTCCAGAGGAGGAGGAGTACTTCCGCACCGTGGTGAGCCCCCACATCGACGGGGAGCGGGTCCGGTTCATCGGCCCCGTAGAGCACCCCCAGAGGAACCAGCTCTATGCGGGGGCCTACGCGTTCCTCCACTTGATCCAGTACCACGAGGCGTTCGGCCTCACGATGATCGAGGCCATGGCCTGCGGGACGCCCGTCATTGCCATGGGAATGGGCTCCGTGCCAGAGATCGTAGCGCACGACCGCACCGGCTTTATCGTGCACGATGTGCAGGAAGCAGTCGAGGCGGTGGGCCGCATCCCCCGCATCTCCCGGGATGCCTGCCGTACGTGGGTCGCGCAGCGCTTCCATGCCCGGCGGATGGTCGACCAGCACATTGAGGTGTACGAGCGCATCCGCCCACGGAGGCGTGGCCTGCAAGCCCAGAGGAAAGGATCCGAGGAGGTGATGCACGATGCGCCAACCTTTGCTGGACTGCTCCGGGAACGGCCCAGATAGACTCACCGTCGCGCTGATCTCCACGTATCCTCCCCGAGAGTGCGGGATCGCGACGTTCACCCGGGACCTCAACCTGGCCCTGAACCTGGAAAGCCCTTGGGTCGAGACCTTCGTCGTGGCGATCACCGGCGATGGCGCGCGCTACACGTACGGGACAGAGGTCCGCTGGGAGCTCCGCGAGGACGACCCGGCGAGCTACCTGGAGGTCGCTGAGGCCCTCAATGACGCGGGTGTGGATGTCGTGAACATCCAGCACGAGTTCGGCATCTTTGGGGGGGAGTGGGGGGAGTACGTCCTGAACTTGATGGAGCGAGTGGATGCGCCGATTGTGACCACCCTGCACACGGTTCTCCCTGATCCCCTCCCGATCGCCCGGAGGATCACACGGGAGATCGTCCATCTGAGCGATGCGATCGTGGTGATGCTTCCCTCGGCGGTAGGGATCCTTGCGGAGAGCTACGGGATCGCCAGCGACCACAGGATCCACGTCATCCCGCATGGGGTCCCCACTGCACCGTTCACCCCCCCTCAGGAGGCGAAACAGCAGCTCGGGCTGCTCGGGCGAGAGGTCATCACCACGTTCGGCCTGCTCAGCTCCGGGAAGGGCATCGAAGATGTCATCGAAGCCCTCCCCAGGGTCCGCGCAAAATACCCGAGGGTTCTCTACCTGGTGCTGGGCCAGACCCACCCCAACGTCCTGCGCAGGGAGGGCGAGGCGTACCGGAACTTCCTGGTCCAGCGCGTCAAGGACCTCGGGCTCGAGGAGAACGTGCGGTTCCACAACCGTTACCTCAGCGAAGAGGAGCTGGCCACCTATCTCTCCGCGACCGACATCTACATCACGCCGTACCACAACCCGGACCAGGTGGCCAGCGGCACCCTCTCCTACGCCCTTGGCTTCGGCCGGGCCATCATCTCCACCCCTTACCTCTATGCGCGCGACGTCCTCAAGGACGGGAGAGGGATTCTCGTCCCCTTCCGCAACCCCGAAGCGATTGCACAGGCCATCCTCTACCTCCTGGACCATCCTGAGGTCCGCCAGAAACTCCAGCACAACGCCTACGCGCTGGGGACCCAGATGCGCTGGCCCAAAGTGGCGAGGAGCTACCTGGCCCTCTTCACAAAGATGAGTGCGGAGCGGGTGCAGCCCGCAGCGTCATGAGCGCTCCCGCTTCCCCGCAATCACCCCAAGGATATCGGACGAGGAGACGGGGAATGGGAAGTGGAAGGGGGAGGAGGTCCATGCGTCTTCCGCCCTTAAACCTCACCCACCTCCGCCGTCTCACCGATGACACGGGCATCGTCCAGCACGCCAAGTACTCGGTCGGGGACCCGAAGACGGGCTACACCACCGACGACAACGCGAGGGCCCTGGTGGTGGCAGCCCGCCTGAGCAGGCACGACGAGGCTCTGGACCTCGTCCACACCTACCTCCACTTCCTCCTGTACGCGCAGCGCGAGGACGGGGCGTTCCACAACGATGTGGGGTACCACAGGCACTTCCTCGATGAGGTCGGCTCCGAGGACAGCCTGGGGAGAGCCATCTGGGGGTGCGGGGAGGTGATCGCCGCAGATCTGCCGGCGAATCTCCGGAGGACGGCGGAGTACATCATCGAGCGGGCTCTGCCGCACCTCCCCCGCCTCCGTTCCGTGCGGGGATGGGCGAACACCTTGCTCGGGCTCGTCCCCTACTACCAAGCAACGGGGCGGCTCGAGGCCCTCTACCTGATCCGGGAGCTTGGCGACAGGCTCCTCGGCGCCTACGCACAGCATGCCTCCCCGTCCTGGCGCTGGTTCGAGGACATCCTGACGTACGACCTCGCGCGCCTCCCCCAGGCCCTCTTCATGACCTACGGCCTCCTCAAGGAACCCCGTTACCTGGAGGTTGCCGAGGAGGCGCTCGCCTTCCTCACCGAGGTCCTTTTCCTCCGGCCCGACGGCGGAGCGGACAAGGGCAGGGACGTGCTGGCCCCTGTAGGCAACCGTGGGTGGTACCCCCGACGCGGCAAACGGGCGCTCTACGACCAGCAGCCTGTAGATGCGGGGTGCCTCGTAGAGGCGTACGTCACAGCATACCAGCACACGAACCTGCGCCGTTACCGCATCCTCGCCCGCAAAGCCTTCCTCTGGTTCCTAGGCAGGAACGTGAAGGAGGAACCGCTCTACGATCCCGCAACGGGAGGATGCTACGACGGCATCACCGAGAACGGGATCAACCTGAACCAGGGCGCCGAGGCGACGATCGCCTACCTCCTCGCCCGCCTGGCTATGGAGGAAATCCGGGACGAACGGTGAAGGAGCGGGAGAGGAGGCGGTTCCGTGGAGGGGGCCCTGCTCGGCCTGGGGTTGAGCGCAGCGTTCAGTAGCCTTGCTCGGTGGCAGCGCCTTCTGACGTGGGACGGAGCGATCGCCGCGATCGCCGTGGGGACGACGGTCTTCCTCTTCGGCGGGTGGGGGTGGGCAGCGGTCCTCCTCGCCTTCTTCACCACGAGCTCCCTGTGGACACGCGTCGCCCTTGCGCGGAGAGGCCCAGGGGGGCGAAGGTGGGCCTCCTCAGGGGAGGCGGAGGGGAGGACGGCCGGCCAGGTGATGGCGAACGGGGTCGTCCCCGCCGTTGCCGCTTTGGCGCACGGCTTCGGTGCGGTAGCGGCCCTCCCGGCTTTCCTCGGGGCGATCGCGGCGATGACCGCAGATACGTGGGCAACCGAGCTGGGGCTTCTGAGCTCCTCCACACCCCGCTTGATCACCACGGGCCACCCGGTAGAACCAGGGCGGTCGGGAGGGATCACCGTGGAGGGGACGGCCGGAGGCATTCTCGGAGCCTGCACGATCGCGACCCTGGCCATGGCGTTCCGGCCTTCCCTGGCCCTGTGGGTGGGGACGCTCCTCGCCGGGGTCACCGGCATGTTCGTGGATAGCTTCCTCGGGGCGACCCTCCAGGAGGGCTTCCGCTGCCACGTCTGCGGGAGGGAGGGCGAGAAGCCCTCCTGCTGCGGCAGGCCAGCGCAGCGGATCCGTGGATTCCCGGGGATCACGAACAACGCCGTGAACGCCCTCGCCGCAGGGTGGGGAGCCGCTTTAGGGATCGTCTCCTCTGTCCTCTTCTGAGCCGGCCCCGTCGGTTCACCGGGAAGGCCGGCGTCCATTTGCTCGAGCGGCTGCAGGCCGAGGCTTTACCCCATTGGAGCTCCTGGAGCCATTCCGGCCGGAGAGGCGAGATGGCGCTTGCTGCGCCCGCTCGAACTCCTGGAGGGCCTGCATGAATCTCGCGGCTGCATCGCTGGAAGAATCGACCTTTTGACCGCTCGACCTGTCCACCTGCTGGCTGACGGGGGGAGCAGCAGCCGCCTTCGCGGCAGGTTCCCTCCCCGCTCCCTTCCCGTTCCTCTTGGGGGGCTGGCGCGTGCCCGTCGGGGTAGAGAGCCTCTGGTCCCACTCCTCCAGGAGACCCCTCGCCTCGGCGATGCGCACCTCCAGCTCGGCTATGACACCCTGTGCGGTATGCTCGAGGAGCCGCACGGCCTCCTCCATCCGTGCTGGGACCAGCGCAGGGGCGATCCTGGCAAGGACCCCCTTGCGCTGGAGCCACAGGAACAGCCCGGCGAGGAACAGGGCCTGCACGACGGCTACGGTGATGAGTTGCTCCACGACTTTTCCCCTCCCTTCCCTCAGTTACTCCAGCAGAATGGGATGCGCCTATACCACAGTATCGATGTGCTTCTCCCCCTTCCCCTGGTCCTGGGGTTTCCTGGAGTCCCTCTTCTGGCGGCGTCCCCTCTCATCTCCGCGGACGGGAGGTGGGCCCTCTGAGCTCTTCCCAGCGCTGGTGACCTGGGATTTGCGCTCCTGGATCCGTTGCGAGACGTCCACCGCAGCTTGCTCCTGGGGGACCTTCGCCGCTCTCGGGCCCGTGGGCTGCACCCGCTCAACTTCCTGGGACTTCGCCAGCACGTCGCGCAACTCAATGGGCTTCATCCTCCCACTTCCCCTAGATCCTCCCCGCAGCGCGGTTCTTCACCCCTGAGCGCGGGCGCTGGGAGGCCACCCGCTCCACGAACCCCCTGCGAGCGAGCTTGCTCCGGAGGTGGAGGATGGCTTCCGCCAGGATCTGGCTCGCCCTGGACTCCGTCACGTTCAGCACCGCGCCGATCTCCGCCAGGGTGAGTCGCTCGTAGTAATAGAGCCCCAGCACGAGTTTCTCCCGCTCGGAGAGCTCCCCGATGCTCTGGAGGAGCGCCTGGTGAAGCTCCTCCCGCTCGATCCGCTCCAGGGGGTCGGTCGCCGTGGGATCGGGCAATTGCTCCGCTCCGCCGGACCGCTCGTCGAGCCGAGTCCGCAGCAACTCCTCGAAGGAGAGGACCACGAGCCCCCCCATCCTGGCCAGGTCCTCCCGCAGCTCCTCCGGAGAGATCCCGAGCGCCTGCGCGGCCTCAGATTCCGTCGCCTCCCTCCCCAGCCGCATCCCGAGCTCGCGGTAGACCTGCTCGATCCGACGCAGGCGCGCGCGGATCGTCCTGCTGGCCATGTCCACGCTCCGCAGGTAGTCCAGGATCGCCCCGCGGATCCGCGCCAGGGCGAACGCCTCGAAGTTGATCCCGCGGTCCGGGTCGAACCTGTCGATGGCCTCGAGGAGGCCGATGACCCCATACCCTTCCAGGTCCTCCAGGAGGACCGTATTGGGGAGGTTGCTCTTGATACGGCGGGCCACCCCCTTGACGAGGTGGAGGTAGTTGAGCGCCAGGGCCTTCCTGGCTTCCCGATCCCCGGCGCGCTTCAGCCTGCGCCACAGCTCTTCCGTCGTCACAGTCTTCATCGAGGCAATCCCGCAACCATGTCCCCTGGGTCGTCCTGAGGCTTGCGCCCTCCCACGCCTGAATCCCGCCAAAATCCGTTTCAGGATTTTGGCGGGGACCTTACTTAGAATTCCTGCTCTTCCTGCCCGATGCTCCGCACCCTGGCCATCCCCGTTGCAGGGTAGAAGAACACCGAGCGCCCCACGTTCCCGCCGGTCCTAGAGGCGACGACACGGATATTCAAGCGCTTCAGCTGCTCCTGCACTGCCTGGATGTTCCGCTGCCCGATGTTCAGGGGGCTCTCCGCTGCGGTCTGGAACATGCTCGCGCCCCCGGCAAGTTTTGCCACCAATCGGGAGGGCTTGGCTCCCGCTTTCACCATCTCTTCCACCAGGCGCGGGATCGCCGTATCCGCAAACTTGTAGGGTGTCGGCCCGCCCACCCCATCGGGAGAGGTCGGGAGCATGATGTGGGCCATCCCGGCGATTCGCCGCGCTGGGTCATAGAGCATCACGGCCACGCACGATCCGAGTCCCAAAGCGGCCAGGATAGAAGAAGGGTCGCCGGTCACATGCCCTTCCGCCATGCCCACGCGGATCACCTCCGGGGACTCCCTCCGCCTTCCTCCCTCTTCTTCCGCCAACTTTGCGCTGCCCCCGGAAAGGGACTCTCCCTGGAAGGAAGCGTTCCCGGCGTGACCCGGGAAGGACAGCGCGCGCTGCGCCTCCCTCCGCCAGAGCCCAGGACCGAACAGCGGGAGAGGACCCAGCGCCGACCGGTCATCGTTTACGAATGGAGAACTCCCGGCCATCACTGCCGCTCCCCGAGAGACCGCAGGATCGTGGTCAGGGCGATGCCTTCTGGGATGAACACCATGTAACCGCTCAAGGCCCTCCCTGCGTCCTGGAATTCTGTCTCCACCACCAGCACATAGTCGCTCGCCTTGCCGACCTCAACGAGGACTGTGCTGAGGATCGCCCCGAGCATATCCACGGCGATGAGCGGAGGGGTGGGAACCACGAGGAGGCCTGTGAAGTCGGAAAGAGCGGTAAGGTAGGAGGAGGTCAGGATGTTCCCCACCTCCTCCAGCGCCGACCTGGCCATCTCCGTGATGTCCTCCTGGGGCCCCATGAGCACCTCCACAAGCGCCATCGCCGACTCCAGGGGAGCGAAGAACAGCATATGGCCCGGTGCATCCCCTGTGACGGAGAGGTAGATCCCGACCACCAGCGTCTCCGCCCCGCCCACCAGGTCCGGAGCCTCGCGCAATGGGATCACGAACGCCCTCGGCACGGTCATGAGGATGCGCCGGTTGAGCAGGCGGGAGAGCGCCGTCGCTGCGTGGCCTGCACCGACATTCCCTACCTCCCGCAAGATGTCGATCTCCCGGCTCGAAAGGCTCCCGATGATGTCGTCCACAGGCCACCTCCCCGGAGACTACGGAGCAAGAACCCTGCCACGGGCGGAACCGGCCTCGCTGGCGGAAGGAGCGGCTTTCTCGTAGAAGAAGGGCAGGGGGGACGTGAACCCAATGGCCCGGGCGTTGAGGATCTGCTCGGTGGCCCCGATGAACAGGACCCCCCCTTCGGCCAGGGCGTGGTAGAAGCGGACGTAGAGCTGCGCCTTGGCCTCCTCGGTGAAGTAGATCACCACGTTGCGGCAGAGGATGAGGTGCCAGCCCTCCCCGAACGGATCGCGCAGCAGGTCGTGGCGGCGGAACTCCACCATGGACTTGATCTCCTCGCGGACGACGTAGAGGTCGCCTTGCGCGTGGAAGTACCGCCGGAGCCGTTGGGTCGGGACGTTCTTGACCTCCTCCGGGGTGTACTCCCCCCGGCGGGCCCGCTCGAGGATGGCCTGGTCGATGTCCGTGGCCAGGATGTGGTGGTCTGCGCGTCCCGTGACCTCCCGCAGCAGGATCGCCAGGGAGTAAGGCTCCGCCCCGTAGGAGCACCCGGCGCTCCACGCCCTTAGCTGCGGCCAGCGCTGCAAGAGCTTAGGGAGGATCACCGTCTCAAGCTGGCGGAACTTCTCCGGGTTCCGGAAGAACTCCGAGACGTTGATGGTCAGCCGGTCGATGAGGTCCTGGACGGCTTTCGGATCCTCCCGCAGGCGCTGGAGGAGCTCCGCGTAGGACCTAACCCCCAGGCGAAACATGGCGGCATCGAGGCGCCGGCGCATCTGTTCGGCCTTGTAGGCCCCCAGGTCAAAGCCGCTACGGGAGAGGAGGAAGTGGCGCAACCGCGCAAAATCCTCTTCCATGCCCGGCTTCTCCCGATCCATCTCCCCCTCCCGGACCCTTGGGCATCTCCCTTCATCGCGACGAACTCGGTGCGACGCGGTAACAATTCCCGCCAGCCAATTTGGCCTCGAGCAGGGCGCGATCGGCGGCTGCGATGAGGGCTTCTCCTGGAGGGAACTCCGTGCTGCAGCTGGCGACGCCGAAGCTTACTCTCAGGGTGATCCTCGCCTTGCGGGTGGGGACCGAAAAGGAAAGCGCCTTCTCGGCGATCAGGCGCCGGATGCGTTCGATCACCTGGACCGCGGAATCCAGAGCCGCCTCAGGCATGAGGATCACGAACTCGTCCCCTCCGTACCGGCAGACTACGTCCGAGGCCCGGACCCCGCTCCGGAGAAGGTCCGCCAGCCACTGGAGGGCCCTATCGCCAGCGGGATGTCCGAGGGTATCGTTGAGCTTCTTGAACCCGTCCAGGTCCAGCATCACCACGGTGAGCGGGCGCTGCACGCGCTCCGCCCGCTTGATCTCCTGGTTGAGACGCTCGACAAGGTACCTCCGGTTGTAGACGCCCGTCAGCTCGTCCACCAGGGCGAGGCGCCGGTATTGCTCTTCCCGGCGGAAGCGGTCCACCACCACGCAGATGCTCGTAGCGAGCCGCTGGAGGACATGGAGATCCTCGTGGGTGTATGTGCCGTCGTCCCTCGCCAGGGCCACAACCCCCAGGACCGCGGAGCGGTGCACGAGGGGGACTGCTAGGAAGGAAGTCAGCGGGGAATCCCGGAAGGCCCTCCGTCCCGCCCTGGGGGATTCCTGATCCGAGGGGATGAGGAGCGGGACCTTCCTCTCCACCACCCAGCTGGAGATCCCATTCCCGCGGCCAAAGGGGATCTTCTCCGCGAGATCGATGGCCTGGCCGCTCGTCGCGGCAACATGGACCTTCCCCGACCAGTCGAGGAGGTAGAGGGTGGCATAGGTGAAGGGGACGAGGCGCCCTACGAGGTCCAGCAGGCGCCTGTAGACATCCCCCTCGGAGAGTTCGAGGTCCAGGGATTTGGTGATCTCCCAGAGCACCCAGAGCACCCGGAGCTCCCTGGCGAGGACCTCGGGGGCCATCACCTCCGCGAGGGGCATCACCTCCGGGAGGATCACCCCTCCAGGAAGAGCCCCCCGTCTCTCCAACGCCTTCGCCCGCTGCGCCATCTTCATCCCGCCACGATCCTGGCGATCTCCGCCGCGACGAGGTCAAGGGGGACCACGAGGTCTGCGTACCCTGCCTCGATCACGGCCCGGGGCATCCCATAGATCACGCACGTCGATTCGTGTTCAGCAAGAACGATGCCACGCTTGGCCTTGATGGCCCTAGCCCCCTCCCTTCCGTCGTGTCCGATCCCCGTGAGGACGACCCCGAGGACGTTCGGCCCGTAGACCTCAGCGGTGCTCCGCATGGTGATGTCTGCGGCAGGGCGGAGGCCGCCGATGGGAGGGGAGTCCTCGAGGGAGATCCTCCCGTCCCCTCCCACGACCATGTGCCAGCCTCCTGGGGCGATGTACACAACCCCGTCCCGGACGGGATCCCCGGGCTCCGCCTCCCGCACCGGGAGCTTGGAGAGGGTGTTGAGGCGCTCCGCGAGGCTGCGGGTGAACCCCGGGGGCATGTGCTGGACGACGAGGACGCACGCCGGGAGGGACGGCGGAAGCCTGGGGACGACCTCCTGGAGGGCCCTCGGACCTCCCGTCGAGGTCCCAATGGCGACCACGCGCTGTCCTGTCCCAGGGAGCCGGAGGCCGGGAGTGGGGGCCTCTGGCCTGGCTCTCAGCCGCTTCCTCCGTGCGCCCCTGGCCATTTTGACCTTCTCGATGAGCTCCCTGCGCACGGACTCCAACCCCCACCCCTTGGGCTTCAAGACGAAGTCCACCGCCCCAAGCTCCAGGGCCCTGATGGTGGCCTCCGCATCCCGTGTGGTGATGGCGCTGAACATCACCACCGCCACCGGATGCCTGGCCACGATCTGCTGCAGGGCCTCCAGCCCGTCCATCACGGGCATCTCCACATCCATCACCACGACATCGGGCTGGAGGCGGTCCACCATGTCCACCGCCTCCGCCCCGTTGCGGGCAACCCCGCACACCTCGATGGAGGGGTCGGTCGCGAGGATGTCCTTGATCATGCGCCGCATGAGCGCGGAGTCGTCTGCGGCTACGACCCGGATCACCCCGTCGCCGGCTTCACTCCTTACCCGTTGGTTCATCCCTGATCCCCCTTCGCAACCCACGTCCCCCTACACGGAGGAGGCTCCACTGTCCGCTCGTCACGGTTCGGAGGCCGCGGCAAACGCGCTCAGCAATTTCCTGCGCACCTCGAGCGGAGCTTCGTGCATCTGGAGAACGACCTCGTACCGAGGGCCCACCCCGTAGAGAAGCCTGGAGGCACGGATGACCCACCCCGCCACGGTGAACGCCCCCGACCGGGTGTGGATGGTCACCTCCACGACCTGGCCTGGGAGGGGCTCCCGGAGAGGCCGGACCAGGACAACCCGCAGGGCCTGCTCGCTGGCGTCCCTGGTCTCCCCTGTGCGCCAGTCGTGCAGGGGGATCCCCTGCGGGCCGAGGTACCGGTAGGAGACGGGGAAGCGGCCGGGGAACCGCGGGTACTTCCTCCGCTCGGTCCTCTCGACGCGCGCGGGAGCTGCCAGGGCCAGGAGCGTCACCGGCGTGGACTTCCGGGCCACCACGGAGGTCACGAACCAGTAGACCCCGTCTGGGCGGCTCAGGCGTCCCCGGACCCTCTGGCCCTCCTTCACCAGCACGGGGACGCCATCGACCAGAGGGGCAGCGATCCAGACCTTCCCCCTCTCGACCTCCTCGACGCGCGCGGGGAAGGGGCCGCCTTCCCCCTCCACCCAAACGTCCAACCGGGCGTTCACCTGCAGGATCTCGTCATGCCGGGGGATAGGCTCCACCTCCTTCCCGAAAGAGGGATGTCCCAAGGCGCGCAGCCCACCCAGCCCCTCTCCCAGGGCGGATCCCCAGGAGGACCTCGGCGAGGTCAGCGATCGCCCGGCTCGCCGGGGAGGAGGGGTGGCTGAGGACCAGAGGCACCTGCCTCCGCACCGCCACGGGAAGGTTGGGATCGAGGGGCACAGCGCCTGCGAGCGACACCCACCTGCCGAGGTAGTGGTGCGCCACCAGGCCGAGCTTGAAGGCGACCTCGTGGGCATCGCGCAGGTCGCGCGCCATGTTGACCACCAGGCGCACCTCGGGGCAGCTGGGGTGGCGGTAGAGCAACTTGACGAGCGCGTAGGCGTCTGTGACCGCCGTGGGTTCCGGCGTGGTCACGATCAGCACCTCGTCGCTGGCGAGGAGGAAGGAAAGGACCTGCTTTCCGATCCCTGGAGCGGCATCGATGAGGAGGATGTCGGCCTCCTTCTCGAGCGCCTCCAGCTCCTGGAGGAGATGCTTCCGCTTCGCCGGCTGCAGGTCGGCCATCTCCGGGAGCCCCGACGCCCCCGGGAGGACCTGGATCTCCAGGGGTCCTCCCACGAGCACCTCGCGGATGGTTCGCTCCCCCCTGACGACGTGATCGAGGGTGTACGGTGGGTTCAGGCCCAGGACGACGTCCACGTTGGCCAGCCCGAGGTCGGCGTCCACCAACACCACCCGCACCCCTCTGCGGGCGAGGGCGATGGCCAGGTTCACGGCCAGGTTGGTCTTGCCCACTCCGCCCTTCCCGCTCCCGATGGCGATGGCCTTCGGGGACGTGCCTCCCGGATTCTCCCGCGGAACCTGCACGGTCATGCATTCCCCCTCGCCACGGAGGCGCCGTTGAGCTCGCCCCGGGGGAGCTTCATGGTGCCATGGATGAGCATGGGCGCGAGCAAAGCGGCCAGCCGGCGCGGGCTCGCCGAGGCGAGGTCCTCAGGGACACCCTGCCCGTAGGTCACGTAGGAGAGCGGCTCCGGGTGGCGGCTGGCCACGTGGAGGACAAACGCTGGAACGGCGCACTCGTCAAGTTTCGTCAAGAGCAGTCGGTTGTAGCCCAGCACACGGAAGCGATCGGCGGCGAGGCGGAGATCTCGGTCCCTGGTGGCCAGGCTGAGGACCAGGTGGATCTCCTGGGGGGCCAGCGCCTGGAGGATCCCCGCAAGCTCCTCCAGGTGCCCGACCTGCCGGGGGCTCCGGCCTGGCGTGTCGACCAGAACGAGGTCCATCTGTCGAAAGCCCTCCACCGCGCGGGCCGCGTCGGCACGAGACCGCACCACTTCCACAGGCAGGCGCATGATCTCCGCGTAGGTGGCCAGTTGCTCCGCCGCCCCGATCCGGTAGGTGTCAGTGGTGAGGAGACCGACGTTCTTCCCGTGCTTCACCGCGTAGAGGGCGGCGAGTTTGGCGATGGTGGTCGTCTTCCCCACGCCCGTAGGGCCCACGAGCACAACGACGCGCGGCCGGCCCTGGTTCAGGCGGATGGGCTGGGTCGAGATTAACCGCGTGATCCGGCGTTCCAGCCTGCGCAGCGCTTCCCGGGGCGAGAGCAGGGCGAAGTCCTCCTGGGCTGCTCGCAAGAGGTCCCGGACTTCCGGACTCACCTCGTCCGGGTCCAGCTCGGGGGTCCCGTCAGAGGAGAGGGTGGTGACCAAGCGCCGGATCTCCTCGGCGCCCCCCCGCGAGGAACCCCTCGATGCCGGGCGGGTCTCACTCGACCTTGCTTTCCGGCGCGGCGGGGGAACGACGTCCACAGAGGCGATGACCTCCACCACCGGCCGGCCCAGGATCCCAAGGATCCCTCCCCGGGGGATCGTCCGGGAGTACAGGATCACCGCGTCCGGCCCGAGGTCGGCACGGACCTGGGAGAGGGCCTCCTGCATGGTCGCGGCAACGTAGCGCCTAACTTTCATGGGACAGGCTCACCACCTCAAGCCGGAGCAGCTCCACGCCCACGATCTCCTCGTAGGCCAGAACGGGAAGCCTGGCCAGCCGGCGTTCCAGCAAACGCCGCAAGGGGAGCCGGACCTTGGACGAGCAGGTCAGGACGGCCTGGTGGCCGCGCATGGCTGCCCGTTCCCATGCCGCTGCGATCTCCTCCTGGACGCGCATGAGGAATGCCGGGTCGGCCAATCCCCCCTCCCCAACCTGTGCGAGCAGGTCCCGCTCCAGTGCCGGGTCGAGCACCAGGGCGGGGAGCCGCCCTTTGTCGTCCCAGAACCGCTGGCTGATGGTCCGGCCCAGGGCCTGCCTGGTGAGCTCCGTGAGAACGTCGGGGTCCCGGACGGTGCGGGCGTGATCGGCCAGGGTCTCCAGGATGGTGACCATGTCCCGGATGGGGACCTGCTCCCGGAGGAGGTTCTGGAGCACCTTCTGGACGTCGCCCACGGTCAGCAGGTTCGGGATGAGCTCCTCCACAACGGCGCGGTTCCGCTCCTTCACCCTCTCGATGAGGTTCGCCACCTCCTGCCTCGTGAGGAGCTGGGCGGCGTGGGTGCGGATGACCTCGCTGAGGTGTGTCGCGAGGGCGCTGGAGGCATCCACAACCCCGTACCCCAGACGCTCCGCCTCTGGCCGGAGGGCCTCGGGGATCCAGTACGCCTCCAGGCCAAAGGCCGGTTCTCTCACCGCCCTCCCCTCTAACGGCGGAGCTTGCGGATCGGCCTTGATGGCCAGGTAAGCTCCAGGGGTCACCTCCCCGCGGGCGACTTCCACGCCCCGAATGGAGATGACGTACTGGTTGGCACCCAGGCGGGTGTTGTCGCGCACGCGGATGGGGGGAACGAGCAGGCCGAGGTCTGAGGCGATCTGGCGCCGGATCAGGACGATGCGCTGGATCAGGTCCCCCTGCTGCTCTGGGTCCACCAGGGGGATCAGGCCGTAGCCGATCTCCAGCTCCATGGGATCGACGTCGAGGAGCTGGCGGATCGCCTCCGGGGAGCCGAGGTCGGCTGGGGGCGGAGCCTCGGCTTCGGCGGGCGCCTCCGGCGGCTGACGGAGGAGGAAGGCCAGGAGGGCGAGGAGACCGCTCGCAGAGAGGAAGGCGAGCTTCGGGAATCCCGGGAGGAGGCCCAGTGCCCCCACGATGCCGCTGGCAATGGCGATGGCCCGGGGCTGACTCAGGAGCTGGGCCGTGATGTCCGAGCCGAGGTTGCTGATGGCAGCCGTCCGGGTGACGATGATCCCGCTCGCCGCCGAGACGAGCAGGGCAGGGATCTGGACCATCAACCCCGCGCCCACGGTGAGGAGGGCGTAGGTCTGCAGGGCCTGGAGGATGGGCATCCTCCGGCTGACGGTCCCCACGAGGATCCCCCCGAGGAGGTTCGTGAGGGTGATGAGGATCCCCGCCATGGCGTCCCCGCGCACGAACTTGCTGGCGCCGTCCATGGCGCCGAAGAAGTCGGCCTGGCGCTCGATGTGGGCGCGCCTTTGCCGCGCCACCTCCTCGGTGATGATCCCGGCGTTGAGGTCTGCGTCGATGGCCATCTGCTTGCCGGGCATGGCGTCGAGGGTGAACCGCGCCGCCACCTCGGCGATGCGGCTCGTTCCGTTGGTGATGACGATGAACTGGACGATGACCAGGATCAGGAAGATGACGAACCCCACAATGTAGCTTCCGCCGACGACGAACGAACCAAAGGCGCTCACGACCCTTCCGGCATCTCCGGTCAGGAGGATGAGCCGGGTGATGGCCACGTTCAGTGCGAGGCGGAAGAGGGTCGTCACCAGCAAGAGGGAGGGGAAGCTGCTGAATTCCAGGGGGTCGGTGTTGTACATGGTCATGAGGAGGATCACGACGCTCCCCGCAAGGTTGAGGGTGAGGAGGAGATCGATGAGGAGGGGCCGGAGGGGCATGACGATCATGGCCGTGATCACCAGGAGCAGGAGGGCGATGGCCAGGTCGCTGTGCCGGAGCAATCGCTCAATGGGCTTGGCCGAAGGTTCCACAGCAAAACCTCCAAGTCTAGCTTGTCTCGCGATCCTGAGAGGTCACGGCTCGGCAGGAGCCTCGCCCTCCCACGCAGGAGCCCTCCCACCAGGAGCCGAGCCCTCCTCGTGGTCACCTCTTCCCTGGATTACCTCCTGACCAATTGCCCGGTCCGGCTCAGCCGGTACAGCATGGCCAGGATCTCGGCCACCGCCCGGTAGAGCGAGGCCGGGATGGGATGACCGACAGGCACCGCCCGGTACAGCGCTTGAGCGAGGGGAGGGTTCTCCACCACAGGGACCCCATGCCTGCGGGCGAGTTCTTTGATCCGCTCCGCCATGAGCCTCGCCCCTTTCGCCACGACGACCGGCGCGGCCATTTCCGTTGGCTCGTAGCGCAGGGCCACGGCGATATGGACCGGGTTCGTGACCACAACGGTGGCCTTGGGAACGGCACGGAGCATGCGTTGCCGCGCCAAGGCGCGCTGGCGGGCCTTGATCTGCGCCCTCACCAGCGGATCCCCTTCTGTCTCCCGGATCTCCTCGCGGAGCTCCTGCTTGGTCATGCGCAAATTCCTTTCCCAGTCGTAGCGCTGGTACAGGAAGTCCAGGGCACCGACCACCAGGAGGGCAACGCCCAGGCGGATGGCCAGCCTGAGGATCTCCCCCCCTGCCACGCTGATCAATGCCCCCGCAGGCAACTGAAGCAGCCCTGGCAGGAGGGAGAGACCCGCACGGAGGCCGGAGAGGGCCACCCAGCCGATCACGGCAACCTTCAGGAAGGCCTTCCCGAGCTCGATCACCGAGCGGAAGGAGAAGAGCCGACCGAACCCGGCGATGGGGTTGATCCGCTCCAGCCGCGGCTCGATGGGCCGGGAGGTGAGGAGGAACCCTGCCTGCCCGACGCTGGCGACAACCCCGGCGATCAACGACCCGGCAACGAGAGGAGCGGCAGCCCGGCCCACCACCGCAAAGGCCTGGAGGGCCACGCCCTGCTCGGAAAGGCGCTCGGCGCGGAGGTCGAGGAGGAACCCCTGGAGGTAGGCCAGGAGCTCCCGCATGGTTGCAGGCCCGAACGCCGCAAGGGCAAGGAGTCCTCCGAGCAGGCTCAGGCTCGTGGTGAGCTCGGCGCTGCGGGGGATGTACCCCCGCTTACGCGCTTCCTGCCGCCGTTTCGGTGTTGCCTGTTCAGTCCGGTTCTGGTCGGCCATCGGGCGCGGTCACCAGAACGGGATGGAGCAAGGCGGATGCCATGGAACTTGCAACGAGGGACCGAGCCGCCTCGGGCCTCGCCAGAATCCGCTTCAGGATCTCGGTGGGATGCCTTAGAGGTCTAGCGGGTTCTCCAAGTCGACGGTGAGCTCGACCATCGAAGCGAGGAGGTGATCGACGGCCTCCACGGGCAGCCCGAGGACCTCCAGGGCCCCGGCTTCCAGGGGATAGAGGAGCTGGTCCCCGCCGAGGCCGATGCCCAGCATCAGGGCTACCGCGTCGGCGATGTGCACGAGGGCGGCCCATTGAGGGAAGCGGGAGGCCTGGCTGGGGCGGTGGTGGAACCGGATGGCCTCCACGAGGTGATCCGGGAAGTGCCACTTCTCCGCCACCATGGCCCCCACCTGCGTGTGGTCAAACCCCAACACCTGCTGCTCTGCCTCGGCGAAGGAGACCCCTTCCTTGTGTACCTTCTCCAGGATCTGCTGGAACTCCGCTCCCACATACTCGCCCAGCACGGTCTTGCCGATATCGTGGAGGAGCCCGGCGATGAACGCCTCCTCCGACGACCACCCCCGCAGGGGCGCATGGCCGTGCCCTCCGAGGACGAGCTGGCGGCTGGCAATGGCGCAGGTCAGGGAATGCCTCCACAGCTCCTCCTGGGCAAGCTGGTAGCCGGGAACGGGCTTGTGGAGGAGATCGTAGGCCGCCGCAGCGGTGACCTGCGCCTTCACCGCTTCGAACCCCAAGATGACCACGGCCTCGCTGACGGTGGAGATCCGCCTGGCCCGGCGGTAGAACGCGGAGTTGGCGAGCTTCAGGACCCTGGCCGTGAGAGCTTGGTCGGTGCTGATCACCCGGCCCACGTCCACGGCGGAGGAGCGCGGGTCCCGGATCACCTCCAGGGCCCTCGTGACGACCCTGGGCAACGGCTGGAGATCCTGGACTTTGGCAAGGATCTGGTCGATGGTCTTGGGCATCTACAACCTCCGCAGCAAAACTTCCGCCGTGGCGAAGGCAGCCTGATATGCCCCTTGAACGGCCGCAAGGAAGTGGGGGAGGACCACCGCCACGAGCACCGTACCCACCCCGATCTTCAAGGGGAGCCCGACGATGAAGACGTTCATCTGGGGGACGGCCTTGGCCAGGATCCCCAAGACGACGTCGACAGCGAACAGGGCCACCATCACCGGCGCGGCGAGCTGAAGGCCGAGGGCGAAGGTCTGGGTCAAAAACGTGACGGCGGGGCCGACGATCCCGGGCCCGAGGGATCCCGCTCCCAGCGGGAGGAGGTCAAAGCTCCGCGCCAGCAGGACGAGGAGCCTATGGTGCCCGTCGATGAGGAGGAACGCCACCGTCGCCAGGGTGTAGTGGATCTGTCCCATCACGGAGATGGATGTCGACGTCATCGGGTCGAGGACGTTGATGGCGCCGAAGCCCATCTGGAAGTCGATCACCTCCCCGGCGATCTGCACGGTATGAAAGGCCAGGGCTACGGTGTACCCCATGAGGAGCCCGACCAACGCCTCCTTCCCGAGGATCAGGAGGATCTCAGGCCCTGTGGGGACTATCCCCTTCGCCTTCCCTGCAACGAACAGGCTCAGGCCAGCCGCCAGGGCTGCCCGCACTTGGAGCGGAAGCCCCCTCCCGCTGAACACGGGGGCGCTCGCCACAAAGCCGCTGGCGCGCGCGAGCGCGAGCAAGAATGCCACGGACCAACCCGCCTCCACAACCACCACCCTGCCCTCTAGAAAGAGCCCCCTGTGGGCACCCTTCACCTCACCAGACCCGGCAGCCCCAGGAGCAGGCTTGCCGTGAACTGGATGAGCATCTGTGCCATCCACGGCCCGAAGATCGCCACCGCCGCGAACACCGCCAGGATCTTGGGTACAAAGGAGAGCGTCATCTCCTGGATCTGCGTGACCGCCTGGAAGACGCTCACCAGGACCCCAGCCACCAGGGCCAGGCCGAGGATGGGCGCAGCGATCTGGAGGGATACCCACAGGGCGCGCTGGGCGATGTCCAGTAACGTCGCCTCGGTCATCGCGCGGTTCCTCCCCTCTCACCGGAAACTCAGGATCAAGGCGCGTGCCACGAGGTGCCACCCGTCCACCATGACGAAGAGCAGGAGCTTGAAGGGGAGGGAGATCATGATCGGGGGGAGCATGAGCATCCCCATGGACATGAGGGTACTGCTCACGATCAGGTCGATGACAAGGAAGGGGACGAAGATGAGGGCGCCGAGGACGAAGGCTGTCCTCAGCTCACTGATCACAAACGCAGGGAGCACGACGTAGGTGGGGATCTCCTCGACGGTCTTCGGCCGCTTCTCCTGCGCCAAGCTCGTGAACAGGGCCAAGTCCTTCTCCCGCGTCTGCCGGAGCATGAACTTCCGGAGAGGCTTAGAGGCCCGCTCCAGAGCCTGGGCCTGGGTGATCTCCCCCCTGAGGTAGGGTTGCAGGGCTTCCTGGTTGATCTTCCCGAAGGTCGGCGCCATGGTGAACAGGGTGAGGAAAAGGGCAAGCCCCACGATCACCTGGTTAGGAGGGATCTGCTGGACCCCCAAGGCATTCCGGACAAGGGCCAGGACGATGACGATGCGCGTGAACGACGTGAACAGGATCAGGATGGCCGGAGCAAGGGTCAGGACCGTCAGGAGGATGAGGATCTGCAGGCTCAACGAGGCTTCCCTGGGGGTGTCCGCCGGCCGGATCTCCACCCCGATCCGGGGCAGTGGGAGCGCACTCTGCGCCCAAGCTGCTTGCACGAGGGCGACGGCCAGGACCAGGGAGACGCAAGCTGGGAGCAGGATCTTCCTCTTCATCTCGTCATCCGGCGGATCCGCCGGAGCCGTTCCAGCGACGCCGCCCATGGGTCTTGGGGGGGGAGGAATGCGGACACACCAGGGCCACTGGGTGCTTCCTCCCGCAGCGCCGCGACCTCCTCAGGATCGAGCTCCGCCAGCAGCGCCAGCCCTCCCTGGCCGCCGCCGAGGAGCATCACCCTCCCCCCCACCTCGACGAGGTAGACGAGGTGGGAGGGGCCGAGGCGCTGCACCTCCAGGACCTTGACAACCCTCTGCGGGGCGAACCCCCTGGCGGCTAAGAGCTTCAGCCCCCTGGCGAGGAGGACGATCAGGAACGCCACGACGGCGAGGCTGGCGATGAGCCGGACCAGCATACCGCCATAGTCCGGAGACATCGCTTTGGGCTCCGTGTAGGCGGGTATGCCTTGCCCCGCTGCCATCCCGAAGGAGGGGGAAAAGAGAGAGGCCGCAAGGAGCGCGACCGCTCCCGCAACGAACCGGAGCCGCCCTGGAGCGTCCGCCCGCCTCATCTTCCCGCTCCTTCCGCGGAGTTGAGGCTCCGGATGCGCTCCTCGGGCGTCACGATCTCGGTGATGCGCACGCCGAAGTTCTCCTCGATCACCACGACCTCGCCCCGGGCGAACAGCTTCTCGTTCACGTAGAGATCCACGGGCTCGCCGGCCAGTTTGTCGAGCTCGATCACGGCTCCCGGGCCTAGACCGAGGATCTCCTTGATGGGCATGTGGGTCCTCCCAAGCTCCACCGTGACCTGGAGGACCACGTCCAGGAGCAAGTCGATGTTCCCCGTCGCGTTCCTCCCCCCCTTGGGGGTAAGGGGGGCGAACTGGGCAGGTTGGGCCACAGGAACCGCCGGTTCCGCTTCCCCCATGGGCTCCGGACGTCCCACCGGCCTGGCCGGCTCGGTCGGGGGAGGTGTGCGCGATGCCTCCACCCCAGAAGAGGACGCCGCCGCGCTGACGAGATTCTGGCTCTGCCGCTGGGATTTGGCCGCCAGGCGCCTGGCGAAGGAGACGGGCATAATTTGGAAGATCTTCGAATCGATGAGTCCCTCCACGGTGAGGTGGAAGGCGATGCGGACCAGCGGTTCCCCGGAGAACTCCGCGGGCAGCGCCTGGGGGTCCAGGTCCTGGAGACGGGGGATCAGAGTAGGAGGGGTAATCCCTACCTTGATGCCGAAGAAGGTGGCCATCGCAGAGGAGGCTGACCCCATCATCTGGTTCATCGCTTCGGAGATGGCGCTGAGCTCCAGCTCTCCTAGTTCCTGGGGTGGGTTGCTCCCGTCGCCTCCCATCATCAGGTTGACGAGAACGGCGGCATCGGTCTGTTTGATGAGCAAAAGGTTCACGCCTTCCAGCCCTTCCGTGTACACCACCTGGACGGCAATGCATGCCCCCTCCTCCCCCTGCTTCAAGGCGCCCAGGTTCACCAGGGAGACCTGCGGGGTCGTGATCTCCACCTTTCGGCCCACCATCATGGAGAGGGCGGTGGCGGCAGATCCCAAGGCGATGTTGCTGACTTCGCCGACGGTGTCGATCTCGTGATCCGTCAACGCGGCTTGATGCTGCTGGACTAGCTCGTCCATGTTGTCCTCACCTCTGTTCCTCGATGCGCATGACCGTCTCCACGCCCAGGCGTCGCCTGATCTGGCCAGGGCGGCCGAGGAATTTCACCGACCTCCCGATGATCACCTCAAGGAGCTGGTCCACCCCGCGATCCAACCGGATGACGTCATTGGGACGGAGCTCGAGGAGCTCCCTGAGGGTGATCGAGGCCTCCCCCAGCTTGACGCGCACCGGGACCTTGACCCCCTGGAGGACCCGCATGAGGGCTTTCTCGTCCCGCTTCCCCTCCCGGGTCGCGAACAGGGTCGTGGCGCTGAGCCTGCTGAGGACCGGCTGGAGCAGGATGTAGGGAAGGCACATGTTCATGAGGCTGGATTGCCCGGCGATCTTCGCCTCCATGGTCACCAGGAGGACGATGTCGCTCGGGGCGACGATGTGGGCGAACTGCGGGTTCATCTCGAGCGCCTTGATCCTTGGCTGGAGGGGGATGATGGTCTGCCAGGCCTCTTTTAAGCTGGTGAGGGCTTTCTCGACGATGCGCTCGATGAGCGTCTGCTCGATGTCGGTGAGGGGGCGCGTCCTCCCAGGCCCTACGCCAGGACCCCCGAGGAGCCGGTCGATGAGTTGCAGGGCGAGGGAGGTGTTGACCTCGAGGATCGCCTGGCCGTCGAGGGGGGCGAGGTCGAGGATGAACATCACCGTGGGGTTCGGGATGCTGCGGACGAACTCGTCGTAGGTGAGCTGGTCGACGGAGAGGACGAGGATCTGGACGTTGGTGCGCAGGTACACGGAGAGGGAGGTGCTGAACAGCCGCGCGAAGGTCCCGTAGATCATGGAGAGCGTCCGGATCTGGTCCTTGGAGAACCGGTCCGGCCTCCGGAAGTCATAGGGCTTCGCTTCCCTGGACGCAGGCTTCGGCTTCAGCCCCTCCAGGCTGACCTCCCCCGAGTGGAGGGCAGAGAGCAGCGCGTCGATTTCCGCCTGGGAAAGGATCTCGCCCATCTCTTGTACGCCCGCTACTGCGCCACGAACTCCGCGAAGAACACCTGGGTGACCCGCACCCCCGTCATCTTGAGCCTCTGGTTCATCCTGGCCATGAGCTCCCTGCGGAGCTGCTGCTTCCCTTCCGGCGTGTGCATCTCCATGAACGACTTCCCCGTGAGGGTGGTCACGACGACATCGGAGAGCTCGAGCTTGTGCTCCTCCACGACGCCGGCGAGACCGCCCTTCCCCTCGCCTCCCTTTTTCGGCGCATGCCCCCGGACCTCCAGGCCGACGGTGACCTTGAGGTAGTTGAACCCCCCTCCGGGCCGGAGGTTCACGACGAACGTCCCCAGGGGGACCCTCTCCACCTCCTCGGGCTTGGGCTTCTTCCCCCCGCTCGAGAGGGCGACGTACCCCCCTGCTGCCGCCGCGCCCAGGAGCGCTCCGACGACGATGAGGATGACGAGGATTCTGCTCGCTCCCGTCGTGTCCCTCAAGCTCACGCTCTCCCTCCTCCGCCGCTGTCCACCCCTCTTGCCTCGGGGAGGAAACCTCCCCCGTTCACTTCCGGAGAACCACGATCTCGACCCTGCGGTTCAGGGCCCGCCCGCGCGGGGTCGTGTTGGGGTACCTCGGGCGGAACTCCCCGTAGCCCACGGCGGAGATCCGCCACGGCTCGATGCGGTGCCGTTCCACGAAGTACCGCAGGACGTTCACCGCCCGGCGGGCGGAGAGCTCCCAGTTCGAGGGGAACTCCGGCGTGCTGATGGGCAGGTTGTCCGTGTGCCCCTCCACGCGCACCTGGTGGCCCGGGAGCTTCTTGATGATGGAGGCGATCTCGTCCAGGATCGGGTAGGCCTTGGGATGGAGGTCCGCCTTCCCCAGGTCGAACAGGACGGGATCGGTCATGATGATCTGCAACCCCTCCTCGGTGAGCCGGACGGAGACGCTCTCCCCGAGCCCCTGGGCCTGGACGAACGCCTTCACCTCGGCGAGGCCCGTCTCCAGCCCGAAGGGCTTCTCGCCTCCCGTGGGGGAGGGCTCCGCCGCAGGGCTGATGCGCTCGGCGCCTCCCTCGAATGCGCCGAACGCACCCTTCGCAGAGGCTGCGAACTTCTGAAACTTGGCGATGTCCAGGAGGGACATGGAGTACATCATGATGAACACCGCCATGAGCAGGGTGATCATGTCGGCGTAGGTCAGGAGCCAGCGCATCATCCCTGCGCCGTCGTGACCGCCTCCTCCCCCATCTCCGCTCTTCCTCTTGGCCATCGTCCAATCTATCGCGTCCCCGTACGCTCCAGGGTCTCCGCTCCCGCCGCCTGCGGCGCTCCGCCAGCCTCCCCCTTTGCGTGGCGTCCGACGGCCGCCCGCATCGCCGGAGGGAGGAAGGAGCGGAGCTTCTCCTCGAGGATCCGCGGGTTGTCCCCTGCCTGGATGGAGAGGACGCCCTCGATGATCACCTGGCGCAGCAGCACCTCCTCGGCGCTGCGGACCTTGAGCTTGTTGGCAATGGGCAGGAAGACCAGGTTGGCCACGGAAACGCCGTAGAACGTGGCCATGAACGCCGCAGCGATCGCCGGGCCCATCTTGCTGGGATCGTCAAGCTGAGAGAGCATGTGGACCAACCCGGCGACGGTCCCGATGATGCCGAGGGTGGGCGCGAACCCCCCCATCGTGGTGAAGATGCTCTCCCCCAGCTTGTGGCGTTCCTCCAGGAAGGAGAGCTCGGTCTCCAGGATGTCCCGGACGAGCGCGGGGTCGGTGCCGTCCACGACGAGTCGCACCCCTTTGGCAAGGAAAGGGTCGGCGACCTTCTCCAGCTCGTCCTCCAGGGAGAGCAGCCCTTCCCGCCTGGCCTTCTCGGCGAAGGCGATGAGCAGGTTCATCGCCTCGGTGACGTGGAGCTGCTTCTGGAGGAAGGCCCGCATCATGATCTTCGGGAGGCTGAGGATCTGGCCCAGCGAGAACGAGATCACTGTCGCCCCGAGGGTCCCCCCGATGACCAGGATGACGGCGGAGATCTTGAAGAAGCTCCCCAGCTCTCCCCCTTCGATGATGATGCCGAGGCCGAGAGCCCCCCACGCCAGGAGCAAGCCGATGATCGTCGCTAGGTCCACGGCCGCACGCTCCCCTGTGCCTTCCCCAGGATCTACTGCTCCGGCCCGTCCACGCGGGTGGGCGGGCGTCGGCGCCGGTTCCCCCCTCCCCGCGTCCGGGTATAGTACGCCACTGCCTGCTCGATGACCTCGTCCACGGGCTCATGGACCACGAACTTCCTCCCCGTGGTGAGGGAGATCACCGTGTCCGGAGTGGCCTCGATGGTCTCGATCAACTCGGCATTGATGACGATCTCCGACCCGTTCAGCCGGGTGAGCTTGATCATCCCAGGAATCCTCCACCACGCATGGCATCCACGCTTCTCTCGAGGAGGGGCAGGGGGACCCCGCCCCTACGTTCCCTCACTAGCGCCGCAACGCGATCATGTCCTGGAGCATCTCGTCCGCGGTGGTGATGATCCGGGAGTTCGCCTGGAACCCACGCTGGGCGATGATCATGTTGGTGAACTCTTGGGCCAGGTCCACGTTGGACATCTCCAGGGCTCCGGTGAAGATGGGGCCGCGGCCGCCGCTATCGGGCATCCCCACCTGCGGCACCCCCGAGTTCGGCGACTCCTGGTAGAGGTTGCTGCCAGCCTTCATCAGCCCTCCCGGGTTGGCGAACCGCGCGGTGGCGATCTGCCCCAGGGTCAGGTTGCGGCCGTTGGAGTAGACGCCAGTGATGATCCCCGCGCTGTTGATGTTGAAGGAGTCGAGGGAGCCCGTAGCGTACCCGTCCTGCCCGCTCGGACCCACCGTGGAAGCCCCCGCGTACTGGGTAATCGTGGAGAAGTCCGGGGTGATGCTCAGCGCAGCCGCACCGCTGGGAGTCCACGTGATGGGCCCCCCGGTGGAGCTGGAGAAGGCTCCTGAGGTGGTGAACACGACCTGACCGGTCCCGACGGTCCCGACGCCTGAAACCGTAGCGGCCCAGTCCCACGTGTTGGCGGTTGCCGTCTTCGTAAAGGTCACCGTCACGTCGTGGGAGTTCCCGAGGCTGTCAAAAACCGTGATGGTCGTAGACCATGCGTCACCTGCAGAGGCACCAGCGTTCAGGTTCCCGGCAAACGACGCCGTGGTCGTTGCCTTGGGTGCGATCTGCTGGCCCAGGGGGATCACGATGCTCCCGAGGGGCTGGGTCGTGTCCACGTTGCCGTTGGCATCGGCCTGCCACCCCTGGACCCGCATCCCTGTCCCGGCGTGGACCAGGCTCCCGTCGGCGCTCACGTCGAACGCCCCGTCGCGGGTGTAGTAGACCCGGGCCCCGTCGCTCAGGACGAAGAACCCGTCTCCCTGGATGGCCAGGTCGGTGGCCTTCCCCGTGGACTGTAGGTTGCCCTGGGCGAACAACGTGTCGATGCTGCCGATGGTGGCGCCTAGGCCCACCTGCATCGGGTTCACGCCGCCCTTGCCCCCGGCCTCCGGGGCCCGTGCTCCCTGGATCGTCTGGCTGAGCACATCCTGGAAGGTCACCCTTCCGGCTTTGAAGCCGTTGGTGTTGATGTTGGCGATGTTGTTGCCGATGACGTCCATGCGCGTCTGGTGGATCCGCAGCCCGGACACACCGGCGAACAGTGAGCGCATCATCGCGTGATCTCCCTCCTTTTCTTCTCCCGTATTGACCGGCCCGCTCTCTGGACTCGATGACCGTGACTCAATAGACCCGGTCGATATGATCAAGACGTACCTCTCTCCCTCCCACCAGGAGGACCGGCTGCGTGCCCTGGAGGCGGATCCCTTCCACTTTCCCTTCTACCTCCTCGTACGTGGTCAACCCGTTCTTTGTCGTAGGGATCCTCGCCTGCACTGTCCGGCCAGCGAGAGAGAGGGCCAGCACGAATTGCAACCCTGCTCCCACGTTCTTCAGCTCCTCCAGCGCAGTGAACTGGGCGAGCTGGGCGACGAACTCGGTGTCCTCCATGGGGCGCAGAGGGTTCTGGTAGCGGAGCTGCGTCAACAGGAGGTTGAGGAAGTCCTGTTTCCCCAGTCGCTCCACCGCCGTTTTTGCTTCGGTTGCCAGCGCGCTGCTCGAACCAACCGCGTTGATCATCGCCAATCCTCCCTCCGTGATCCTCCAACCCTCAGACGATCAGATCGATGCGCCCGTCACGCCAGGACGCCTTGGATGGAATAGGCTCTTCAGCTCCGGGGCCAAACGGTTCAAACCAAGGGACCGCCTGCTCCCTGGGCCGCTGGTGGTGAGCACCTCCCCCACCCCCTTCCCGCCCGCTTGCGAGGGCGACCTCAAAAGCCTGGACGTGGATCCCCTGCTCTTCGAGGGACTGACGGAGGTGAGGGACGGCTGCCCGGACGAGGTCCACGGTGGGAGGCCTCTCAGCAAGGATCTCCGCGGAAACGTCCCTGTACCTCCCCTCCACGCGCATCTCCACCTCGCCGAGGTGGCGGGGCCGCAGGTGGAGGAGGACCTCCGTCCTCTCCCCCCGACTGCGGAGGGCTGCATAATCCACCTTCTCGGGGGCTTCCGGGAGATCGTTCCCCGTGTGCACGGAGGGTCGTTGCCCCCCCTCTTCCCTCGAGATCACCTTCCCATCGTGGTGAGCGGGACTGCCGTCCAAGGAGTCCCTGCGCGCCCTCTTAGGAGGCGGGGCCTCCTCTCCTTCCGTCGGCCGCTCCGTGGGCTTGCTCCCCAACGGGACCTCCCCGCGAGCCTCGATCGCAGGCTCACCGGCTCCCTGTCCTCCTTCGGCCTGGTTGGCTTGGGATGCCGGCGGGTCTAGGGACGGTTGCTGTAGGAGCTCCCCGAAGGGGTCCTCCCATCCATCCACCTCCGGGCCTGCCATAGACCCTCGTTCATCGAGGGAAGGAGAGGGGTGTGGGACCTCCCGCCTCGGTATAGGGGTCGGCGGCATGGCGGGAGGGTCTCCCTCAGGAAAGGGCTCCGGAGGGGGAGACGGGGACGGCTGCACGCTCCAGCCGTGACCCCTCTCTCCGCCCTGAGGAGGCGGCCCCGCCCCCAGGACAGGATCGCTGGCTCGTCCAGGGGTCTCCCGCACCCCGCTGTCGAATGGCCTCTCCTGCCCTCCTCCCGACACGCTCGGCTGCGCCTGTGCACCTGGGAGGATCCCGTCTTGCATCAATGGGACAGTGGGCTCCTCGAGGGCGATCCCTTGGCCCTTCTCGGGCTTGCGCGGCTTCGCCTGCTCCACCCCGCCGAGAGGTTCTCCAGAGGAGGGCTGCGGTGGTTCGAATTCCCGACGGTGCGGTGGGACGGGCGGTTCCCCACCGGGGAGTTCCCTCGCCTCTGGCCCGTCCACCCCGCCCGTACGAGAGACCGTCGTACCATCGAAGGGTGGAGACGGTGTCTGCTCCTGATCTCCTGCCGGAATGGGACCCACGTTCACGCGAGATGCCACAGGGGGGGAGATTTCCGGGGTTGGCTCCCCTGCCTCCGCAGGGAAGACGTCTCCTTCCTGCAAGTCCACGGGGCTGAGCTGTGGCCGGCCACCCGACGCCCCTTGAGCGGAGGGAGCCGTGGCCCTCCCTACGTCCTGTGCGCTTCCCCGAGCCCCCGCGGGGTCGATCCTCACGCCTTCCGGGGGCCTTCCTTCTCCTGAGACGCGGGGGGGTACGTTCGCCTCTCCCACGGGCGGGAGCAAAGGACCGCTCCAGGGAAGGAGCGGGGCCCGTTCTGGGTTCGTCTCTACAACTGGGGGCGGAGGAGCTGGACCGTCCGGGCGTGGAGGGACTTCCTGCACGACCCCTGCGCTCGCAACCTGGGCGGTGGCGGCGAGGAGCGCCTGGAGGAAAGAGCCCTGGTCTGTCTCCTCATAAGACTTCGCCTCGACAGGAGAGGGCTCCAAGCCCTCGCCTGCCTCTGCAACCCCGAGATCTCCTGAAGACGTCAGGCCTTCCAGCGCCGGCTCCGCCTCGACCGTGCCGCCGAGGAGCGGCAGGAGGAAGACCCCGCCAATGGTCATGGGCGCGCACCTCCATCCGTTCTCCACGCTTGCAAGACCCGTGCCACGAAGGCCTGGGTCTCAGGGAACGGCGGGATCCCTCCGAAGCGCTCTACCGCCCCGGGACCTGCGTTGTAGGCGGCCAGGGCGAGATCGACCCTGCCGAATCGCGCGAGGAGCTGGGCCAGGTACCGCACGCCTCCCCGGATGTTCGCCTCAGGGTCATAGGGGTTGCCGATCCCCAGCGCCTTCGCAGTCTCCGGCATGAGCTGCATCAGCCCCATGGCCCCGGCTGGGGAGGTCGCATCGACGCGAAATCCCGACTCCACCTCGATCACAGCAAGGATCAGGGCAGGATCTACGCCCTCCTCCTGTGCCACCTTCTCGACAAGCCTCCTGATTTCCGCGACGCCCGGCCGGCCCTCCAGGACCCTCCTGAGCTCAGGCGCAAATCCCGCTTGCGGCCGTGCCCCCCCAGCGGGTGCGCTCGACCACAGTTCTGCCCTGGGATACGACCCAAAGGGCCGGAACCTCCCCTCAATCTGCCGGATGCGCGCCAGGACCTCCACCAACCCTCTGACCATCATCCCTCCGGCTCCCTGTTCTTGGCTGCAATCGCCACCTCGTCGAGGAGCTTGCCCTCCTCGCGGCGGACCTCCTGGAGGTACAAAGCCCACCGGCGCTCCCGGAGGCGCTCGACAACTCGCCTCGCCCGCCGCGCCTCCAGGTACTCCCTGCGTGCCTCTTCTTCCTTGGCCCTGAGCTCTACGAGGCGCACCTCCGCCCTGGCGATCTGCACTTCCAGCCGCTGGATGTGTTCGAGGTGCAGCAGCACCTCTCCAACCCCCGCCCCCTCCCCAAGCGCCCGCCGCAGCGCCGCTCTTCCCCCCGCCAGGGCGGCACGGAGCTCTCCGAGGGCGCGGACCTGCTCGCGCACGAGACGCTGCGCCTCCGCCAGGCGCTGAGCGCACCACTCCTCCCGGCGGGATCTCACCTCCAGCAAGGTCTGCAACGGGAAGTGGAAGCGCCTCACCGCTCCCCTCCGCCTCCTGGGAGCTCATCCCCCCACACCTTCATCCTCCCGCTCCCTCCCCGAAGATCGCGGCAAGCCCCGCGAGGGTCTCCTCGAACGTCGCCCTCTCGTCACTCCCTTGGCGGAGGAAGGCGCGGATCCGGTCGATGAGCGCCAGCGCCTCGTCGATGCGAGGGTTGCTGCCGTGGACGTACGCCCCGATGTTGATCAGGTCCTCCGCCTGGGTGTAGGCGGCGAGGACGGACCGGAATCGCATCGCCAGGCGTTGGTGCTCGGCCGTGGTGATCTCGGTCATGAGGCGGCTGACGCTTGCGAGGACGTCCACCGGCGGGTAGTGTCCCCGGTTCGCCAGGTCGCGGGAGAGGACGATGTGGCCGTCGAGGATGCTCCGGGCAGCGTCGGCGATGGGCTCGTTCATGTCGTCCCCCTCCACCAGGACGGTGTAGATCCCCGTGATGCTCCCCTGCCGGGCCGTGCCCGCGCGCTCCAGGAGGCGCGGGAGGAGGGCGAAGACCGAAGGGGTATAGCCCCTCGTGGTCGGGGGCTCGCCGACTGCCAGACCGATCTCCCGCTGGGCCATGGCGAATCGCGTGATCGAGTCCATCACGAGGAGGACGTCCAGCCCCTTGTCGCGGAAGTACTCGGCCACCGCCGTGGCCGTCATCGCCGCCTTCACCCGGATCAAGGGGGGCTGGTCGGAAGTGGCCACGACGACCACCGACCGCTGCAACCCCTCCCCGAGGTCCCGCTCAATGAACTCCCTCACCTCCCTCCCTCGCTCCCCCACGAGGGCGATCACGTTAACGTCCGCGGTGCTGTGGCGGGCCATCATCCCGAGGAGAGTGCTCTTCCCCACGCCGCTCCCACTGAAGATCCCGATCCTCTGGCCCTTCCCCAGGGTGAGCAGGCCGTCGATCGCCCGGATCCCGACAGGGAGGGGCTCGGTGATGCGCCTGCGGCTCAGCGGATTGGGAGGCGGCGCTTCCAGCGGGACCTCCTCGGACGCCACGACCGGCCCCTTCCCGTCCAGGGGCTCACCCAGGCCGTCGAGGATGCGCCCGAGGAGCGCCTCCCCTACCTTCACCCCGAGGGGCCGTCGGGTCGCCATGACAAGGCTCCCCGGCCCGATGCCCTGGAGGGTCCCAAGGGGCATGAGGAGCACCCGGCCTTCCCGGAAGCCGACGACCTCCGCGGAAAGCCTGCGGTGCCCCCCACGGTCCTGGATCACACAGGCATCCTGGAGCTTGGCGCTCGGCCCGAAGGACTCCACCACCAGGCCGACGACATCTACGACCTTCCCCACCTGCCGCTTGGGATCGAGGGAGTCCAGGACACGGCGCATCGCCTCGACTTCCCGCTCCAGCCTCTCCTCCGGGAGGGCCGGGGTGGCCGGTTCGCTGCAGGTACCCTGGGCGCCTTTACGGGGAATCATTGCGGATGACCTCTCGGAGGCGCTCGCGGATCTCCTCGAGTTTCGTGGCCACGCGGGCGTCCACAAGGCCTTCGGCGCTCTCCACCAAGCACCCCCCGGGATCGACGGAGGGATCGGCGAGGACGGTCACGCTCCCGCTGCAGCTCGCAGCCCAATCCGGGCGGAGGGCCTCCACTGCGGCCAGATCCTCTGGGTTCACGTACAGGAGGATCCTCTCGTGGCCCGAGACCTGGTGCAGCGCATCCTCTACGACCCCTGCGATGAATGTGCGGTCCACGGAGACCTCACGCTGGATCACCCGCCTGGCGATCTCGACAGCCAGGTCCGGGAGGAGCAGGCGGATCCTCTCCAAAAGCCGCATTCGCTCCTGCTCCACCCTCTCCGCCATCGCGGTGAGGAGCCTCACGGCCCTCTCGACCTCTTCGCTCGCCTCCCGCCGCCCGGCGCGGAGGCCCTCCTCCCTCCCAGCCCTGCGGGCGCCCTCCTCCAGCGCACGGGCCTGGTTCCTCGCCGCCTCCAGGATCCTCTGGGCCTCCACACGCGCAGCGATCAGGACGCGTTCCGCCTCCTCTCCCGCCTCTTCCGCGGGGAGACCGACGCCAGGCGCCACGGGGTCCGCGTCGAGGAGATCCTCTGGAACCTCTGGCGGGATCACGCTGAAAGGCCTGCGCTCGATCCTCGCGTGCTTGATCACCTTCCCGGCCACCGTCTCACCGCCCTTCCAACCGCCGGTTCCTTCCGGAGCCTCCGCTTCATCCAACCAGAACTACGCAATCAACTCCTCCTGGCCCCCGCGGGCGATGACGATCTCCCCGCTCTCCTCCAGCTTGCGGACCGCGTTCACGATCCGCTGCTGCGCCTCCTCCACGTCCCGGACCCGCACCGGCCCCATGAACTCCATGTCCTCCTTGAGCATCTCCGCAGCCCTCTGGCTCATGTTCGAGAAGATCTTCTGCCTTAGCTCCGGGCTCGCCCCCTTCATCGCCAGCGCCAGGTCCTTGCTGTCAACCGCCCGCAGCACCTGCTGGATCGCACGGTCATCGAGGTTCATCAGATCCTCAAACACGAACATCAGCTTCTTCACTTCCTGCGCCAGCTCCGGGTTCTGCGCCTCCAGCGCCTCCAGAATGGTCTTCTCCGTCCCACGGTCGGTGTTGTTGATGATGTCCACCAACGCCTTCACCCCTCCCACCGCCGTGTACTCCTGCGCCGGCAGCGCCGCCACCTTCTGGGCCAGGGCGTTCTCTACCTCCCGCACAACTTCCGGAGTGGTCCGGTCCATCACGGCCAACCGCATGGCCACGTCCACCTGCAGTTCCGCCGGCAGCGAGGAGAGGACGACCGCCGCCTGGAGCGGCCGCAGGTAGGCGAGGATGAGGGCGATGGTCTGGGGATGCTCGTTCTGGATGAGGGAGACGAGCTGCAAGGGGTCCATGTGCCGGAGGTCGTCGAAGGGGCTCACCTGGAGGGACGCAGAGAGCCTCTCCACGATCTCCCGGGCGCGCTGCGGACCCAGGGCGCGCTCCAAGACCTCCTGGGCGTATTCCATCCCTCCCTGGGAAATGTACTGGTGCGCCAGCACGTTCTCCAGGGCCTCCCGGAAGATCAGGTCCCTCTGCTCCGTGGAGACCTTCTGCAGGCTGGCGATCTGGTAGGTCAGCTCCTCGATCTCGTCCTCTCGGAGGTGCTTCATCACCTCGGCGGAGAGCTCGCTCCCAAGGGCCACGAGGAGGATGGCTGCCTTCTGGCGCCCCGGGACCTCGTACTTGGTTCGGGTGATCATCGCGCTCCTCCCTCACTTCTCAGCGAGCCAGCTCCGGATGATCGCGGCCACGTCCGCCGGCCTCTGTTTGGCGAGCTTTTGGATCTCCCGCTCGACGGCCAAGCGGCGCTGGTCCTCCATGGACTGCTCGAGGCTCTTCTCCAGCTCGGCGAGGGTGAGCGCCTCCTGCTCCTCGGCCGCTCGCTGGATGAGGGTGCTGACCTCCTCCGCCCTGGCTCGCTTTGTCCCATCCCCCTCGGTGGCTGCAGCCGGAAGGGGGACCTTCTCTCCGACAGCGGGCCTGCGCCGGCGGAGCAGGAAGGCGAGCAGGACCATCAGGAACAGGAGCCCGCCAAGAGAGCCGGCGCCGAGGATCATCCAACGGGAGACCCCCTGCTGGGCCGGTTGCGTTGCCTTCGCCTCGGGCTCGCTCACGGGCTCCTCCGCCGGGCGCTGGAAGGGAATGGCCTGGACGATCAACCTGTCCCCGCGGCGGAGATCGAGGCCCAGCCCTGCTTCCACCACCTGGCGCACCGTGCCCAGCTGCTGGGCATCCATCGTCCCGTCGATGAGGACGGAAACCGAGAGGCGCTTGACGTCCCCCCCAGAGGCGACCTCCTCGACCACGCTCCTGTTGACCTCATAGGTCGTTGAGGACTGTTTGCGGCTGTACTGGGTGTTGCTTGCTCCACCCGCCGGGGTGCCGTACGTGGGCACGTTGGACCCTGTACCAGGCACCCCTCCGCTCGCCGCCCCCGCGCTCTGGTAGGCCTCCTCGGTGGTCTGCTCGCTGCGCACGACCCCCTGGTTCCCCCGGACGGGCTGGAAGATCTCCCGCTGGACCTGGCGACGGGTGAAGTCCATCTCCGCGCTCACCCTGACAATGGCCTTGTTCTGCCCCACAACCCGCTCCAGCATGGACTGGATCCTCCGCTCCAGCGTGCTCTCCACCTGCTGGCGGATGGCCAGCTGCTCGCTCGTCAGGCCCAGCCCTGTCGGGTCGCTCCCTCCCGTCGTCAGGATGTTCCCGTCGCCATCGAGGATCGTCACGCGCTCCGGGGTCAACCCCTCCACGCTGCTCGCGACGAGGTGGGCGATCCCCTGGATCTGCCTGCGCTCGAGGTGCGCCCCGGGCCGCAGGCGCACGATCACCGAGGCCGAAGCCTCCCCCCGCTCGTCGGCGAACAGGCTCTCCTTGGGCAGGACGATGTGGACCCTGGCGTCCTCCACCTCCGAGAGGGTCATGATGGTGCGGGCGAGCTCCCCCTGAAGGGCTCGCTGGAGGTTCACCCGCTGGGCCAGCTCGGTGGTCCCGAAGCTCATCCGGTCGAAGAGCTCGAACCCCACGGTGCCCCCTCGGGGGAGCCCTTCGCTGGCGAGCTGGAAGCGGATCCGGTAGAGGTCCTTGGCCGGGACCTCGATGGCTCCACCGGGCCCAATGCGGTAGGGCACACCCATCTCGTTGAGCTTGCCCACGATCTCGCTGGCGTCCTCGGCCCGGAGCCTGGCGTAGAGGGGGGCATAGTCCCCCCCTCCCCGGACCATGGCGGCTGCAGCCACGATCAGGGCGATCAACAGGGGCACCGTCACAACGGTGATCCGTTGTCCCGGGCTCCAGCTATTCCAGAGCTTGCGCAGGCTCTCCATGGTTCTGGCCGATCTCGCAGACGCAGTTCACCGCATCGACGGGATCACACCTGCATCCGCATGATCTCCTGATAGGCCTCGACGAGCTTGTTGCGCACCTGGATGGTCAGCTGCAGGGCCAGGTTGGCTTGTTCCAGGGCGATCATCACGGAGTGCACGTCCTGGGCCTGGCCTGTCGCCAGGGCCTTAGCCGCTTCGTCGGCACGCTGCTGGAGGGCATCTACGGCGCTCACCGCCTCCTCGAGCATCGCCACGAAGTCACGGAGCGTTTCGCCGAGGGAGGAAGTGGAGGGTGAGCTCGCCGGCCCCCGGATACCGGAGATCTGCATCCTCTCCACCTCCTACCCTCGGACGATGTCCAACGACCGGAGGACCATGGTCTTGGTGGCCTCAATGGCTACCACGTTCGCCTCGTACGCCCTCCGGGCGGCGATGAGGTCCACCATCTCCAGGAGGGGGTTGACGTTTGGATAAGCCACGAACCCGCGCGCGTCGGCATCGGGGTGGCCGGGCTCGTAGACCAGGCGGGGAGGCGAGGGGTCCTCCACAATGCCCACGACAGCAACTCCCCCGCCGGTGCCTTCCGCAGCGCGCAGGAACCTGGCAACGGGCGTTTCCACCGGCAACGCCTCCCCCATGAGGGCGGCGAAAACCACCTGCCTGCGCTTGTAGGGGCCTCCCGTAGATCTCGTCGTGCTGGCATTGGCAAGGTTCTGCGCAGCGACCTCCATGCGCAGGCGCTGCGCTGTGAGCCCCGAGGCGCTGACGGCGAGTGCCGAGAATTCGCTCATCCTCGTCCCTCCTTACCTTCTCCCTTCCGTGATGGCAGCGCGCAGCATCGCCAGCTTGACCCGCAGGGCCGCCGCAACGGACTGGAAGAGCAGGGCGTTCTCTGTGAGTTCCACCATCTCCTGGTCCACATCGACCCCGTTCCCGTCCTGGCGGGCCAGGCGGTTCCCCTGCACGAGGAAAACCTCCGGACCGGGGCCGTCCTCTGGTCTTTCCAGGGCCTGGAGGAGGGCCGCGCGGAAATCCACGTCCAAGCGCCGATAGCCAGGTGTCTCCGCGTTGGCCAGGTTGTGGGCGAGGACACGCTGGCGCACGCTCAGGAGGTCCAGGGCCCTCCCAAGGAACCGCACGGTGAAATCCCCAAGCAGTCCGCCCATCCTCCCTCTCCTTCCGACCTCCACAGGGGAATGGGAGCAATTCGAGTGCCAGGGATGAGCTCAGGGTGAGCGGGAATTCAAGGAGTTGCAGGCAATCCTTCGAGGGGATAGGTCCTCGGGGGTGCGGGGCGGGTTCAGCACTCCACCAAACGCTTCGCGTTCTGTGGGGACCCCGCTCTGTCCGGTTCTGTTGAGCGCTCTATGCGGGCTCCCCGCCTGGCTGAGGCGGGGATGCCGATCTCCTCCCGGTACTTCGCCACCGTCCTCCTGGCGATGCGGATCCCCTCGCGGGCGAGCTGTGCAGCGATCTGCTGGTCCGTGAGGGGCCTCCTGGGATCCTCCGCGGCGATGATCTCCTTGATGCGCTCCTTGACAGGGAGCGCCTGGTCGAAGAAGATCTCCATGCTGACGACGCGGCCGGAAGGGAGCAGCGCGTACTTCCCGTCGAGGGCCCGGCTCACCGTGGACTCGCTGACGCCCAGGGCGGCGGCGATCGCCGCCTTGGTGAGCGGGCGGAGATAGCGGGGGCCATGGTCGAGGAAGGGGCGCTGGATCTCCACGACCTTCTCCACGATAGCGCGAAGGATCACATGGCGCCTGCGGAGGACCTCGATGAACAGCTTCGCCCGGTTGACGTGTTCCTGGATGTGCTCCTTGGCATCGGGCGCGAATTCCTTGGGACGCTGGCGCGTCTCCTGGTACAGCTGGCGGTAGAGGGGGTTCAGGCGCAGTTCCATGACCGCGGTCCCCACGAGCTCTACCGCGTACCCGCCCTCCGTGGGGAGGATGGCCACGTCGGGGCGTGCCACCTCGCTCGGCCTGAGCCGCGCTCCTCCCATGCGCTCCGCCTCATACCTGTCTGCCGGATGCGGGTAGCAGTGGGTCCGGATGTACTCGTGCGCTTCCCGGACGGCGGAGACGGAGACCCCCAGGGCTCGGGCGACCTTGGCGTACTGGTGGTAGGCGAGCTCCCTCAAGGAGGTGGCGACGATCCGCTGGGCCAGGAGGTTTACCGGTGTAGGATCGTATGCGCGCAGCTGGAGGAGCAGGCATTCCTCGACATTTCGCGCCCCGATGCCAGGAGGATCGAATGACTGGACGACCCCCAGGACCTTCTCCACGACCTCCAGGGGTACGCCGAATTTGATCGCCACCTGTTGGAGGTTGCAGTCCAGAAAGCCCCGCTCGTCAAGGGAGCCGATCAGGTACTCGCCGATCGACCGCTCCACCCCCGAGAGGGAACTCGCGGCAAGGCTCATCTGGAGGTGCTGGCTGAGGGAGACCTCCTGAGGCAAACGACTCAGCAGATCCTCCTCCTCGTCCACCGGGCGGGGCTTGGGGGCGCGGGAATCCAGGTGAAAGAGGAACCGGTCCACCGGCCTCCCGCACCGCTGGCAGACCGGGCCCTCGCTCTCCGCCCCGCAGTGCGGGCAGGGCCGCGCGACGCGCTCGATGGCCGGGTTGGTGGAGAGCTCCTCCTCGATGCGGGCCAAGAGCTGGGGGAGGGGGAGCACCAGGACCGCGTTCACGGCCATCAACTTCGGCACCATGCGCGGTGCGACCTGGGGAGAGACCTCCACTCCTAGCCCTGGCTGGATCGACACGGCGTTCCTCCTTATTCTCCCTCCTGGCCGCTCATCCTCCCGCCCTCGAAGATCCCCCTACCCCATGGCCCGTCGGACGGCTTCCAGGAAGCGGTTCACGTCGAAGGGCTTCACCACGAAATCCTTGGCTCCGGCCTGGATGGCGTCGACCACCAGCGCTTGCTGCCCCATGGCGCTCACCATGATGACCTTCGCATCCGGGAAACGGCTCATCAGCTGCTTGACCGCCGTCACTCCGTCCATCTCGGGCATCGTGATGTCCATGGTGACGAGATCGGGTCGGAGCTCCTCGTACCGCACCAACGCCTCCGCCCCGTTGGTGGCCTCCCCCACCACCTCGTACCCGTTGGCGGTGAGGATGTCCTTGATCATTGCCCGCATGAAGGTGGCATCGTCCACCACCAGGACCTTACCTGGCATACCCTACCTCCTCCCTCTCTCCAGGCTCCTCGGAGGGCTGAAGGAGCGCCGTCTGTTCGAGGATCCGGTGCATCCTCCGCCGGCCTGCCCGCGTATCCGCCGCCATCCAGATGAGCCGTCCCACATCGAGGATCAGCCCGACCCTCCCATCGCCGAGGATGGTCGCTCCGGAGATCCCGGGGATGTCTCCCAGGTAGCTCCCCAGCGACTTGATGACCACCTCCTGCTCCCCGATCAGGCGGTCCACCACCAGCCCGAGCTTGCTGTCCCCGGAGATGGCCACAACGCAGAGCAGGTCGGCCCTGGGGAGCTGCCCGCCATCGAAACCCAGCAACGCGGACAGGGAAAGGACCGGCAGCACCTCCTGCCGCAGGAGGATCACCGCCTGCTGGTTCACGTAATGCACCTCTCCAGGTCTCACCCGGACGATCTCCTGCACAGACCCGAGGGGTAAGGCATAGGTGCCCTGCCCAACCTCGACGAGAAGGGCCCGCATGATCGCAAGGGTCAGGGGCAGCTTGAGGATCACCCGCGTCCCCGCGCCTGGCTGGGTGCGGATTCTCACCGATCCCCCGATGGCCTGGATGTTGTTGCGAACGATGTCCATGCCCACGCCGCGGCCGGAGACGTCGCTCGCCCTCTCCGCCGTAGAGAATCCAGGGAGGAAGACCAGCTCGGTGATCTCCTGGTCGCTCATGCGCTCGAGCTGTTCCTCGCTGACGAGGCCGAGGGCCAGGGCCTTGGCCTTCACCCGCTCAAGGTCGATCCCCCGGCCATCGTCCTCGACGACGATGACGATGCTGTTCTCCTCGTGGGAAGCCTTCAGGCGAATGACGCCTCTGGCCGGCTTCCCGGCCTTGAGGCGCTCCTCTGGCGTCTCGATGCCGTGGTCCACAGCGTTCCGGAGAAGATGGATCAGTGGGTCGCTGATCTGTTCGATGACCGTCCTGTCCAGCTCGGTCTCCCGGCCCTCCACGAGGAACTCCACCTGCTTCCCTGCCTGGCGGGCGAGGTCCCTAACCATCCGGGGGAACCGGGTGAAGAGCTGGTCGATGGGGAGCATCCTGGCCTTCATGATCTGCGCCTGCAGCTCGTTGGTGATGCGCCCGATGTGACGGGAGGTCTCCATCAGCTCGTCGGTGAGCCGGTCATGGTTCATACGGGCAGCCAGCTCCTTGTTGATGCGCATTAGCCGGATGCGATCGATCACGAGCTCGCCCACGAGGTTCATCAGCTCGTCCAGACGCTCCACGTCCACACGCACGGTCTGGCTCACCCGCCGCTGTCCCTCCGCCGCCCCCTGCGGTTCCTGGGATGTCCTGGACTCGGGGGGAGGCTCTCCCTCCCCCTCGTGGGAAGCCTCTTCTTTCCAGGCGGCGACCTCCACCGCAGCGACGTCCAGGATGCTCGCCGCGGTATTGCGCAGCCTGTCGGGGTCCTCGCGGCTCAGCACGATCAGGGAGAAGGTGTCGCCGAACTGTTCCTTCTCCAGGTCCTCGGCACTGGGCCGTGAGCCAACGATCTCCCCCAGCTCTTCCAGGGCGCGCGCGACCATGAAGGCGCGCACGCCCTTCATAGGGCATCCAGGGACGACCCGGACGGTGACGATATAGGGCTCCACGCCGTGGAGCGCCGCTTGCTGCATGACCCGCCGCTCATATTCAGTCGGCACGATGGCCTGCGCCCCGGACCCCCCCTCCGGCCTGTCCACAAGGGCTCCTGGAGGGGCGGAGGGTCCGTGGCCATGTCCTTCAAGCCGGGAGATCAGCCCCGAAGGATCGGTGACCTCCCGGCCGTGAACGGCAACCTCCTCCTTCATGGCCTTGAGGGCATCCAGGCAGGCGAGGAGGAGATCCACGACGTCAACGGTCACGGAGGCCTCCCCCTTCCGGAGCCTATCCAGAACGTCCTCCATCCCGTGGGTGAGCCGGTTCATGCGCTCAAATCCCATGGCCGCAGAGGAGCCCTTGATGGTATGCGCAGCCCGGAACAGCGTGTGGAGGATCTCCGGGTCGTGGCGGTTGCGCTCAAGGGCGAGGATCCCCTCCTCCAGCTTCTGGACCTGCTCAGCTACCTCGTCGAGGAAGACCGCCAGGTACTGGCTCATGTCAGAGGACATGGAACGCACCCCACTCCGACTCGAAGTACCGATCGACCTGGCCGGCAGCGCAGCGAAGCAGGCGACGGCGAGTCCACGGCACTCCGCTGCGCTCCGTCTCTTCCCTACGAACCGTCTCCTATGCGCTCGCGGCGTGGGCGGCGGCCAACTCGGTCTTCTCGTCTTTGGTCAGGACCTTCTCCAGGTCAAGGAGGATGATCAGCCGGTCGGCGAGCTTGCCCACTCCCCGGAGATACTCGACGTCCACATTGGCGATCACCGGGGAGGGCGGCTCGATCGCCTCCACAGGGAGGCGCAGGACCTCCGAGACCGCGTCCACGATCAGCCCCACGGTGTGGGGAGGGATCTCGACCACGACGATCCTCGTCCTGTCCGTGTACTGGCCGTTTGGCAAATTGAACCGCTTCCTGAGGTCGAGGACAGGGATCACCTTCCCCCGCAGGTTGATCACGCCCTCGATGAAGCTCGGGGCCCTCGGGATCCGGGTGATCTCCTGCATTCGGATGATCTCGTGGACCATGGCGATGTCCACCCCGTAGATCTCCTTATCGAGCTGGAAGGCGACGAGCTGTTCCTCCTTCTTCTGCTGGACCTCGCTTACCATCCCTTTCACCTCCTCACTCCACTGGGATCCCCTCATCTCTCCGGACTCCCTCCTCCAGGACCTCTAGGAACGCGTCGACCACAGCAGGGTCGAATTGCCTCCCGCGGTTCTCCCGCAGCTCTTCCGCGGCCTCCTCCACGGTCCGCGCCGGCGCATACGGCCGGCCCCCCGTCATCACTTCGAAGGCCTCCGCCACCGCGACGATCCTCGCACTGAGAGGGATCTGCTCACCAGCGAGGCGGAAGGGATAGCCCTCCCCATCGTAGCGCTCGTGGTGATAGAGGACGACCTCCACTGCGCCCCGTGGGAAGTGTGCGAGGGAAAGGATCTGCGCGCCCAGGAGGGGATGCCCTCTCACCGCCTCGAACTCCCGGGAGGTCAGGGGCCCTGGCTTTGCAAGGAGGCCCCCGTCGATCTCGAGCTTCCCGACGTCGTGGAGCAACGCTCCGATCCTGAGCTCCTCGAGGGCTGCGCCGTGGAGGCCGAGGCGGCGACCGATGCGCACCGCGTGCTCCGCGACGCGCTCCGCATGATCCCGCGAAGGATGGTCCCGGAGGTCGATGGCCCTGGCGAGCACGCGGATGGCGCTCCAGTAACTCCGGCGCAGCTCTTTGAACTGGCGCTTGCGCATCAGGCTGTCCCGGACTGAGGCGAGGAGCTCGTCGGGGTAGAAGGGTTTCAACAGGATCCCCTCTGCGCCTGCCCGGAAGCTCTCCAGCACAACTTCCGGAGTCCCATAGCCGGTCATCACCAGGGTGCAGACCTCCGGGAATCCCTCGGCAACTTTCTGGACGAGCCTCAGGCCGTCCCCGTCGGGCAGGCTGCGGTCGAGGATGATCAGGTCAAGGGGGTCCTGCCTGGCGACCTCCTCCGCCTCAACGGCGGACGTGGCCTCCCTGACGACGTATCCTTCCTTCTGAAGGACCCTGTGGATCAGGTCTCGGATGGCGGGCTCACGATCTACCACGAGGATATGGCCTAGGCTCCCCACCAGGGTCTCCTCCTTTGCCCTCATTTCCCTCGATGGGGATGGAGCAAGAACCGTGCCAAAGGGAGGGGAACCTCAATCGGCTCGACGGAATGGACGGCTCACACGACCGGCCGGACTATGCTTGCAGGCGCTCCTCCAGGGTGATCCCGTACCTGGCCATCCGCTCAAGGAGGTCCCCGAGTTCAACCTGGAGCTTACTCGCCGCGCTCTCCACATCCCAGTTCACTGCTCTGAGGACCTTCAGGATGTGCTTGCGCTCGACGTTCTTGAGGGAGAGGTCCTCTTCTTCCTCAGGGGGTGGGACGGGGGAATCGAGCCAGAGTTCCTCGACGCCAATCGTGGGACCGTTCGCCAGGATCACAGCGCGCTCGATACAGTACTCCAGCTCCCGGACGTTCCCGGGCCAGTGGTAGGACCGGAGCTTCCGCATGGCCAGGGGGGAGATGTTGCGGACATCCTTGCCGAGCTGCTCCCGGTACTTCTTCAGGAAGTACTGGGCCAGGGCGGGGATGTCCTCCCGGCGCTCCCGGAGAGGCGGGAGCTCCAGGGGGACGACGGCCAGGCGGTAGTACAGGTCCTCCCGGAACTTCCCCTCGCGGATGGCCGCCTTGAGGTCTTTGTGGGTTGCGGCGATGATGCGCACGTTGACGCGAATCGGCCGGCTGCCTCCCACGCGCTCAATGGTTTTCTCCTGCAGGACCCGGAGGAGCTTCACCTGCATGGCCAGGCTCATGTCCCCGATCTCGTCGAGGAAGATCGTCCCTCCCTCTGCCCGCTCGAATTTCCCCGCCCGGGCAGTGAGGGCGTTGGTGAACGCCCCTTTCTCGTGGCCGAACAGCTCGGTCTCCAGGAGCGTCTCCGGGATCGCGCCACAGTTCATGACCACGAACGGACCGTTCGCCCTGGGGCTCTGGTAGTGAATGGACCTCGCCAGGAGCTCCTTCCCGGTGCCCGTCTCGCCGTAGATCAGGACGGTGGCGTCCGTGGGCGCGACGGTGGAGGCGATCTTCAAGACCTCCTGCATCTTCGGGGACTTGCCGATGATCCCGTCGAACTTGTAGTTGCGGGCGAGCTCCTCGTGGAGGTAACGGTTCTCCTTGATCAGGTTGCCGCGCTCCAGGGCACGGTTGACGATCAAGAGGAGCTGGTCGATCTCAAAGGGCTTGGTCACGTAGTCGTAGGCACCCAGCTTCATGGCTTGGATCGCCGTCTCGATTGACCCGTAGGCAGTGATGACGACCACAATGGTATCGGGGTCGCGTTCCATGATCGAACGCAGGAGGGTGAGCCCGTTGATCTTAGGGAGCTTGAGGTCCAGGAGGATGAGGTCGAAGGTCCCGGTGCAGGCCAAGTCCAGGCCGGTCTCCCCGTCACTCGCGGTCTTCACGAGGAAGCCCTCCCGGGTGAAGACCTCCATCATCAAGTCTCGGACGTAGGCTTCGTCGTCGATGACCAGGATGCGCCGGTCTCCCACCACCTATCCTCCTTCGCCAGCGAAGTCACCTACCGAATCCGTGAACCGGGCTGTGTCCCCACGGTCTATCCCCTGAAGTCTCGCGCTGTGCCAGTGCGGATGCACACCCTTTACCCAGCATGCATCCCCGACGGCTCTCCGGCGATGGAGGGTCATCTCGCATATTTGATAACTTACACTAGCACCATGAAGGGATCCCCGTCAAGACCAGTTGGGGAGCGGTCTACAGGAACTTTCAGAGCAAATCTCGTGCCAAAACTTACTGCACCTCCCCGTGCACCCCCCTCCCTCACTGTAAGTTTTTGCCCTAAGGAGAATTCTCTTATACCTCGGGGTTGGAAGGAGGGTTACAGACCGGGCACCCCACTGCAGCCGTGAACCTCCCCTCGGAAGCTCCCTGCGGCCACAGGTACAGCAGCAGCTCCTCATTGCACGTGGGGCAGCGCAGTTCCCGAAGATCCAGGTCCTCCGCAAGCGCGCTCGCGTCCACTCCTGCGGCGATGCGCAGGCGGTACTGCGTCCTTCGCCCTCCTGCAGGGGTGCTGGCGAGGTGCTTGCGGATCGTCCCAATGACAGTGCTGATCGGGGACCTCGTCTTGATCAAGTAATCCACAGCCCCGAGGGAGAGAGCCCGCTGGACCTTCTCCTCGTGCCCGATGTTGGAGAGGACGATGACGGGGATCTGCTGCGTGCGCGGGGCCATGCGGAGCGATTTGAGGACCTCAAAGCCATTCATCCCAGGGAGCAACAGGTCCAGCAAGATGACGTCGGGGTTCCCCAGGACGGCCTTGTTCAGCCCCTCCTCTCCGTCCCTCGCCTGGAGGACCTCAAACCCCTCCTCCAGGGCAGTGACGTAGACCTTGGAGAGAAGCTCGTTGTCCTCAATGATCAGCACCTTGTGTGGACCCTGCATGGTCCTCCTCACCTTCCTTCCCGTTTGACGGGCAGCCGAACCCAGAAGGTCGTCCCGACGCCCTCCTCGCTGCGAAAGCCGATGTGTCCCCCGAAGGCATCCACGATGGCCTTGGCGATGTACAACCCAAACCCAGTCCCTTCCGCTCCCCACCGGACGGCGTTGGTCGCCCGGAAGAACTTGGAGAAGATCCGGTCCTGCTCGTCCCGGGGAATCCCGATCCCCTCGTCTGCAACCGTCAACACGAGCTCTCCATCCTCCTGACGGAGCGCAATGGAGACCGCCTTTCCTCGCGGCGTGTACTTTATGGCGTTGCTCAAGAGGTTGCGGATCACCTGGCGGAGACGCTCAGGATCCGCCCAGACCTTTGGACAGGCCCCCCGGGGGATCTCCCAGCGAAGGTGGAGTCCCCGCCGCTCGGCGAGGATCCGGAACTCTTTCCTCAGCTCTTCCAGGAGCTCAGGGAGGAGGACCTCCTGGAACAGCATCTCCAGGCGTCCCTCCTCGATGCGCGAGGCGTCCAGGACGTCCTCCACCAAGCCCACCATGCTCAGCGTGCCCTCGTAGGCTAAACCGAGGAGATCCTTCTGCTCCGGGGAGAGAGGGCCGTGCGTCTCCTCCAGGAGGAGCTCCAAACCCCACCGGAGCGCCGTGAGTGGTGTCCTGAGTTCATGGGAAGCTACCCCGAGGTACACCCAGCCATCGGCCGGGGGCTCCGAGGACAGCTCGCGGAGGGTAACCACGCACCCCTCCACGCTTCCCGTATCCTGCTCGAGGAGGCGCACGTCCAGGAGGACCCGGATCTCCCGGCCGTCCCGCGTCCGCAGGACCGCAGGTTCCCCGATCCGCCTCACCCTGGGATCGAGGGCCTGGTAGGAATCTATAGGGAGATTGACCGCGGGGCGAGAGAGGCGGGCGATCTCGTCGAAGAGGCGACCGTGGGCTTCCTCAACGGTATACCCGAGGAGCCTGCAGGCCTCGCGGTTTAGGTAGGTCACACGTCCCAGGAGATCCATGACCACCACGGGTATGCTGAGGTGGTCGAGGACCGCCTCCAGGGGTGGCGCCGGTGGCGCTGCCTCGCCCGTCTGATGAGGAGGTGCCTCCCTCCGCACCGCTATCCTCCACGGAGGGGGAGGGCAGCTCCACAGGGTCGCCCGGGTGAGGACCATATAGCCCTCCTTTCCCGCGGCGCCCTGGAGAGCCTGCACGGGGACCCTTCCGCACCTCGGCATGGCTCCCGCCATCCGAGGGGGCCTGGACCCTTGCGCCGCCCCGTCGCCGTAGGCTCACCGTGCCCTTCGCCCTCCCCGCAACTTCAAGTGACCCGACATTATTACGTCTTGCGATCAAAGAACCGGGGCTCGGGCTCTTCGTCGGGAGAGTACCCCCGGATGGCCTGGCCCTGGCTCACCCCCTCCAGGAGCTTCCCCACCGCCTCCAGGGTGGCCTCCATCTCCGCCATCACCCTGGCATCGGTAGCAAGGACATCCCTGGCAGCAGCCCGCACGGTCTCCCGGACGTCCGCAGGCAACGGCCCGGGAGACTGCCCCAAAGCCTCGAGGCGCTCGATCGCCTCAGCGCGTCTGCGTTGCATTTCCGCCAAAGCCGCCATATCGAGCTGGGCCACCGCTTCCCCGCACGCCCGGGTCAGCCTGGCGATCTCCTCCAGAGCGCTCAGGAATGCGTCGACCCAGTCCCTAAGGCGTTGGTCCATGGCCATTCCCTTTTCCTGCCGCCTGCTTACTAAGCTGCGCCTCCGCTGCCCTCCATGCATCCCCCAGCGGCCGCAATACTCTCGCCGCATCCTCTAGAGCGCGTGCATCGGACCGCGCCGTGGCCCGCTCCAGCAGGGAGAAGACGTACTGGTAGATCTGCATGAGCGAGCTGGAAAGCTCCTGGTGGTGGCGGCGATCCAGGGCGTCCATGAGGGCGAGGAGGATCCGCTCCACACGGCGGATCCGCTCCCTCCCGGTATCGACCTCGCCCCTCTCGAGGGATGTCTTCGCCTCCTCCAGGAAGCGGAGGGCCCCATCGTAGAGCATGACCACGAGGCGAAGCGGGCTGCTCGTCTCCGCCTCCAGGGTCTTGTACGTGAGCAGTGCAGGGTGATGCGTTGCGGCCATGTTCCTCCTCCTCCGCCTAGAAGATTCCTGTGGACAGGTTGGCAAGCTGCTGCAGGATCTGCCCGCTCTGGGCGCGCATCCGGCTCAGGGAGAGCTCCATCTGGGTAAAGATCCGGATGTACCGCTCCCGCGTCCTCTCCAGGCGCTCCTCCAACCGGCTGATCTGGTCCTTGATCCCATCGATGAGCTCCTGGGTCGTGTTCACCTCCCCAGTGATGGTGCCGCTGATGCGATCGGTGAGCGCAGCCAGCCGCTCAGCTACCTTGCTGGCCACCCCCTTGTAGACGTAGACCAGTCCCTGGCTCGAGCCCTGGCTGGCGAGCTGGGCGGGAGTCAGTGCCACGCGGATCGACAGGCCGTCGGTGTTGGCGTTCCCGGTGTTCCCCGTGAGCACCTGTCCCTTCCCCGTGGCAGGTTCCCCGTTGATCGTCCCAGCGACGTCCTGGCCTGTGAGGGTCAGGGTGGTCGTTCCAACACCACTTCCGCCCGATGTGGCGGCGACGTCGGAGACCACGGTGTGGGTCACAGAGCCGTACTCGGTGTTGGTGAAGACGAGGGTCCTGTTGTTCGGGCCGCCGATGGACGCCCGGAGGGTGATGCTGGCCTGTTCCATGGCGGTGTTGAAGTCGTTTACAATGGCAGAGAGGGTCTTCCCGGTGGCCAAAGTGACGGTCGTCGTGCCATCCACGGTGATTGTCTCCCCCACCGCCGTAACCCCCGTCGCCGCCGTTGGAATCCCTGTAGCCGTCTGGGTGGAATTTGTACCCGCCGTGGTATAACCAGAACCTTCTCCGGTGACCGTCTTATCGCTGGTCACCGTGAAGTCCGTACTGAAGTACTTCCCGTAGATCCTCAGGTGCCCGCTCGCATCCACCTCCGCGTACACTTTGGGGGAGAGGGTTGGGTCACTGTTGATGGCAGCGGCCATCTGAGCGGGAGTCGTCCCACCGGCAAAGGTGATCTGGTAGGATGTCGGGAACAGGGCGCCGGAGAAGGTCAGGGTCTCCGACCCCACGACATCCGTGGCCACCGCCCCAGGGTCCGTCACACCCTGCGTGCGCTCCGTTCCAGAAGCCGTCCCCTGGGTGGCCGCCTGGGTGATGGTCACCGCGTAACCCGATGCGGTCGCTTTCGTTTTCGAGGTCGCCCCTAGGAAGCTGATGTCCGGATCGGAGGCAGCGCCGCTCAGGACGAACAGCTTGACCACATCGTTGTACCTCGTCGTCAGCGCATCCTTGAACTTGGTCGCATCGAGGGAGAGGCGCCTGTCCGTCCCCAGAGTGATGCCTACGTCGCTGAGGGAGTTCGTCTCGGCGGGGAGGCCGGCGACGACTCCCGTGGCCAGGTTGATGAGGTCCTGCTCGACGGTGCGGACGGTGAACTGCCCGAACAAAGGCCCTGCCGTCTTCGTGTTGGGGTCGTAGGAGGCCTTGTCCTTGATGAAGCCCATCACACTGTTGAAGGCATCCACGAACTCCTGGACCTTCTTGGTGATGCCGTCTTTGTCGAGATCCACGGTGACGGTGACAGGCGTCGTGCTTTCCTTCAGGAGGTTGAGGGTGACCCCAGGGACGACGTCTGTCACCGTGTTGCTCGGTTTGTTCACCGTGAGAGCCCCCGCTCCACTGCCGATGACGATCTGTGCGTCCTGGTTCGCCTGGATGGTGTTGAACGTGCCGAGGGAGTAGGTCCCTCCTGTAAGGGTATGGGTGATCGCCACGGTGTTCGAGGCGCCGGTGCTGTTCGCCGTGATAAGGAGACGGTAGCCAGTCCCGTCGTTCACGATGGACGCCGTCACTCCGGCATTTGCTTGGTTAATGGCGTTCTTGATCCCTTCTAGGGTGTTGTTGGCGGCGCCAATGGAGATGTCCACCGGGGTTCCTGAGCCGACCTGGATGGTGATGGTCCCCGTGCCGAAATCGGTCGCGTCCTTATCCGCAAAAGTGCTGGCGGTGCCCAGGATATGTGCCTTGGCGAGCTGTTGGACCGTGAAGGTATAACTCCCCGTGCTCGCAGAGGATGAAGCGGTCGCTGTGAGGACGGTGCTGTCAGAGACGGTCGTGGTGAAGACCTTGAACCCGTCGGCCTTCTGGATCGACTCCGCCTTGGTCTTCAAGGACAAGAGCTTCGTATTGAGGTCCTGCCACGCCTTCAGCCTCGCTTCGTAGTTCTTCTGCCGCTCCTCCAACCTGGTGATGGGCGCCTGCTCCACAGTGAGGAGCTTGTTGATGATGTCCGCCGTGTTGATCCCTGAGATGAGTCCGCCGAGTCGGATAGGATCGAACGCCATGTCACCCTCTCGAAGACGTCGTTAAGTCACCCCGGCAGAATCCTGAAACCGGACTCAGACCTTCCGGTCAATGGCGCTTTTGCCGGCGAGCTGGCTGATCAATTCCATGAGCTTCCCCGGGGGGATGATCCGGATGACCTCACCCGTCCGGATGTTGGTGATGCGGACGGTTACCCGGTGCGTCCTCGGGTCCACAATGAACTCCGCAGCGACGTCCATAGGGCTTGGGGGCTCCTCCACAGATCTCTTGCCCTCCCCTCGTCCTCTCGCCTGGACGCCCCGGTCTTCGTTGGGAGCCCTTGATTTCGGCTCCGCATCCTGCCGGGAGGCCTTCTTCCCTTCGTCCACGGGCTTGGCAGGAGGCGGGACCTCCGGACCTTTCCCGGGTGTTATCCCCCCGATTCTCTCCATGCGCACACCCCGGGTATGCACTTCTCAGCCCATCCCTCTCCTGGGCGGGCTTTACCTGTTCCATTAGGATCGGCGCCCTCCCGTGAATCTTTAAGAAACTCCAAGTCGCCCCACCCTCGTTTTCCCTCCCACCGCCGCCACCAGAGCCTTTCGAGCGTCCTCCAGGATCCTCGCATGCGGGAAGACCCTCTCCCCCTGCTCTAGGACCGCCAAGGCCTCCTTGTGTCTCTCCAGCCTGGTAAGAACCCGGACCAGGGCGGTGTACGTCGGCAGGTGCTGCCCATCCATCTCCAGGGCTTTGCGGTAGAAGACCGCCGCGTCCTCCCAAAGTTCTTTCTCGCCCGCCAGCTTCCCCAAGATGCGGTAGCCCTCAGCATCCATCGCACTTGTCCCATGCGCCTCAATGAGTTCTTCAAGGGCCATTTCCTGGAATCCGTGGGACATGTAGAGTTTCCCAAGCTCCAGGTGCTTGGCGGGCCCAAGGTCCAACCACTCCAGCAGAGGCAGAGCCCGCTCAAACGCATCGAACTCCTGGAGGAGCAGGAGCCCTCCCAGAATGCTCCTCGCTGCCTCGAGGCCGGCATCACGCCTAGTAGGAGCTCCGGGCAACGGAGTTCCCTCCATGAGACGGGCGAGGGCTTCGTAGGCCACGGAGATGTCAGGTTGTCCTGCCTGGAAGAGCCGTGAGGCCGCGCTCCTAACTATCGACGAGTCCCCAGCGAGGTAGCCGGCAACAGCGGCGTTCGCCTGCGCTTGGACGTAGTGGCGGCTCTCCGGATGGACCTGGTTCAGCGCTTCCCAGGCTTCCCGGTACCGATGGAGACGGAGGAGGGCCTGCCCGCGGAGGAGGAATAGCTCCCCCCTCGCCCGGAGGGACGTCTGGTACTGGTCGAGATAGCACAGCGCCCGTTCGGGGGAACCGCAATTGTTGAGCATGTCCACGAACGCCGCGAGCGTATCTGGATCGGAGAGGTCGGCGAGTCTTTCCAGGAGCGCACAGACGCGGTCGGGATGTTCCCACGGGAGCAGGACCTCGGCGAGCCCTTTCACCGCGGTGATCTCCCGAGGATTGCTCTGCAGGGACTTGACGAACGCCTGGACAGCCTGTTCGAAGTTTCCCAGAGCCTTGAACGTCAGCCCCAGCATGGCCCAGGCGTGGTAGCTCCCGAGCCCTTGCTGGGTGACGTACCGGGCCGGTGCCTCCCCGAGCTCCACACATCGCAGGAAGCTCTGGGTTGCGCTGGGATAATCCAGCATGTCCAGGTAGACGAGCCCCTTCATGAATTCTAGGTCGGTATAATCCGGGAAGGCCTCCTGAGCCTCCTTCAGCACCCGGAGGGATTCCCTGTACCTGCTGAGCTGCTTCAGGCAGACGCCAAGGTTTTTGAGGAGGAATGGAGCATAGGACGTATCAAGGGCGGGGAGTCGCTGGAACGATGCACGGAACTCCTCCGCCGCCTTCAGGTAATCCCCCCTGCGCATATACTCGACTGCGAGATTGAAGCGCGTGAACGGGTCCTCGGGACGCTCCTCTGCCTCCTTGAGCAGGATGCTCAAATTTCTTCCGACCTTTCCCTTCGCCTCGATAGAACTGAGGAGGTATCCGTAATGATAGACCCTCACCCGGGAGAACCCGATTTCCGCCCTGGGGTTGACCCTCCGAATGTTCTCAATAATTTGTTCGTGGATAGCCCTGGTGAACACATAGCCGGGGCGGCGGCGGAAAAGGCGGGGTGACAAGCTCACTACAACCTCCCCTTGCCGTGCTGAATCCCCTACGAAGTTCAGGATGTGCAGGTAGTACCCTTCGAACGTCGGGTCCTCGAGGAGGCGCCGCAACTCCGGCCCGTCCTCCGGCACCAGGGCCTCGTCGGCATCCAGCCAGAGGATCCAGTCTCCTTGCGCATGATCGAGCGAGACGTTCCGGGCCTCGGCGAAGCTCCCGGTCCAGGGAAAGTGCACCACCTTCGCACCAAACGATGCGGCCACCTCAGGGGTTCGGTCCGTTGACCCAGTGTCCACCACCACAATCTCGTCCACGAAGCCTCTCACGCTTTCCAGACATCTGGGGAGATTCTCCTCCTCGTTCCTCGCGATGATGCAGAGTGAAAGCTTCATCATGCTCCCTCCTCATCCTCGTAGAATTTTCACCTCATCCTCCTTCCGGGAACTGCGCAGAACCGTAGGGTCCTGTACGGGAACAGCCACACCAGTGTCCAGAGGGACAAAATGCTTCCTCGGATCAAAGGGCTGCCGGGCCAAACCCTCGGCATAATCGCGGTAGAACCCCTCGAGATCGAGATGAAGAGGGAGCTCCCACTTGGAGAGGAAAAGGGAGAGATTCCTTTTCATGAGAGCTTCATAGTCGAAGCCTTCTCCACGGAACGTCATGCTCCCATGATGGTGGATAAAAACATCCAATGCGATCTTAATGCGGTATCCGGCAATCCTGGCACGGAGGCAGAAGTCGTCATCTTCGTAGTTCCCCGGAGAAAAGCGGGGATCGAACCCTCCGATCCTCTCCACCACATCTCTCCGCATGAGCATGCACAGCCCGGTGACCCGGAACGTGTCCCGATAACATCCGTAATACATCCAAGCACGCTCCCGGGCAAACCGGTGCATCTCCTCGAGAGAACCGTACGAGACAGGAACAACCTGTAGGCCCGCGACGTGATTCGAGACCGGGCCCACCACCCCGACATCCGGTTCCGAGGAAAGGCATCGCAGGAGCCTCCGCAACCATCCCTCGGTGACGACAGTATCACTGTTGAGGACGAGGATGTGGTCCCCGCGGGCCGCCGACATCCCTTGGTTGCATGCAATTGGAAACCCAAGGTTCTCCGAGTTCCTGATCAAGGTGACCCTGGGATGCAGGTCCGCCAGTCCCTCTAGGTATTTCACTACTCCATCAGTTGAGGCGTTGTCCACGATGACGAGCTCGAAGGGTTCGGGAGTATATGAGAAAATGCTCTGGAGACACTGCCGTGTGTGTGCGAACTGGTTGCGTACCGGGATCACGATGGAAGTCAGGGAGGAAATGGGCGAGGGGCTCCGGAACGCCGTAGAGTACCGAGGAGACGGTGCAAACCAGGTGATCCCCCAGAGCTCTTCAGGGGGAGGGACGTTCCCCCATCCGTACCGCTCGACGAGCTTTTCCATGAGGGTGTCCGCGCTCTTAAGAACCAGAGAGTCCCGCTCTTCAGAAGGAAGGCTCGCCGCGCTCGTCTGCCCCAGGTGGTGGACGAACACATCCGTGGCGATAAGCAGCCTGAACCCACGCTCGCGGAGCCGCCAGCACAGGTCAAGGTCATCGTTCCCAAAGAAAAACCGCTCGTCGATCCCACCGGCCTCTTCAAGAGCACCCCTGCGCAGGGCAATGCAAAACCCCGTCAGGAGATGCGCTTCGACCGTACGCCCCCGGTTGCGCTGGTGGAGCAGGTCGGAGATCTGCGTGGGGGTCGCCTCACTTGAAATGCCATGTGCGGGTCCAAGGTACAGCCTGAACTTCTGGGGACCCTGGACAAAATCGGAAAGCGGTCCGACGGCTGCTACCCTGGAATCCTCAAAATGGGCCAAAAGCCGGTCAAGCCACCCCCTTGACACCACGACATCCGGGTTGAGCAGAACCACGAACGGCTCCGAGGAGGCAGATACCCCCTGCTTCACCGCCGCAGCGAAGCCTTCATTCGTGTCGTTGAGGATCAGGGTGACATTCGGTCTCCCCTCTGCCCACAGACGCAGGTATTCCCGCGTGCAATCCGTCGAGGCATTGTCCACGATGATCACGCGGTCGCTGGGTCCTAGCGTCCTTTCAAGGGAGTACAGGCACGCATTAATCCCCCTCAGGGAGTTGTGGGTCACGACGACAACCGCGCACCCGGGATGGCTCGCGCCAGCGGTGGCCACTTCCCTTTCGGGAACGCACCCATCTCTGCCAAGGGCCTCGTCAAGATCGGGCCTTACCTTCCCAAGCCACTTCCTGTGGAGGTGAACAATGTTCTCGTGCGCGCGGTCGTGCCGCCCGGGTGTCTTTGATTCATGGTGCACCACCTCGGCCTCTGGAATATAGACAACCCGGTACCCGGCCTCCCTCACTCTCAGGCAGAAGTCCACGTCCTCGTACCCGTTGCGGAACTCCTCGTCGAACCCACCAAGGCTCAAGAACACGTCCCTTCGGACCAACATGCAGGCACCCGTCACGGCCTGGACCTCTCGCCTCCGGTTCACCTGCGGCGCGTCCTTAGAAAATCCTTGGTAGACATGAACAGGCGTGATCGGATAGTAGCCGTCAGGCAGGAAAACCACGCCTGCGTGCTGCACGGTCCCGTTCGGATACAGCAGCTTCGCCCCCACTGCGGCAATCGCCTCGTCCTCCTCCGCCTTCTCGACGAGGGCCTGAAGCCACCCCCAAAGCGGCTCCGTGTCGTTGTTCAGGAAGACGACGTACCTGCCCCTGGCCTCCCGGGCGCCCATGTTGCAGGCTCTCGCGAAGCCCAGGTTGGCGTCGTTCACAATCGCCCTGAGCCTGCCGGCCTCCTGCTCCCGCAGGAGGAACTCGCGCGTCCCGTCCGTCGACCCGTTCTCCACGACGATGACCTCGTACGCTGCACCGGATGTGTTCTCCCGGACCTTCTCCAGGCAGGTCCTGGTGAGGTGGAGGTTGTTGTACACAGGAATCACGATAGAAACGTCGATCGCACGATCGCGCGGCGGTTCGCGTCTCCTCTGTGTCTCAGATGGCTCGAAGATCCGATGGGGTCCCGCCTGCGCTGAGCCCCTGCTTGCGAGCACCTCTTCGTAAGCTGCGATTGTCTCCTCGGCAACGCGGTCCCAGGTATACTCCTTCAGGATCCGTTCCCTCAGCCTGGACCTCCGGAGCCGGTCTCCCTCGTAGTTGCTCCACGCAGAGACGACAGCCTGACGGATGCTCTCGACGTTCGCAGGATCGCAGTAATAGGCGTCCTCACGGAAGTACTCCAGCTCCGCCGCCCTGTTTCCGACGACGATGGAGCACCCGCTCACCGCTGCTTCCATGCTGGAGAGCCCCGGTGTTTCAAACCAGCTGGGAAGCACGTGCACTCTCGCAGCGGCATAGGCGTCCGCCAGCTCCTCGTGAGGGACGTGGTCTATGAGGAGCGCACCCTCAGGCAGATACCGCAGCGCGATGTTTGAGTACCATGCGTGGGCGCTCCGGTTTCCTATCAGCACGAGCGGGAGCCCGAGGCCCTCGAGAGCCAGGAAAAGTAAGAGAATGTTCTTGCGGTCATCCCACCTCGCCGCAGTAAGGATGAAATCACGGCATCCATACCTCTGGACAAATCGCTCAGGATCCCCCATCAGGAAAGTGTCGGGATCAACAGCATTGGGTACCACACGGAACCGGAATTCCTCCAACTTGAGGATGTGCTGGATCCTGAGGGCTTCGCTGATGCTGTTGGGAAGCACCATGTCAGCGCCCCGGACAATCTCCCTTTGCTGCAAGAGGAAATTGCCGTCGTCAGGGTGCGGCGAGAATGGTGTTCGCCCGTTCACAATAAGCGATCTGGAGGAGAGACCGCTGAGCAGCTGTTGGAGGCTTATCGCATGCTCCTGAAAACAGGCGATAAGCGCGAGCCGCGCCCACACCAGTTCCGTATGGTCCCAGAAGATAGGAGACAGGACAACCGGCACATTGTGCCGCCGAACGCTTCGCAGCTGCGCAAGCTGCACGGAGGGAATCTGGGTGTTGAAAAGGTGGACGAGGTCGTAACCGGACGCATCGGGGGACAGGTCAAGGCATACGTCTACCCGCAGACCGCGGTTCTCCAGAGCCTCTTTCGTCTTCAGCATCTGGACCGTATCACCACCGGGTAGGTCCAGAGCGTCCGGACGATTTACGAAAAGTACATGCAAGTTCCTCGTCCTCATACGATGCCTCGATGTTCACAGTTTTTGGATCAGAATGTCTTCCCGCCGGTTGGACATGGAAGACTCGTTGGGCTGGGGTACCCAGTAGGCGTCAAACCCCGCGAGGCGGCACCGCAAGATGAGGGAAAGGATGACAGCAGTGCGCTGTAGCACAGGACCGCGTCCACCTTCCCCGCGTACCGCTCGAAGAGCCACCCGCACTCGCCCGGGTAGCGGCCAGGCACCTTCACGATGAAGGGCTCGTCGGGAAGGTGGTCGAGCATCTCCCGGGAGTCGATCAGTACCAGGGGGTGCCCCTTCCTCCGGCAGAGATCGATCAGCATGCGGGGCAGGTCGCTACACCCCGGCCCGATGTCCACCACGGTCTTCCCAGTCTTCCGGAGATTCGTGAGCTTCCCGAGGATGTCCCCGAAGATCGCCTCCTCCTTCCTCCGACGGTAGGAGTCGGGGAACCCGATCTTCTCGTAGGGACTGAGGGTGTCGCCCCTCACCATCCTCCGAAAATCCTCGAACCTCAGGTTCATGTAGCCGCGGATGCTAGTGCCTTCCATGACATTCCAGTCGAGAAGCTCACCAATCGGGTCAAAAGACCTTCACAAAGGTACAAGGAGCAAGTTTTGTGCCTGGGTAAGCCGCCCATGGAAGAAAAAAGGGGGTCCAGCCGACTCTGGACCCCCTCTCAGGAGAACTGTAACTACCGCAGCAGCTGGAGGACGACCTGGGGCAAGACGTTAGCCTGGGCGAGCATCGCTGCACCGGCCTGCTGCAGGATCAGGCTACGGCTGAACGCCACCATCTCCAAGGCCATGTCCGCGTCACGGATGCGCGACTCGGAGGCCGATAGGTTCTCAGATGCGACACCCAGGTTGGCGATGGTGAACTCCAGCCGGTTCTGGGCGGCACCGAGCTTACCCCGGATCTCAGCCGTTGTCGTGAGCGCATAGTCCAAGCTCACGATCGCCTGGGACGCAGCGGTCAGGTCGCTCACGCTGATGCCGGAAATCCCTAGCGCCTGAGTTGTCGCCGCGCTAATGGCGACGGCAATAACCTGCCCAGCGTTTGGTCCGACCTGGAAGGTAAAGGTCGTGGAAGTCTTCAGAAGGTCCTTGGTGTTGAATTGCGTGTTATTGGCAATTCGATCCACCTCACTGAGGAGGTTGTCTAGCTCCGTCTGCAGGGCTGTCCGGTCGCCGGAGGTCAACGTATCGTTGGCAGCCTGGACGGCCAGCTCGCGCATGCGCTGGATGATCCCGTGGGTCTCGTTGAGGGCCCCCTCAGCGGTCTGGATCAATGAAACGGCATCCTGGGCATTGCGGATGGCCTGATTCAGCCCACGGACCTGACCACGCAGCTTTTCGGAAATGGCCAGCCCTGCGGCGTCGTCGGCCGCCCGGTTGATGCGGTACCCTGACGACAACCGCTCAAGGGATTTGGCTAACAGCGACTGCGTGATCGTCAGGTTTCGCTGGGCGTTCAACGCTGCAACGTTGGTATTGATCCTCAAGCTCATGACTCACTCCTCCCTGAATAGAATTTTCTTTCGGCATCCTTGCCATATGACCCAGCAGGATCCTGTTGGAAGATCCCGCAGGGGAGTTCGGTTCAACGCGTTCGCTTCGCCATCTCTCACCCCCAGCATGCATTTGTTGAAGGAAACCCCACCTTCTGCCGGGACTTCAGGCGGAGGTTCCGGGGAAACTTCTACCCTAACGTATCGTCGGGAGGAGGGAAAACTTTAGAGGTGGGAGAGGAAATGGTTCAGGACGGTGGATGCTGGGCTTCCCCGTCAGGTTCCGCTTGGCCGCCCAGGAGGATGCTGGCGTGCTCCGCTGTCTCCCTGGAGACCTGGCGGGCCTCCCGGTTCTCTTCCAGGATGCGGCGGTAGACCTCGTCCCGGTAGATGGAGACGTGACGCGGGGCGGAGATGCCCAGGCGGACGTATCCGTTGCCGACCTCCAGCACCCGTACTTCGATGGTGCTCCCGATGCGCACGCTCTGGTCCCGCCGGCGGGTGAGCACGAGCATCAGGACCCTCCGCGCGTGGGGAGTACGTGCCGTGTACTGTACGGGCTGCCCTCGAGGATCACCTGTTTGGCGAGCTTCCGCTTCGGGTTCACCACAATGGGAGCGAGGAGGTTGGCAGTGACCTGCAGAGGCTCGCCCCGGATGGTCAGAACGACGAAGACCATTCCCTCGCTCGGATCCTCAAGCTGGAGCAAACTGGTATCCTGGACGCTCAAGGAGACTTCGTACTCCGGGAAGAGACCGAACGCCTCCACGACGGGGAGGCAGGCATCCACCGATTCGAGCGCCTGGAGCCAGAGGATCGGCCCGGGGGTGGCGGCCAGGAGAGCCCAGCGGTGGAGGTCTTCGAACCCGGGGAGTCCTTCGGGGAACTCCAGGATCTTCCCCTCATCGATCTCCTGCATCCCGAAGTGCTTGGTCTGGATCCGCATGATCACGCCCTGCATGTCCTTTTCACCCTCACCCCCGCCCTCTCCCCTCAAGGGAGAGGGGGAAGGCTTTCTCTGAAGCGAACGACGTTCGGGCTCTCCACGCCCTCCCAGGAGGAAGGGGCATTCCCTCTACCTCAGGAAGTCCAGGAGCGTGGGCTGGATGAGCCTCGCTCCTGCCGCAAGCGCAGCGCGATAGACGTTCTCCTCAGCCTGGATGTTCACGATGACTTCCGCGATGTCCACATCCTCGCTCTGGCTGAGCAAGTCCTGCAGGTGGACGCGGAAATCCATGAGCCGCTGCTCTGTGTTCTCTGTGCGCGCCCAACGGGCGCCGAGCTGGGCCTGGTAGCTGAGGAGGTTCTCCAGAGCCTGGTCGATCTGCTGGATCCGCGTGGAGGAGATGTTCTGGATATTTCCAGCCCGCAGATCATCGATCAGCCCAAGAACGGTGTCGAAGAGGTTGCTGAAGACCAAGCTCCCGGGGATGGAGACGTCGATCACTGCCCCCCGGTCGATCTCCCTTGTCAGGGTGCCCAGATCCCCCTGATAAGTAACCACACTCCCCGTTCGAACGAACGGTGGGGTCAGCGTGCGGAAGCCGCCGAACAGGTACCGGCCTTCGTAGGAGCTGTTGGCGATGGTGATGAGCTGGTTGAGCAGCGCGTCCGTCTTGTCGGCGAGCGCATTCAGGCTGTCCTGGGCGAGCGTCCCGTTCGCGCCGGCAACGGCATCCTGCCGGATCTCCTGAACGACCTCCACGGCGCTGGAGATCGCCTTCTCTGCCAGGGCGAGGAGGTTCTTGCTGTCGCTGATGTTGGCCTGGTACACCTCGAGCTGCTTCAGCGCGTCACGGAGGAAGAGCACCTTGGGAAGGCTCGTGGGGTCATCGGATGGGCGCCGGATGCGCTTCCCCGTGGCCAGCTGGTCCTGCAGTTCCTGGAGGCGGGTGGTGGTGATCCCCAGGTTGCGCAGGAAGCCTAGCGTGAGCATGCGGTTCGTGACGCGCATGGAAACCTCCAGGAATGGCTTAGAGACCCAATCACCGTCCCAGCTCGTTGATGAGCGTATCCAGGATCTCGTCGTAGGCCCGGGCGAGGCGCGAGGCCGCCTCGAAGGCATGCTGGTAGCGGATCATATTCGTCACCTCCTCGTCGATGTTCACCCCGGAGATCGCCTCCCTCCGGATGGTGAGCTGCTCGACGAGGAGGTCCTGGTTCTCCTGGAGGCGCTTGGCCTCCTGGGCACTGACCCCGAGCTGGGAGATGAGCCCCCGGTAGACGTCGTCGATGGTGGCCGTCCCCCCGTTCATGATCTTGGCGAACTGGAGCTGGGCGATGCTCAGGGCGTTCGTGCCATCCCCTGGAGCTCCAGACGCGGAGGCAGCGATCCTCGTCAGGTCCGCCTTGATGGGGGCGTCCACATCGATGTCGCTGGCCCCCGTCCCCACGAAGAAATCCCCACCGGCCGCCCCGTTCAGGTCGAAACCGGCCCTGTGCTGGGCATTGACATTGGTGATCAATGCCTGGGCGATGGCGTTCAGCTCGCCCTGGTAGGCCGGGATGGTCGCATCGCGCACCTCGAGGAGGGCGGCGACCTCCCCGTTGTTGAAGGCAACGGGCTGCCCGGTGTCGGCCCACTGCACGGAGCGGAGGTTGCCATTCAGGGGGTCGGGCACCGCGGCGAGCTCCGCCACCTTCGTCTCGCCGACCAGCGGCCTACCTTGGAGGAAGACGAGGAGCTTTCCCGTGGAGGTCTCGGAGAGGGTGACGTCCGCGATCTTCGAGAGCTCCTCCACGAGGAGGTCTCGCCGGTCCCGGAGATCGTTGGCCTGGTCCCCCACAGCTTCGATGTTGGCGATCTGCCGGTTCAGGTCGAAGATCTGGCGGGCCAGGGTATTGATCTGGTCCACTTTGACGGACACGCTGTAATCCACCTGGTCGCGGAGCTGTCCCAGCTGCTCGTAGGTGTGGCGGATGGCTCCCGCGAGGGTCACCGCCTGCTCGCGCAAGGAGGCGCGGACGGCGATGGTCTCCGGTGCCCTCGCCACTTCCTGCCAGGCGCTCCAGAAGCGGCTGAACACCGCAGAAAGTCCCTGGTCAGAGGGCTCATTGAAGATCACCTCGACCTGGGAGAGGGCGTCGCTGATGGCCTTCCACTTCGCCGCAGACTGCCCCTCCTGCCGGATCTGGGCATCGATGAACTGGTCCCGCAGGCGCCGGATCTGGGAGATCTGCACCCCTGTCCCGAGCTGGCCCGGGGCTGCTGGCCTGTTCAGCGCGGGGATGGTGTAGGGGGGCGTTGTGGCCTGCACCGCCTCCTGCCGGGAGAACCCCGGCGTGTTCGCGTTGGCGATGTTGTGGGCGGTGACATCGAGGGCCAGCTTCTGTGCCGCAAGTGCCCTCCGGATGATGTCCAGGCCAAAGAAGGCTGAAGTCATGGGATTACGCCTCCCGGTCCACCAGGATGCTCCTCCGGGTCCCCTTCCCCTGTGGATCGTAGGCGCCTTCCTCCTTGCTGAGGATCTCCAGGAGCGTCCGGGTGTACCCCAGAGCCTGCTGGGCAAGGAGGGCGTTTGCCTTGGAGATCACGCTCAATTCCTGCAATACCTGCACCATGGCCCGCTGGAGGCGGGAGAACCTGTTGGCGGTCTCCTCATCCGCCAGGGAAGCGAGGCGGGAGAGGGTCAGCTCTTCGGGCTTGAGGCCATGCTTCCGTGCCAGCATCTCCACGAGTTCCAGCCTGGCGGACTCCAGGCTCCGGATCTTGTAGATGCGCTCCTCCTGCTCCTGGACGACTTTGGCCAGGTCCTGAACGCTTCCAGAGACGAGGTCGCGCTGTTCCTGGCGAGCCAGCTCGAGGAGCTCCTGGTGGAGGTCCAGCTCCTGCTGCAGGAGCCCCACAATGCTGGCGAAGATCCCGTTCACACCTCTTCCTCCTCCGAGATGGTCCGGAGGATCGCCTCGGCCAGCTGCGCATCGGTGAACGCAACCTCCCCGCGGGCAAGGCGTTCGGCGATCTCCTGCACACGTTCTTCCCGGATGTTCGGCATCTCCTTCAGTCGCGCCCTCAGCTGGGCGACAAGCTTCGCTTGATCGGAGATCACCACCTCGTCCCGCCCAGGAGGACGAGCAGCGGCCGACTTCGCCCGAGGAGCTCCCTCCCCTGGCCTGGTGATCCCCCGGATCAGCGCGCCAAGCGCACCCAAGATCCCCGACGGCGAAACCCTCATCCTCACACCCTCCGCTCCGGTCTGGGAACAAGACCTCTACCTGTTATCGGCAGAACCCGCTGCAACTCTAATCCGGTCTATTCGGGCTGCTCACCCCGACCCCTTCTCCTTCTTCTCCCGCTCCCAGAGGTCCACCGCGTACATTCGGCGTCCCTTCCCCGTGAGGGGTTCCTCGGAGAGCTTGGGCCTGCGCTGCCTGGGCTGCTTCGTGATCTCCCCCGTCAGGACCGCCCGGCACTCCGCGCAGAGGTGACCCGAGGGGATCCGCTTGCCGCACCGCTCACACGTCAGGACGATCCCCTTACTGGTGGGAGCTGGGACCAGGCGTCCTTCGCGCAGGAAACGGACGATGCGCTCCTCGGAGACGCCCGTAGCCTCGGCCAGCTCAGCGATGGTGAGGTCCGGATGCTCGCTGAGATACCGGCTGACCACCTTGAAATCCTCGGCCTCCTCTGCCGCGCAGGACGGGCAGATCTCCTGCACGGACCTTGCGAACAGGCGGCCGCACCGCGGGCAGTTCGCCAGCATGGTTCTTACCCTCTCCCCCCATCGTTTGGCAGCGCAGACGCTAGCCGGTCATAGAGCAAGCGCCAGAGTCCGATCCCCCCGGCCTTGGCCACGGCCCGGGCGACCTCCCCGTCGAGCAGGTCACGGTACACCTCCTCAGCGAACCCCATGGGGAGGATCCCTCCCTTGCCGAGGCCCGCCCGCATCTCCCGGAGGAGGTAGGCCAGGAAGAGCGCCTCGAACTCCTGGGTCGCCCGCTTGAGCTTCTCCCGCTCGTCCCTCCCGGTGACCCCGAGAACGTCCCCAACCTCCATCTCTTCCCCCTCGGATCAGATGATCTCCAATTCGGCCTGTAGCGCCCCAGCCGCCCGCAGCGCCTGGAGGATCGCGATGAGGTCCCGCGGGGTCACTCCCAGCGCGTTGAGCGCCCGGACGAGGTCGTCCACCGTGTTGCTGCCGGGGAGGATGAACAGCCTCGCAGGGGGCTGCTCCACCTGGACCTCCCCCTTGGGGACCACCTCGGTACGCCCCGGGGAGAGCGGCGGGGGCTGGCTCACTTCCTTGGTCACAGTCACCTCGATCTTCAGCGTCCCGTGGGCGATGGCCACGGGGAGGATCCGCACCTGACTCCCGACGACCACCGTCCCCGTCCGCTCGTTGACCACGACCTTCGCCACAGTATCGGGGACTACGGAAAGGCTCTCGATGAGCGAGATCAGCCCCACCACGTTGTTCTGGTAGAGGGGTGGGATGGCCACGATCACCGTCGCCCCATCGACCGCCCGCGCCGAACCCGGGCCCAGCCTGCTGTTGATGGCGCTCGCCACGCGGCTCGCCGTAGTGAAGTCAGCCTCGTGGAGGACGATGGTCAGGGCCGACTCCTCCACCAGGACCGTGGGGACCTCCTGCTCCACAGTGGCGCCCCCCGGAACGCGGCCTACCGTGGGATGTCCTACCTGGACCCTCTTCCCCTCCGCCTCCGCTCCAATCCCCCCGACGCTGACAGGACCCTGAGCCACGGCGTAGACCTGGCCGTCCGCGCCCAGCAGGGGGGTCTGGAGGAGGGTCCCGCCGGCGAGGGATTTGGCATCGCCCAGGGAGGAGAGGAGGACATCGATGCGGTCCCCCTTCCGGGCGAACGGCGGGAGCTCGGCGGTCGCCATCACCGCAGCCACGTTCCGGACGCGGAGCTTCTCGGCAGGGACGATGAGCCCGAAGCGCGCCAGCATGTTGGCCACAGATTGCACCGTGAAGAGCGCCCCCTGACTATCCCCCGTCCCAGCCAAGCCGACCACCAAACCGTAGCCTATGAGCTGGTTCCCCCGCACCCCTGCGACGCGGGCGATGTCCTTGATCCTCACCTGGACCTGCGCTCCAGCGACCTGGACGAGGAGGAACAGGATCGCCGAGATGAGCACTGCCCGTCGCACAACTCTCCCTCCATGCCTTCAGAACAGCAACCGCAACAGCACGAGGAACCCTGCCAGGAGCCAGCCGAATGGGCTCCGTTTGGCGCTGGGGTCGGGAGGCCGCTCCCCGTTCAGGATGATCTGCGCGTCGGCCACGAGGTCCGAGGGGACGGTGTTGTCTGCCCTGATGTCCACAACGCGCACCAGCCCCGTGATCGTCAAGGTATAGGGCTCCCCCCGGATGAGCACCTGGCGACTCCCCCCCACGCGCAGCACCCCGTTGGGACGGACCTCCTGGACGAGGACTGTAATCCGAGCGGTGAGGTCCCCGCCGAGGTCCGCCCCCCGGGAGGTAGAGGATCCCGAGCCGCTCTTGAACCCCAGCCCCGGAAGGGGCTCCAACAGGCCCGTTCCCTTGGCCAAGTCGATGGTGTAGGTCTTGGACGTCGCCGTCTTCCCCTCCGTGGACCCCTTCGTCTTCTCCTCGACCACGATCGTGACGAGATCCCCCACGCTCCTCGCCCGGTGATCTGCGTACAGAGACTGCCCCGTCCCTCGCTCCCAGAGGGACCCGCCCGCTGCCATCGCAGGGGAGGCGAGGGATGCGGCCACTGCGAAGACTGCCAGGCGAAGGATGCTCATACAAGACCCCTTCCTTTCACAGCGATGGTAGGCTCACTGTCCCGGGACCGACGACGACCGCCATGATGCGCTTCCCTGTCGCGGCCACCTGGACGGCGATGAGGTCTCCGATGCGTCCATCCTCGAGGGCCTTCCCCAGGGCGGTAATCCGGATCTGCCCAATGGCGACCACGATGCGGAGCGGCTTCCCCCTCTCCACGCCAAGGGGCTCGGAGAGCGCCTCAGCGGTCAGGAGCGACCCGGCACCAACCGGCCGCTCGACTCGCTTGCCGATGGCGGCGGCCACGTCCGTGAGGTACGTCCCCATCACCGTGGTCACCTCTCGCCGTTCCAGGCGCACCGCATCTTTCCCCACGATCTGGCCCCGGGCGAGAGGCCGGGTGGAGACGACGACCAAGGCGAAGAGCTTCACCCGGAATGCAACGTAAACGGTCCTGGCCTGCTTCCCTTCGACGAGGACCTCTACGCGCACGCTGGTTACGGGGAGGATGCGCTCGGGATCCACCGCCACCAGGGTAACGCGCCCGGCGGGGACGGTCACCGGGGAGGCAGAGACGACCTCCACCTCCGCCTCCACAGGCTTCGGGACTTGCCTCAGGAGCGCAACCCTCGCCGCTTCCACGAGCCTTTCTGCGGGCACCACCTGCAAGCTGGGGGCTGCCTGTGCCCCGCTGATCACAAGGAGGAAGACCAGCCCCCACCAGGGGCAGGTCCGCAGCCTGCCCCTAGATCTCTCCCAGAACCTTCGAACTCGGTCGCGGATCCTCATCGCTTGAGGTTATTGGCCATCCCCCACATCTCGTCGGCGGTCGAAACCGCTTTGCTCGTCGCCTCGTAGGCGCGCTGGGCGATGATCATCCGCACCATCTCCTCCACGACCTTCACGTTGGACATCTCCAGGAAGCCCTGGGCCAGCGTCCCGAACCCCTCTGCGCCAGGGGCTCCCACTGCCGCGTCCCCGGAGGCGGCAGTCGTGGTGAACAAGTTCCTCCCAATGCTGCTCAACCCTTCAGGGTTGGCAAACCGCGCGAGCTCGATCCGGCCCACCTGCTGTGGCACGGCCTGGCCGGGGAGGTTGACAGTAACAGTCCCATCGGCTCCGATGGCGATGTGCGTGGCCTCCCGCGGGATGGTAATGGGCGGCTGGAGCGGGTACCCGTCGCTGGTGACGATCCGGCCCTCCGCGTCCAGCTTGAAGCTCCCGTCCCGCGTGTACGCCATCGTGCCGTCAGGCAGCTGGACCTGGAAGAAGCCCTCCCCCTCGATGGCGAGGTCCAGGAGGTTCCCGGTTTGCACGAAGTCCCCCTGGGAGAAGAGCTTGCTGATGGCGCTGGTGCGTGTCCCAAGGCCCACCTGGCTTCCCGTGGGGACGAGGAGCCCCTCCGCTTGGGTCGAGCCAGGGAGACGCAGGGTCTGGTAGATCAGGTCCTGGAACTCTGCCCGGCTCTTCTTGAACCCCGGCGTGTTGACGTTGGCGAGGTTGTTGGCGATGACGTCGATGTCCAGCTGCTTGGCAATCATTCCCGTGACCGCTGTCCAAAGAGCCCGCATCCTCTCCGTCCCTCCTCCACCTAGGATCCTCTCGGCTCCCGCCTCTCGGGCAATCCCCGCCAAGGGGTGACTCAGGCGCTCACCCGCGCAGCCTGCAGGAGCCGGTCGACGGACTCGTCCATGGTCAGGATGGCCTTCTGGCCCGCCTCATACGCCCTGAGCCCTGCCAGCATCTGCGCCATCTCCACAACTGGCTCCACATTAGCTCCCTCCAGGAAGCCCTGGCGGACCGTAACACCCTGCGCTTGCTGCGGTTCCTGCCCGGCGGCGAGGTACAGCCCTCCGCCAGCCCGGACCAGGCCAGAGGGATTGGGGAACTGAACGACCTGCAGACGTCCCACGGGCGTCCCGTTCACGACCACATTCCCCCCGGCATCGATGCCCAGGCGCCCAGGGGGGACCACCAGAGGACCCCCCATCCCCAGGACAGGGTGGCCGTCCCGGGTAACCAAGCGCCTCTGGGCATCCAGCCCCAGGCGCCCATCCCGGGTGTACGCCAAGCCTGAGGGGGTCTGCACGACGAGGAACCCCTGGCCGACCAAAGCGATGTCGAGGTCCCGCCCTGTCTCCTGGAGGGGGCCCTGCTGGAAGTCGGTGACAACTTCCTGGACAGGGCCCATGGCGAGACGGCCAATGGGAACCGCTGGCTGGGCCCCCTGGAACCTCGCCAGGAGGGCCTCCCCCTCCACCCCGGAGACCACAAGGGCGCGCTTGAAGCCAACTGTATCGACGTTGGCAAGGTTGAAGGCGAGGGCATCCTGGCGCGTGATCTCAGATGCCATCGCCCTGGCCGCTGCGTACAACCCCCGGATCACCCCACCACCTCCTCACCCCTCTCCAGAGCAACCCAGGTGCCAAGAGGAGTTTCTCTCAACAGGGCGAACGAGGATGCAAGGTGCGGAAGGTTGGTCTCCTCATCTTCGTGTTCCTCCTCTCCCTCCCGACAGGGGCCCAGCCGGCCCCTGCGGACATCCGCGGCCACTGGGCCGAGAACCGCATTGCCGCCCTCCTGGCCCGGAGCATCGTCGACGTGGACAAGAGCGGCAGGTTCCAGCCGGAGGACCCGATCCTGAGGGCGAAGTTCATCGAGTGGCTGGTGCGGGCGAAGGGCTTTCCTCTCCTGCGGCCAGGCCGCCCTTCGTTCGAAGACCTCCCGCCCTGGCACCCCGCCTTCCCGTACGTGGAAACTGCCGTGGCTTTCGGACTGCTCGATGGAGGGGGGAGGTTCCTGCCAGGGGAGGCCATGACCCGGATCGACGGCTTCACACTGGTGATCCGGGCGCTGGGCTATGCACGGGAGGCGGCCGCGCTGCGGACCGCTTCCCTGCCCTTCGCCGACGCGAACGACCTCCCTGAGAACGCGCGCGGAGCGCTTGCCGTCGCCGTCCTCGCCCGTCCCCCTCTCCTGCGGGAGCCCCCTGCACCGAGATTCCGCCCCTTCGATCCCCTGACCCGGGCCGAGGCTGCGAACCTCCTGTGGAGCTTTCTCCAGGCCGTCGAAGGGGGGATCACCCTCCGGGTCGTCACCCCCATCCAGCCAGGGGTCGAGCTCGTCATGGAAAAACAGGGGGCCCTGCGCACCCCTCCGCTCTGGAGGGTGCAGGTCGGAGCGTTCCAGAACCAGGACAACGCCCTACGCCTGGCGGAGGCCATGCGCGCACAGGGGTTCCCGACGAGCGTCGAGTTCTTCGACGACTTCTACAAAGTCCGGGTGGGGAACCTGCCGACGAGGCGCGAGGCCGAGGACCTGGCGAGGCGCCTCGCCTCCTTGGGCCTCCCGACGTGGGTCGTCTCGACGGTGCGGGACTCCGAGGCGCTCCCCGGCCCGTTCTGGTTCGGGGGCGTCGTCATCACACCCGGCGCAAACGTCTCGCTGGTCCCTGCGCTGGCCAACGGCCGGGTGGTCGGGAGGGAGCGGACGAGCGCCATCGCTCGGCGCAACGGGGCCATCGCTGCCGTGAACGGAGGGTTCTTCCACCCCGACGGGGACCCCGCGGGCTGCCTCATGATCGGCGGGGAGCTCATCAGCGAGCCGATCCCCGAGCGGACGTGCATGGGGATCACGAGGGACGGCGGGATCCTGTTCGACCGCCTGCGCTTTGAGGGGTCCGTCTCCTCGGGAGAGGCGAGCCTCCCCCTGGACGGGATCAACCGCGCGCGCAGGGATGGGGAGGCGATCCTCTACACCCCACGCTACCACACCTCCACCCTGACGGACCCGAACGGCGCCGAGGCGGTCATCGTTGGAGGCGTCGTCCAGGAGGTTCTCGACGGCCGGGGCAACTCCGCGATCCCCCCGGCTGGCTACGTCCTCTCGGGGAGCGGACCGAAACGCCGGTGGATCCTGGAAAACCTCCGACCTGGGGCGGTGGTCAATCTCTCCTTCCGCTTCCTTCCCACCTCAGGGGACCCCCGGTGGACCGGGGTGGTCCACATGGTCGGAGGGGGCCCAAGGCTCCTCGCAGGCGGACAGTACGTCGGAGGGGAGGGGTTTGCGGACCAGTTCACCCGCAGGCGCCACCCGCGCACGGCGGTTGGGCTGACCAGGACGGGCCGCATCCTCCTCCTCGTGGTGGACGGCAGGCAGCCGGACCACAGCCTCGGGATGACGCTGCCTGAACTCGCCGCTCTCCTCTTCCGGCTTGGGGCGACGGACGCCCTCAACCTGGACGGGGGCGGCTCCTCGACCCTCGTCGTAGGGGGGAGGGTGGTGAACTCCCCCTCAGACGAAACCGGCGAGCGGCCTGTGGCCGACGCCCTCCTCGTCCTCCCCGTAGGTCCCCCTTGAGGTACCCGAGTGGGAGGCCGAGACGAGATGTTCCTGGTGCCGGGGAAGGTATCCGAACCGACCCTGGCAAAATCAAACCCAGGCCCCACCTAGATCCATCTCAGGAATCCGGTCGGGATGACAGAGGAGCAACCATGCCGGGACCCGCACGCAGGCAGAGGAAGAGCGGCTCAACAGGCCAGGGTTTCAGGGAGATCGCGCGCGCGTCCCTCCCGTTCCTGGCCACCCTGGATCTGCAAGAGGTCTTGAAGCGCGCTGTGGTGGCGGCAACCCGGCTCGTCCCCCGTGCGGACCGCGGCCTCCTCTTCCTCTCCGACCCTGCGAGGGAGGATCTCCGTGTGGGAGCGTCCTGGGGGTCCCCGAGCCCGACGTGGGAATCTCTCCAATCCTGGGAGGAGACCATCTGGGGGAAGGTGTTCCGCGAGCGCCGGAGCGTGATCGTGGGGGATACTCGGTCTGAGCTCCAGGGGGAAACCCCGGACCTCGCGGGGATCCGGTCGATGGTCATCGTCCCTCTCCTTGCAGGGGAACGAGCCGTTGGCGTCCTCTCCCTGGAGGCGGCGAAGCCCAGGGCCTTCCGGAAACGCGACCAGGAGCTCCTCGAGGTGGTCGCCGGCCACGTCTCCGCCGCAGTCGAGAACGCCCGCCTCTTCTCCCAGGTGGAGCAGGCAAAGCGCGAGTGGGAGAGGACCTTTGATGCCACGAGCGACCTGATCGTCCTGGTCGACCTGGAAGGGCGCATCATCCGCGTGAACAAGGCATTCGCGGCCAGGCTGGATCGCACCCCCCGGGAGGTCGTCGGGCTTCCGCTCCAGCACGTGCTCGCCGAGGAGGGATCCCCCTTCCTCGCCCTCCAGGTCGGTGGGCCGGGAAGCGCCGAGGTCCCCATCCCCCGCCTCGGCGGCACATTCATGGTCTCCGCTGCCCCCCTCGTACATCCCCATGGGGAGCGGTACGGGACGGTCCTCGTGGCCACGGAGATCACCGCCCTGAAGCAGCGCGAGGAGGAGCTGCGGACCTTCGCCCAGGCGATCACGAGCATCGGGGAGTGCGTGGTCATCACGGACCTGGACGGTCGCATCACCTTCGTGAACCGCGCCGCGGAGGAGGTCTGGGGCTATCCCCCCGAGGAGCTCCTGGGGCAGCCCTGGGAGCTCCTCATCGCGCCCGATCACCGCGGCGCTTTCCAGGAGGTCGTCGCCGCCACCCTTAGGGGCGGCTGGCGAGGGGAGGTCCGGGAGGTGCGGCGGTCAGGGGAGACCTTTCCCGCCCTCCTGACCACCTCCTTGGTCCGGGACGAGGAGGGGAGGCCCAAGGCGTTCATCGGGGTCTCCAGGGACGTGACCAAGGAGCGGCAGCTCCAGCAACAGCTCCTGCAGTCCGACAAGCTGGCGGCCATTGGCCAGCTCATCTCCGGAGTGGCCCATGAGCTCAATAACCCGCTGACGGTCGTCATGGGCTTCTCCCAGCTCCTCCTCCGCGATGAGACCATCCCCCCAAGCGTGCGCGCCGACGTGGAGAAGATCTACAAGGAGGCAGACAGGGCCCGCCGGATCGTCCAGAACCTCCTCACCTTCGCCCGCTCCCACAAGCCGCAACGATCCCCCATCTCCATCAACGAGGTCCTGGAACGGACCCTGGAACTGCGCCTCTACGAGATGGCGGTCCACAACATCACCGTACACAAGGACATGGATCCCGCGCTCCCCCTGATGATGGGGGATTTCTACCAGCTCCAGCAGGTCTTCCTGAACATCATCAACAACGCTGTCGAGGCGATGGTGGGGAGCGGCAAGGGTGGGGGGTCTCTCGCGATCACCACCCGGAGGATGGGGAATACCCTCAGGGTCACCATCTCTGACACCGGGCCGGGGATCCCCCCTGAGCACATGGGCCGCATCTTCGACCCCTTCTTCACCACCAAGGAGAAGGGCACAGGCCTGGGGTTGAGCATTTCCTACGGGATCATCCAGGAGCATGGGGGGACGATCTCCGTGGAGCCCCGGCGTGAGGGCGGGGTCACTTTCATTGTAGACCTCCCGACGGTGGAGGAGGGGTGGAAAGGGCCAGAGGAAGAGACCCAACTCCTCCCCCCTCCTGTGCGGCGGCGCATCCTCGTGATCGACGACGAGGCCCCGATCCTCGACCTGCTCCAGACGGCCCTCTCGCGGGAGGGGTTCCAAGTTGAAGTGGCGCAGAAGGGGGAAGAGGCATTGGAGAAGTTGGCTCAGGGATCCTACGATCTCATCATCAGCGACCTCCGGATGCCCCACATGGATGGAGCCACGCTCCACAGGGTGCTCCAGAGCCGCTGGCCCCACCTCCTGAACCGGGTCCTCTTCCTCACCGGGGACGTGGCAAGCCCTGGAGTCCAGGAGTTCTTCCAGAAGGTCCGCGCTCCCTACCTCGTCAAACCCTTCACCATCGACGAGGTCCGCTCCGCCATCTCCAAACTCCTGGCTTAACAGCAGCCCGCTCAGCAACAGGAATTCTCGCCCGCTCCGTCCCGGCGCGCTCACTCACGCCCACACGGAGGAAGCTTCGGCCGCTCGGGGATGTGGCTCCACGATGGCAAGATCCTGGATTCCCTCTACTTCCCCCTGCTCCCCGCGAACGGCGCTGCGATACCTTCCGCCCTGCGCGCGCGGCGGGGAAGCGATGCCTGAGGCGGAGCGGTGCTCTTCTCCACCCCACGGGGCCGGACCTTCCAGAACAGGGGGAGGAACTCCTCCCACCTTGCAAGGATCTCGGCGGCGCGTGGGCTCCCGGTCCTCTCCCAATGCAGGGCCACCAGCTCCCGCAACACGGCGATGTCCCCAGCGTCCGCAACGCGCTCAATGGTCACGAGCTCAGGGTTGTAGCGGTGGTGGAACCTCCCCTCCTCGTCCAGGACGAAGGCAACGCCGTTGGTCATCCCCGCCCCGAAGTTCCTGCCCGTCTCGCCGAGCACAACGACCGTCCCCCCGGTCATGTACTCGCACCCGTGATCCCCCACGCCCTCAACCACGGCGACGCACCCGCTGTTCCGCACCGCGAACCGCTCCCCGGCGCGGCCCGCTGCGAACAGATACCCGCCGGTGGCCCCGTACAGGACCGTGTTCCCCATGATCACCTGCCGGTGCGTGGGAAGGGCCAAGTCCTGCGGCCGAAGGACGATCACCCCGCCGGCCATCCCCTTCCCCACGTAGTCGTTGGCCTCCCCTTCCAGCTCCAGCCACATCCCTTGGATACAGAACGCGCCGAAGGACTGCCCTGCCGTCCCCCAAAAGCGCAGCCGGATCGTCCCCTCGGGGAGCCCACGGTCCCCGAAGAGGCTCGCGACCCGCCCGGCGATCCTCGCACCCACGGCCCGATGCGTGTTCCGGATCGTCCCCTCCCACTCCACCGGCTCCCCGCGCTCCAGCGCATCGCCAAACCTCTTCAGGATCTCATCGTCCAGAGCCTCAGGGAGAGACCCGACTGAATTCCCATCCCCTCCTTGGCTCCCCATCCACCTGCGCGGGAGGGTTCGGGAAGGATCGGGATCGGAGAGGAGCAGAGAGAGATCAAGGGCCTCCGCCTTAGGGTGCCGGAGGGCACGAGGCGCCAGGCAATCCACCCTCCCAATCGCCTCCTCGAGAGTCCGGAAACCGAGCTGGGCCAGGATCTTCCGGACTTCCAAAGCCACGAACAGGAGGAAGTTCATCACGTGCTCAGGCGTCCCCCGGAACTTCTCCCGGAGCTTGGGATCCTGTGTGGCGATCCCCACTGGGCACGTGTTGAGGTGGCACTGGCGGGCCATGACGCACCCCAGGGCCACCAGCGCAGCCGTGCCGAACCCGAACTCGTCCGCACCGAGGAGGGCGGCGACGACCACGTCGCGCCCCGTCTTCAACCCCCCGTCCACGCGCAGCCGCACACGGCTGCGCAGGCCGTTCTGGACAAGGACGTGCTGGGCCTCCACCAGCCCCAGCTCCCAAGGAACGCCGGCGTTCTTGATGGAGTCTAGCGGAGACGCGCCGGTCCCGCCATCGTGGCCGCTGATGTGGATGGTATCCGCATGGGCCTTCGCCACACCTGCAGCGATGGTCCCCACACCCGCCTCCGCGACGAGCTTCACCGAGACCCGCGCCGTGGGGTTGATGGTCTTGAGATCGTAGATGAGCTGGGCCAGGTCTTCGATGGAATAGATGTCGTGGTGCGGGGGAGGCGAGATCAACGTGACCCCAGGCACCGAACGCCGGATGGCGGCGATCTCTGCGCTGACCTTGTGGCCTGGCAGCTGGCCTCCTTCCCCGGGCTTGCTCCCCTGAGCAATCTTGATCTCCAGCTCATCGCAGGAGACGAGGTATTCCGGAGTTACCCCGAAGCGCCCTGAGGCCACCTGCTTGATCCGGCTGTTGCCGAGTGTCCGGTAGCGCGCCGGCGCCTCGCCTCCTTCCCCGCTGTTGCTCCGGGCACCGACCCTGTTGGCCGCCTCGGCCAGGGCAGCGTGCGCCTCCAGGCTCAGGGCACCGTGGGACATCGCCGAGATGACGAATCGACGCACGATGGACTCAACAGGCTCGACCTCCTCCAGGGGAACGGGGTCGCTCTGCGGGCGGAACTCCAGGAGGTCACGGAGGGCGGTCGTCGGCCGGTCCGCCACGAGGGCAGCATAGACCTGATACTTGTCCGGGTCCCCAGTGCGAACGGCCTGGTGGAGGCTCCTGACGACGTCCGGGTGGAACGCGTGATACTCGCCTCCCTTGCGGAACCGGATGTATCCTGGGTCCTCCAGGGAGGGCTGAGGGCCGAACGCCTGGCTGTGCCTGGCCAGGACCTCCCGGGCGAGGTGGGCGAGGCCAATGCCCCCAAGGCGGGAAGGCGTGTCGGCGAAGTACCGGTCTACGACCTCGCGGTCGAGGCCCACCGCCTCGAAAACCTGCCCGCCGCAGTAGCCAGAGAACGTGGAGATCCCCATCTTGGACATGACTTTGAGGAGGCCCTGCTCCAGGGCACGGCAATACCTGCGCTCGGCGTCTTCCGGGCCTCCCGGCGAAGTCCCGGATGCCTCGCCCCTGGCGTCCCCTTCGGTCCACAGCGCGCGCACCGTCTCCAGGGCAAGGTAGGGACATACAGCGTTCGCCCCGTAGCCCACGAGGGCTGCCACGTGATGGACGGTCCGTGCCTCCCCGGTCTCGGCCACGAGGCCAGCGTGGAGGCGCTTCCCCGTGCGGATGAGGTGGTTATGGACAGCACCCACAGCGAGGAGCATGGGGATCGGGGCGTAGTGGGGGTCCACTCCGCGGTCGGAGAGGATGAGGAGTTTGGCTCCTTCTTCCACGGCCTCCGCAGCCTCCCGGCAGATCTCCCCCAGCCGCGCCTCCATCCTGGAGGGATCGCTCACCTCGAAGAGGCAGGAGATCCTCCGAACCTTTGGGAACAACCCCTCAAGACGGTTCAGCGTCTCGGCGGAGAGGATGGGGGAGCTCAGGCGGACGACGCCGGCATACGCTGGCTCCTCCTTGAGGAACCCCGACCGGTCGCCGAGGTAGGTGTGCAGGCTCATGACCGACCGCTCCCGCAGGGGATCGATGGCCGGGTTGGTCACCTGGGCGAACCGCTGCTTGAAGTAATCGTAGAGGAGCCGCGGACGGGAGGAGAGGACGGCAAGCGGCGTGTCATCCCCCATGGCGAACAGCGGATCTTTCCCAGCCTCGGCCATAGGCCTGAGGATGCGCTCGTTCTCCTCCTGGGAATAGCCGAAGGCAACCTGGAGGCGCAGGAGCTCGCCACAACCAGGGGGTTGGCCATCCCAATCGGCCGAAGAGAGCTGGAGGGGGAAAGGGAATTCACCACAGCGGCCATCCCGAACACCGGCCGGCTCCTCCAGCGAAACCAGCCGCTCCCGCACCCACTGCGCGTAGGGCCTCCGACGGGACCATCTCCGTTTTACCTCAGGATCGTGCAGGACCTCCCCCTCCTGCGTGTCCACGACGAGGATCTGCCCAGGCCCCAGCCTGCCCCTCTCCACCACTTCCCCAGGGTTGAGGTCAACAACCCCTGCCTCCGACGCCGCGACCACGAGGCCCGTTGAGGTAACGACGTACCGGGCGGGCCGGAGCCCGTTCCTGTCAAGGGCCATGCCCACAATCTGGCCGTCGGAGAAGGCGATGGCAGCAGGGCCATCCCAGGGCTCGGTCAGGCAGGCATGGTAGGCATAAAACCCGCGGACCTCCTCCGCTAGCTCCGGATCCTCCTCCCACGCATAAGGGATGAGCATGAGGAGGGCATGCACGGGATCGCGGCCGGACATGACCAGGAGCTCCAGGACATTGTCCAGCATGCTGCTGTCGCTCCCCCCTGCCTGGAGCACGGGGAGGAGGTCCCTCGCGCGGTCTCCCCACATCGTGGCATCCAGGCGCCCTTCCCGGATGGCGGCCTCTCTCGCCCGCGTCCAGTGAATGTTCCCCTGGAGGGTGTTGATCTCCCCGTTGTGGGCGAGGAGGCGGAAGGGTTGGGCTAGGTGCCAGCTCGGGAAAGTATTGGTGCTGTACCGCTGGTGGAAGATGGCGATGGCGCTGTCGAAATCGGGATCGCAGAGGTCCGGGTAGAACCGGGGGAGCTGGGGGGAGGCGCAGAGGGCCTTGTAGACGACCGTGCGCGAGGAGAGCGAGGGGACGCTCGCCGGGATCCCCTCCTCTTGGAAGGCGCGCTCCGCGCGTTTCCGGGCAAGGTACAGGGCGCGCTCAAAGTCGTCCGGGGAGAGGCTCCCAGGCCGGGCCACGACCGCCTGCACGATGTGGGGGCACGTCCTCCTGGCCTTCTCCCCCAAGGCCTCGGGGTTCACCGGAACTTCCCTCCACCCGAGGAGCTCCAGCCCCTCTGAGGAGACAGCACGAGCCAGGTGATCGCGGGCGACGAGAGAGATCCGAGGGTCTTGGGGGAGGAAAACCATCCCCACAGCAACGCTCCCCTCCTCTCGGAGGGAGGCCAGGGAGGGGAACTCCCGGCGGAGGAGGCGGAGGGGGATCTGGGTCAAGATTCCTGCGCCGTCGCCGCTCTTGCCGTCGCTTGCCATCCCCCCGCGGTGCGCCATGGCAGCGACAGCGGTCGTGGCCAGCTTTACGATGTCATGGCTCCTCCGGCCGTCCACAGAGGCGACGAAACCCACTCCGCAGGCGTCTCGCTCGGTCATCACCGACCTCCTCACGATATCCCCGCACCCCCTCGGGAGGGGAGGGGAATGATGCAAAAACCCGAGGGGGACCCATCCTCGCACTGGCCTGGGAACCTCTCCCTCGGGTTTTTATCCCGACGGTGTAGCAGGCGCTCCGCTTTTCCGACGACCCCGCCTGCAGGGCTCCTGGGGTTTCCCACACGCCCGCCTGTGCCGCTTGGTCCAGCCCAGCCCTCTTGGGGCTGCGGAACCCTAGGCACACTTCCTCAGGGAAGACGTTTATTGCCTCTGTTCATAGCAGAATCGCGAACGATTGTCAAGAGCTTCATGAGGAGCGTACGGGAAGAGCGGGACGGAGGCCCTCCTTGGGACTCGCGTTCTCACGAGGGATGCGAGAGCGCCTGGACCACCATGTCCCCCATCTGGGACGTAGAGACCTCCCGGTATCCCCCTGCACCCGATGGAGGGAGGAGGTCACGGGTACGGTAGCCTTCCGTGAGCACCTTGGCCACAGCACTTTCCACGGCCCTGGCCTCCTCCGCGAGGCCGAGGGAGTACCGCAGGAGCAACGCCGCACTGAGGATCGCCCCAAGGGGGTTGGCGACCCCCTTGCCGGCGATGTCGGGCGCGGAACCGTGGACAGGTTCATAAAGGGCAGGAGGGTGGGCGCCCAGGCTCGCAGAGGGGAGGAGGCCGATGGATCCGACCACGCCCGCTGCTTCGTCGCTGAGGATGTCCCCGAACATATTCTCCGTCACGATCACGTCGAAACGCGTGGGGCGGCGAACCATCTCCATGGCGCACGCATCCACCAGCATGTGCTCCACCTCGACCTCCGGGTATTCCCTGGCCACCTCACCGACGACCTCCCGCCACAGCCGCGAGCTCTCCAGGACATTGGCCTTGTCCACGGAGGTCACCAGCTTCCGGCGCTGCGCTGCGAGCTGGAAGGCGAGGTGGACGACCCGGGCAACTTCCTCCTCCCGATAGAGGAGCGTGTCCACAGCCTGGCGTTGCCCACCGGCCTGAGTCCGTTCCTTGGGCACCCCGAAGTAGAGCCCCCCCGTCAGCTCCCGTACGATCAGGAAATCTGTCCCAGCCACGACCTCCGGGCGCAGAGGGGAAGCTCCAATGAGGGGTGGGTAGGCCACCACCGGGCGGAGGTTGGCGTACACGTCAAGGCTCTTGCGGAGGGCCAGGAGGCCCGTCTCCGGCCTCTGCGCGGAGGGGAGCCTGTCCCACTTCGGCCCTCCCACGGCCCCGAGGAGGACCGCATCGGCCCCCCGGCAGAGGTCTAAGGTCTCGGGAGGGAGGGGGAGGCCTGTGGCATCGACGGCTTTCCCGCCGATCAGGCCCTCGGGGAAACGAAAGGTGTGCCCGAAGGTGCGGCCCACCGCATCGAGGACCTTGACGGCCTCCGCCACAACCTCCGGACCGATCCCATCACCTGGGAGGAGGACAACAGTATACGTTCCCATGCGGGCTCCGAAGCCCCCGTAGCTGAAGAAAGGACGCCCTGCCGTCCCCTCAGTAGACGGCCTGGAGACAAGAGATCAGCCAGGAGCCAAGATCCTCCTCAGCATCCCCGTGGGAGGCTGGAGGGGTGCTGGCGACCTCTTCCGAGGGATCCGCGGCGGGAGAGGAACTAGGCTCCCCCATCTTCTTCGTCTCTGCCATCCTCCTCACCTCCTTGCCTCCTCCCCACCCGCTCACGGCACGGCCGCGCGGTTCAGCCGCCGGAGCAGCGCATACTCCAGGCTGTCGGAGAGGGCGAAGAAACTGGCCTCCACGACGTTCTCGGAGACGCCCACCGTGCCCCAGCGGTCCCGCCCGTCCGTGGTCTCGATGAGCACCCTGACTCTGGCTCCCGTGGCGGCTTCGGCGTTGAGGACCCGTACCTTGTAGTCCACGAGCCGGACCTCCCGGACCTCTGGGTAGAACTTCTCGATGGCCTTGCGGAGGGCCCGGTCGAGGGCGTGGACCGGTCCGTTCCCGTCGCTGGCCGTGTGCTCCTCCACCTCTCCCACGCGCACCCGGATGGTCGCCTCCGCCCGGCACCTCCCATCCGGTTCCCACTCCACCACCACCCGGAAGCTCCCCACCTCGAACGGAGGTCGGTGCCCGCCCATGAGGCGCCTCGCCAGCAGCTCGAAGGAAGCCTCCGCCCCCTCGAACTGGTAGCCGGCATGCTCCATCCACTTGATCCGCTCGAGGATCGTGCGCACCTCCGGCGAGTCGCGGGAGAGGTCGAGGCCGATCTCCGAGGCCTTGTAGAGGATATTCGCCCGGCCGGAGAGGTCGGAGACGATGACCCGGCGCCGGTTCCCCACGACCTCCGGGGGGATGTGCTCGTAGGTATCCGGCGCGGCCATGACGGCGCTCACGTGCACCCCTGCCTTGTGCGCGAAGGCGTTGCGGCCGACGTAGGGTTGGCGCTCGAATGGCGTGCAGTTGGCGACCTCGGCGACGAAGTGGCTGACGTCGGTGAGCTGGGCGAGCGCCCCATCGTGGAGGCAGTCCAGCCCGAGCTTGAGGCGCAGGGCTGGGATCACGGAGCAGAGGTTCGCGTTCCCGCAGCGCTCCCCGTAGCCGTTGATGGTCCCCTGGACGTGCACCGCACCGGCGAGCACAGCCTCGATGGCGTTGGCGACAGCGCACTCCGCATCGTTGTGGGTATGGATCCCCACGGGATCCCCCAACTCCCTGCGGGTGGCCTCCACGATGGCCCGGATCTCCTGGGGGAGGGTGCCTCCGTTGGTATCGCACAGGACGAGGACCTGCGCCCCGCCTTCCCTCGCTGCCCTCAGGGTCGCCAGGGCGTAGTCCCGGTTGGCCTTGAACCCATCGAAGTAGTGCTCGGCATCGTAAATGACCTCCCTGTCGTGCTGCCGCAGGAAGGCCACAGACTCGCGGACCATGCTGAGGTTCTCCTCCAGGGTGGTCCGCAGGGCCCTCTGCACGTGGTAATCCCAGCTCTTCCCGAAGATGGTGATCGTCCGCGTCCCCGCATCCAGGAGGAGGCGCAGGTTCTCGTCGGCACCGGCCCGCCTGTACGGCCGACGGGTGCTCCCGAAGGCCACGATTTGGCTTCGCTTCCAGGTCATTTGCTGGGCGCGGGTGAAGAACTCCATGTCCTTGGGGTTGCTCCCCGGCCACCCGCCCTCGATGTAGTCTACACCCAGGTCATCCAACCTCCGGGCGATCTTGAGCTTGTCCTCCACGGAGAGGTTGATCCCGGAGCCCTGGGTCCCGTCCCTCAGGGTTGTGTCGTAGATCACGATGCGACGCTTGTCCATGTGCCTTCTCCTAGGACCTCCCGTGCAGCTGCTCCCGCACGTAATTGATCAGGCCGCCCGCCTGGAGCAACCGCAGCATGAACGGCGGGATCGCGTGGGCCTGGTAGGTCTGGTCCTTCGTGAGGTTCCGGATCGTCCCCCCGGCCAGGTCCACCTCCAGCTCGTCCCCGGTCTCAGTCCCGTCCACAGCCTCGGGGCACTCCAGGAGGGGGAGCCCGATGTTGAAGCTGTTCCGGTAGAAGATCCGGGCGAAGGACTTCGCCAGGACGCAGCTCACGCCCAAGGCCTGTATGGCGATGGGCGCATGCTCCCGCGAGCTCCCCTGGCCGAAGTTCTCCCCGGCGACCACGATGTCCCCGGGCCTGATCCGCTCACGCAGGGCGGGGTCCAGGTCCTCGAAGCAGTGCCTGGCGAGCTCCTGGGGGTCTGTCGTCACGAGGTACCGCGCCGGGATGATCACATCGGTGTCGATGTGGTCCCCAAGCTTCCAGGCCTTGCCCCGGTATCGCATGCTGTTCCCCCTCCTCAGTCACCCCACCAAAATCCTCCCAACGCGGGGAATGCTCCAGTCGTTAACTCCCTACCGCCACCTTCTTCACCACTTCGTCGGGATGGGCGATGCGGCCCAGGACTGCAGAGGCTGCGGCCACGGCGGGATTGCTCAGGTAGGCCTCACTCTTGGGGTGGCCCATGCGCCCGATGAAGTTGCGGCTGCTCGTGGAGATGCACCGCTCTCCCTCTCCCAGGACGCCCATGTGGCCCCCGATGCATGGGCCGCACCCCGGGGTCCCCACGGCCGCTCCGGCATCCAAGAAGATCTGGATCAGGCCCTCCTCCAGCGCCTGCCGGTAGATCCGGGGGGTTGCCGGGATGACGATCAGCCGCACGTGCGGGTGAACGGTCTGCCCTTCCAGGACCATGGCAGCGAGTCGGAGGTCCTCGATGCGCCCGTTGGTGCAGGTGCCGATGAACGCTTGGTCAATCTCGACGTGCCGCGCCTCCCACACAGGCACCACGTTCCCGGGGGAGGGGTGCATAGCCACCACCGGCTCAATCGTGGAGCAGTCGACCACGATGTTCGAGGCGTACTCTGCATCTGGATCGGAGTGGTAGATCTTCCACGGGCGCCTGGCCCTCGGCCGCACCCATTCGAGGGTGACCTCGTCGGGGCCCATGATCCCGTTCTTCGCCCCTGCCTCCACCGCCATATTGGTGAGGGTAAACCGCTGGTCCATGGAGAGCTGCGCCAGGACGGGCCCGGTGAACTCCATGGCCCGGTACCGCGCCCCGTCCACCCCGATCCTCCCGATGATCCAGAGGATGAGATCCTTGCCCGTCACCCAGGGCCTGAGCTCACCTGTGAACTCGAAGCGCATGCTCTCTGGGACCTTGAACCACAGCCGTCCCGTCGCCATGGCCGCGGCCAGGTCCGTGCTCCCCACGCCGGTGGCGAAGGCGCCCAAGGCCCCGTGGTTGACGGTGTGCGAGTCCGCCCCCACGAACAGGTCCCCTGGGACGACGAGCCCTTCCTCGGCCAGGAGGACGTGGGCGACACCCATCCTCCCGATCTCGTAGTACCAGGGGATCTCGTGCTTCCGCGCGAACGCGCGCAGGATCGCGCACTGCTCCGCCGCCCGGATGTCCTTGTTGGGCGCGTAGTGATCGGGGACGAGGGCCACCCGGTTCCTGTCGAACACCCCCTCCACTCCCAGCTTCTCGAACTCCCGGATGGTCAGCGGGGCGGTGATATCGTTGGCGAACAGGAAGTCCACCTCGCACTCGACGAGATCTCCGGGCCGTACACGATCGACCCCCGCGTGGGCGGCGAGGATCTTCTCGGTGATGGTCATGCCCATACGCCTCCCCCCTGTCCTCTCATCCCTCCTGGGTCCGAGAGGCGGCTGCCACCATCCAGGCCCTCCTGCGCTCTAGCAGCTTGTTCAATGCATGGACATAGGCTTTCGCGCTCGACTCCAGGATGTCTGTGCTGCTCGCCCGCCCGATGGCCAGCTCGTTCCCGTCGCGGAGCTTCACCACCGCCTCGCCCAGGGCATCGCTCCCCCCGGTGACGGCGCGCACGGCATAGTCCACCAGTTGCGGCTGCTCCCCGGCGATCCTGTTGATGGCTGCGAACAGCGCATCCACGGGGCCGTCACCAGAGGCCGTCTCCCTGAACTCCTGCCCCCCGCGGCTGAGGACCACGGTGGCCAGAGGCGTCCCGCGGGTCTCCGTGGTCACGTGGAAGTATTCCAGCTGGTAGACGCGAGGGGCCACGTGGAGCTCCTCCTCTACCAGAGCCACGATGTCTTCAACCTCCACCCGCTTTTTCCGGTCGGCAAGCTCCTTGAACCTGGCAAAGGTACGGTTGATCTCCTCCTCGCTCAGGGAGTACCCGAGCTCCTCGAGGACCTTCCGGAAGGCATGGCGCCCCGAGTGTTTCCCCATCACGAGCTTGTTCGTGGGGAGGCCGATGGATTCCGGCGTCATGATCTCGTAGGTCCGCCGGTCCTGGAGCACGCCGTGCTGGTGGATCCCTGCCTCGTGGGCGAACGCGTTCTCCCCGACCACGGCTTTGTTCGGCTGGACGTCGATCCCGGTGATGGCGCAGAGGAGCCGGCTCGTGCGGTAGATCTGGGTGGTGTCCAGGTGGATCGTGAGGCCGTAGATGTCCCGGCGGGTATAGAGCGCCATGGCAACCTCCTCAAGGGCCACGTTGCCAGCGCGCTCCCCGATCCCGTTGATCGTCCCCTCGACCTGGCGGGCCCCGGCCCGGAGCCCGCTGAGCGTATTCGCCGTGGCCAGGCCTAAGTCATTGTGGCAGTGGACGCTCACGGTCACCCGGTCCATCCCGGGGACCCGCTCGATGAGCGTCCGGACGAGCTCGCCGAATTCCTCGGGGGTAGCATAGCCGACGGTATCCGGGATGTTGATGACCGTCGCCCCCGCCTTGATCGCAGCCTCAAAGACCCGGCACAGGAAGTCCACCTCCGAGCGCGTGGCGTCCTCGGCGGAGAACTCGACATCGTCGCACAGGTTCCGGGCAAACCGGACGGCCTCCCGTGCTGCCTCCAGGACCTGGTCGGGGCGCATGCGCAACTTCTTCTCCATATGGATGGGGGAAGTGGCGATGAAGGTGTGGATGCGCGGGCGCTCGGCGTACTTCACCCCTTCCCAGGCCACCTCGATGTCCTTCTGGTTCGCCCTCGCCAAGGCGGCGATCACCGGCCCCCTCACCTCCCGGGAGACGAGCTGAACAGCCTCCAAGTCCCCCGGCGAGGAAATGGGGAACCCGGCTTCGATCACGTCCACGCGCAGGCGGGCGAGCTGGCGGGCCATCTCCAGCTTGTCCTGGGCATTCATGGAGAACCCAGGCGACTGCTCCCCGTCCCGCAGGGTCGTATCGAAGAAGTAGACACGATCTCCCATGGTGCACCTCCACTCCCCGCGTTCGTCCTAGCTCCGTACGCCGGTCTCCTCTTTGACCTTCTCGGCCGGGCCCTTCAACCAGGGCATCATCTCCCGCAGGCGCCGGCCGACCTCCTCGATAGGGTGCTGCGCCTCCTGCCGGCGGCGGGCGGTCAGGACGGGCCGTCCCGCTTGGTTCTCCAGGATCCACTCCCGGGCGAACTCCCCCGACTGGATCTCCCGGAGGAGCTGGCGCATGGCCTCCCGCGTCTGCTCGGTGATGATCCGCTTCCCCCTGGTGAGATCCCCGTACTCGGCGGTGTTGCTCACCGAGTACCGCATCCAGGAGAGCCCTCCCTCGTAGATGAGGTCCACGATGAGCTTCAGCTCGTTCAGGCATTCGAAGTAGGCGATCTCAGGCTGGTATCCCGCCTCCACCAAGGTCTCGAACCCCGCCTTAATGAGCTCCGTGACGCCCCCACAGAGCACCGCCTGTTCCCCGAAGAGGTCCGTCTCCACCTCCTCCTTGAAGGTCGTCTCAATCACGCCCGCCCTCGTACAGCCGATGGCCTGGGCGTAGGCGAGCGCGATGTCCTTGGCCTTCCCCGTTGCGTCCTGGTAGACGGCCAGGAGCCCCGGGACCCCCTTCCCCTCCACGAACATGCGGCGGAGGAGGTGACCAGGGCTTTTGGGCGCAACGAGGAAGACATCCACATCAGGGGGAGGGGTGATCTGGTTGAAGTGGATGGAGAACGCATGGGAGACGCCGAGGGCTTTCCCCGAACGGAGGTGAGGTCCGATCTCCTGTCGGTAGAGGTCGGCGTGGACCTCGTCGGGGACGAGGATCTGGACAATGTCCGCAGACTCTACCGCCTCCGGGACTGTTCTCACGGGGAGGCCATCGGCCTCTGCCTTCGCCCAGGACCGGCTCCCCCGGTAGAGCCCCACCACCACGCTGACGCCGCTATCCCGGAGGTTCTGGGCGTGCGCGTGCCCCTGGCTCCCGTAGCCGATCACCGCGACGGTACGCCCCTTCAGGACCTTTGGGTCAACATCCCGATCGTAATAGATCCTCGCCATAGCGCACCTCCATCCGTGTTATGTCGCTTGCACTCCCCGCACGAGCGTGACCTGGCCGGTGCGGACCATCTCCCGGATGCCGTGCTTGCGCAGGAGCTGGAGGATGGCATCGATCTTCTCCCCCTTCCCAGTCACCTCCAGGGTCATCGTCTTCTCCGAGACGTCCACCACGTTTGCCCGGAAGATGGCAGCGACCTCCATGATCTCCGCACGCGTCCCGGGAGTGGCATTCACTTTGACCAGCGCGAGCTCCCGGTCCACGGTGTGGTGGTTGGTGACGTCGTTCACCCGGAGGACCTCGACGAGCTTGTTGAGTTGCTTGATGATCTGCTCCGTCTCCTCCGGGCCCGCCTCCACGACTGTCACGATCCGGGAGACCTCGGGGTTCTCTGTGATCCCGACGGCGAGGCTGTGGATGTTGTACCCGCGCCGCCGGAAGAGGCCGGCGACCTTGGCGAGGACGCCAGGCTGGTTCTCCACGAGGATGGAGAGGGTCCGGCGCGTCACCATCGCTCCATCACCCCCGCGTGGGAGGATCCGTTGGGTCTCCGTGATTGCCTGAAAGCTCCTAGTCAAGGTCGATGATCATCTCCTTCACAGACTGCCCGGAGGGGATCATGGGGAAGCAGTTCTCCTCCGGGTCTACGTGGCAGTCCACCACCACCGGGCGGTCGTCGACCTCCATGGCCCTGGAGATCGCAGGCTCCACCTCCTCGGGTCGGCGGACGGAGATGCCCGCCGCTCCAAACGCCTCAGCCACCCTGGCGAAGTCCGGGTTCCTTAGCCAGACATGGGAGAAGCGCCGGCGGTAGAACAGCTCCTGCCACTGGCGCACCATCCCGAGGGAGGCGTTGTTGATGATGAACAGCTTCAAGGGCATCTTCCACTCCACCGCCGTGGCCAGGTCCTGGATCGTCATCTGGAAGCCGCCATCCCCCACGATTGCCACGACGGTCTTGTTGGGCCGGGCGAACCAGGCGCCGATGGCTGCAGGGAAGCCAAAACCCATCGCCCCGAGGCCCCCGGAGGTGATGAACGTCCTGGGCTCGCGGCAAAGGAAGAATTGGGCCGCCCACATCTGGTGCTGGCCGACGTCTGTGGTGACCACAGCCCGCCCTCCCCAGGCCCGGGAGAGCTGGTCGATGACGAACTGGGGCTTGAGCACATCCCCTTCCTGACGGTAGCGGAGGGGGTATCTCTCCCGCCACTCCTGGATCTGGCGGTGCCACGGCTCGATGTCCTGGGGAGGTTGGACCATCTCCAGGAGGACCTGCAGCACACGCTTGGCATCCCCCACGATCGGGATGTGGGCGGGTTTGTTCTTGCCGATCTCGGCGGGGTCGATGTCGATGTGGATGATCGTCGCCTCCGGGGCGAAGTCCTTGAGGCGTCCAGTTACCCGATCGTCGAACCGGGCCCCCACCGCAATGATGAGGTCAGAGGCATTGATGGCGTAGTTCGCGTAGGCCGTCCCGTGCATCCCCAGCATCCCCAGGCAGAGAGGATGATCGTCTGGGAACGCCCCCTTGGCCATGAGGGTGTAGGTGACGGGGATCCGGGTGCGCTCGGCGAGCCTCCGCACTTCCTCGCTCGCGTTCGAGATGATCACCCCGCCGCCGATATAGAGGATGGGCCGTCGGGAAGACGCAATCGCGCGCGCAGCGTTGGCGATCTGGTTGACGTTCCCCTCCGTGACGACGCGGTACCCCCTGATGCTGACCTCCTCAGGGAACGTGAACTCGATCTCCGTCTGTTGGAGGTCCCGGGGGACGTCCACAAGAACAGGCCCAGGGCGACCTGTACGCGCGAGGTAGAAGGCCTTGCGGATGACCTCAGGGATCTCCTCGGCGCGGCGGACGAGGAAGTTGTGCTTGGTGATGGGGAGGGTGATGCCAGTCACATCGGCCTCCTGGAAGGCATCCCTCCCGATGACCGCTGTGGGGACTTGGCCAGTGATGGCCACGACCGCCGCAGAGTCCATATGCGCGTCCGCAATGCCTGTCACCAGGTTCGTTGCCCCCGGGCCTGAGGTCGCCATGCACACGCCGACCCTCCCAGAGGCCACCGCATACCCTTTTGCCGCGTGGGCAGCCACCTGCTCGTGCCGAACGAGCACATGGAGGATCTCCGGGACATCGTAGAGGGCATCGTACAAAGGCAGGGAGGCTCCACCGGGATGTCCGAACACGACCTCTACCTCTTCCCTCCGCAGGGCTTCGACGAGCGCCTGCGCTCCCTTCATCCTAGTCGTAGGTGTGGACTTCGTCATCACGGGTACTTCGGGCATCGCCACCCCTCCCCTGTATCTGACCACGAATAGAGCCGCGCTCTTTGCAGCGGAAAGCAACGGGGGTGATCCGTCCTAAGGACGGGTCACCCCCGCGGTACCACCTTAGTTCCCGGATGGGACGCATCCGGGCCCTCTTTCCCCATTTATCGGGGGGAACCGGCAGGCCCTCCCTCCGCAGGCGATGCCGCCCCGGAATTCGGACCTACAGCTCAGGGGCGAGGTTCGACAGCGCTGGATACCGGCTTAGCACCCCTCCCGGCTCGCTGTGATCCAGCGGCTATCTACTGCTCCCCGTCATCGCCAGGATCCCGTTGCCTCACTTCGCTGCTCTTTCAGGGTACAAAAAGACCCGAGAAGATAGGCTGGGCTCCCTTCCTCTCCAGAAGGGGTCCTGGGAACCCAGGAAACACCCGTCCCGGGTGAACTCCAGGAGGAACCTACCCCTCAGGCTTTTATCCCGACGGTGTAACGGGTCTCCTTGAACCCGCCTGCGCCGCTCGGTCCAGGCCGACCCTCTTGGGATCGCGGAACCCTAGGCGCACTCCCTCCCGCGGATCCCCGCCGCAACTCCTCCGGCGGAAGACTCCGCATGAAGCCCGAACAATGTCCGTACTTTGGTTTGTTATCATACAGGAAATCCCCCAACTTGTCAACAAAAAATTTGCCCCCTTCAGGAAAGTGTCCCGGGTTGACAGGAGAGGGCCAGTGCAGTAATGTGGATCTAGATGAAAATTATTTTCAAATAGGGCCATGGATGAACTCCGCCAGGAACTCAGGAACAGGGGATATCGTCTGACCTCCCAGCGCGAAGCTGTGCTCCGGGCGATCTACGAAGGTGCATGCTCGCAATCCGCCGAGGAGATCCACGAAAGGGCAAGGCGGTGGCTCCCTTCCCTCGGGCTGACAACGGTCTACCGGACGCTTGAATTGCTGAAACAGGCCCGGAAAATCCAGGAGGTCTACCTCGGGGACGGCAAGGTTCGGTACGAGCCCATCTCAGAAACGCACCACCATCACCTCATTTGCCAAATCTGCGGGAAAGTGGAACCAATGGAAGGCTGTTTTCTCAGCCCCTTTGAAGGGGTAACCCTCGCAGGCAGTGGGTTCCAGATCCTCGGCCATCGCCTCGAGATCTACGGACGGTGCCGCAGCTGCCAGGGATCTTGATGAGAGTCGTTTTCATCTCCAGCATCATCCTCCTCCTCACGGCCATCCTGGCCATCTCCTCCCATGTGCAACCTCAGCGCACGGGTGGTAGGATCCCGGTTGTGGCAAGCTTTTACGTCCTAGGGGAGTTCACGCGCGCCGTTGGGGGGGACCGCGTGGAAGTCACCACGCTCATTCCATCGGGGGGCGAGCCCCATGATTGGGAGCCGTCTCCGCGAGCCGTCGCGACTGCGCGAAGGGCAGCGCTCTTCCTTTACCATGGGATGGGCCTTGATCCATGGGCGGAGCGGATCGCCACATCGCTCCCGAGGTCCAAGGTGCTCAAGGTGACAGAAGGCCTCCCCCTCCCTGGAAAGGCCGACAAGCAGCTCGATCCGCATATCTGGCTTGATCCCCTCCTCGCCCGGGAGATGGTCCAGAGGATCGCCGCCGCCCTCGCCCAGATCGATCTACCTCGGCGGAGGCAGTATGAGGCCAACGCGGCACAATATGCGCGCCGCCTGCTCGACCTGGACAACTCCTACCGGACATCCCTCCGCAGCTGCCGGAGCCGTGCCGTCCTGACGACCCATGCATTCCTCGACTACCTGGCCAGGCGGTACGGCTTCCAGGCGATCGCCATCGGAGGGCTCTCCCCTGAAGTAGAGCCCTCCCCGGCGCGCCTGAGGGAACTCACAGTCCTCGCCCGAAAGCAGGGGGTTCGCGCGATCCTCGTCGAAACACTTGCAAGCCCGCGGACCGCCGAAATGCTGGCCCGGGAGACAGGCGCAACGGTCCTGCGGTTCAATCCGCTCGAGGGACTCACTGCAGAGGAGGAAGCGCGGGGGGAGAGCTACCTGACGATCATGGAGAAGAACTTGACAGCACTACGGGAAGCCCTGGGGTGTGGGCCATGAGCACGAGGCTCGTCGTGGAACTTGCGGGCGTGTGCTACGAATACGACGGGGAACGCGTCCTCGAGGACGTGACCCTGACTGTGGAGGAGGGGGATTTCCTGGGGATCATCGGCCCAAACGGGGCGGGGAAAACGACCCTCCTCAAGGTGATGCTCGGGCTCCTGCGGCCCTCGTGCGGGACTGTGCGCTTGTTCGGCACCGATGTGGCCAGGTTCCGGGAATGGTGGCGCATTGGCTATCTCCCACAGTCGACCACCTTCGACCCCCGCTTCCCGGCTACTGTCTGGGAGGTCGTGGCAAGCGGCCGGGCGAGCCGCCGTGGAGCCGCACGAGCGCTCACGCGGGCGGATCGGGACGCCGTAGAGCACGTCCTGGACCTTCTCGGGCTGCTCGACCAGCGGGAGCGCCGCATCGGCCACCTCTCCCTAGGCCAGCAGCAGCGGGTGCTCATCGCCCGGGCCCTCGTCAATGACCCGGACCTCCTGATCCTTGACGAGCCTCTCGTGGGCGTGGACGCGCCCTCCCAGGAACAGTTCTATCGCCTCCTCCATCAGCTGAACCGTGAGCAGGGCACCACCCTGGTCCTCGTGACCCACGATGTGGGAGTGGTCGCATCAGAGGTCACCAAGCTCGCCTGCCTCAACCGGCAGCTCATTTACCACGGATGTCCTGAGGATTTCCTGGAGAGCGAGGCGCTGACGAAGGTGTATCGGCCTGGGGTCCGGATCGTCTCCCATATCCACTGAAGGGTCTGCTGCGTGCGAGGTGCTGAGATGCCGGAATTCCTCCAATTCGGCTTCATGCAGAGGGCTTTCATCGCCGGCATCGTCGTCGCTGCCATCGCGCCCACAATCGGCATCTTCCTCGTCCTGCGACGCCTCTCCCTCATCGCAGACACCCTGGCCCATGTGGCCCTCGCAGGCGTCGCCGTGGGCTTGCTCGCCGGGATCCACCCCGTTGCGGCTGCCCTCCTCCTCTCCGTGCTGGGCGCCATAGGGGTCGACCGGCTGCGTGCCTCCGGCCGGCTCCCCGGTGAGGTCGCCTTGGCCCTGTTCCTATCCGGAGGCCTCGCTCTCGCCACGGTGCTCATCAGCCTCGCCCGCGGGTTCACGGTGGGGCTGTTCGGCTATCTCTTTGGGAGCATCGCCACCGTCACATCCACAGACCTGTGGCTCATCCTCGCGCTTGGCGGGACCATCGGGCTCGCAGTCCTCCTCCTGCACAGGGAGCTGTTCGCCATCACCTTCCACGAAGAGACCGCCCGCGTGAGCGGGATCCCGGTAGACGCCATCAACCTCCTCCTCTCCATCCTCACGGCCCTCACCGTGGTGGTGGGGATGCGGCTCGTGGGCATCCTGTTGATCAGCGCCCTCCTCGTCATCCCCACGGTCGCAGGGATCCAGGTGGCGCGGAGTTTCCGCGAGGCACTCGGCATCGCCATCCTCCTCTCTGTCAGCTCCGTCATCATCGGCCTCCTCCTCTCCTACTACCTCGACCTTGCCGCGGGAGGAGCCATCGTCCTATCGGCTCTGGCGCTCTTCGCCCTCCTCACGCTCTCCCGACGGTTCCTGTAACCTGGGGCAGGGAGAAAACTTTCCCATATCGAAAGTAGCCTATAGGGGCCGAAGAACAGGAGGTGAGCCATGGCGCAAAAGGTCCGTCTGCTCATCGGAACCCGAAAAGGAGGGTTCATCTTTGCTTCTGATGCAGGACGCAGTCGGTGGAAGATTACTGGGCCACTGTTCGCCGGTTGGGAGGTCTTTCACATCCAGGGATCGGCAAGTGACCCCGATCGCCTGTACGCCAGCCTATGGACACCCTGGACGGGGCCAGTCATCCAGCGGAGCACTGACGGCGGTCTGACCTGGCACACGGTGGGCAACCAGTTCCTCTATAAACCCCCCACCACGTTCCATAAGGACTCCTCTGGAGAGGCCAAACCATGGACTTTCAGGAGAGTATGGCATCTCCAGTCCTCCCTGGACGATACGGGAGAGCGGGTCCTGGCAGGGATCGAGGACGCCGCATTGTTCCAGTCCCTCGATGGTGGCGCCACTTGGGAAGAGGTCCACAGCTTACGGTTGCACCCCACCAATCACCTATGGGAACCCGGGGGTGGTGGGCTATGCTTGCACACCATCCTCACCGATCCCACGAACCCTCATCGCCTGTATGTGGCAATCTCCGCCGCCGGCGCTTTCCGCTCCGACGACGCCGGTCGTACGTGGCGTCCCATCAATCGGGGGCTGCGCACCACCTACACGCCCGAACCAGAGCCCGAGGCGGGTTACTGCGTCCACAAGATGGCGCTGCACCCGGCCAGGCCACACGTCCTGTTCATGCAGAAGCACGGCGGGGTCTACCGCAGCGACGACGCGGGCGAGACGTGGGAGGACATGAGCGCGGGGCTCCCGTCGAACTTCGGCTTCCCTATCACCGTCCATTCCCACGATCCCAATACGGTCTATGTTGTGCCGTTAACCGACGACGAGCGGCGGTACCCCCCAGAGGGAGCGCTCAGGGTCTGGAGAAGCCGTGATGGCGGGGGTACATGGGAACCTCTTGGGAAGGGCTTGCCTGACCGCCACTGCTATGTCAACGTCCTGCGCGATGCCATGGCCGTTGACCAGATGGATCCCTGCGGGATCTACTTCGGCACGACGGGCGGCCAGATCTACGCCTCCCGGGACGCAGGCGATACGTGGAGAACCCTGGTGGCGAACCTCCCCCCTGTATATTCGGTCGAGGCGCAGACGCTGTCGTAAGCTACCCGTCGCATCCGCTGAGTTGACTTGAAAGTGACTCACTCCGTCGTAGTAAACGTTGCCTTACCGGGCCACCTCCGCAGGCTGGCAGGGATCTCCACGCCTCTGGTAGCCGCCGAGGTAAGGGTGAGGGGCTCCCTCATCCCAGAAGAGGTTACCCTTGGTGCTGTCCTAGATGCCCTGGAGGAGATCTACCCCGCCTTCGAAGGGGTCTTCTACGAGACCGACTTCGCACCCGGTCAACAACGCGTGAGGCGGTTGCGCCCCTTCCTCCGCTTCTTCGCTGGGAAGAAGGACCTGACGGCCCTGGGCCCCGCTGCGCCACTCCCACCCGAGGTGAGCTCTGGCCGAGAACCCCTGCGCATCGTCGGTGCCATCGCTGGAGGGTCGCGAGATCTTCGGCTCCATCAACTTGAGAACATTACCGTCGGGATCCTTGAAAGCCCCTAAAATCCCGAATGATTCGTCGAGCATCTCGCCCATGAAGTTGACGCATGCACGCTGTAATCGTTCAGCTTTGCGTCTAAGTACTCAGGCACAGGCGGAGCAGAAACGCAGTGTCAGGGGCTTGGTGGAAGATCCGAAAGAAGTCATCCGCGCTCCTCTGGTACTATCGAGATGCCATCGCGGATCATCCGCTCAACCACCATCTGGACTTGCTCGTACTCCTCTTCCGCATAGACGTGGGGCTCAAGACGGCGGATATTCAGCGCGCGCTTGACCAGCCCGTAGGCATCCGCGCGAGGCCTGCCGGCATACACGAGAGCAAGTCAATATCGCTGGCCACCGTCTGCCTGCCCTTGGCGTAAGAACCAAACAGCACAACCCGTTTCAAAGGGAGCTGGCGTTGCAACGCTGGGATGCGTTGGCGGAGCAGAGCCAGCAATCCCTCGAGATCAAAGGGCAGATAGAAGACCTTCACTGAACTCGAGGATCTTTTCTGCATGAGCAACCATCCTCTCGGCTTCCGACCGTGTATACCGGCGTCGTGGCGAGCCAGAGGGATGGGCATTGGGGTAACGTGTCGGGATGTAGGCTTTATCCAGTTCCAGCGCCACCTCTCTCAGTGCCTCGGGAACAGGATACCGCGCTGACAGCTCCTCTAACAGGTCCGCTACAGAGCGTCCCCACGCCTCCGCGCCCATCTTCTGAAAGACGGCTTTCACAGCCTTTTCTGCCGCCTGTTGCGCAGAGAAGCATGCCCAATCGTAGAACCCCGTTCCAAATCACTCCTGGCGTGCTCCAAGTCGCCCCGTGCTTGATCCACCCAATCGGCGCTTCGCTCCACACCCTACCTCTCAATCCACGTCGAGTCTTGCTCCCCCGCTCAGATCGGCAACGAGATCCCGTCCGGCCACGGTCTCGCCGAGGTGGGCCATTGAAAGCGGGGAGGGCCTGGTCGGGTATCCGCGTGGGCTACGAGAGGGCGATTCCGCAGGCCGCTGCGGCCCAGAATTACCCGTCTCTTCGGCGGCGCCGCCCATCGTAGATTATACACCCATATGTTGGCGTGTCAAACAACGCAGGTTACCACGTCGCGGCCTGCGTCGAACGCGGCGTACAGGCCGTCCACGACAACCTGCTTGGGGTCGAGCTCAAAGGCCCTAGGCGACGTTGAGACACAGGCCGCAGTCGAGACGCACAAATTGCGGTTCACGATTATCCGCGCCCCGGACGCGCGGTGGACATCCTCGGTCCGGACCGTTTCCACCTCCATCCACCTCCCCGCGTCTTGCCCTCAGACAGATTTACACTCGTAATCCCTCAGGTTCGGTACGCTCGACCGTCACTTCGCTTGCCCCAAGGGCCTTCGCGAATGCCATTAACGCATTTCGCAAATTCCTCAGAAACTGCCGAGACGGACGGATGGATGCTTCGAGCTGCAACAGACGGATGACCAGTTGGCCTTGTTCTCTGTCAAGTCGTGGGTCGATCCGTCCAACGAAAGTTCCGCCCGCAAGAATCGGCATTGCATAGTACCCGAACCGCCGCTTATGAGGCGGCATGTAGATCTCCCATACATAACTGAAATCAAATAAGTCCTCTATCCGCTCTCGCCGCCAGAGAAGATTGTCAAGCGGTGGCAGGAAACGAACGGGATGCTCGGGGGCCCCCCGCGCCATATGGGCGCCCTTCTCGTATCGCTCAAGCCGCTCGACGTCAGCCGTCAGCATGAAATAGCGGCGGAGTACTCCCTCAACCTGAATCTGCACCACCTCTCCAGCACGCTCAGCAAGCTGGATCACAGCTTGACGCTGTTTGGCCTTCAACCGCTGCCAGCCGAATCGCCAATCCCCCGGGTCGAAAATGCGGTACGCGCGGAGGTACTTTTCCAGCCGCCCCGCATCAGCGGCCTCATGATCGATGTCTCTGGCTTTCCGCAGGAGGTCGGGTGGCACCACACGGTGTACGAGATCGAAATACCGTTCCCCTCCTTCGCGCCTGACGACCATGATTTCTCCAACGTCCACAAGCAAGTTGAGCGCATGCGAAGTGATCTTCGTCTTCGGAGACTTGTTGTCCCAAAAACCCCGTACACGCTCCGCTGTTTGGAATGCGCGAGCGGGAAGCGGGCCTTCCAGATCGAGTCGTTTGAGGATGGCATCGACCACCGATCGGAACCTAACCAACGACGGCCCGTGCATTCGTCGGAACGATGCCCGTGTAGGTTCGAATAGCGGATAGTCCTCCATAGGGATGACGCTTGCGGCATTTGCCTCGAATTCAAAGATGTGCCCAGATGATAGCAGCTGGTTTAACAGCGAGGGCGCGTAGCCGGGCATTCGCGCCGCAAGTACCAGATGTTCATTCCGCTCCACCGGGGCAACCGGATCCAACTGAATGCACTCAAGCTGACGTAGAATCTGCAACACGCGCTCTGGAGAGGGAGATCCACCAGCCCCCGAGTCCGGCGAAAGTCCCTGCGCCTCGAGTATGTCCCTCCCAGCACGAGCGCCAGTGAACTCATAAAGCTAGGGAGGAGAATCATCTGCGCAGTGAGCAACCACAGCCAATAGTTCCGCAAAGCGAGAAGCTCATGTAGAGGCGACGTCGCCTGCGATTCCATGCTTTTTGTGTCGACCAACCCTATACCCTTCCCAGTTCAAGGCCAATGTCCCCGCATCTGTGACGGAGGCTAAGTAAACGGACAGAAAATGTACTTCACGGTAGCATGTGAAGCTTCCCCCTTGTCGGGGCCCCCGTCAAGGGGTCACCACCAAGACCCAGACATGCGTTGGTATCCCACCAAAACCCGCCTGCGGGTTCCAACTAATACGCGGGCCTTCTGCAGCTCAAACCACTCCCTCAGGGGATCCACCGTATCCTGGCCAATTATCAGAAATTGAAACGATCTCCTTAAACGGAAGGATTGTTAGATTCTTTACCCCTTGACCAGCCCAATACGGTTCCCCTCCGGGTCCGTGAACATCGCAAAGGTCACCATCCCCGGGATCTCTGTTGGGGGGACTACAACTTTCCCACCAAGTTTCACCGCTTTGTCCAGGTACGCTTGGAGGTCTTCCACCTCAACGTAGAAAGTGACGTAGTTCTCTCCATCCGTGGGTCCAATGCCCCCGTTGATCCCTCTCTTACCCCCAGTATCCACCAATCCATAGTTGATTGGGTTGTTGGCATCAATCTTCCAATCGAAAAGCTCCGCGTAGAATTCGTGGAGCCTTGCGGGATCCTTCGTATTGATCTCCCAGTGCACAACTGGCTTTCCCATAATATCCCCCCTCTACCTCTTGATGAGAGCACAATTCGACTCCTTCCACGCTTGCCTATGCGTTTATTATTTTCGTTTTGACCACGGGTTTACCTCTCCACATGCCTTTTGAGACGCGCAAACGCCTCCTGCCAAGCTTTCACATGCCACGCACGTGCTTCTTCCCAGCGTGGTCCGCTACCCCACCCGACGTGTTCAAGACGAACTATGGTACACTCAGGACCGGAGGCCTGAAACGACACAGTAACCGATGTTGGCGGGGGCTCTATATTCATCAGGTCCGCATAGGGAACCGGACCCTTCCAGGTGAACGCTAGCAGCCTGTTCGGCTCCAATGCGGTGATGGTACAACCCAGAGTGCTATTACGCTCAGGGTGCTCGGGTTCCCAGAAAAGCTCATATGGTCCTCCCACTTCCATACGAACGTTGGCCAATTCCGTTAACCACGACGCCAGCTCGTCAGGCTCAGTCCACGCACGCCAAACGCGTTCCACCGGAGCTTCCAACTCTACCTCAATGACAATGGGACCCATCCCTGACACACATCCCCTTTGGTCCACATAGAATAGCGAAAAGGCCGAAGCCTACAAGGAGAGCATCCCAACTATAGTGTAGCAAGGTACTCTTTGGTATGTCTCCTGAACGTAGGTTCGAATACCGAAGGGTCGATCTCCCGATTGAACCAGGCACGCTCGAGCTGGATCGTCGTCGAATGGCCCCTCACTTCATCCCACATGATCATCCGGCCGGGGATTGCAATTCCGTCAATCGTCTGGAATTCCCCAGCATGGTACCTCCGCACGATGGACCGTCCATCCGGGGATAGATAGTTAATCCCTCGAACAGTGGCATCTCTTGGATCAAGCCAGATCTCAAAAGGAGCGGTGCCGTGACGGACAAGATGAGTGCCCTCCACACACCTTCCTCGCACCCGGACCATCGAGTCTGTGAGGACAGGATCTTCGTAGAGATGGCCCGCTTCATACAACCACGTCCGCATATCATCATAAGAGAAGTCAGACCCAAGAAGGCTCTCCTTCCGCCTGGCAGAAGGCAATGTGCGCAGGGTGCCAAGGACGTAGGGGAGATAGAGCTCAATCACAAACGGTTCGATCTGTCCTTTGTGCTCGGCCACAACATAGTTCACGTTGCTCAACGGCCACGGTTCCATGACACAGAACACCGTTTGTGCTCTATCCCCCCTCGTTCGCCGCAAGGTACAGATGCGCAGGGACCGACTCTTCGGTCCAGTCCCAATCTGCATTGTCACTAACCGAAATTCAGTTTCGCCAATCGGCCTGGAATTCGCCCGTTTGACCCACTCAAGGCCTTCTGCCGCACTCATGTAGCCCAACGACTTCGATCTCAACCTACCCGGGGCGGCGCTCCGTGGCCCCTAACGGGATCGAAAAGATCACATCTCCCACCTCAATATCTGCGCTGACCAGTTCCCCGACCCTCCTTCCATTTTCATCCACGAGCGGCACCGAATTTCGACTCCGCGCAACATCACCGACCGGAGGAACCTGGATGACCTTCGACGCCAGCTCCACTGGTTGCCCACCTGTATCGAGCGTGAGGCCTAGTTCAGGAAGTTCAACCACTGGGTGAACAAGCGCATTGCATTTGGCCGCTTGGCTTCCCGCTTCCGCTAGGGTCACCTCAGCAAAGGTCTCATGCTTAGGATCCAAACGAACACGGACTGTTCCGAAGAGCGGGCTCTCTCCATACAACTCTAAAGCACGAAACTCGGCTTTGATCACTGCTTGCCCCCATTTCAGATCCCCAGCCTTCCCACGTACATCCACAGGCCTGGGGTGATCGCGCCGTACGATGAAGACACCCTCCATCTGGACAACGTCAGTCCCCACGCCGTAGATGTCGATCTTCTCTCGCACACGCACGCGCATCGTGTCTGTGGCGCCTGGAGTCAACTTATATGGCTGCACAGGGATTCTGGGTGAAATCAATCCCCACCCTGCATGATGGCCGATCACTGGCGGAATTTCTCGAGGTCCTATGGACATCTCATTCTCCTTCCTAAAGTGTTATGGGAATCAACTTCCACCTCATACAGATTCATCGATAGGCATCCCTCCCGCGACGATTCCTGTAGCAGCCTTCCTTAGAAGGCCTTCTAACCTTGAAGTGACCTCGAGTAAGTCAACGACCCGCTCAGGGAAATGTGTGGAGCCCAGCAAGCCCCGACCAATGTCCTCTTCCAATACTTCCATGAGCCTGTGGAGATTATGGTGGCTAACACAGAGGGACGTAAGCCAGCTCACATCCCTCTCAGACTGCTCCATGGACAGCTGGAGCAGGTTCTCGAACCTCGCGAACTCTCCGAAATAGTAAGCACCCCAGGCAATCCACAGGGGTTCCCAAACAACCGTCTCAGGGTTTTCCTGTTGCAGCGTAGCAAAAACTTCCTTGAAATGGTCCCAACACTGCAAAATGGCTCCATGCAGTTGATCCAATGTGGCGGCCCCCGACACAGCAACTCCCCCTCCTCTAGAGAATAGTCAATTTCGATACTCCCAAGCTTAACACGCTTCCTCCTCCACGGCTTCTCCCAGATTGCTTCACCTTCCTATCCTCGAGCCTACCGGAATCATTTCCCCATTTCAGATCTCCAGCCTGGAAAGTAGTGCAAGGTGTTTCTACACACCCCTCAAAAGCCTAGAGAGTAACACAGGGAGAGCCACTACGATTGGCGGATCGAAGACACTCTTCGTTCGTAAAACGATATCGCATATCCTGTCGGAACTACTGTTAGGTCCGAAGGGCACCCGCCCGATACCCACCCAGGAGGCAATATCGTCCTTGAGATACTCCCATGGATCCTCAGACCAAGGGACCCGAGCGGCAAGCACATAGTTTGCTCCCTCTTGCACCGGCGCAAGAACATATGGACTCGGTTCAGTTAAAAAACAGCAAGCAATCGGCGAATTTTCTGGAATTGGTCCTGGGAAAACCCCTATAAAAATTAAGCCTGAAGATCCCCTCTGTCCGATAACATTTCCGTGTATATAGGCAGGCTGTCGGATATTCCGTATCCGGAAAGACTCAAGATTGTTTCGTGCTTCTTCGAGAAATCCATCCCGATGTACCATAGTACGCAACCTGTTTGGCTGTGTCCCTACAAGACGTGTGAATTGTCTGGTGAACGTACCCAGGCTGCTGTAACCAACCTCGAAACATACTTCTGTGATGCTCAACTGGGTTGTCAACAGAAGCTGCTGAGCAGCTTGGATTCGAATCGCCCTGAGGAACTGAAAAGGTGTGATCCCTGTAACGATACGGAAGACGCGGTCAAGGTGTGAAGGGCTAAGACCACTACCATGGGCCAGCTCCCCCAAGGTCAGCTCCTCACTAAATTGCTTGCGCATCGTTAGAATGACACGCTCGGTAGCCCACCGGTGAAAGGGACTGACCTGCTCGCAGCGATTAGCACCCGTGAATAAGCTCGGTTCCCCCACCATACCATGCTGACTCCTTAGATCGGTCGCTATGCTCCCGCGTACAACTGCAGGGCCTCCCGGAGGGCTCTTGGGATGGAGGCCGCAACCAACCGATCCCCGTCCCGACGCATGCAGGCCACCTGCTGCTCTCCCCTGGCAACCAACTCCTCGCGGTCTCCCGTGCGCTTCCAATACTCAAACAGGAGGGAGATCCGGTTCTGCGTGAGCTCCCCGAGGCGCATCCGGATCACTACCTCGTCAAAGGCGGAAAGCTCCGCAAGATACTCGCATGAACATCGGGTCGTAACAAGACTCAGGCCCTCCTCTAGCTCCTTTAACACTTCGGGGGCATACTCCCGGATGAACAGTTCCCTGCAGCGACCCTGCCAGCGTAGATGGTTCACGTAGTACACGTTCCCGACAAGGTTTGTCTCTTCAAAACCCACCACATGCCGATACTCATAGACGCGCATCGCCTGACCCTCTCACAAGTACTGCCAGAACCAGCCCCCTCTCAAATCCTCGTACCTGGGCCGCGAATGTAGCCACAATCAACGAACCCGAGGATAGTAAAACCCAACCGTCTGCAGTCCGCGCGAGCAACACGAGGGGTGCATTCGCCATCGCACCCGCCTTCTTCAAGCACTCGCCTGCAGTCCAAATCCGCGTGATGACAGTATCCTGGTCTTCGCCCGTTTCTCTCCTGATCACCTCAGCCAGCTTGAACCGCTCCAGACAACCAAATCTCGCCATATAGAGACAGGCCGGGTCACCACAGGCTCGATGTCGCAGGCAAGCGGCCCCGGACCTTCGATTGCGAGGGTGACATTTTTGGAATGCGCCGAAGACACCTCGGAACTACCCTGGATCTCAGGCTTCCCATCAGGACGTCGCCAGACCGGAACAGTCTTCCCCAGCGCCCGCTGGATCGCCTGATCGCTTCGGTGCCGCCGATCACTGTTACTGTTGTGGTCCAACGCAACGGATACGTTCGATCCTGGAATAAGCTCCTGCAATCGTCGTTCGATATATGGGGCCAAAAGTGGTCCTACCCACGGTTCTTTGGATGTAGTTTGGTTAACTGCCTGTAGCCGTAGGCCGTCCCAATGCTCCAGAACAGAGCCGTCCAGACCCCTCACGATCACGTCGTAAATGAAGGTGCTACCTTCTCGCGACCGCTCCCAAGCCCAAACGACGTACGGACCTGGCGCATCCATCGAGCTAAGTCCCAGTCTTTTGACGCCAATGGGTAAAAGCGTTGCATGAGGGATACAGGCTTGGATCGCATGCACGGCAGCGTCGCGGGCGGCGGCGTCACCAAGAACAAGTTTCTGAGGCAGGTAGCGACCGAACCAAATTAAAGCGTTGTCAGGGGTAATCTCAGCAATGCACTCCGTGGCCCTTAACCGGCGGTAACCGCGCAGCCGCCTGAATCGCCCACGGTGGAAGAGGATCCCACCATAAAGATCGCGTTCGGGGTCGATCGGCACATACAACTCTACACTCTCCTCACACTGGAAAGGAAGAGAAGTGCATTCGGGTTGAAGACGCTGAGGCCCGAAGTGACACGTCGCCCGGAAATGGTCAACCTGGAAGGCCGTCTCTGCACTTCGCAGGACCACCGCAACCCGCTCCGAGTCGTGTGCTAACGCGGCGATGCGGATGGTTAACGGGACACCTTCTGGAACGACCACCGGTCGGTCGAACGAAACATTCTCCATAACAGGCAGATCAGAGGTGCCCAATAAAGCCATAGCCACCTGTGCCATCGCCTCCAGACCCATCACCGCTGGAAAGAGCCTCTGGCCGGAGAAGACATGTTCATCGAGATAGAGATCCTTCTCAGGCGAGAGATCCGCTTCTACAACAAGTTCCACCCCGGGGTAGTGTACTATAGGCCTTTCGAGAAACCGCAGGAGCGGCAATTCACGCTGTTCTTGCTTCAACGTTGGAGGGTCTCCGAAACGGCCTGTCACAACCACAGAGGCATAAGGCAGCTTGAGACTAAGAAGGCGGCGCAAGATGGATATCCCCTCGTCTGGAGGGATTGGGGTGATCCCCTCCCGCATGAGGGCGTCCACCCGGCCTAGCCGCTGGCCCATTCCAACACCCGACCAGACCGACCACTCTACGGCAAGGCACCGGCAATGTGGATGTTCCGCCTGGTAACGCTCGGTCAGGCGGGTAAGCCATTCGTTGGCCAGCGCGTAGTCAGCCTCACCTCGCATCCCGGTCCGGGCGATGAGAGAACTAAAAGCGACAAAGAGCCGCAAGTGGTCTGGATTTACTGCAGCGAGCAGGTTGCGAGCGCCCCGGACCTTGGGCGCCAGGGTACGCAGGAACGCGCCCTCGTCCAAGGAACTCAGGAGTTGCGGTACGTTCGTGCCGGCGCCGTGCAGGATCCCAGTGATCGGACCAAGGGATACCTCTACCTCCTTGACCGCTGCCCGGATCTCCTCCTCATCGGTGACATCGGCAGGGATGTACCGGAAGTTGACGCCCGCCGCAGCCATCCTCCTAAGGTTGGCTGAAAGTTCGGCATCCTCCGCCGGCCGCGACCGGCCAATCAGGGCCAAGCGGACTCCCGTTTCGCGGGCAATGGAAAGGGCGCATTCGGCAGCGATCCCTTTCCCACCGCCGGTGACCAGTAGAACATCATCCGGCCTGAGAGGTATTTCGGCAGGCTCTTGAGGGATGGACAGCACTCGGAGGACTGGCTCTCGCCGCCTCCCAGACGGATCGTAGTGCGCCTCAGAGTACCCTACAGCCGCCCTGGCCTCTGCAAGAATCCATTCTAGAGCTTGAGGATGATCCACCGGGACGTCCACGGTGCAGGTGGTCACCTCGGGCCTCTCCAGGTGGAGCGTTCGCGCAAACGCCGCGGCGCCACCCCCGTGCTGAACGAGCACGAATCGGGTGGATTCCTCGCCCACGAGTACTGCACGGGCGCCCTCCAACAGTAGGCCAATATGGCTTTCGTCGGGCTCCGGTGGGAGACAGACGACGATCCCGCCCCCTCCTTCCCAACGGGAGAGCGCTTCCTGTAGGGGACCTTTCAATGGATGATCCGGAGGCGCAATTACCCGCCAGGTGCCCGCACCAGCGGGGATGGATCTCTGGTGACTTGGGAGAGGGCTTTCCATGAACTCTACGACGAAGGCCCGGATCCATGCATCAACGCCTGGCGCTAGTCGTTCCTGCTGCTCGGTAGATACGGAGGTTGCGGTGCGGGTAAGCTCTTCCAACGCCTGGGCGACTTCGGCGACCGTCGCATCCGCGTATTCGGTCGGTGAAACGGAGGGTGGCAGGCCGAGGCGCAAGGCAGCCTCGGCGACCAACTGAGCCACGACGATCGAGTTCAGGTGTAAGTCGCTCAGGAGACGGCTACTGCCTTTCACGGCAGAGAGAGGGAGTTCCGCCCGTTTGGCCACGATCTGTCGGACGAGGTCCAACGGTGACGCCACTGAGGAAAAGGTCGGTGGAACCGTAGCCACCTCTTCGCTTTTGATTTCTTGGACCCTTGCCCTCACCGGTGGAGCTGTGGCCTCAGGCACAGGGGCGAGCTCGCACGGGTTGATGAAAAACCGAGGACGCCAGTTAAGATCGAATGGCCTCGTGAACCGTTCTTCAAACAGTACCGCGTGGTTTACCGGTGTCCCTAAGGCAAACGCAGCCCCAACCGCTTGCAATAAGCCCTTCAGCGAGGGTCCACCGACATCCAGGGGGATCGAAGGGGTCTCCACAAGATCTGCGACAAGACCGCTGAGCACCTGCCCAGGGCCTACTTCTATGAAGAGATCTACCTCCCCCGCTGCCTGGATTGCATCTGAGAATCGAACAGGGCAGGTGACCTGGCGAGTGAGCAGTCCCCGCAGGTCTTCGTCCGGCCCGAGGGGGCCCCCAGTAACCGTCGAGACGACGGTGCGTTGCAAAGGTCGAAAATCTTCGTTTTCGAGAGCCGCTGCGAGTATCGGGGCTGCGGCTGCCACCAGGGGCGAGTGGAAGGCATGCGAGACGGGGAGGTTCACAGCTCTTAAGCCCCTCTCTCTGGCACGGGCAATGACTGCGGCAACGGCTGCGGCCTCCCCAGAGATCACCGTCTGGCGAGGGGAGTTCACACCCGCGATAACGACTGGCTCACTATCCAGCAACTGTTCGACTTCCTCCTGCCCTGCGCTGATGCTCGCCATCGCGCCAGTAGAACTGCCCCACTCGGACATCGTCTTTCCGCGAACGGCAGAGATCCGCAATAATGCTTCCCCATCGAAGCCGCCGGCCCAGTGGAGAGCTGTGAGCTCGCCCAAGCTATGGCCAACGGCCAGGCACGCCGTAATCCCGAACCTGTCCAGTACCCTCAGACCCGCCAACGAGGCTGTAACAATAGCCGGTTGAGCTACTGCGGTTGAGGAGCCATCGCCCGTTGCAGGGAGGTTGGCCCGTGCATAGAGTTCACGCACGAGCTCAAAACGGCGAGACCAAGCACCTCCGCTGAGGCGCGCCGGTGAGCCCTGCCCAGGGAAGAGGAACCAGATGCGCGGAATGGTATTGCCTGTGCCAAGAAAGACACCGAAACGGGTGTCAATCCGTCTTTCCGTTCCCTCCATAAGCCACGACTTCAGCATCTCCAGTTTGCTCACCAACTCCGCAGGCTTGCTCGTAACGATCGCTGCGCGCACCTCGCGGGCCTCAACTGTTCGTGCAAGCTGGCCGGCGAGGTCGATAAGCTCTGACCGGGATAGCCTCCCAGCGAACGCCAACAGATGCTCTACCTGACGCTGTAGTCCACCGCGATCACGGGCGTCCAGCAAGAACAACTCGGTATCCTGGTAGGATGAGAGAAGGAGACGTTCACGGCGGTTCAACACTCTCCGTCGCTCCGCAGGAATGCCCTCCAACACAATGTGGGTGTTGATTCCTCCGAAACCCATGGCGCTGACTCCAGCGCGGAGAGGGCGATCCGCAGGCCAAAGGCCACCTTCACTGGGCACGCGAAGGTTGGAGGTATCCCCCGCCAGCGCGGGGTGAGGTTCCTGGCAACCAGTGACCGGTGGAAGGACCTGGGTATGAACCGCCATCGTGGCCTTGATCAGTCCTGCCACTCCCGCCGCCGCTTTGGTATGGCCGATATTGGCCTTAATCGAACCAACAAATGCTACAGAGGCATCGGCGGTTGCCTCTCGACGGGCAAGGGACAACGCCTGGAGCTCGGTGGCATCGCCGACGTTTGTACCTGTCCCATGTCCTTCAAAGTAGGGCACTGTCTCAATCCCAAACCCTGCGCGCCGATAGGCACGGCGCAAAGCAAGGATCTGTCCCTCAATCTCCGGGCGGGTGATCCCACCACTACCGTCTGAAGAAATCCCCCACCCACGGATGGTTGCATATACCCGGCGGCCCTGTGCCATGGCGTCCTCGTACCGCATCAAAACTACAAACCCGCACCCCTCACCGGGCCAGAAGCCGGACGACCGGACGTCGTAGACCCGCATCTCCTCCGCAGCTAGCGCACCTGTTTTAGCGAACCCCACCAATTCAAACGGGTCTAAGCTCAAATCCACACCGCCTGCCAGCGCAACATCAAGGTCGCCGCCTGTGAGCATCGAACACGCGGTAATCACTGCGAGGAGGGATGAAGCACAGGCGCCATCAACAGTATACCCACCCCCCTTGAGGTCGAAGTAGTTGCAGATCCGTCCTGCAATGGTATTGGACAGTCCGCCGGCGAGTGTCTCTTCGTCAACTGGAGGGAACGGCAACTTATAACGGGCCTCCAGCCTATTGAGGAATGCATGACGCTGCTTCCACGTCCAACCGTCCTCCACCAGTGCAGCTTCCACTACCCGACGCACATAAGGCCAGCGTAGCCGCATCGTGTTTGCGCGGGAAAACTCCCCTGTAAGGGTATTCCCGACGAGCACACCGGTCGCCTCACGCGGGAGTCCCTCCCCCTCCGGGAACCCAGCGTCGGCCAGCGCCCGGGCGGCGACGTCCAGCGCCAGCCAGTGCGCTAGGTCAACAGAACAGAACGTGCTCCCGGCGACACGGAACCGAACCCTGTCAAACTCGTAGCCCTCAATGAATGCCGCCTCGTCTGTATAGGTGCAATCTGGGGCGTTTCGATCAGCAGAAAAATAGTCCTCTATGCGTAGGCGCTCCGGGGGCACTCGCCGGAACGCCTGCCGCTGGGCGAGTACGTTTTCCCACAGCTCAAGCAGCGAGCATGCATCTGGGAAGATGCAGGCCATCCCAACGATTGCGACACTCCCCACCAATCATCCCTGCCTTACCGGAAAACTATGGAGCGTCCTCAGACATCCCTGCCCCCCATTCTCGATTATGAGGCTTCTGTCGGAATGGGCTTGCGAATTATAGCCTGACGAGCCCGCACGAGTGCCATGGCGTGTAGGCCGATGCCGCGACACGCGGCCACGATGAACAGCGCCAGGAAGAGGCTAAAGACAACGTGCAGAACTAGCAGCAACCCATATACTGCTGCGACGGCAAACCCGAAAATCAACTGCCCGAACCGGTTCAGCGGGGTCGTTGCCGGATCGGGGATCATATAGAGCGTAAACAAGATAAAAGCCGCACTTGTCATCGGAGCAAGGGAAGCAAGAAGGGGGCTGCCGAATAATTGGTTTCGTACCAAACCTTGCAACACAAAGCCAGCGATCCAGCTCAGGACAAGTGGGAGTCGACCCGTGAAGAGGGCATGAATTCCGATTCCAGTAAGAAGGACGAACCCAGGAATCACCCAGTCCCAGAGGCCAGAGACGTTCTCTGTGAAGTGATAGGGGGGAGCAAGGCCTACCCAGGGAAAGAGCAGGAGTGTAGCGGTAATCCCAAAATTGGAAGGGTTGAAGATGTGCTGGGTACTCCCGTTGCCAACGGGAGCTCGGAAGATCACCTTTGAACCGACGGAAAGCATAGCAGCAAAGACCATTGGGGTTAATCGTTCATTTGGATAGATCAGCATTGCGACGGCCAATCCTGCGATCCACGCGGGTGGAAGAAAATTGACCAAAGCCTTCACCCCTCCCACAAAACGGGGGTGTCGCTTTTGGGCCCTTGCGTCAACCAACTCTAGCATGATCTGCGCTGCGCAGGCCACCGCCACGCTGACTAGAGGATGCGCCCACGATTGCTCAAAACCAAGTACCGTGTGCCCCGCGATCGTCCAGAGCGTGATGAGCACCGTGAAGTACCATAGAGCGAATAACCGCCGGCGGGGGTCACGCCTAGGGTAGTAAAGCAATGTAGTAACGGTCTGGGTTCCCGTCATATTCTCTCCTTCCTATCTCCGAACTGACGACCATCCGAGCAAAACCGTGTGCCATCCCGGTTGCAGATACAGCGTAGCCTGGTGCATCTGACCTGTCGGATCCCTCCACCGGAGGTCCACCCGAAGGTTTGTCGCGAGATCCAAGGGACCGAGCCCGAAGTGCAGATCGGGACTACGTTTCCCGGAATGGCCGTTGCCACCATCAACCTGCGCAACAAGCCGGCGCCCATCCGGGAGATATACGGTAGCCTCAGCACCAATAGCCGCGCGGACGGGAGTGTCCAAACTAGGGTGGCCCTGGCGAACACTAAAATTCAATGGACGAAGTGGCAGCATGAGATGTAGCCCCAGGAACGCGCCAGTATGGGGGCTGTCGTTGCGGTAAAAGTAAGAGGGCTCCCACTGGTTTGCTACGGCAAAATCCAAATCCCCGTCTCCATCCACATCTGCGGTAGCGATCCCCCTGCTCACCATGGGTTCTCCAAGCCCTATTTCCTTGGCAATGTCATAATAGCGTCCATCCCAGGCGCGGACGAAGAAAGCATTCGGCTCATGACCGCTCAGGTCATCGCCCGGCTGAAACCGCGGCCAGAACCGCGGATCGTGCATGATCTGGTCATTGCTCGTACCAAGTGATTGGAGCTCAGGCCAGCGGTTCACTCTTCCCTTCACGAAACCTGTCGCCTGGATCGCCTCTAGCACGCTGTCGTTATCAAAATCAGCCAGCCGCGACTCCCACCCCCACCCGCTTCGAGACAGACCAAGGCGCTCACTCCCCTGTATGTAGGGCGCGATGCCCTTTTGAATGAGACCTAACTGGCCAGTGCTGAGCCAGACGAAGTGACTTTCCTGGAGTCCAAACTCGGTGGCAATGTTGCTGACGTAAATATCCAGTAGGCCGTCGCCGTTCAGATCTCCAAAATCCACCCCCATGCCCTTGAACGAGTCGTGACCGAGTATAAAGCTCTTGGGGGTGGTCGGCGTTCGTTGTCCTTCAAGCAAGATGAACCGTGGTCTTCCTGGGGTGGATTGGTTATGTAACAGCCTGTCGGGTCCGAAGTCATTGGCAAAGTAGATCTCTGGCAGAAGGTCGCCGTCGAGGTCCGCTGCTCCAATCGCCAGGGTCCACCCGCGGGCCACTTCTTCGGAGAAGACACCCTGTACGTCTCGAAACCGAACGTCCGGCTCAGAGCCGCTCGTACCGCTCTCCCACAACAAGATGCGGTTCTTCCCTCCATTGAAGGACCTGGATTTTGTATCGTGCAACACCTCAATTCCAGCTGCGTACGGATCAAGGATGCGAGAGCCGTCTTGGAAGTAGTTCCCGATGATAAGATCTGCATAGCCGTCCCCATCCACGTCCGCAAACGTAGCAGCATTGGTAAACCATCGTTCCCCTCCGGGAATCACCTCGATTGGACGGTACGACTCCGCTCCGAGCACAGAATGTCGAGAATCTGCTGTGCGGAGGAACGCGATCGGAGTCCGCCCCCAATAATAGACCAGAAGATCCATAAGTCCATCCGCATTCATGTCTCCAGCTAAACAACCCATTGGAGCCATCGTAATGTCATAACGTAGCGGAGCTGGGTCCAATGCAAACGGACGGTACCTTGCGCCCGTCCCGGGGACGGGAGCTATAACCACCAAGTCTGTCCGCGGATCCACATGGCATAGATCGTTAGGAAGGCCATCTCCGTCAAGGTCCGCAAGGGCAACCGCCGCCCCTACAGAGGAGATCCAGGCCGAGATGCGCTCCAGACTCGGATGTACCGCACGAACAGACTTCAGGGGTACCCCGCTGAGTTGAGGGAATATCATCCGCGTGAACTGGAAGCGGGAGGCGAGAGCGATCCGTTGGTCTTGTGCCAAAACGGGCGGACGGGTGAACGTGTACAGCCATGTCACGATTGCGGCGGTCACAAACCAAGCTGCATAACGGCACACAAGCTTACCAGTCGCTATCATCATGCCAGACCCTCTACAGAGAAACTCGATTGGATACGGCGTCGCCAGACTTCGTACGCAGGTTCAGGACTATGCCTGGGAAGGCCTTCAAGGGCATTATCAGTCATGGATGCAGCTGCATCCGCTGACATTCCGCACAGAATGTAGCAGGCAACCTCGGTATGCGGTGCTGGGTTGCCGGCGCGCTGGCGTGCCTTTGCTGCAAAGGCTGCTCCTTGCGCTAAGTGAGGCCTGTAAGGTCCTGCCGCAGCTCGTAACCATTCTAACGCTCCGCGATCTACACCGCCGGCATAGGCGCAAGCAAGGCCCACTCCGCTCCAAAGGTCGCCATGGCGCGAGGGATGGAATGCAGCGATGGTTTCCGTAATTCGTGCTACGTCTGCCCCATTTATAAACCATAGGCTCCGACCTAGACCTTGGTCAAAGACCCTAAGTCCGTAACCCAAAATCCTGTTGGGAATCGTCTTTTTTACCACATAGTCACGCCAGTTAAAGTAGCCCTGATGAAAACCGTATCCATCCACGACCAGCCACCGGAGGACGGGATCAAGTTGCTCCACAGTTGACCCAATTCCCTGGCGAAAACGGGCAAGTACCCATCCTCGACCCACATGCATCATGTATATGTGCGATTCCCCTGGACCGCTTGCGAAAGAGACCCACCGGTCTCTTCTCCATGGCGTCAGGAAGTCCAAGAGCGCAAGGCCCATCGCAGCGCCCTCGAAGGCAAGACCACGCAATTCAAGGTCAAATTCATTCAACCGACGAGCAAGCGACTTGGGCATATCGTCTTCGAGGGCCGCGTGATAGCCTTGTAGGAAAACTCGCCCAATTTCCTCCAATCTCTGTTGCGCATTGACATCCGAGGCATGAAAACCACGACGTGCAAACGTAGCCTCCTTTAGGGAGATGCCAAGGATACTCCTACGCATCCGTCCAAGCAGGAATGGCATACCAAGTAAACGGACAGAAATCGTGCTACACCGTAGCATCTTGAGCTCCCCCGTGTCGGGGTCCCCGAATCCGTTTCAGGATTTTGGTAGGGTGACTTAGAAGTGCTTTAAGCCTCAGATAACCTACCAGTCTCAATAACGAATCCCATGCTCAACATAGAACTTCAGAAGGGTCAAGGCCTCTCCCCATCCCGTAGCATTATCCACCAAGCTCTTCAGGCCAGCCGGGGTATTCCTGAAGCCGTATTCTCGCACGCGAACGATTGTACCTTCTCGATGCGGCTTGAAGTCTAATTCCACGGTTGTAGGTGTAGACCCCCACTGAAACACAAACCTGATTGGTCGTTCTGCTTCCAGTACGGGGCCGCCGTCCTCAACTGTCACACGATCAGGCCCCCAGTCCTTCCATCTAAACCAGATCTTACCACCGGGACGGGCATCAACCGTTGCGCCAGCCGTAAACCATCCATCAAGCCCATCTGCTGTAGTTACCGCATCGTAAACCTCCTCAGGATTTGCTCGTATAAGGGTAGCGTGCTCAATTGTTACCCCTAGAAGCTCTGTCACAGCCTGTCCTCCGCGGTTTTTACCTCACCGCAGAAAGGATTTACGCATTAAAATTTTCCTAGATTGCAAAAAGCTTGGTCAAGAGGTAAAATAGGGTAAACAAATACTTAGCCCGTAGGGACGCGGAATGTCCGCGATCGTAGCAAGATCCGCAACCTCCGCCTCCGGCTCGGTCTTCCCCAGCGCCAGCTCGCCGGCAAAGAAATGACCCGCGCCTTCATCAGCCTGGTGGAGTCGGGACGGGCTACCCCCTCCCAGAGGACGTTGCGGATCATTGCCCAACGCCTTGGAAAGCCACTGGAATACTTCCTGGCTGAGGAGCGCAGTACGGACGGTGTGGATCTTGGAGGCATGATCTTCAAGGAGGCGCAGCGCAAGGTACAAGCTGGAGAAATCCAACCAGCCCTGCAGATGCTCTATCAGGTATTCAAAGAGACTCGCAACCAGTATCTCCGGGCAGCGGCGCACGATCTCCTTAGCATCTGCTTAACCCACCTCGGGAGGTTTGCAGAAGCCCTCTCAGAATGCAAGGAGGCCTTGGAGATTTTTCGGGCGGTAAAGGACCGAACCGGTATCGTTCAGGAGTATCTCCGGTTGGGGGCGCTGGCCTTCGCCTTGGAGGATTTCCCTGAAGCCAGGAAGGCGTACGAAGAAGCCGTCCAGTGTACCCTGGGCCAGAAACGCCTCCAGGACCTGCACATAGAGGCCCTCACCAACCTCGGCGCCACCCTCGTTTACCTGGGAGAGCTGCAAGAAGCGATTCGAGTTTACCAAGATGCAGTTCGCGCTTGCTCCATACAAGGGGACCTCCCTCGTTTGGGAAGAATTGCGACAGGGCTGGGGATGGCTCTGTTGCATTCCGACCAAGTGGAAGCAGCCCTGGAGTGGGCGCAACGCGCAGTTGACCTCCTAGACAAGGACCAGGGGCCTGACAAGATTCATGCACTCCATGTCATTGGAAGGACTCTAGCTGCACGGGGAGACTACGATGAGGCTTACCGGATCTATCAAGTATGCTTTGCTGCGTATAAGGATAAGAACCTCATAGGGGCACAGGCCTCGCTGCTGGAGGACTTAAGCTGGTACTGGTTGCAGAGAGGCGAACTCCCTAAAGCAAAGAGATTGTGCCGGGAGGCTCTGGATCTTCTGGACACTCAGGATGATGGCATTCTTCGAGGACGGCTCTACCGCGTCCTGGGGATCATCGCGCGGGAGGATGGGGATACCGAGAGGGCTTACTTCCTCCTGCGCATGAGCTACGATCTCGCCCGTCGCCTGAATGCTAGTAAAGAGGCAGTACAGAGCTTTGAGGCTCTGCAGGAGCTCAAGGCAGGCAGATCGCCCAAATTCCCTTGATCCTGGTCATGATACGATCCATCCGGCATCAGGGCTCTTATTGAAACACAGAGCCCGTACGATCTCACTTTTTCCTATCTCAAATGTGAGGTGCAGGAACGCTGCCCATGCAGAAGGCTTGCGGGCTCCGATTCTGTCGTACTGGCTCAGATCTCTTCGGCGAGGATGATCGCCTCGGCGATCTCCTTCATCGGCTTGCGGAGGTTGCGGCTCTGGCGCTGGATGCGCTGGAAGGCCTCCTCCTCGCTGAGCCCATAGCGCTTCATCAGGATCCCCTTTGCCCGTTCCACGAGCTTCCGCGTCTCCAGCGTCTCCTTTAAGTCCCCGACCTCCCGACGCAGTGCCTGGATCTCCTGGAAGCGGGCGAGTGCAATCTCAATGGTGGGAACGAGGTCGGACTCCTTGAAAGGCTTCATCAGGTAAGCCAGCACCCCGGCTTCCTTGGCCCGGTTGATCAGGCTCCGGTCGCTATAGGCGGTCAGGAGGATGATCGGGGTAGGACGATCCCGCATGATGGCGGCAGCCGTCTCAATCCCGTCCATGCCGGGCATCTTGATATCGAGGAAGATGAGATCGGGCTTCAGGAGCTTGGCCAACTCGAGCGCCCTGTCCCCATCCCCGGCTTCGCCGATAACCTGATAGCCTTTCTCCTCGAGCATCGCGCGGAGGCCCATCCGGATAATCGCCTCGTCATCCACGATGAGAACGCGCAACGTCGCCATGGTCCGTCTACAGGCTGGGTTTGGGAAGCGTAATGGTGGCTTTCGTGCCCGGATCACACCGCTCGAGCACGAACTCCCCTTTCAGATCCTCTGCCACGAGCGCCCGCACAATCTGGAGGCCGAGGTCGCTCCCCGTCGCCGGGTCAAATCCCACGGGGAGACCCACGCCGTCATCCCGAACCTCGACAAAAAGCCGATCCCCGCGTACAGTCAGGTTCACCTCCACGCTCCCCTGGGCCTGCCCTTTGAAGGCATGCTCAATGGCGTTCTGGATCAACTCGTTGACCACGAGGGCCAGGGAGCTGGCCTGTTGGGAGGGGAGGTACACCTCATCGCCGCGCACGGAGATTCTTAGCTCTAGGTCTGGGCGGGCCATGTTCTGGGCGACAGTCCGGGCGACTTTCTCCAGCATCTCCCGGATGTTGATGAACTTGAACCCCTCCACCGAGAGGATCTCGTGGACTGCCGCGATACTCAGGATACGGTTGATCGTCTCGATGAGAACCTCCCGCCCCGAGACATCTCTCCCATCGCGCATCTGCAGGCGGAGGAGCATGGCGATGGTCTGGAGGTTGTTCTTCACCCGGTGGTGCATCTCCCGCACCACCGCCGACTTGACCACGAGGTTCGCGTTCTCAATGGCCAAGGCCATCTGGTTAGCCAGGGTCGAGGCAAGGCGGACCTCCTCCTCGGTGAAGTGGTGGGGGCGCTCTTTGTAGCAGTTGAACACGCCAATCACGCGGTCCCGGACGATCAGGGGGACGGCGAGGAGGCCGCGGAGGCCTTCCTGGGCGGCCATCTCCTTGGAAACAAACCGCGGGTCCTGCAGGACATCATACACGGCGATGGGCCTCGCCGTCTGTGCAGCCAGGCCCGCGATCCCCTCCCCGACCTTCAGGTTCGGCCGGTTCCGGTACGGCTCCGAGGCATTCTGGCTCACGGTAAGGACGAGCTCTCCCTTCTCCTCGTCCAGGAGCATGAGGGAGCAGAGCCTGGCATTGAGCATCTGTGCGGCCATCTCCATGATCAGCTTGAGGACATCCTCCAGGTACAACGGGGAGGTGAGGGTCTTGCTGATCTCTGCAAGGGTGGAGAGCTCCATGATCTGGCGCCGCATATTGTCATACAACATGGCCTTTTCCAGCGCCCCGGAAGCCATGTCGGCGATGAGGGAGAGGAGTTCGACCTCTTCCTCGGTGTACTCGTGGACCGCCGTCGTCTGGACGTTGATGGCACCGAGGACTTTCCCCCCTGTGACCAGGGGAACGGCCAGGAGGGACTTGAAGTGATACTCCTCGGTCTCCGGGAGGTAGACGAACCTGGGATCGCTGGCCGCATCGCTGCTGGCCACGGGCTTTCCCTCCTTGGCCGCCCACCCCGTCAGGCCCTCGCCGTAGCGCAAACGGGCACGGCCGACGGCCTCAGGAGCGAGTCCGGTGGTCGCCCGCAGGACGAGGTACTCCCCCTGCGGGTCCAATAAGTAGATGGAGCAGGAGTCCATCCCCATCACCTCTGCGGTCTTCCGGGTGATGAGGGTGAGGGTGGTGTCTAGGTCCAGCGCAGAGCTGATCGCCCGGCTGATCTCACGCAGGGCGCTGAGCTCCGCAGACTTGCGCGCGAGCTGCTCCTTCAAATCCCGAATGGGTGCCCTTCGCATCGGTGCGCACGCCTGGACGTAGATTCCCCCGCCACACTCCCTGGCGGGGGCCGAAATCCATCCTCCCTATCTTAGCACTCCCAGGGGGGAGAGTTCCAGCCTCCCCGAGTGCGCTCGCAGGACCCTCCCCGCCCCTCTTGGGAGATCCCTCCACAAATCACAGGCGCATCCAGCGTGATTCGGGTATAATAAATGGCAGTCATTCTCGACGGTTGGAGGTGAAAGGTGAAGATCATCCTCCAGCACCCCGCGCTGAACGTCCTCATCCTCCTTGGGTTCCTCTCCTTCATGTTGTGGGGGCTCTTGTTCATCCGGCTCATGGTGAGCAACGGAGGGGTCCGCACCAGCCGGTCCCTCGTCAGGAGGGGAAGCTTGAAAGGGGTCCATCGAGCACTGGTCGTCGTTGCCCATCCTGACGATGCCGAGGTCTACTGCGGGGGGTGTGTGGCAGTCCTTGCGCGCATGGGGATCCCCACCACCCTCGTGATCTGCGCCGATGGGGGGAAGATCTTCTACCAATTCGGGCGCCGCCTCATCCCCAACCCCCTCAACGGGAAAGGGAGGAAACTGGCACGCTTGCGTGAGGAGGAACAGCGCAGGAGCGCCCGGATCCTCGGAATCGGGGAGGTGATCTTCCTCCGCTATCCCGATGGCCTGCTCGATGGAGGGACCTTGACCGGCCAGCTCAAAGAGCTCATGGAACGCCTCACCCCAGACCTTGTCGTGACGTTCGATGGAGAAGATCCTTCTCACCTGGAGATCCGCGACCACCTCGCCGTCGGGCGTGCAGCCCTTTCCGCCGCAAGAGAGGCAGGCATCCCCCGGGTGTTGTGTTTCAGCACCCGACGCCCGAACGTCGTAGTGGACACTACACCTGCCATGAGCTTGCGGTGGAAGGCGCTCGCTGCACACAGAAGCCAGTTCCGCGGAGTCCGTGGAAGGCTGGCCGTGCGGATCCTCCGGGGGCTAGCCAAGCGGAACGGGGCCAAGATCGGCGTCCCCTATGGCGAGGCCTTCCGGGAGATCCGAATCACCAGAGGATCTCCATCCTCGCCCCTGCAGTGATCCCCGACCGCTGGAAGAAGCCCTTGTTCACCTCCACGGCATACCGCACCGGCACGGGAGGGGCGTAGGTCCTGACGGGGTTCGTGGGATCGGGCTCCACGTCCATATCCTGGATATCGACGACGCGCCCTCCCTCGTCGACGAATGCGATGGAGAGGGGGATCAGCGTGTTCTTCATCCAGAACGCCCACGGCCTCGACTCCTCGAAGACGAAGAGCATTCCAGCGCCCTCTGGGAGGGAGGTCCGACACATCAGCCCGAGCCCCCTCGCCTCCGGCGTATCCGCGACCTCAACCTGCACCGTCACCACGCGGTTCTCCTGGACAAACTGAACCCGTGCCGGACGCAGCTCCAGCCTGGGGAGGTCCTGGCAGAAGGGAGGGAGCGGAGGCGCAGCCCTCATGGAAAGGCACGCCTCCGTAGGGAGCCCGAGCACGACCAGGATGGTCAGGAGGTAGAGACGCTTCCGCATCGCACCGTTCCCAGCCCCTCTCACTTCGGAAGGGAATCAAGGATCTCCTCTCTCGGACGGTACTCGCAGGTGTCACTCCCTCGGATCCCGAATACTATGGGAACGTGGACTACGATGTCATCGTCGTTGGAGCTGGACCGGGAGGGGCTACCGCTGCGAGGGCTGCCGCCTCGAGGGGGCTCAGGACCCTGATGCTCGAGGAGCACCACGAGGTCGGCCGTCCCACGCACTGCACGGGGAAGCTCACCCACCACGCCTTCGAGGAGTTCGACCTCCCCCCTGGGATCGTGGTGAACGCCGTTCGCGCAGCTGTCCTCCACGGCCCTAAGGGCGCCAGGGTGCTTCTCCGCCGACACACCGTGGACTCCTATATCGTCGACCGGGATCGCTTCGACCAAAAACTCGCGGAGGCGGCCCTGGAAACTGGCGTCGAGTTAATCACCGGGGCCAGGGCCCGGCAGGTGCGGCGGGTCAACGGCCTGATGGAGGTCTCCGGCGAGAGGAACGGGCGCCCGTTCAGCGCCCGCGGGAGGGTCGTGATCGATGCCGAAGGGGCTTCCCCGATCCTCCCAGGGACCTTAGGCCACCACCTCGTGCGCCGCTGGGTTCTCGGTCTGCAGTACCAAGTAGAGGGCGCGGCTGTGGAGTCAGAGGATGCCCCCGAACTCTACTTTGGGAGGGATCTCGCGCCCGGGTTCTTTGCCTGGATCATGCCCTTGGGGGGCCGACGGGCGAGGGTTGGGCTCTGCGTGGATCCCGCCTACACATCACAGAAACCCGCCTTTTACCTGGAGCGGTTCATTCGGGAGCATCCCATCGCCAGCAAGAAGCTCAAGGGGATCCACATCGAGCACAAGCTCGCCGGGCGCATCCCCCTCCTTGGGACGCGGCACCCCTCGTTCTTCCCTGGAATGCTCCTCGTGGGAGACGCTGCCGCTCAGGTGAAGGCTACCTCAGGTGGAGGGATCTATTTCGCCATGGTAGCAGGGGAGCTCGCTGCGGGGGCAGCCGCTCGATACGTCAGGGGCGAGCGAGGTGCCCTCTGCGATTACGAACGGGGGTGGAGGCGGAGGTTCGGAAGGGAGATCTGGTTCACCACCCTCGTCCGCCGCATCCTGAATCACCTCAGCGATGAAGAGATCGACGCGGCGATCGCCCTTCTGTCCAGGGAGGAGGGGCTCCGGAAAGCCGTGGAGGAGTTCGGTGATACCGCCTACCAGTCCAGAATCCTGGCCCCTGTGCTCCTTCACAGCCTGAGGGCTGGGTTCAGGAACAGGTCCCTCGTATGGGCCCTCTCCAGGTTCTTCCTTGGGTTCGTGCGGGCCTGGCTCTGACTCAGTCCGGGGCCTCGGCGAGACGTACCGAGAGTTCCAGCCTCTTGTCCCCTCGCAGGACCGTCAGGATCTCCCTCGTCCCAATGGGCGTCCGGGCAAGGATCTTCTGGAGGACGTCGATGGTCGTCACAGGTTCCTGTCCCAACGCCACGATGATGTCTCCCTCCCAGAGGTCACTCGCCGCAGCGGGGCTCCCTGGGGCGATTGCCACCACGGCTACACCTGTCTCCTGAGCGATCCGGTGACCGACGACGAGGTGGCGGGGGAGACGGACCGTCTGCCCCACGATGCCCAGGTAGGCGCGGTGGACCTTCCCTTCGGTGATGAGCTGCCCAGCGACCCACTTGGCAGTGTTGGAGGGAATGGCGAAGCAGATCCCCTGGGCCGGAGCGATGATGGCGGTATTGATCCCAACCACCCTCGCGCGGGAGTCGACGAGCGGCCCGCCAGAGCTCCCGGGGTTGAGGGCCGCATCGGTCTGAATGACGTTCTCGATGAGGCGCCCCGTCTGGGAGCGCAGCGCGCGTCCGAGGGCGCTCACCACGCCTGTCGTGACCGTGAACTGGAAACCGAGGGGATTCCCAATGGCAATGACGAGCTGGCCCACCCGCAACCTGTCGGAGTCGCCAATCTCAGCCGCAGGAAGCCCCGAAGTGGGGATGCGGAGGACGGCGAGATCGGTATGCGGATCGGTCCCCACGACCTCCGCAGGGAACTGCTGGCCATCGGCGAGGAGGACCTCGATCTCCTGGGCCCCCATCACCACGTGGCTGTTGGTGAGGATGAAGCCATCTGGTGCGATGATAACCCCCGAGCCCACGCCCTGAAGCTCCCCGTACCTTCCCCAGGGAGTACGCACCCCGCGCGCCATGGTGATCCGCACGACGGAAGGCCCGACGCGCTCCACAACTTGGATCACAGCCTGGGAGTAGACGTCAAGCACATCCTCCGCAACGCTCTGGGCAGGACGCTGGTTCTCAGGAGGCAATCCTTCCACACCTCCCAGTGTAGCCCATGAAGCACGCATGCGCAACCGGAGGACCTGCCCTTTTGCACCTCGGGGACACCATCCCAGGCAGGAGAATGGGATGCAGGATGCGAATGGCAAAGGGAGTACAAAAGGAGGCACCACGATGCGGATCATTGCAGACCTCCACCTGCACTCCAAGTACAGCCGGGCGACGAGCAAGGACATGGACGTGGAGAACCTGGCGAGGTGGTGCAAGCTTAAGGGGATCAACCTCGTGGGGACGGGGGACTTCACCCACCCCGTGTGGCTCCGGGAGCTTCGCTCCAAACTCCAGCCGGCTGCCCCCGGCCTGTATGTCTATGACGGCGTCCACTTCATGCTCACCGTGGAGGTCTCCAACATCTACCCGCAGGATGGAAGGCTCCGCAAGATCCACAACATCATCCTCGCACCCTCATTTGAGCTGGTGGACCGCATCAACGCCGTCCTGGGCCGCTTTGGAAGCCTCATGGCAGACGGCCGCCCCACCCTGACCCTCCCCTCGGACAAGATGGTGGAGTACCTCGTAGAGCTTTCCCCGGACATCCTGATCATCCCCGCGCACGCTTGGACCCCCTGGTTCTCGCTGTTCGGGAGCAACTCCGGGTTTGACTCCCTGGAGGAATGCTTCCGGGACCAGACCAAGCACATCTGCGCCATCGAGACGGGGCTCTCCAGCGATCCTCCCATGAACTGGCGCCTTTCCCAGCTGGATCGCGTAGTCCTGGTGAGCAATTCCGACGCCCACTCCCCGGCCAAGCTTGGGCGTGAGGCCAACGTGTTCGACGCTGAACTCGACTACTTCGAACTCGCCCGCATCATCCGGGAGAAGGACCGGTCCCGCTTCCTATTCACCGTGGAGTTCTTCCCGGAAGAGGGGAAGTACCATTACGACGGGCACCGGAACTGTCAGCAACGGCTCTCCCCCAAGGAGACAAAAGCCCTGAACGGCCTGTGTCCAGTCTGCCGGCGTCCTCTCACCGTTGGCGTGATGCACCGGGTGGAGCAGCTCGCTGACCGAGAGGAGGGCTTCGTCCCCGAGGGGGCCATCCCGTACCGGAACCTCATCCCGCTGGAGGAGATCATCGCCGAGGCCATGGGAGCACAACCGGGCACCGCCGGGGTCCGGGATGAGTACCTGAAGCTCTGTCGCGCCTTCGGGGGCGAATTCCCAGTCCTCATGGACGTTCCCCTCGAAGAGATCGCCCGGGCCACAGCACCGCGCATCGTCGAGGGGATCCGAAGGATGCGCGAGGGGAAGGTGCAGATCCTCCCAGGCTACGACGGCGTCTTCGGAGAGATCCACCTGTTCGGGGAGAGCGGGGAGGAAAAAGCAGCTCCTCCGGCGCAACCTGCCCAGATGACCCTGTTCTGAGGGGTGATTTTGGCGGGATGCCTCAGTACGCGCGGGCGTAGTAGACGAGGATCCCCGCGGGCTGGCCACAGACGACGCAGGAGCCGCTTTCTGTCTCGTCCAGGGGGATCACACGGGGGGAAGCCCCGGTGCGCTCCCGGAGCGTATCCTCGCACTCCATCCTCCCGCACCAGAGGACCCTGGCGAAACCTTTCCTCACCGTCATGATCTCTTCCACGTCCTCCACCGTGCTGGCTGGGAAGATGCGGCTGTCCAGGAAGGCCTTCGCCCTCTTGAACAGTTCCCCTTGGACATCCTCCAGCGTGCGCTCCACCTGTGCTTCCACCTCTGCTTCGGGGACGGCCACCTTCCCACCCCCCACGCGAGGGACGAGGACGACTTGACCCTTGGCTACATCCCGCGGCCCCACCTCAAGGCGGAGGGGGACGCCCCGCATCTCCCAGTCGTTGAACTTCCACCCCGGGGTGTACTCTAGGCGGTCGTCGAGGTGCACCCGGAAGCGCCCGGCCAGGCGTCCTGCCAGCTCCCGCGCTTTCTCCAGCACGTTTTGTTGGTCCTCGTAGAAGATCGGGACAATGACGACCTGGTAGGGAGCGACCTTGGGCGGCAACACGAGCCCCCGATCGTCCCCGTGGATCATGATGAGGGCGCCGATGAGGCGGGTCGTCACAGCCCAGGAGGTCTGCCAGGGGTGCTTCTCCTGGTTGTCCCTGTCCAGGAACTTGATGCCGAACGCCTTGCTGAAGTTCTGGCCGAGGAAGTGCGAGGTGCCTGCCTGGAGGGCCTGCCCGTCCGGCATGAGAACCTCCAGGGTGTAGGTGTAATCGGCGCCGGCGAACTTCTCGCTATCCGTCTTCTTCCCCACCAGGACGGGGATCGCCAGCCAGCCCTCAATGAACTCCTGGTAGATGCGCAGGATGAGCCGGGCTTCTTCGTCTGCCTCTTCAGCGGTCCTGTGGACAGTATGACCCTCGTGCCAGAGGAACTCCATGGTGCGCAGGAAGAGCCGTGTGGACCGCTCCCACCGGACGACGTTGTTCCACTGGAGGAGGAGCACAGGGAGATCCCGGTACGACTGGATCCACTTCGCATACATGGTGCAGATGAGCGCCTCGGAGGTGGGGCGGACGGCAAGGCGCTCCGTCAGGGTTTCCTGCCCTCCCTGGGTGACCCAGGCGACCTGGGGGGCGAACCCCGCTACGTGCTCGGCTTCCTTCTGGAGGAGGCTTTCCGGGATGAACAGGGGGAAGTAGGCGTTCTTGTGGCCCGTCTCCTTGAACCGCCTGTCCAGCTCCTGCTGCATCAGCTCCCAGATCGCATACCCGTAGGGGCGGATGACCATACAGCCCCGCACAGGGGCATAGTCCGCCAGCTCCGCCTTCAAGACGACGGCCGTATACCAGTCGGAGAGGTTCTCCTTCGGGGGGATCGCTCTGACGTACTCCTGTTTCTCCAGCGCCATCTTCTGCAGCTCCCTCGTGGTGAGTCCATCTTAGCACAGGCGCTGAAACGGCGTCAACGCGCCAGTCTGCCGCGAGAACCCCTCGGCTCCTCAGGAAATCCCACGCCGCCAGAGCTCCAAAAGCTCCGGCAGGCCGCTGACCACGACGTCGGGAACAACCCCTGCCTCTTCGATGTGTTCACGCCGGGAGACGCCGGAGAGGACGAGGATCGTCCTCAAACCCATTCGTTTCCCCCCCAGGATGTCCGTCCCGAGCTGGTCCCCGATCATTGCGGTGGTCTCCGGAGTTGTACCCAGGCGTTCCAGGGCCATCTCGACCAGGGGAGCCTCGGGCTTCCCAAGGACGACCGGTTCCACCCCCGTCGCCTTGGCAATGGCGGCGAGGATGGCCCCGCTCCCTGGGATGAAGCCGTCCTCTGTCGGGAGGATGGGGTCCGCGTTGGTCCCAATGAACTTTGCTCCGCGGGCGATGGCACGGCAGGCGATGGCGAGCTTCTCATAGGTCAGCGCACGGTCGAGGCCGGAGACGACGAACTGGGGGTCTTCTGCACTCAGGGTGAACCCCGCCGCGGTAATCTCTTGGAGCAACCCTTCCTCTCCGATCACAAAGGCCGTCCCTCCCTGGGGTGCCAGGCGCCGCAGGTACCAGGCGGCAGCCATGGCGGAGGTCAGGATCCGCTCCACGGACACCACGATCCCCATCCGCTCGAGGACCTGTTGGTACTGCTGGGCTGTGCGGGCCGAGTTGTTCGTGGCCAGGACATACGCAATCCCTGCTTCCTGGAAAAACCCGATGATCTCCCGCGCCCCAGGGAGGGGGGAGCTTCCCCTGTACAAGACGCCGTCCATATCCAAGATGACGCCCCGGATTCGTTCCCACTCCATAGGCTCTCCCGCGTAGAGGAACCTAGCTCTCCATAGCCAATTCTATCCCTCAGGAGGCTTCCATGAAAGACGTCCTGGCCTACATCACCGCTCACCGGGAACGCTTTGTCCACGAGCTCCAGCGCCTCTGCCGCCAGCCCAGCATCTCTGCCCAAGGCATTGGTCTGGTGGAGGCAGCCCGCCTTCTCGCGTCCCAGATGGAGGAGTTCGGCATCCCCGCGCGCCTCCTCCCTGTCCCCGGCGGACCACCCGTCATCTACGGCGAAGTTCCCGGCCGGAGCGACCGGATCCTCCTCTTCTACAATCATTACGATGTGCAGCCCCCTGAACCCCTGGAGGAGTGGGAGAGCGACCCGTTCGGCGCGGAGATCCGTGAGGGGAATCTCTATGCCCGGGGTGCCGTGGACACCAAAGGGAACATCATCGCACGCATGGCCGCCGTGGAGGCGTGGCTGCGCACGGAGGGGGAGCTTCCCTGTACTGTGAGGTTCCTCGTCGAAGGGGAGGAGGAGATCGGCAGCCCCCACCTCCCTTGGTTCGTCCAGGAATACCGGGACCTCGTCCAGGCGGACGCGTGCATCTGGGAGTCAGGGTCCAAAGACCATACCGACACCCTAAACATCTACCTCGGGGTGAAGGGGATCTGCTACGTCGAGCTCGAGGCCGAGGGCGCCAGCCGTGACCTCCACTCCTCGATGGCCACGATCGTGCCCAACCCTGCGTGGCGCTTAGTTTGGGCTCTCTCGACTTTCAAGGACCCGGAGGAACGCATCCAGATCCAGGGATTCTATGACCGTGTGGTTGGTCCCACACCGGAGGAACTGGACCAGCTCCACCGGATCGCCGGAAGCCGGGATGAGGAAATGCTTCGCCACGAGCTCGGGATCAGCGCGTTCCTGCTGGACCGAAGAGGGCTAGACCTGCTGATCCGCCACCTGTACGAGCCCACGTGTACCATTTGCGGGCTCTCCAGCGGGTATGTCGGACAAGGGTCGAAAACCGTACTCCCTAGGCGGGCCGTGGCGAAAGTGGACTTTCGCCTGGTGCCGAACCAGGATGCGGAAGAAGTGCTGGAGATGATCGAGGCCCACCTCATCCGCCACGGTTTTGAAGACATCAAGATCCGACCACTCGGGATGGAGAACCCGGCGAAGACCCCCCTGGATGCGGAGATCACACGGATCGTCGTGGAGACGGCCAGACAGGTCTACCGGAAGGACCCGTTCATCTTGCCTCTCATGGCGGCCACAGGGCCCATGTACGTGTTGTGCACCCAGTTCGGGACCCCCGCTGTGGGGACGGGGGTAGGATACGCAGGTGCCAACATCCATGCCCCGAACGAGCACCTTCGCCTTCAAGATTTCTTCGAGGGCATCACGCACATCGCCCTCATCCTGGAACGGTTTGGAAAAGGGAAGCGCGCTACGGCCGGTTGACACAGGCGGAGGATATGTTACCATAAAGCCACGGGCCGCATCCCCCCACAGAAAGAGTCCTGACGCGGTGGGGTGACCGAGTGGTTGAAGGTAGCCGCCTGCTAAGCGGCTGAGCGGGCGAAAACCTGCTCCGTGGGTTCGAATCCCACCCCCACCGCCATCCTCGAACTCTGGTGTCCCTTTACTACCCGTACCGTCCTTGGTAGAATGAGCCTAGGGTGCGCCCGTAGCTCAGTTGGATAGAGCGTGGGCCTGCGGAGCCCAAGGTCGTGGGTTCAAGTCCCGCCGGGCGCGCCAGAAGCTTTACGTCTCTTACTCCCTCTCCCCGGCGGGAGAGAGCTTAAGGGAGAGGACAGAGACCATACCACAAACATATACACAGCGACTGGAGCCTTCCTCGCGCCGGGCCCCCACCAAAACCCGTCTGCGGGTTTTGGTGGGGTGACTTAGTGAGGGCGAAGGAGCGGGATCCCTGGACGCGCCCGTAGCTCAGCAGGATAGAGCGGGGGCCTCCTAAGCCCCAGGCCGCCGGTTCGATTCCGGCCGGGCGCGCCAAACTAGATTCGACGCACCTTCCAGCTCCTGCCACCCCTCCGGAACCGACCCAAAAAGCCCCCGCTCACCCCGCTTTTGATGCTTCCATCACCTCTGCGTATGGTGGCGCGATACGAAACGTACCCCATCACCCGCTCAAGGAAGCGGTGGACGTCTTCCTCCTCACGAAGAGGGTGGGAGGGTGCACAGAGGCGACGCTCCGCGTGTACTCGTTCTGGTTGCGCCGCCTCATGGAGGAGGTGCCGGAGGTAACCCCTCTGCAGGTCCGTGCTTTCTTCGCCCGCCTCCAGGAGAGGGGCCTTTCCCCGAACCGGCAGCACCAGGCCTACCGCACGCTCAAGACGTTCTTCAGGTGGTGCGTGGAGGCCAGCGTGCTGCAGGACAACCCCCTCCGGGGCTTTACCATGCGCACCCCGAAGACGCTGCCGGAGGTGCCCACGGAGGAGGAGCTAAGGGCCGTCCTGCAGGCCTGCGGGGACCATCCAGAGGGGGTGCGCAACAGGGCCATGATCCTGGTGATGGCAGATGCAGGACTGAGAGCGTCCGAGGTCCTGCACCTCCTCGTTGAGGACTGGCGGCCCTCCGACCGGGGGCTGTTCGTCCGGGCAGGCAAGGGACGCAAGGACAGGGTGGCGTTCATCGGGCCCACGACCACAAGGGCCCTCAGGGCCTGGCTGGCGCGCCACCCAAACCCCTCCCCGGAGGCCTTCCTCTTCGTGGACCGGAAGACGCGCCCCCTCAAGCCGCGCCACCTCATCCAGATCCTGCACCGCCTGAGCAGGAAGGCGGGGCTTCCGGATCACCGGAGGCTTCACCCCCACGCCCTCCGCCACTTCGCTGCGACCGGCTGGCTACGTGCTGGCGTGGGGCTCGACGAGGTGCGCCGGCTGCTGGGCCACGAGAGCCTGCACACCACGCTGCGCTATTCGCGCCTTGTGGCGGCCGACCTCCAGAAGGCGCACCAAAAGGCGTCGGCTATTGAGAGGATGAGGCTCGATGTCTAGCGCGCGCCCCGCGCGTTCTGGATCTTTGCCCCGCTACGGGGCTATATAGACCGCCCGGGGGCATGTGCGTGCTCGCGCTTGCGTGGATAAATGTATCGCCGCGAAAGGAGGTGGAGCTTCCCGTGCAACACGGCCTCGAATGCTACATTGCTAGGAAGCTGGTTCAGCACGTCTTTGAGGAGCTGTACCCCACGGTGGAACTGAGACAGGCCGCCCACAGAAAGCTGATCGAGGTCCTGCGGGTGGCAAACATCGTGGAGGGCTGGGGAATCCCGGAGGAAGAAATACGGAGGACGGCCGACTGCATCCTGCGGGTCGTGCACCCCGATGGGGGATAGCCCCCCGCTCCGAGGGCTTGCGGCCTGTCACGACTGCACAAGCGCGCCCCCCGGGGGGTAGTACCCCGACGCGGTGGAGCGGTCCGCCCCGCCGCGCAATAGTGCGGCCGTATCGCGCGGGGGGTCCCGTTACCGCGTTACCGCGCGTAACCGCCGGTCACGGCAGGGGTATATACGCCCCCTGTAACCGTGTAACCGCGTTACCTCTCGCACCTCGCGCGGCCGGTCACGGTCGGGGGAGGCGTAACCGGGTGGTGCGCCCGCCCCCCGCCGGGCGATTCCCCGCGGGGGGATGGACCGCATGGACCAGATGGACCGCATGGTGTAAAAACTTCCTCTACTCTCTCTTTTGAATGACTTTTTTTCTACATCTGGTCCATGTGGTCCATGTGGTCCAACCCTCGGGGGAAGCGGGTTTGCGCCGGACCAGATGTGGACCACATGAAGGCAGGGGGTCACCATCTGGTCCAACCCGCACCAGAAGCGGGTCGATTGTGAAGGCGAAAAGGCAGGGGGTCAGCACACTTGCCGGAATCCGCGCCGGCTAAGGGTTTTCGCCAAACCCGACCGTGACCAGCAGAAAGGCAGGGGGTCAACACCGGCTCAAACCCGCACCAGCCGTGGAGCCGATTTTGGGGGTGCAAAGGCAGGGGGCCAGCACCTTGCCCGAAGCCCGCACCGGGTGAGGGTTTTCGCGAAACCGGCCGGAACCGGCAGAAAGGCAGGGGGTCACTGCGCACATGCAGACCGTTCGGGCCGAGACCGCCGCCCCTAGGTATATATCGCGCGCGCGTTGAGCCCGGCCGGTCCGCCCGCCCTAGGGCCCCAAGCGGGTGCTACCGTGACGGGCGGCCTTGGCCTCCTGGGAAGAGGGAGAGCTGTTCTCCTCCTTCTGCTCGGAGCTGGGCGAGGAGCTTGGCGTATTCTTCTTCGATCGGCCGAACCTTGCCGGCGTAAAGACGATCCAGCCTTCCTTGAATATCGGGTCGTCTGGCTCCGGGAAAATAATTGGAATACCCTTCGCCACGCGTGGGTTCACCTCCCGATTGCGCTCTCGATGGTAGCATGGAACCCCCCGCGGCTGTCAAGAGAAAAACAACCCGGCAGGGCTGCCCCCGCATGGCACTTGTGGCCGGCCGCAGGAGCGGGGGCTGCCCGGAGCTGCCGCCGGACCCCCGCCGGCCACTGGTGGGGACCCTGCCGGTCTTGTCATCACGCCGGCTCCTTGCCCCACACACCCCCCTCGGGGGTTAGTTTCAGCAGCACCTCATGTTCCCCCCTCAGCTTGACCCCTCGATAACCGCGGAGCTTGCGCCCTTCGGGAGTAACTTCGCGGTCGGGACGTGCCTTCCGCCTGAGGAGGATAGGCCTCGCGCGAGTGTAGAACGTTTTGCGTGTCACCGTGAAGGAATTTGCCCCCCGGGTCAGGCAGTAGCGCTGATACAATTCCTCTGCCGGAGTGAAGGCGTCCGGGTCGCTGAAATCGCACCACTCCTCAATGAACCGCGCGATGGGGTCCGTATCCTCCTCCCCCTCCAAATAGTCGGCTGTCGCCGCTCTAACCTCCTCGGGAGGGTTTAGCCCCTGCGCCATCCATTCCTTGAGTCCCTCAAGGGCCCAATTCAAGATCCCCGGTGCTTCTGCCTTCAGCTCCTCCGCGAGGTTGGGGTTGCGCTCCTCCTCAGGGATGGTGACAGGGAACTCGACTACGATGATGCGCCTCCACACTGCCGCGCTAAGCTCCCTAATCCACGGTCCGTTGTTTGCGGTGATCCAGATCTTGAACTGGGGCTTATACTCGAAATATTCCCGGTACAAGAACCGCGCGTGGACCGGCTCCCCACCGGTGAGGCTTTTAATCAGGGATTCGTCAAACCACTCCCCCACCCGGGGTTCTGAAGCTGTGACCAGTCGGGCTCCCCGAAGGCGGGCCAGGTCATTCCTCGGGTCCCCGCTCCTCTGCCGGGGTGTGAATGTGTCGAACCCTGTCTGTGCGGCGTACTCACCGAGGATGTAGCGGATCACTTCTAGAAACGTTGTCTTGCCGTTCGAGCCCGTCCCCAGCAGCATAAACAGAACCTGCTCGCTGGTAACCCCTGTGAGGGTGTAGCCGACGGCACGCTGTACGAATGCCCGCACCTCCGGGTCCGGCAGCACTCGTTCCAGGAACTGCTCCCACTTTGGAGCCCGCGCCTGGGGGTCATACCGAACCCGACTCATCTGCGTGAGCATGTCTTCCCGCCTGTGCTCCCGAAACTCCATTGTGCGGAGGTCGAGCGTGCCGTTCTCCAAGTTCAGAAGCCAGGGGTTCTGGTCAAATTTTTCAATAGAGGTAACAACTTCGCGCTCCGACCTAGCCAATTCGATCATTTCATCAATGCTCCGCTTGCTTTGAGAATTCTTGAATAGCTTGAGTAGTTCCGCCCGCCTATTCAGGTCATTCTCCGCACTCGCTTCGGCTAAGATTGTTTTCACTGTCGACTTCGCGCGGTTTTCTACCTCAACCCTATCTTTGTCCCTCATCCACCGCTTCCCATCCCAGACATACCACTCCTTCACCTCGGGAACATACCGAATGTCCTGCCCGTGCCGGTGAACAAGCCTTTGGGCATTCCCAAAGTGTGTAAGTGGAAATCCAGTGGGGTAGCGAAGGATTCCCGTGGCAATTTGATCCACCTCCTCCTTCTCCAGCGGGGGATCACAATAACGTTTGTTATACCAGTGGAGGAACACGCGGATGTCTTCCTCATGAATATTGTTGTTATTCCGCAAGTAACCCGCTATGCTCGTTAGGTGGTCGTTCCGGTACCCCTCGGGAATTCTCACGATCCCCCCTTCGACGGGAACCTCCACACGTTGCGACCGTTTCACCAGCTCAAGCAGCTCAAGGGGGAATGGGGCCAGCTCAAGCTCCCCTTCCCACTGATACTCCCCGCCTGGGTACCTGCTCGGTGGGGCGACGACGTATCCCTTCTCGCCCTTGATGTCCACCCCGCCGGAGACCTTGGTTGTGCGGATCTCCTCCACACCCTTAGGGTAGAGGAAGTAGAGGTGGTACCCCCGGCGGGTCTTCACCCGGGCCGTAGGTGGCAGATTTGAGGGGCCTGGGTCGCCGCGGTCAACATCGACGACGACAATTCCCGAGGGGCGGCCTGTCAGGACCCCGATGTTCATCCGCGGCCACCGCGTGAGCCATCGACGAACCTCTTGGAGATCGGTCGTGGCCAGCTCTTTCCAGTTCTCAACCCTCGGATGTTTCCCGGGGCTCTGGCACTCCGGCCCCCTTGGGCACTCACACGTCCCCTCTTCCGTGATCCCGTACAGGGGGATGAGCCGCCACCCACGTTCGACATAGAACTGGGCGTGTTTGAGGAAATGTTGCAGGTCGTTGGCGTGAGATGCTACACTAGTCATGGCTGGTTCAGAATTTTCACGTTGCACCTCCTTTTTGGTGTGTGGTTGAGCTCTACCCCCGCCGGGGCCCCCGGCGGGGCTAATTTTCTTTTTCACCGCTTATCGCCGTGGCGGGCGTTCTTCACGATCGCCGCGAGGCGTTCGAACTCCCCCACGGGGAGGAGCCGCCTCCCGGCCGAATCCCGCACGACGTTCACGAGCCCCCGGTCGAGCCACCATTTTACGACGCTCTCTGATTTCCGGAGGCGGCGGGCAATTTCGCTCACAGTGAGAAGCTCTTGAGCCGCCATAGGATCAACCTCCCCTCTTGACTTTTCCACCACCCTATGATAATCAACGAATCGGTAACGACAAGAGGGTGTGGTAATTGATCTGGACATTTCTTACATACCGTGGTGAAGATGCTCGCCGCAAGCCTCACGAAGCGAAAAACGCTCACCATCCGCCGGGGGAAGACGGTTCAGGAAGCCCGCCTTGGCGACACGCTGAGTGAATTCTTCCGGGCCTGGCAAAGGGGTCCCCTCGATGTCGTTGCGGAGGTTGTCGGCCTCCTCCGCCGGTGGGGGGCGACCAAGTACGACGCGCCTCACTTCCTCCGCCCGCAGCCGGTCGCGAAGGTGCTCGGGCGTGTGTGGCAGGAGTACGAGGACCTCTACCGCACGGCGCGGTGGGTCCTCCTCGGAGATGTTGGGGATGTGGTCGTGGCAGTGCGGGTAGATTCTCGCGGAATCCCCCGTGAAATCGTGACAAGCCGCACCCGCGGCTGGGTGCGTGTCCGGCCGGTCACGATATCGGCGAAGGACCTCTCGGTCCAACGGAGGGAGGAGCTGATGGCCGACCGCCCGGCGCTGTGGGAGTGGAGGCGCAAGAAAGCCAAGGTGTGGACGGAAGACGCATATCGGGGCGATTTCTTCGGCTTCCTCTGGTGGGAACTGGAGGCGGCAATCCGCCTCCGCCTCCCCGCCCGTTACTGTCCCGCGTGTGGGGTGTTGTTCATTGCGGGGTACGGGAACGAGCGTTACTGCCCGTCCCACCGGCGGGGCTCGATCTACGTCCAGATGCACCGCGCGCGCACGAAATCCGCAACCACGCGGCCGACAGAAGTATAATCGCCCCGGGGAGGAGAGCTGACGCCGGTGACGAATCCTCTCCGCAAGAATCAGGGGGCGGCCGCCCCGACATTCGCGGAAGGATGCGCCGCCCCCCGCAATTAAGGAGGTGTTGCACATGTCCTATTCGCGGCGGACCCCCGATTCTCCTTCACGAATCCGACCGATTGTGGACCCGAAAAAGCCCCCGCTCACCCCTCCAGAACCAGCACTGGGAGCGGATTCCAGAATGGGGGGTGAACCGGGGCCTCCTAAGCCCCAGGCCGCCGGTTCGATTCCGGCCGGGCGCGCCAAGCATTGTTCAACATCTCCCTGCGCTCCGACCTCATCCTCCGTGGCAGCAGATCTCTCCTAGGCAGGAGGTCGTCGATGAAACGAGCCTTCTCCCTTACCGGAAGCATCCTCTGGCTTCTCCTCGTCATTCTCGGCGCGGCTCCCCCAGGGGAACTTCAAGTCGAAGTCCTCGTACGCAACCTGGAGATCCCCTGGGCGCTGGATTTCGCTCCAGACGGGAGGATTTTCCTCACGGAGCGACCCGGAAGGATCCGTATCGTCCGGGATGGCCGCCTCGATCCGAGGCCCTGGGCAACCCTTCCCGTCGCCCACGTGGGAGAGGGCGGGCTCCTTGGGCTGGCCCTCTCCCCGGATTTCAACCGCACTTCCTACGTATTCGTCTACTACACCTACCAGAGAGACGGTCAGCTATGGAACCGCGTTGTGCGCTTGGTCGAACGTGGGGGAGAGGGGGTAGTCGACCGTGTCATTCTCGACGGAATCCCAGGGGCATTCGTCCATGATGGAGGGCGCATCAAGTTCGGCCCCGACGGGAAGCTCTACATCACCACCGGCGATGCCAGGACCCCTCCTCTCGCCCAGGACAGAACCTCCCTGGCCGGGAAGATCCTGCGGGTGAACCCCGACGGCTCCATCCCTGCCGACAACCCTTTCCCTCGCTCCCCTGTCTACTCGTATGGCCACCGCAACCCCCAGGGGCTCGCCTGGCATCCAGGAACTGGCGCGCTCTACGCGACAGAGCACGGGCCCAGCGGGGAGCGCGGGCTGTGCTGCCATGACGAGGTAAACCTGATCCGTAAGGGGATGAACTACGGGTGGCCTGAGGTTGTCGGCTACAGCCAAGACCAGAGGTTCGTCTCGCCTATCCTGGAAAGCCAGAACGACACCTGGGCGCCCTCCGGGGCGGCTTTCACGACCCAAGGGACATGGCGTGGTACGCTGTTCTTCGCGGCTCTGCGGGGCCGAGCGCTTCACTCTGTGCTTCTTCGACCGGATGGAGCGCAGGTGGCGCGCCACGAGGCCCTCCTTAGGGACAGATTCGGGAGGCTTCGCGATGTTGTGGAGGGACCCGACGGCGCTCTGTATGTCCTCACCAGCAACCGAGACGGACGTGGGATCCCTTCGCCGGATGACGACCGTCTCCTCCGCATCCGTCTCCCCTCCCGCTGACTTACCCCCCCGAGAATTCGCAACGGGCTTCTTTAAATGCAATAATTTACACTTTCAAAAACGTCTATTAGTAGGAAAGGCAACGTCAGAGTAATGAGGGCAAGAGATGGCAGAACCGTTGGAAGGGACTCATCCAGAGTTCGAGAGGACCATCTTGCCCCATCTGGAATATCTGTACTCCGTCGCCGTGCGGCTCACTGGAAACCACACGAATGCAGAAGACCTGGTCCAAGACGCGCTCCTCCGGGCAATCCGCTACTTCGCTGGGCTTCGCAACCGCGAGCAGCCCCGGCTGTGGTTGACGCGAGTCCTGATCACCACATTTTACGACCGCCTCCGCCGTCGGGGAGAGCAGTTTGCCGGGACGATCGACGAGGAGTTCGACCTTTTCGGTAAGATCGCGGAGGAGGACCCGTTCCCGTACTCCGATCGGGTCCACCTGGATTTCCTGGAGCTGTTTGATAACGCCAAAATCCTTGAAGTCTTGCAGCGGATCCATCCCGCCTCCCGCACTGCCCTGATCTTGGCATACGTCTATGACTACACCACACGGGAGATCGCCAAGATTCTCGATGTCCCCATTGGGACAGTCTTGGCCAGGCTTCACCGAGCCCGCAAGCAACTGGAGCGGGAGCTATGGGAGTACGCTCATCAGCATCGGCTCCTCACGCCCCACGAGGAGGCACGCTTATGATCAGTTGCAAGGAGGCCGTAAATCTGCTGTGGGCATACCTAGACCGCAACCTCGGCCGCGTCCAGGAGGAAGAGCTCGAGGAACATCTCGGGCTATGTCGACACTGCTGCGGTGAGCTGGAGTTCGCCAAGCAGATCCGGGAGATGCTCAAGAGCCTACGGGGGACAAAGGAGATCCCGCCAGAGACAAGGGCGCGGCTGGAAACTGCGCTCAGGAGGGAGTTGCCATGAGCGACCATCCCCATCATTCCAATCAGCCCAAGAGCGACGACCTGATGGGTCAGGAGGACATCAAGACCTTGGTCCGGGACGCTTACCGAGCGGTTCTGGGCACACAGACCACCGTCGCCGGGCGGCTCTACGACCAGGATCAGTTAGCCCTTCTCCCGCGCGGCGTCGCCGAGCAGGCCCTGGGCGTCGGCAACCCCGTCCGCTCCGCCGGGCTGCGGGCGGGAGAAGTCGTGATCGACCTGGGATGCGGTTGCGGGATTGACACGGTCCTTGCCGCACATGCGGTAGGTCCAACTGGGAAAGCCATTGGACTGGACATGTTGCCGGAGATGCTGGAGATCGCTACCCGGAATGCCGCATCAGCTGGTGTGCGCAACGTCGAGTGGCTCCATGGGGAGATGGAGGCGATCCCCCTCCCGGACGCAAGCGTAGACGTTGTCATCAGCAACGGGGTGATCAACCTCTCCCCGCGGAAGTCCCGGGTGTTCGCAGAGATCTTCCGCATCCTTCGATCAGGCGGGCGCATGGTCGTCGCCGACATCATCGTGGACGAGGACCTCCCGCCAGAGATCCTAACAAGCCCCGCCGCCTGGGCAGGTTGAATCTCCGGCGCCCTGGCGGAGCGTGTCTTCGTCAGCAAACTCGAGAAGATTGGGTTCACAGATGTTCGCCGCGGAGAGGAGTTGCCATACGGGATCGATGAGTGTGAGCAGTACCCCCTGTTTACACCGGAGTTGCTCGCACTGATGCGACAGCGCATCCCACCCGCGCGACACGCACAAGTAGCACGTTCAGTGATCTTCACCGCCTGGAAGCCTTAGGAGGAGGTCGCCTGTAAGGTTGCGGGGAGCGGGACACCGTTTCAGGATTTTGGCGGGGTGACTGAGAGAGGAGGGAGATCATGTCAGGGCATACCAAGCGCATCACAGGCAAGAACTTTGACGCGCCAGACGAACGACGGCGCCCATTCGAGAAAGGTAAGATCGACGTGATCAAAGTCGGAGGGCTGACATTCTACCGCGAGACGCTGGAGCCAGGCTGGCAGTGGTCAAAGCACGTCAAGCCCGTTGTCGGCGAGGAACTCTGCCAGCGATTCCACGTGAAGATCTTCCTGGCCGGTCGCCAACGGGTGCGCATGGAGGATGGCACCGAGATGGAGTTCGGTCCGGGGGATGTTGTGATCATGCAGCCGGGACATGATGCGTGGGTCGTCGGGGAAGAGCCCGCTGTATTGATCGCGCTTGCAGACGTCGTCACACGACAAACATAGCCTACTACGCTGCCAGCTGGAGGGAGAGCATGGAGAACAACGCGATGTATGACGACGGCTCGCGCCGTCTTCAAGATCGCTTCGGCACGCGGAAGCTTGCTGATCGCCTGGCTGAAGTCCTCGCCCACGATACGTTTACGGAAACTGACCGCATGTTCATTGAAAGCCGCTCTTTCTTCTTTCTCGCGAGTGGCAAGTCTCTACGACGGTGACCCGTTGCTCTCTGAGTTCGTTGGCGCCCAGCTGATCGTGCGTGTGAGAGCTGAAGCTATCTTCCCGAATTGCCCTCGCTACATCCACAGAATGCAACTCGTGGAGCACTCTGAATATGTCCCTCGCCAAGGACACACGCCGCCGATCCCGAAGTGGAAGCAGCGGCCGGAATTCAAGGACGTCTTACCAGCTCACGATCCTGCCGCATGTTCACGAGACTAACTCACCCAAAAATCCTGAAACGGATCTTGGGGGTTGGCTTAAAACAGACCGTCCTTACATCACCAGCTCCTCTGCACCTCCCCGGGCGATGACGATCTCCCCGCTCTCCTCCAGCTTGCGGACCGCGTTCACGATCCGCTGCTGCGCCTCCTCCACATCCCTGCGGCGCACTGGCCCCATGAACTCCATGTCCTCCTTGAGCATCTCCGCAGCCCTCTGGCTCATGTTCGAGAAGATCTTCTGCCTTAGCTCCGGGCTCGCCCCCTTCATCGCCAGCGCCAGGTCCTTGCTGTCAACCGCCCGCAGCACCTGCTGGATCGCACGGTCATCGAGGTTCATCAGATCCTCAAACACGAACATCAGCTTCTTCACTTCCTGCGCCAGCTCCGGGTTCTGCGCCTCCAGCGCCTCCAGAATGGTCTTCTCCGTCCCACGGTCGGTGTTGTTGATGATGTCCACCAACGCCTTCACCCCTCCCACCGCCGTGTACTCCTGCGCCGGCAGCGCCGCCACCTTCTGGGCCAGGGCGTTCTCTACCTCCCGCACAACTTCCGGAGTGGTCCGGTCCATCACGGCCAACCGCATGGCCACGTCCACCTGCAGTTCCGCCGGCAGCGAGGAGAGGACGACCGCCGCCTGGAGCGGCCGCAGGTAGGCGAGGATGAGGGCGATGGTCTGGGGATGCTCGTTCTGGATGAGGGAGACGAGCTGCAAGGGGTCCATCCGCCGCAGGTCGTCGAAAGGACTGACCTGCAGGGCGGCGGATAACCTGGCGATGATCTCCTGAGCGCGCTGTGGTCCCAGGGCGCGCTCCAAGACCTCCTGGGCGTAGGTAATCCCTCCCTGGGAGATGTACTGGTGGGCAAGAAGGATCTGCAAGGCCTCCCGGAAGATCAGGTCCCTCTGCTCCGTGGAGACCTTCTGGAGGTTGGCGATCTGGTAGGTCAGCTCCTCGATCTCGTCCTCCCGGAGGTGCTTCATCACCTCGGCGGAGAGCTCTGTCCCAAGGGCCACCAGAAAAATCGCCGCCTTCTGGCGTCCGGTCACAGGATATACGGACGCGGTCGTGCGACTCCTGGGTTTTGTGGTCGCACCTTCGGACTGGCCGGCCTCAGGTGGTGGCACTATCGCCATGGGAACCCGCCCCTACCCAGACGGCACCCGCTCTGGAATCCCCCCTATTCTCATTCATCGGCAGGATCTTGCCGATCTTTGGCGCGCCGGCCCGCAGCTCCCGAAGACTGCCGCCTCCTCGTGCCGGGGGGGAGCCGAGACTTGCGCGGACCCCTGGGGAAGTGCAACAATGGAGGATGCAGGAGAAACGGAGGGGTGGCCGAGTGGTTGAAGGCGGCGGTCTCGAAAACCGCTAGGCGGGTTCTCCTGCCTCGTGGGTTCGAATCCCACCCCCTCCGCCAGCCCTCGCGAGACTGCTACTCTACACATCCCCCTCCCCCGCGGGAGGTTCCGACGGGCCACGCAGGGTGCCTTGCCGACAAACTGCCGACAATCTATTCAAACATCGTTGGGGGGGACAGAGGCGGGACAGCATGGAAAGAGACACGGCAATTGAGGAACGTATTCTGGTCGACGCGGATCGGCCCCTTGAGGATCCAAGGGAGGACCGTCTCGGGTATGCGGATCTCGGGTCATGGATTTCCTGCTGGAGGCGTCTGGGGAGATCCAACGGGAGGTCTTCTGGGCCATCGCCAACCTGTTGAACTTGGAGGTGGACATCCTCTTCCTTGCCGGTTCTCTGTATATCCGGGCCTTGGCCTTGTCATAGGGACGCTTATGCGCAAGGGACAGCCTAGAAGAATCCGCGGCGTGAACCTTTTCGTCGGCGATCTGAATCTGGCGGTGGAATATTATGAGCGTAGGATGGGTTTGGTGCTCGATGGTCGATTTGGTCGCGAGGCCTTCCTATGCTGGAGATCCGGTGGAGAGGACTTCTTGGGACTCTTTCAGGGTCGGAATCGCGGTTGGCACCATGTGGAGGTTCGTCTTCTCGCCACAGATTTGACAGAGGCCCTCGACGACTTGGAGTCCCGAGGTCTCATGCCGTTCGTGCAAAGCGCTGGGAGTTCCACGAGTCTCTCTGCCCTACGTGCCAGGATGCCGCGAAGTATCTCGGTTTTCACTCCCTTGAGTCGATCACCATTGATCGCCGAAGTGGCGGACCCGGAGGGCCGCATGATCGAGCTCTGGTATCTGGAGGAGGATTATTCCGATATGGAAATACCAGGACTGGTTGCAATAGAGATCAGTAGTGCCAGACAAGAACAGGTTATCGGCTTTTATGAGCGGATAGGATTTCGCCGCACAGGCGCGGCGCTGGAGGCGGCCAGTGGGCAGCGGTTAGTCGTCCATAAGGGAACGGATCGCCAGTGGATCCGAATTGTTGCCACGGTCAGCGACAAGGTCTATGAATCCCTGGCTCACTCGATGCCTGCCTCAGCAGACCGATCCTTTTTGCTCAGGGATCCTGATGGGTACGAGTGGATTGTCCTTCCGGGGGTTTCTCGCCCATGAATCTCAAAACCGCGGTTTTGGCTGCGCTGCAAGCACTGATCTTCTCGACGGCATGCACGCGGGTTAACAGGGTTGTGATCTCGGCAACTGAATACAGGTTTGTGCCAAGTTCTTTGGACGTGCAAAGCGGCCGCGTGTGTATTGAACTTCGAAACGTGGGCCATAGTTCTCACGCCCTGGCCCTTGAGGGTCAACCTGGCAAGGTTATCGTCCATCCTTCGGAGCGGAGGGTGATGATCCTAGATCTGCCGCCAGGTGTATACCGGTTTTCATGTCCCCTCAATGGACATGATACGCTCGGCATGCTTGGGACAATCATCGCGAGACCTTAAGACAAGGCCTTAATCCGGCGATAACACTTTGCACTCGCTTGACGTCATCGTGGAGATGCCTTAATTTTAGGCTCATGGCATAAAAGTATGGGCAGGACCGGAGTTCGACATCTGTAGGTCAAAAATCCCCCTTTCTCATAACTGGATGCTGTTGTGATGCGGGTTTTGCGACGTCCTCCCAGCGGACGGTCACGGATACAGTGCGGATGTTCCTGGTGTGGGCCATAAAGCGGATAGGAAAGGGTCTCGCCACGACGACAACGGTCTCGTTGGCGTTCATGTCCCGGCGTCAACTGCAATGTGCTCTATCACATCTATAGCCGTGTTCAATTGCAACTTGCGCAAGTCCGGTCAGGGAGAGTGTTCCTGAACAACCTTCGTAGCGCCCGAGAGCACGGGAATTGCGACAAGAGAGATCGTGAGAAACGACAGCGCGCTCACGAAGAAGGGTGATCTAAGACCTACCGCTCGACCGAGAAACCCACCCAACACCGCACCTAGCGGAATCGCACCCCACCCAAGAAGTCGGTAAACACTCGTAACCCTCCCCAGGAGCCGGTCAGGGACAATCGCCTGTCGCAGCGAGACGGTGATCACGACCCACACCATCTCGGCGAAGCTGTTGGCGATCCAAACAGCTCCAACGACAATTGTTTGAGAACTAAGGCCCATCGCAAGACATGTAAGTGCTAAAGTGAGCAGGACGAGGACGAGAGATTGACTTATGCCTAGCCTTTGACTGATCCGCCACGCAGAGATACTTCCGACAAAGCTTCCAATCGAACCTGCAGCGAGTAGGAAGCCGTACGCGCCATCATTTAAGTGCAGAATCTCTTGGGCGTATAAGACGAAGATCGCGAACCACGCCATCTGCAGTAAGTTTATGGCACCCAGAATCAACGCGAAAGTTCGAAGCAGGCGATGCCCCCATAACCACTTCAGCGCTTCCCCGATCTCGAACAACAAGCTATGCACAGAGGTAGCGTGGGAATGTTGTGGCCGGAATTGGCCTCGGATGAAGAAGATCAGCGCAGCGGAGAACCCGAAAGAAGCGGCATCAACGACGAAAGGACTCCACGCAGCAAGCGCAAACAAAAGACCACCGACCGCCGGACCTATGAACTTATTCGTGACAACCTCGGCAGCGTAAAGAAAGCCATTCGCACTCGCAAGGTCCTGCTTTGAAACAGTTGCTGGGATAAGCGCCTGTGCAGCATTACCAAAAATGATCTCTCCCACCCCCAACCCGAATGCTATTAGGTACAGGGACGCGTGATCCACGGAGCGAGTGAATACGAGCAGTCCGAGAACTATCATCACTAGCATCCGGCAAATGTCGATAGTTGCCATAGCCAGACGGCGATCAAGCCGGTCCACTAACGCACCGAAAGTTAGGCCGAACAGAAGCCAAGGCAAGAAGTTGGCCGTGGAGAGTCCGGCAACGAGTAACGGATCCCGCGTCAGTGTGGCGATGAGAAGGGGCAGCGCGCTTAAGCGAATCCCGTTCCCCAAGCTAGAAATAGCATGAGCCGTCCAAAACTTTCTGTAATTGGGACTGAGGAAACGGATTTCCCTCATAACCATTAAGGGAGACCTGTTCGGTCAGACGTGTTTGGGATACGTCGCCAAGCTCGGACATACCCACGGAACAGTATGGGCCAAAAGCTCCAACGAGGCGCGCATGTCGAATCTGGACTCACTAAATACGCCTCACGAATCGAAGTACCAAGAATTTGTACACTAACCATGACCGTGCGACTTTACGCTTCATAACCACTAGCTCTGGCAACTGCGGCATCCGTCGGATCCTCGGCCGTGACTACGACCTTGCACATTTTCGCCGCCTGCTCAAGCGTCGCAGCGACCGTCTCGTACTCGGGGTGCCGCGCGACGACTGCCGCGATCCGCGCTGTGAGGAAACCCCGAGGAGGCAAGAGAACGCTACCTCCAGGAGGAGTCTCGAGGAAGACATGTTCAACATCCCATAAGGCAAGAACTTTCTCGATCCCATGAATGCCGGCAAAACGGCCTTCAGTCTCCGCCAAAAGGAAGCGAACGCCTGCCGCGCCGATAGTCTGCTTAGGTTCGGATGAGGGTCTGTGTCCTGTCACAAGCCGAAGAAGCTCCCCGAAGAAATCGATCCCTTTGCTCATCGTTACAAGGTGTGAAGTGATGTAGTCTCCCCCGACTCGCGCGGCCACCTCGCCGAGTCGAAAGCCCGCTGGAGTCAGCTTGCCCTCCAGATGGAATGCACAATAGTCGAGACCCAGCGTCTTCACAACCAATCTAGTCTTGCTCACGATCTCCTCCCGGTCTGACGCCGGTAGTCTAGAGGGGTGGATGTGTTGGAGTTCAAGATGCCAGGGCTCCGTAGTCCACTTATCTGTGATTCCCACTACCGATACCTCTCCATCGAAAATCCATCCCTCTACGCTAACTTCAGGGCCTGGTACAAACTCTTCGAGAATCAGCTCGTTCCCGTAGTGACGAAAGATCGGATCGAATTCAGGACGAGCAATCTCTTGAAGCTTCCCAAAGGCCCATTCGACATCTTCCTGTTTGTGCAGCTCGAAAATTCCTTTGCTGCCTGAAGCGCCGACCGGTTTCAGCACCGCGGGAAATCCGATTTGTCTGATTGCAGCTTCGAGATCCTGCCGCGTTCTTACCCGAGCGTGACGAGGGACGAGCCCTGGAATGTGGTCAAGCGCTTGCTTCATCTCGAACTTATTACGCGCGCGACGCGCTGCGGGAGGAGTCGGAGCGCGAAGACCTAGCATTTCGCCGATATGTGCAACAAGTTCCACGTCGCGGTCCGCCCACGTGATAACCCCCTCGATCCGGAATCGAGAAGCTAGAGAGCGAGCCGCGGCAAGCGCCTTCTCGAAATCATATGTATCCACAACCTCGCTCCCTGCTATTAGCTGCGCGACATGCGGCGGCAGATTGTCCGTTAGGAGCACAATGTCGTACCCAAGCCGACGCCCTGCGAGAAGTATTTGCCTCGCTTCCTGGGGAGCGCGTCGCAAATTCACGAACAGAACCACAGGTTTGCTCAACACTCACACCTCCTTAAACGGGATGTGTTCTCTCCTCATCCCAGCAAATACTACTGAACATCCGCAATTTGATTGACGGCCTCTCTCGATCCCACTACCGCAGCCCCGGATGCTCACCCTCGGCCCAATAACCCCAAGAACGCAGATCTTGCAATCCGATGACGAACATCCGCTCATGGATCGACCCCGCTCCCGATTGGTACCTGCTCCCTCAATCCAGCTAGAAGCAACTTGAGCTCATTCTGTTCGTATTCATCCGGTTTAACATAACCATACAAAGGGACCACTCGGCATCCTCGCGATATCTTTGCATCAAGGCTTCCTATCCCGTACTCGATCCGCTTCACGCCATTGCGAATTGCATATTTCACCGGCTCGTAAAACACCACCGCGAAGTAAAGCGGGAGTTTCCTCTGAAACCCGTAATCGAAGCTGACGTTTCTCGGATAGAGCTCCTGGCGCCAGTGCGCAAGGGCCGCAAATCCGCGGATAACATCGCCGCATGCGGCCATCGCGACGACGCTCTCGTGGGGGAGATAGACGGCCAGAGTTCGGAGGTTCCGCTCAAGCTGCTCGCGAGTCCGCGGCCCCCCGTACTTCCGGACAAGCTGCAACTCCAGCTCGACCAATATCGGCATTAAATCCTCCGTTAGTTGTCGCATTTCGGTCACGACTCCTGCATCGCCCAGCTTGCGCAATTCACGCCGAATCACAACGCGCCGGTAACTGCTGAACTGACCCAAGTAGCCATCAAAGTCTGACCAAGAGATATCCAGCACGCAGCGATAGGTATGAAAGAACTCTGCGAAATTGGCAGCCCGAAGCCGTTCCCTCAGAATCGCATCATCAGCATCGACATAAAGAAATGAAAACGATCGCGAACCGATGCTGCTAGCCGTTTCCTCTGCAGCTGATAGTAACTGATCAACTAGCCCACGCTGTAAGTCCTCGTTCATGCCCGACAGCCGCGGAACTCTTGAGTACGCAGCCTGTCGGCCACCGCAAAGAAGATTCGGCAGCAATCTATAGAAGAACCCACCGTCATGCAGACGATCTGGTTCACGGCGGGTGACCAGGTGGAGCAGCACTTTGTCAATCCGTGTGAACACCAGCGGAGCATGCTCGTCAATCTGATAGCACACCAGCTCTGCAAGCGCCTACTGACGAATTGGATATTTAGCCAATAAGTAGACAGCCGGACTAGGCGTCGCGATTTCCGCGACGCGCAGCCACCCCGTTGATACGTAGAAATCGCCCTGCCCGAGAATACTATCCCACCCGCTCAATAGCAGCTGCTGAACTGAGGAGTAATGCTCAAGCGTCGCTTCCCTCATGGTTTTCATCTGGCATCTGAGAAGTACAAATTCTTAAACCTATGGCTCAAGAGGAAGATCACATTGGAACCGTTGATCCCAATGCGCACCTCAGCAGCACGCATCGGGGCTAGACTTTTCCAGTAGTAGCTAGCGGAACATCTCCAAGGGTGCCACCAGCTTTCTCGCGCACGATCTGCTCCATCCGTTCCTCGTAGAAGAAACGAGCATCGCCGAAAGCAGGAACCAAGTCAGTGAACCACGTTGCCGATGGGTCGAAACGCGCGAAGAAAGGCCGACCTTCCCAGTCAGGGTCTCGAGCCCGCAAGAAACGAAGCACAAAAACGCGTTCCCCCTGGATCGTAGAGATCCCATCAATAATCACCTTGCCCGGAGTGGCCGACATCACAGGACCGCGAACCGTCCGGGCCACACCCGACACACGTCTGTAGGCGTCCCGAAAGATATTGAATGCGCACAGAAGGGGAATCTCAAAGTAATTCTTCGGGCCCGTGTCTCGCTCGATGAACATGTAATAGGGGACGCAACCTAACTTTAGCTCCGCTTGCCAGAGGTCGGCCCAGATATCGGCCGAGTCGTTGACTCGTCGAATTACCGGCGCTTGGCAGAAAATCACAGCACCCGTGCTCCGGATCCGACACACAGCCTCTTGAGCAGCCGAAGGCAAAAGCTCCCTGGGACGACTATAGTGAGTTACAACCACCAGCTGCCGGCCCGCGCGTTGTACTCGTTCAAAAAGAAGAAGCACGGCGTCGGCATCATCGTCTGAGGTAAAACGATAAGGCCAATACGCCGTCGCCTTCGTGCCAATCCGGATTGTCTGCAGCGACTCAAGCTGCGGGTCAAGAAGTGGCTCAATATATCGCTCAAGATTAGACGCACTCATGATCATTGGATCCCCGCCGGTGATGAATAGGCCCGACACTTCCGGATGTCTGAGGAGATAGGCGCGGACGAGTTCGACGTCTCTTGACGCAAACTTCAGGTCGGGCTTGCCCACGATCTCTTCCAGATGCTGTCTTCCCAAAGCTCGGTACTTCGGGTTACGAGCATCACCCTCTAGAAGATGAAGATGGCCGCTCATCTCATCCCCCAACCGTGACCACAGAGATCCACTAGCCGCCATGCTTAATGTTTGGGTCGCAGGTCATCTTCATATAGCCCCAACGATTGCCTCGATGGGGGTGATCCCACCGGAGGCGTTGAGGAACGTGAGACCCTCCGGCAGTGGGTGCAGCGCCGGAAGACCGCTCAGGCCTTGGCCCTGCGTGCCCGGCTGATCTTGGCCGCGGCGGACGGGGTGTCGAACCTACCCGGGTGTCCACAGCCGCTCTCGGTACCCGTTCCGGTAGGTCTTGCGCTCCGGCGTGCGCTCATAGCGCCCCGCCCCAGTCTGCTCCCGGACCTCCGCCTCCATGAACGCCTCCGCCAGCAGGCGGACACCCTCCCGCAGCGCATCCACCTGGATATCGTCCCGGTACTGGCGGATCAGCTCCAAAAGTGCCATTCTAAAATCGCCGGCCACCGGTGGCCTCACCAGCATCCCTCCCTTCGTGTTGGGTTGCCACCCCGAAGGGAAGCCGCCGGTGGCTGGCTCTGTCAAGGCCACCCCGGGCCCTCTACCGAGGCCCAGATTTTACACTTGTGTTGGAAGTCAAGAGGCTGCCGGACAGAGTTGCTTCGAATGAAGCTCTCCTACCCCCGGAATGGTCATCAGCAGGTGCACCGCGGGCTCGTCGACAACTCGTGCAGCGATGGAAGCCGTAAGGGCCTTCTCCTGCTCTTCTAAGGCCTGAGCTGCGGCCAGCACGCTGACCAGGATGGCTTGCCGGCTCACCCTCCGCTCTGCGCTCCGCCTCCGCCCGCATACTACGGGCGAGTTAATTGGCCGCTCAATCCACTCCCTCCTCCTGCCCGGCAGCCTCCTTGATTATATGAAAGGGCCGCGCCTCCCCGCGTGGTATTTCACGCGGGAGAAAGAACTTCAAGCGGCGGAAGACGCGAAAGGAGGCGCAGCCATATGGAGTATATCGCACTTGACGCCCATAAACAATATACGTGGGCCCGGGTGGAGCTCCCTGACGGCACGGTCGTCCAGGAGAAGCGGATCCCTTACGAGCGTGGGGCAATCCGCAGATTCCTGGCGAGCTGTGAGCCTGGCTCACCGGTGGCAGTCGAGATCATCGGGAGCTGGTACTGGATCGTCGACGAGGTTGAGGAGGCAGGCTTCTTCCCTCAACTGGTGCATGCCCACAAGGCGAAGCTGATGTTGGGACAGGTGAGCAAGACAGACCGGTTAGGCTGATGGAGAAGGGAATTACACATGCTCCTCCAGAAGGAGTGTTCCGCCTCCCGTCCGCCACTAGCCGCGGACCTCGCGTTCGGCGAGCGCGATGCCCCCGATGCGCGTCCCCCAGGCGATCCAGACCAGCGCCACGACGAGCACACCCAGTGCCGCTACCCGAAACACCGTGCCGACGGGGAGCGCGGACAGCGCCTGGCCCGCCAACGCGGCCGCCAGAGGCAGCGCCAGCTTGACCAGGGACCCCATGGTGGCGAAGACTCGGCCCTTGTAGTCTTGAGGAACGATCCGCTGCAGGCGAGTGACCAGCGGGATCTGAATGAACGGCACACTCATCCCCAGGGCGACGGTGACCAGGAGCGCCAGTTCCAGCATGCGCAGCAGGCTCAACCCGGCCAGGGTGAGCGTCATCCCCACCAGTCCAAGCGCGATCGAGCGCACGTGGGGGAGCCGGTCGCCGATCGCCCCCGCAAGCCCGTTTCCGAGGAGCATCCCGGCGGCGATGGCCGCCGCCAGGAGCCCGTAGCCCGTGACCCCTCCTTGGAGGACCGTGCGAGAGAACACTGGGAAGACGACGTTGGCGGGACTCAAGACCAAGTTGACGAAGAAGGCCAGCCCGGTCAGCGCCAGGACCTCGCGGCCTCGCAGGATGAAGCGAAAGCCCTCCAGCATGTCCCGGAGGACCGCGGACACCACCAGTCCCCGCCCGAACAGAAGGGTCGGTGCAAACCGGACCAGGGACAGGGCGGCCGCCGCGATCAGGAAGGTTAGACCGTCCAGGACGAGGGCGACCGGTGCGCCGACGGCCGCGAGGACCACCCCCGCGAGGCTGGACCCCAGGATGAGGCTCATCTGCAGCGTGCTCTGGAGGATGCTGGTGGCGGCAGGGAGCGCGCCGTCGGGGACGAGCGTCGGTAACATCACCTGCATGGCCGGCCCATAGACGGCCTCCAGAGCGCCCAGCAAGACCACGACTGCGTAGAGGTGCCAGACGGCCAGCAGCCCCTGGCGGTGAACGGCAAAGACGGCGATGAGGAGAAGCCCCCGCAACAGGTCGGCGCCGATCAGGAGGCGACGCTTGTTCGACCGGTCCACGATGGTCCCCGCCACGGGGCCCAGGAGCTTAGGCACCCCTTCTAGGGCGATGATCGTCCCGGCCACGGCCGGCGATCCCGTCATCTCCAGCGCCAACCACATCAGGCCGATGGCGAGGAAGGCATCTCCGACGTAGGACTGGGCAAGGCCGGCCCAGAGGACAGTAAAGTTGCGGTTCCACAGGCGGGTGGGGCTAGCCGAGGCTGTGGCCGTCGTCATCACGCCCTCCTTCTATCGGTACCGGGTAGAGGGCAAAGACAAGCGCAAAACTGTCCAGGGCGCCCTCCTCCTCGGCCGCATTGAACTCCACCGCGAGTTGACGCAGACGATCGGAAAAGCGTCGTGCTGTCTCCGACCGCATGTGGACCTGGACGAGCGTGAGCACGGCCGGCGACGAAGGATCCGGGGTGGTCAGAGCGTGCCGGGCATCGCGCTGGAGAGCGTCAATGATAAGTTGCATGGCCTCATGGGCGTGGCCGGACTCCGGGTTCAACGAGAGGGCGACATCCTGTACGGTAGCCACGTAGTAGGTCCCACGCGTCCCGGTTCGCGGGACTCCTCATGGACCGCAACTAGGCCTTGCTGCAAAGCAGTCATTCTCCATTCCTCCCTTTCGTTCCTGCCATCCGCGCGCGTTCAGAGCAGCGCCAACAGGTCTTCCTGTCGGGGGCCGAGGCTGGCAATCGCCAGGTTATCCGGGACGAACATTTCGCAGGCGACGCACAGGACCTGAGCTGGTTCGACGGTCCTCAAGCGCCTCACCTCGTGGTCGACGAAAAACTGGATCAAGTGAAAGATTTCGCGGACGCTGCCCGTGTCGCACTCGCCCCGGATCACGATGTACCCTCCAAGGGCGTAGGCCACCGGGAATGCGTGAACCAGATAGATGAGTTCCCGGGTCTCGCGAAGGACTCGGAAGAGCCGCGACCGCCTCAGCTCGCACGTTGTCCAGGAAAGGCGTGCGCTTCTCTAACCAGTCCCGTTCCTCCACGAACGCCCGGCTGATGGAGACGTCGTACTTGAGGGAGAGGTGGAAGACGAGTTGCCCGTTCTGTCCACCTCGGCCGCGTAGTGTCCGATCCGGTCGAGGACGACGAGAACGTCCACGTCCCTCCGGGCCGCCTCGCTGGCCGGCCCGAGGACAGCCCAGGGCTTGCCCTCTGGCTGTTGTGGTACGTCACCCTACGATGCCCGAAAATGCCCGCAACCAGCGCTTTTTCGAAAATCTGGTGTCAAACTCGGAGACCTAGCTCATCCCCTCCAGGCGGTCAAAAAGGGATCTCCGAGAGGTTCCTCGAACAACACAGAAGGAACCGCCGCAGGGAATCGTTATCCTCCAGCAGGAGGAGGGACCTCTATGCGTGGCGATCGGCGCCTTCCCCCGGGGAGCGGCGGCGGGGTGTTGTCCTTCCTATCCCACGGACTCGCGCTGGCAAGAAGACCGCCTTGAGTTACATTCAGACACTCCGCTCGATGGTCCACGAGATTGCCGAAGGCCTGGAGATCCAAGGGACGAGCTTCCGTCGCTCTCCCGAAACCGACGCCATTGGGGCCGCTTACCTTGCTGCCTTCCTGGACAACCTGGCGAACCGGCTGAAGGAGGAAGATTGACCCTCTCCACTCCCTGTGCTAAGATGGCCCCTGGGACAAACAACCCACAGTAAGGCCTTCGGGGCAGGGTGAGGGTACCGCCCTGCGCGGTCCCAATTCCCGACCGGCGGTATAGCCCGCGAGCCGGGGCTGTTTGGAGAAGGCAGCAGCCTGGTCGGCAGGACCCGGTGAAATTCCGGGGCCGACGGTACAGTCCGGATGGGAGAAGGTCGTTCGGCAGACTCTGGCAGGAGCCTGGCCCATATCCAGGTCAGGAGCGCGCCAGACCTGCGCAGGAGACTCTCGTGCCCGAAGGCCATGCCTTCGGGATTCGGTTTTTATGGGACACCTCCTGGATGAGGAAATCATGCGAATCGCCCTTGAGCTCGCCAGGCAGGGGCGCCCCAGCCCCAACCCGATGGTCGGGGCCGTTGTAGTGAAAGATGGGGCGATCGTGGGACGTGGGTTCCATCGGGCAGCAGGGGCTCCCCACGCCGAGGTCCTCGCGCTGGCGGAGGCCGGCGCGCTCGCGGAGGGCGCTTCCCTCTACGTCACCCTCGAGCCCTGTGCTCACTACGGGAGGACCCCACCCTGCACCGAGGCGATTATCTCTGCGGGGGTCCGCCGGGTGGTGGCCTCCCTTGAGGACCCAGATCCGAGGGTGCGCGGGCGCGGATTCGCCAGGCTGCGGGAGGCAGGGATTCAGGTAGAGGTCGGCCTCCTGGCTGAGGAGGCAGCCCAGCTCAATGCGGCCTACCTCAAGCACAGGCGAACGGGGCTCCCCCTGGTGGTTGTGAAGTGGGCGATGAGCCTGGACGGGAAGATCGCTACACCTCGTGGGGATTCCAAGTGGATCACAGGGGAGGAATCCCGACGACTCGTCCACGAGATGCGGAGCCGCCACGATGCAATTGCCGTGGGCATCAACACCGTGTTGCGAGACGACCCCCTGCTCACCACCAGGATCCCAGGCGGGCATGACCCCGTGCGGGTGGTGGTGGACAGCCGGTTGCGCATCCCCCTGGACGCTCAGGTCCTCACCGGGCCCTCGGATGCTCCTGTCATCGTCGCCACCACAAGCCAAGCCCCCCTTGAGAAGGTCCGGAAGCTGGAGTCCCTTGGTGCCGAGGTCTTGGTGCTCGACGGTCAGGGTGGGAAGGTCGACCTCCGCAGGCTCCTGGAAGAACTGGGGAAGCGGGACATCCTCAGCATCCTCGTAGAGGGGGGAGGAACGCTGATCGCAGGTTTCGTGGAAGCGGGCCTTGTAGACAGGGTCGCCGCGTTCGTGGCCCCCCTGATCATTGGTGGAAACGGTCCCTCCCCTGTGCAAGGAACAGGAGTGGCCCGCCTAGCGGACGCGCTCCGCTTGACTCAGGTGTCCGTCCGACAGGTTGGCAGGGACGTGCTCATAGAGGGCACCCTTCAGGAAGTGCGGAGTTAGAGGTCGGGAGCCAAGACATGTTCACAGGGATCGTTCAGGAAATGGGCGTACTCGCAGACATAGAAGACCTCCCCGCAGGACGGCGTCTGACCATTGAAGCACCTACCCTCCTGGCTCATGCGCAGGTAGGGGAGAGCATTGCCGTCAACGGGGTGTGCCTGACCATCGTTCATCTCGAGGGGAACCGGTTCCAGGCAGATGTGGGGGCCGAAACCTTGAGGAGGACGACACTGGGCAAGCTCCAGGTCGGCGCGCCGGTGAACCTCGAGAGGCCCCTGACTCTTACACAGCCTCTGGGGGGGCACATCGTCCAGGGCCACGTGGACGGGGTGGGAGTGGTGCTGAGAAGGTCCGAGGAGGGCTCCTCAGTCTGGATGGAGATCGGCGCCCCCCCTGAGATCATGCGGTATATCGTGGAGAAGGGATCTGTGGCCGTCGATGGAGTGAGCCTGACAGTAGCTTCCCGGAAAGAGGGGAGCTTCGCCGTTTCCCTCATCCCACACACGCTCGCCGTCACAACCCTCGGAACCAGAAGGGTGGGCGACGAGGTGAACATCGAGGTAGACATCCTGGCGAAGTACGTGGAGCAACTCTTGCGCGGGCAGGAGAGACCCAGGGAGGGAGGGTAGGCCATGGAGGCGCCTTTCTGCACCATCGAGGAAGCTATCGAGGAGATCCGCCGCGGCCGCATGATCATCGTCGTGGACGATGAGGACCGGGAGAACGAGGGGGACCTGATCATGGCGGCGGAGCTGGTTACCCCTGAGCATGTGAACTTCATGATCAAATACGCCCGTGGCCTCATTTGCGTACCCCTCCCGGGGGAGCGCTGTGATGCTCTGAATCTCCCCCTCATGGTAAGTCAGAACACCTCCCTCCACGGGACCGCCTTCACCGTCTCCGTGGAGGCGAAACATGGGACCACAACTGGGATCTCCGCGTTCGACCGAGCGAGAACCATCCGCGTCCTCGCAGACCCTTCCACGAAGGCGGACGACCTCATCCGACCCGGCCATGTCTTCCCGCTGCGGGCGATGGATGGGGGAGTCCTCCGGAGGGCGGGGCACACCGAGGCGGCCGTGGACCTCGTCCGTCTTGCCGGCCTGAACCCCGTGGGGGTGACCTGCGAGATCATGAATGACGACGGGACGATGGCCAGGCTCCCTCAGCTGATCGAGTTCGCCAGGGAGCACGGCCTGAAGATCGTGACCATCGCAGACCTCATCAAGTACCGCCTCCGCAAGGAGCGGTTCGTGCGCCGGGAGGGGACCGCCTACCTGCCCACACGCTACGGGGAGTTCACGGCCATCGTCTACCAGAACACCCTCGATGGCTCCGGGCACCTCGCCCTGGTGAAGGGGGATCTCAGCGGGCCGGACCCCGTCCTCGTCCGCATGCACTCCGAGTGCCTCACCGGCGATGCCCTGGGTTCGCTGCGATGTGACTGCGGCGATCAGCTTCACAAGGCAATGGAGATGATCTCCCAGGAAGGGCGGGGGGTGATCGTGTACATCCGGCAAGAGGGACGGGGGATCGGGCTGATGTACAAGATCAAAGCCTACGCCCTCCAGGACAAGGGGGCGGATACAGTGGAGGCCAATGAGCTCTTGGGATTCCCCCCCGATCCTCGGGATTATGGTGTGGGCGCGCAGATCCTGGCCGACCTTGGGTTACGGCGCATCCGCCTCATGACCAACAACCCTCAGAAGCGCGCCGGACTGGAAGGCTACGGGATCGAGGTGGTCGAACGGGTCCCCATCGAGATCCCTCCAAGGCCGGAGAACTACAGGTACCTCAAGACCAAGCGGCACAAGCTCGGGCATCTCCTGAACATCGATTGAGGAGCGGTCGTGGGCGCGACCTTTTCTGGCAACCTGGACGGGCGCGGCCTTCGCTTCGCCATCGTGGTGAGTAGGTACAACGAGACCATCACCCGCAGGCTGCTCGAGGCTGCCCAGGAAACCCTGCGCGAGAACGGCGTCGCTGAAGGCGACATCGACGTCGCCTGGGTTCCCGGAGCCTTCGAGATCCCCATCGCTGCCAAGGAGCTAGCGCTCACTGGCCGTTACCACGCCATCATCTGCCTGGGATGTGTCATCAAGGGGGAAACGGCACACTTCGAGCACGTTGCCCGGGAGGCCGCCCACGGCATCGCCAGGGTCTCCTACGAAACAGGCATTCCCTCGATCTTCCAGGTTCTCACCGTCTTCGACCCCGTCCAAGCAATGGCCAGAACGCAGGGAGATCTCAACCGAGGACGCGAGGCGGCCCTGGCCGCCATCGAGATGGCCCGGCTCATGGCACAGCTCAGGGGAGGCACAGGGCGTTGAAGGGTGGGACAGTCTTCTACAATGCAGTGGTCTACACCTACGACAGGACGCGCCCGCGTGCAGAGGCCCTCGCCGTCATGGGGGAGGAGATCGTCGCAGTTGGAGACAGCGCCGACCTCTGTGAGGCTTACCCCTCCTTCCATCACGTAGATCTCGAGGGGAGGGTGGTGCTGCCCGGGTTCGTGGACAGTCACGTCCACCTCTTGGATTTCGCCCTCGGCCAGCGTGGCATCGACCTCTCCACGACGCGAAGTTTGGAGGAGGTAAGGGCGCGCGTTGCGGAAAGCGCAAGGGGAAAGGGAGAAGGGTGGATCCTGGGCCAGGGCTGGGATCCGAACCTCTGGCCCGAACGTCGCCTCCCCACGCGCTCCGATCTCGACGCCCTCTCCCCGGATCGCCCCGTAGCCCTGAGGAGCAAAGATGGACACCTCCTTTGGGTCAACTCCCTCGCTCTCCGGGAAGCGGGGGTCTCCCGCGTAACGCCGGACCCTCCCGGAGGAGCGATCCTCCGGGACCCCGCCGGGGAACCCTTGGGGATCTTCCAGGAGAAGGCTCAAGAGCTTATTTGGAAAGTCGTCCCGCCTCCACGCCCTGAGGAGATCGAGGAAGCCCTCAGAAGCGCGATGGCCATTGCTCACCGCTTTGGTCTCGTGGGCATCCATGACATGGAAGGTCCGGAGGTCTTCCGGGCCCTCCAGCGCCTGGAGCGCGAGGGTGCGCTGACGCTCCGGGTCACGATGATGCTCCCTGAAAGGATCCTCGGCGAAGCTGCAGCCGTGGGACTCACGACAGGCTTCGGGTCTCCGTGGCTCCGGGTGGGCGGGGTCAAGATCTTCGCTGATGGGACCCTCGGCGCGCAAACTGCGAGCATGCTGGAACCCTTCGAAGGACAGCCCGGTAACTACGGCATCCCCGTGCACGACCGGGAGGAACTCATTGCCCTCATCCAGGATGCCGTGCGGGCGGGGCTGTCCGTTGCCGTCCATGCCATCGGCGACAGGGCCAACCGTTGGGTCCTCGATGCCCTGGAGGCCAACCTCGAGGCGTCTCGCCGCCAGGGGCTCCGGCACCGCATCGAGCACGTACAGCTCCTGCACCCCGCAGATCTCCCCCGCCTCAGCTGCCTCGGAGTGGTAGCCTCGATGCAACCGATCCACGCCACTTACGACCGCGACCTCGCCGAGCAATACTGGGGAGAGCGTAGCAGGTATGCCTACGCGTGGCGGTCGATCCTCGACTCCGGCGTGGTCCTTGCTTTTGGCTCGGATACCCCCTACGGGGTCCCGGACCCCCTTGCGGGGCTGAACCCGTTCAGAGGATTGTACGCTGCCGTGACAAGGAAGCGGGAAGACGAGCCTGCGAGCTTAGGGTGGCACCCTGAGGAGTGCCTCCCCCTCGAGGAAGCGATCCGGGCGTACACCGTTGGGGCAGCTTACGCTTCAGGAGAGGAAGCCTACCGCGGCAGGCTCTCTGAAGGGTACCTCGCGGACTTCGTAGTCCTCGACCAGGACCCCTTCCAGCTCTCCGCGCCCGAGGAACTGCTCACCATCAAAGTGGAAGCTACCGTCGTAGGCGGGGCGATCCGCTTCGCCACCCCAGGGCTCTCCAGCCTATCGGCGCAAGGCAATCCCTGAGGGCAGATTTACCGCCTTCCAAACCTCTTCCGATGTTCTTCCCTGAAGGTACGGAATTCCTCATTGTCCATGCGGTGCCCACAGATCGGGCACTCATACCACGACCCCTCGACCTCCGTGGGCTCATAGCGTAGGATCATCACCGTCTCGCAATTCGGGCAGCACGGCTCCTTCCTGCCCAAGGCCATCCCTCCCCAATGTATGGATTAAGGTTTTCCACCCCCACCAGGAACATCCTCCTGGTCCCGGGTATGTAGAGTATATCAAATTCACTCTTGATTTTCAAATCAAAATCGTGTATATTAGGAACACAACGGCACTGGGAGGTGCTGCATGAACCGGTGGTTGCTGAGGATGGGAGCGTTCGGGGGGCGTCTCCTTCTCCACTGGAGGAACTCCGCAGGGCAGGGGATGGTGGAGTACGTCCTGATTGCCGCGGTGATTGCCGTAGGGACGCTTCTTGCGATGACCTTCCTGAAGGAGGAGGTGTCCGCGCTCTTTACCAAGATCGCTAACACCCTCAAGGGAGTCCCTTGATCATGGGCGGGATACGGCGACCTGAGGAAACAGCAACACCCCACGAGGGCGGAGAGTCTGGGCAGAGCATTGTCGAATTCGCCATCGTTGCCCCGATTTTGCTCCTCCTGATGGGGGGAGTTGTCGACGGCGCCTGGATCTTCCACCAGGCACAGAGCGCCCTTCATGCTGCGGCAAACGCCGCCCAGCGCGGGGCGCTCCTCGCAACGGGGAGCGGGCGATGCGCTGGAGGTCTGGATCCTGCACTTGAAGCCGCCATCGCAGAAGCTGCGAGGAGGGCGGCGCCATCCCTCGACCCCAGCCGGCTGGCCGTGACCACCACCTTTGTGGAACCGACATGTGTGGGGAGGCTCAGGACGCTCCAGGTCTCTACAAGCTATCCCCTACAGGCCTTCATGCCTTACCTCGGAGCCCTTCTCCGTGGCACCCGCTACACAGCCAGCACATCGGTGACCGTGGAGATGGTGCAGGTCCCGTGGAGCGGGCAGAACCCACCTGCCTGGTGGGGGCAGGCGCCTCCGGAATGGTACGGCAAACCTGCGCCGGCATGGTGGGGCCAGAGCGCACCGCCCTGGTGGGACACCTCGCGCAACACCGTGGTCGCTCCCCCTCCTTGGTGGGGCGCCTCCCCACCACCTTGGTGGGGGGCACCCGAACCCGCATGGTGGCAGTGGCGCTCTGAACCCCTCTACCGGCGGACTCTCACGCCTCACCGGCACTGTGACTGGATGGGCAAGAACTGCTGGACACACTGGCACGAGGAGTACGTGCGGATCAACTGATCCCTGCGGACGGGCATCGAAGAGTTCTCCCATCGTCCATGAAGGGAGGAGGCGAAGTACGGTGAGAAGGTTCCACCAGGCATTACCGCCGCAGATCCGGCGGTGGCGGGTCCCTATTGCCCTGGGGATCACGATCGCCACGCTTCTCTGGGTCGCCGCTGCGCTGGGACGCAAGGGAACCCCGACTGAGCTCCCCTCCGTGCCCGTGGTGATCGCCAGAACATCCATCCCTGCACATACCGTTCTACACCCCGAGGTCGTTGCCCCGTGGAACAGCCGACCTCCTGTCCCGGAGGGTGCCTTCGCGAACCCGCGGGACGTCCAGGGCCTCCTTACATTACGGGATCTCCAGCCGGGGGAGGTGATCACGCGCGTTGCCGTCGCCCCTCCAGAAAAGCTATTTGGCGCCGCTGCCATGGTCCCCCCGGGAATGAGAGCGGTAACGATCGTCGTTCAAGGCTCCCAAGGATTCGACGGACGGCTAACTCCAGGAGCGCTCGTCGACGTCATAACGGTGATGGCGAGGCCCCAAGCCCCTGAAGCCAGAACGATCCTCACAGGGGCCAGGGTCCTCTATGTGAAGTCCACCACCTCCCCAGGACAGGGGGCGCTCGGAGGCATCCCCGGAGCAGGAGGAGTAGAAGTAACCCTCGCGGTTCCTCCAGAGCGCACACCCTCCCTAGCCCTCGCCCAAGCACATGGGCAGGTCATGTTGGCCCTCCACTCTGCACGAGACGCCTCCTCACCCGCGTCCAAAGAAGAGCCCCTGGAACGCACAGGGACCCGTCGTCCGCGTTTGCAGAGACGCGCTCCTGCCTACACTCCGACCAAGGATACCCGGAAAGAGGCGCGGTGGCAGGCGGCCCCTCCGAAGAACATCGCGGCTCTCCCCACTCTGCCGCCCCAGGTCCCCATTCCCCAGTCCCACAGAACCAGAGAGATTGAGCTCATCCTGGGAGAGCAGCGTCTCGCGATCCCCCTGCAGAGCCCAGGAGTACAGGGAGGTCAGGAACCATGAAGCGCTTCCTCGGTACCGTTGCTGCCCTCTTGATGGTCACGATGCTCCCGCCTGAGGCGGTTCCAGCGCCTCCAGCGAGGCTCCTCGGAGTGACCATCGAGAGGTTCGGCGAGAAGACCAGGGTGACGATTGCTGCCACCGCTCCGTTTACCTATACGGTATCTCCCTCACCCACCCGGATCTCCCTCATGCTGGAAGGCATAACGTCCTCCCCAGCGCTCCTCCCCGTCACCCGCGGGTCCGTCAAGAGAGTCGAAGTGACATCCCTGGCGTCCCGTGGCGTCCGAGTCGCATTAGACCTCCACTCCCCTCAGGAGATCTACCAGGAGCAGGTGGATGGTCCGACCCTTGTGCTCACCCTTGGCCCACCTCGCCCGCGAGCGAACCGGCCTGTCCACAGCGCTCATAGACCATCCAAGCAGGCACCGGAGCCCTCCAAACCCTCCCACCCGGCCAAGCAAGATCCCGCTAGGGCTCCGGTGCCCACCCCTGCCGGTGTGCTAGGGAAAGACGCTCTCCCTCCTGTACAGCGCTTTGCCCTGGAGGTCCTCGAAGGAGCCGGTATCCTCCTCACGGTGTCAGACCTCCTCCGGGTTGCCGTGAGTAACCCGGCTATCATCGGCGTCGTCCCTGTTTCTGATCGAGAGGTTCTCGTGAACGGGAAGCAGGTCGGTTCGACAACGATGTTCCTTTGGCAAATGAAGGAAGGCCTCCGGATTTACGACGTCACCGTCCGGAGGAAGGCCGATCCTCTGGCGGGGATCCGGGAGGTCCTGAAGACCATCGTCCCAGATGGGTCCGTGGACGTCCTCCTCATGTCCGAGCCTCCAAGTGGCGCCCAGGGTCCAGGAGCACAGGGCGGGCTAGTGATCCTCCTTGTGGGGAAGGTCCCCTCCCAACCTGACCAGCAGAGAATTGAGGAGGCTGCCCGTGCCTTTGGGGGAAGGGTAGTAAGCCTGATCGAGGTCGCACGCCAGGTCCAGGTTAAGCTCAAGGTTCTCGTGGTCGAACTGGACCGAACCGCCGGGAAGGACCTCGGAATTCTCTGGGGAGGAGGCCCAGTACAGCAAGGAGCGTCCCCTCTCCCCGGCCAGTTCACCTTTCAAGTCATCACCCAGCCAGTCCTCCAGGCTTCTGGCCTCGACGGCCTCCTCACCAAGCTCCAAGTGCTGACGCGCGAGGGTCGAGCAAGGCTGCTCGCGCAACCCTCCCTCGTTGTGATGGCAGGGCGAGAAGCCACCCTCCTCCTTGGCGGAGAGGTACCGATCCCGATACAAACCCAGGGCACAGTCTCCATCATGTTCAAGGAATTCGGGGTCAAGCTCCGGGCGAAGCCAGAGGTTCGGAGGAACGGCCAGATCCTCTTGGACCTCACCCCGGAGGTTTCCTCTCTGGATTTCGCGAACGGGATTAAGCTGGAAAGTTTCGTGATCCCCGCCCTGAAGACGCGTAAGGTCGCCACGATCGTCAACCTCTCCCCTGGCCAGACCTTAGCGATTGGGGGATTGCTCCAACACGAGGAATCCGAGGTCGTCCAGAAGTTCCCCTTCCTCGGAGACCTTCCCATCCTCGGAGCGCTTTTCCGGTCAACGACCTTCCAACGTCGGGAGAGCGAGCTCGTCCTCTTGGTCACGCCCGAGGTCGTGGATGTTACGGCCGAGGAGAACTCATGAAAATCGAAAGGGGTGAGGGCATATATGCAAACCATGCAACGAGGCGAGCAGGGAGGAGTTCTCGTCTTTGGGGCGATCCTCCTCGTCCCGCTAATGGGGCTGGCCGCGTTCGCGGTAGATTGGGGGCATTTCTTGCAAGTTCGCTGGATCCTACAAAACGCTGTGGACGCGGGAGTCCAGTCCGCTCGCGCGCATAGCCAGACTGGGGGGACGTGGGGGGAGGCATGGCTGAAAGCTATGACGGGGGCGTATGAGATCACCCGCGAGAATATCCGTAAGAACGGCGTCCGGGACTTTCGCGTATGGACAGAGCGAGAGGGGATCCAGCTGAAAGTGTACGCGGAAGCTCCGGTAGATCCGTTGTTTGCCCGGATCCTTGGGATGCGCACAGTTCTTGTACGGGCGAGCGGCCAGACGACGATCACCCCTTCGGTCGCGGTAGGTCCACAGGAGACCCAGGAGATCCCCAGCATTCTAACGGCGGCCTCGTCCCTCCCCCGTGAAGCCGCAATAAGAGAACCATTCTTGGAGAGGGATCTGGACATCGTTCCCACCGCACCTGGGGCATCTCCACGTGCCAACCCCTCGCAGGGAGGATTTTCGCAACCACTGGCGCCAAGCATCTCGCAGGAGACCGGAGGGCCGAATCTCCAGCCTTCCAGTAGCGATAGCAGAACCCCCCAACCCCCACGCATGGATACAGACGACTGGGCATATCCCGGGAGCACCTTCGTGTTCATCCAAGAGCAAAGGGATGAGCAGACCAGCTACCTTGGCCTTGACCGGTCCACTGGCGAGGTCCAAAGGCTGCGGGGACAAGTTGGTAAATCGTTCGATTTCAGGAGTGGAAGCGGCGGAGAAGATCAAACCTCAGGGTTCGGTTGGTATATGGAGTAGCAAGCTTTATGTACAAGGAGACGAATATGCACCATAGAGCGATTATAGTAGGCCTTCTCGTAGTTACTCTCACAGGTCTTGCTTGGCCACAACCTTCTGTTCTCCCTAAGGGCCCCGATGGCGTAGATCCGAAGAAGTGGTGGCATGCTCACGCGCTCTGGTTTGGTAGGATTTACCCAGCGAACCATAGAGCCCTTAAAGGAACACTCGCGATTGAAGTCATCTGGGACACGCCGGAATATCGAGAGGCAAGTCTTGCCTACGCCGCTATAGCGCGAGGATCTAATTGGGTTCTGGACTATCTTAAACGGACTCAAGGCATGACAGTGTGGAAACTATGGATGTACAACCGGTCCGCAAAGCCAATCCAGCTACAGCAATTCCCAGGGTGGAAAATCTCTATCCTCGATGACCATGGGAACTCTTACAAAATTTTAGCGTGGGACACCCTTCCCCAAACAATGCCCCCTCGAGCGCTTTATGCAGCTATGACCCTATATTCTGAGGAGGTAAATCGGGAGAAGTTTCGATTCGTCACCTTATCCTTCGAGTCTCCGGAGTCCGGCGAGGTGTACACCTACCGTTGGTCCTCCGACATCTTCGACCAGTACTACAAGCGCGACCCTTCGATGATCTACTGGCACATGGCTGCCTATCGGCCCGAAGTGTTCAAGCAACATCTCGATTTGGAGCGGGACGTATTCCCATATTGGCGCAACAAGTACGGCCTAAAGGAAGGCGAGCCGTATCCCAAGACAAATCCCTGAGGGGTCTCCAATGGCTAGAGATCCATCCCTAGAAACCAGAACGGTCTTGCTGTTCCATCCGGATCCGACGGTTGGGGAATCCATGAGAAAATCGCTCGAACCCGTTGGAGCAACGGTCGAGATCGTCGGGGAGATCGCGGGCCTTATCGAGAGGGCCACGTTGTTGACACCTGGGGTTATCGTCGCCAGAGTCAATGATGAATCGCTCGAAGCGATCGCTCTCTTGACCTCTGCCTACCAACAGGTCCGTGTGATCGGCCTTGTGCAAGGGATGGACATCGGGACCATCCGGAAGGCCATGCGCGCCGGAGTCCGCGATCTCCTCAACGATCCTCCCGACGGCAACGTCGTCGCGGAGTCCGTGCGGGCCCTGCTCCATCTCGAGGAACCCGAAGGAACGGTTTTACGGGGGTTCCTCGTTGCGCTCATTGCCGCAAAGGGAGGAGTGGGGACAACGACAACAGCCCTCAATCTCACCACCCTCCTGGCATCAGAGGGGAAGGCAGCTCTCCTCGATGCGGATACTCCTGGTTTTGGTACTGCCTACGCGATGGTTGCAACGGGAAGTGCGTCTCCTAGCACGATTGCCGCGCTCCTCCACCAGGGGCTCCCTCCACAGACCTCCCTGCTCAAGCGCACCGCCATCAACCATCCGGCGGGGGTTGCCACCTTCGTCCTTTGGGAATCCAGACGCGATGTAGAGGTCGTCACCCAGCACATTGCCTCCCTCCTCGATTCCTTGACTTCTACCTACCCGTACTCAGTCGTAGACATCGGAAGGCCTGTCCACGAAGCGCAGCACCATATCCTGCAGAGGGCCGACGCCGTCCTCACTCTGACAACGCTAGATGTCTGTGCCCTGCGGAACCTCCGGTGGCTATGGGACCTCCTCGGCGAGCTTGGGGTCGTTCCGAGAAAACTCCTCACGGTGCTGAACCGCTCCCAGAAGGGGCTGGAGATCTCCCAACGAGATGCCGAAAACGCGCTCAAGCGGAAGTTTGACATTGTGTTGCCTGAAAATCCAGAGTTGCAAAGGATCTCAGACAACGGGGGGATCGCCGTGACAGAAAGACCGGACCTTCCATGGTCCCGGAAGCTGGGGACCTTATCGGAAATCATCGTCGCTCGGCGCCGTGAACTCCTCCAGGCAGCTATCCGCTAGGCCACTCGTTAGACCATGGGTTCGGAGCGCAGCCACCTTCGTAGGATCGGGGTGATCCATGAAGACGAATGGGGACATCCGGAACCAGCTACAGCGCCGCCTCATCGAAGAGGTCGACGCCGTGATCCTCCACAACGCAGATTCCGTGACGGTGCGGCGACGCCTTGAGCACCTCATCCACAGCTACCTTCTGGAGTACCCACAGTTGTCGACAGCTGAGCGGCAGCAGATCACCAGAGAGCTCTGCGACGACATCACAGGCTTTGGCCCCCTTGAGCCTCTCCTCGCAGATCCCCTGGTGACAGACATCCTGGTCAACCGTTGGGATCGCGTGTATGTCGAGCGACGGGGAAGGCTCGAGAGGGTCCCCATTGCCTTCCGCGATGAAAGCCACCTCCGCCACATCATCGAACGCATTGCCGCGCTGGCCGGCCGCCGCATCGACGAGTCATCCCCTTGCCTCGATGCCCGGCTGCCAGATGGATCACGGGCCAATGCGGTCCTCCCGCCTGTGAGCGTAGACGGGCCCTGCCTGACCATCCGGAAGTTCAGCCAGACCCCAATGACCACGGAGATGCTCGTCCTTGCCGGCACACTCCATCTGGAGTTGGAGAATTTCCTCAGGATCGCGGTCCGCTCCCGCCGCAATATCGTGATCTGCGGAGCTACGGGCGTGGGGAAAACAAGCCTCCTCAATGCCTTGAGCCATCACATCCCTACCCAAGAGCGCGTAGTCACCATCGAAGAAGCTGCAGAACTCCAGCTCCCCGTAGAGAACTGGGTTCGCCTGGAAACCAGGCCGCCAAACCTTGAAGGAAAGGGAGAGATCACCCAACGGGATCTCGTCCGGAATGCGCTCCGGATGAGACCTGACCGCATCATCGTTGGGGAAGCGCGGGGCGGGGAAGCGCTGGACATGCTCCAGGCCATGAACACAGGACACCTCGGTTCGATGACCACAGTCCATGCCAATAGCTGCCGGGATGCCCTCTCACGGATCGAGATTATGGCGATGCTGGCTGGCTTGGATTTACCCGTGCATGCCATCCGGCGCATGATGGCGGCCTCCCTCCACCTCCTCGTCCACCTCGAACGGCTCCCCGATGGACGCCGGGTCGTCTCGGAGGTGGCAGAGGTGGAAGGGTTAGAGGGGGAAACGGTCCGCCTCCAGGTCGTCTTCCGCTACAACCGTGCGAACGGGCAGCACGAGTGGACGGGGATCACCCCTCTCCTCTGGGACCACCTCCAGGAAGAGGGGATTCCCATCCCCGTCCTTTCCAAGCGGACGGAGGGGAAGGGATGCTGACCGTCGCGCTTCTCGTCGCGCTCGCGAGCGCAGCCTTCCTTCTCTGGCCCAGCCCGAGGCCATCGCAGGAGCGCCTCTCTCTGCTGGTGGGAAGACGACTGGAACCCACCGGAAGATCCGTCGCAGAGCGCCTCCCTGTGAAATCCCGGGAAAGGTGGCGAACCTTCAGGTTCCTGAAGGACATAGAAAGGATCTTCACGCAATGGGACCTCCTCGCACGCTTCGCCCTCTACCTTCAACAGGCCGGCCTTTCCCTCCGCCTGATCGAAGCCCTGGTCCTTGCTGGGCTCGCTGTCGCCGTTGCCACGATCTCTGGGGTATACCTCAAAGGATCGGCTGGTGGGGTCATTGCAGGCGCTGCGGCTGCTCTCGCCCTTTGGCGTGGCCTGGAGCGTCGCAGGTCCCGACGGCTCCTGCGGTTTGAGGAACAGCTCCCCGAGGCCATCACTACGGCCGTCCAGCAGCTCCGCGCCGGAAGGACCCTACCAGTGGCCATCGCCTACTTAGGGGAGCGATTCCCCCCTCCTCTTGGAGAGGAGTTCAGGAAGTGCGAGATGGAGCTCGAGGTAGGGATCCCCCTCGAGGAGGTCCTGTCTTCCCTCCGCGAGAGGATCCCCAGCAGAATCCTCAGGATGACAACTGTCGCCATCTCTGTCACGAACAAAATGGGGGGCAACTTGGCTGAGTTCCTGGAAGCGCAGGGGGAGACGCTTCGCCTCCAGATCGCTTACCACCGCCAAGTCCGCGTCCTAACGGCGCAGGCGAGGATCAGCACGCTGGTGGTAGGATTCCTTCCGGGATTCGTGGCCGGCGTTTTCCTGATCCTGCAACCGGGTTTCTTCAAACCGCTCCTGGTGGACCCCCTCGGCCGCTTTCTCCTCCTCGCGGCGGCAGGGCTCCAGGGTGTAGGGGTACTCACCATCCGGACCATGATGAGGAGGATCCAGTAGGCAGTGCGGTGGGATGTCATCACCGCAGTCGCATTCAATGTCGTCGTGTGGATCCTCGCACTCACCCTCCCTGGGGCAAGCGTTGCAACTCAACGCTTGCAGTCCCTGGTCGGCAGGCGAAGGGGATCTCATAAGCCTGAATCCGCAAGGCCTGTTCTCATCGGGTTCCTCTTCTCTCTCCTGGAGAAACCGGCCCGCCACCTTCGGGAGAATACTCCCCGGGAGTGGCGGCAGAGGCTCGCCTATCTCCTTGTTCAGGCGGGCCTGGAGATCGACCCTGCGATCTTTATGGCACTCCGCCTGCTGGCGGGAGCGGGGGGCACCCTCCTGGGGATCACGCTCTCCGCTGTGGGGACTCCCCTCCCCGCTGCGATGGGGCTCTCCCTGGCGCTGGGAGCGTTAGGAATGGCTGCCCCACGAGCCTGGTTATCGCGGAGGCACCGGGCCAGGAAACGGCGGTTACGCCAGGAGATCCCAGAAGCCGTCGAGCTCGTGGCGATGTGCCTCGAGGCTGGGATGACCTTCGACGCCGCGGTGCGGGAGTACACCCAGGTTGAGCGAGGACCTCTTGGTTGGCTGCTTGGGAAGTACCTGGAGGATCGAGGGTGGGGGCAGACACGGGAGGAAGCGTTCCAATCCCTCAATGGCCGAGGGGGCTGTGAGGAGCTCACCCAGGTCGTCACCGCCATCGAAAACGGGATCACCTTGGGAGTCCCCCTTGCCAGGGTGCTCCGGGAGCAGGCTGCCTTTCTGCGCACCCTGAACCTGCGCCGGGCCGAGGAACAGGCACACCAGTTGCCGGTGAAGCTCCTCTTTCCTCTTGTCCTGTTCATGTTCCCGGCGCTCTTCCTCATCATCCTCGGACCCATTGTGATCCAGCTCTTGCGGAGTGGATTCGGGAATTGATGGAACTCGCGGGCCGCATGAAGCAATGGTGGATGCTCAGCGTAGCCACGAGTTTCTTCCTCTCCATGGCCTACCCTCCTCTCGACCTAGAGCCCATCGCCTGGGTCGCCCTCGTCCCCCTGCTGCAGGGACTGCGCAAAGCCTCCATCAGGGAGGCTACCTGGATGGGGTTTTCCAGCGGGCTCATCTTCTACCTCCTTGCGGGGAGCTGGTTCTTAACCCTTGTGCAGTTCCACCGCCTGGTTCCCCTGGCGTACATCGTCCTCGCCGGGTATTGGGCGATCCCCTGGGGAGTATTCGCCATAGCCGCAATCCCTGCACGTCGCCATCCCCTCGGCCCGCTCCTGGTTGCGGCAGCGTGGGTAGGCACCGAATACCTCAGAGGGCTGATGAGCCTTGGACTGTCGTGGCCACTTTTAGGGGCCTCGCAACACGAGTTCCTCCCCATCCTCCAGGTCGCCAGCCTCGCAGGCCAGCATGGACCTTCGTTCCTGGTCGCCCTGGGGAACGCCGCCCTCGACGCAGCTCTTTCCAGGCGCTGGGTCGTTTCCGCATATGCCGCATCGCTCCTGCTCGGGATGGTGATCTGGGGCACAACGGCGATGCCTACGGCAGAAGGGAAACTCCCTGTAGCGGCTGTATTCACCTCGTTTTCACCCCAGGAGAAGTGGAATCCCGCCTCCCTGGGATGGATGCTCTCTGAACTCATCTCTGCGACAGAGGGAGCTGGACGGGAAGGAGCAGAACTCGTGGTCTGGCCAGAGACCGCCGTCCCCGTGGATCTCCTGGGGTCAAGAGGGATCGCTCCTGAAATCAGCGCCTTGGCCCACAGGCTCGGAATAGGATTGTTCGCCACCGCCCTGCAGGAAGGACGGTACAATGTGGTGATCTCCTTCGACCGCAATGGCACAACCCGCGGCCGGTATGACAAAACCTTCCCCGTTCCCTTCGTGGAAACCCACCTCGTTCCAGGCAGCCGCATCGGTCCTCTCCCCTCTCCCGTAGGGCCGGTTGGCATCGCTATCTGTTGGGAATCTATGTTCCCGCGCGTAGCTTACACACATGTGCGGATGGGTGCGGTCTTTCTGGCCATCGTGACCAACGATGCCTACCTCGGGAGAAGCACAGGAGCAAGACATCATGCCGTTGCTTCCCTCTTGAGGGCGATCGAGACAAGGAGGTACGTAGTTCATGCAGCGAACGGGACCCGCTCCATGATCATAGATCCGTATGGGCGCACCATCGCCGCGGCTGGCCAGGGCAGAGCCGGCTACGCCCTAGCGCGCGTGTCGCCACAGTCTGGAATTACCGCGGCAGTGCGATTCGGCGACACTTTCCCCAGGATCTGCCTCGTGGGAACTTCGATCGCGTTGCTTCTCCTCTATCCCAAGGTTCCCTTGACGGGCCAAGGTGGCGGTCATACAATGATCTCGACTTCCTTGCGACGTCTTTGAGCTCCACCTTCTCCCTATCAAGGGGGGTCCGAACGGAGGTGAGCAGGTGCTCCCGCAGGGTCGAAGTATCGTCATGGCAAGGCGTGGCATCGTCGCATCGGGACAGCCCCTCGCTTCCAGCGCGGGACTCCATGTGTTGATGTCCGGGGGGAACGCGATGGACGCGGCAGTCGCAACTGCCGCCGTCCTCGGAGTTGTCCAACCCATGATGTGCGGGGTTGGCGGCGATACCTTCCTCCTGTACTACGAGGCGAAGACAGGCAAGGTCTGGGCCTTGAACGGCAGCGGGGTCGCCCCCTACGCGGCAACCCGGGAGTTCTTCCTGGAGCGCGGCTACACGAAGATGCCACTCCGAGGGATGCTCTCCGTCGCAGTCCCTGGAGCGGTCGATGCGATGGTCACTGCTCTCGAGCGTTGGGGGAGCCGGAAGTTCACCTTTGCTCAGCTCCTGGAACCGGCGATCGTGTACGCTGAGGAGGGGTTCCCCATCAGCGAGAAAGTGAGCGCATGGATCGCAGAGTCCCGTGAGGACCTCGAGCGCTACCCAGCTTCCGCAAAGATCTATCTCCCAGAGGGAAGGCCGCCGCGCCCTGGGGAGATTCTCGTCCAGCGGGACCTGGCGCGGTCCCTCCGCATGATCGCTGAGGGGGGACGGGAGGTCTTCTACAAAGGAGAGCTAGCAAGGGCAATTGTACGGTATTGCCGGGAACACGGGGGCCTCCTCTCTGAGCGGGAGTTGGCCGAGCACCGGAGCGAGGTCTATTCGCCCCTTGAGACGACCTACCGCGGCTACAGGGTTCTGACCACTGCGCCTCCCTCTCAGGGGATCATCCTCCTGGAAATGCTCAACATCCTCGAGGGATGCGATCTCCCGCGTCTGGAATGGGGATCCCCAGATGCCATCCACCTTATGGTCGAAGCGAAGAAGCTTGCGTTCGCTGACCGCCTTGGATACCTGGGGGACCCGCGCTTCGTCGAAAACCCCATCGAAGCGCTCCTCTCCAAGGAGTATGCAGCGGAGCGCCGCAAGGAGATCGATCTAGAGCGGGTGAACGAGAACCCCGGACCCGGCCGTGTCCTTGAGCACATCGGCGAGACTACGTACTTTGCCATTGCAGATGCCGAAGGGAATCTCGTCTCTTTCATCACGAGCCTCTCTGCGAGCTTCGGATGTGCAGAGGTCGTCGAGGGGACGGGGATCCTTCTGAACAACCGAGCAGGGAGGGGGTTCACACTGGAAGAGGGCCATCCCAACGTGATTGCCCCCGGCAAGCGCACCATGCACACGCTCATGTGCTTCATGGCCTTCCGCCCAGACGGACGCCCCTTCCTGGTCTGGGGGACCCCGGGAGGGGACGGTCAGCCCCAGTGGTGCACTCAAGTATTCACGAATATCGTGGACTTCGGCCTCAACGTCCAGCAGGCGGTGGAGGCCCCGCGGTGGTTGAGCTTCCCGGGGACGGACCCTGCGAATCTCCCGGCTCCGTTCGAACTCCGCATGGAACGAGGGTTCCCGGCGGAAACCATCCTAACCTTGCGCCGGCGAGGTCATCGCGTGGTCCCGATGTCGGGGTTTGCCGGGGGGGCCCAAGCCATCCTCATTGACGAATTCGGCGTATATCATGGCGGATCCGACCCTAGGGTGGATGGTGCCGCAGTAGGCTGGTAAAGTAAGGGAGGTCTCGGGAGCGTGGGAGAGCGAGGTGGGAGTCACGATGGGAAAGGTTCCTCCTGAACGAGAGGGTGGGATCAGCCGCGAGCGGACCCTGGTGTTCGTCAAGCCCGACGGCGTGAAACGTGGCCTCGTTGGCGAGATCATCGCGCGGTTCGAACGGTGCGGGTTGAAGATCGTGGGCATGAAAATGATCTGGCCCAGCAAGGAGTTCCTGGACCGACACTACCCTAAGGATGAGGCGTTCCTTACCACCCTGGGGAGCAAGACGAAGGAGGCATTCGAAACTTATGGAGTGAACCTCGAGGCTACTATGGGCACTGAGGATCTCCTGGAGGTCGGCCGCCGGGTTCGGGGATGGCTTCTCGACTATGTCTCCAGCGGTCCTGTTGTCGCGTTCGTCCTCGAGGGGAGCCACGCTGTCAGCGTCGTCCGCAAGATCGTCGGGCACACACTCCCTGTATTCGCGCAACCAGGGACCATCCGGGGCGACTTCGCCGTCGACTCGCCCACGGTCGCAAACCTGGAACAGCGAGCGATCCATAACCTCGTCCATGCCTCAGGGACTGTCGAGGAAGCGCAGACGGAGATCGCCCTGTGGTTTTCTCCGGAGGAGCTGTTCAGCTACCGTTCCTAAAACCGTAGTCGTCTCTTTCACGGCTACGGCGCCGGGCGAACAGCGCTCCCGACCTTTGGCGCCGGGGTCAATTCCCCAGGACCGGAAGGTGGACCATCGCGCGGCGGGCCTTTCCCGCCGGGTTGGGACCGGCTCCGGGTAGGTGCCGCCGCGGATAGGGGTATCCCCCTCATCCGACCTCCAGCCGGACGGGCCGGACGCCGACCGCGCACCCTGTGGGCGCGCAGCCTCCGGCGCACGCGCTCC